>Ga0066903_100000917_pt1 | contig 20231 bp, 19 predicted proteins | sample PanSoiMetaGPlot1_FD_67491 | JGI IMG/M metagenome (GOLD analysis project Ga0066903, IMG submission 67491) | Tropical forest soil microbial communities from Panama analyzed to predict greenhouse gas emissions - Panama Soil - Plot 1 (version 2) | ecosystem: Environmental > Terrestrial > Soil >... | reverse complement strand
CGCCGCTGCGGTGTCGGCTGGCGTACGGCTCGTGACGCTTGGCCAGCGAACGCTCCGCGCGGACGCCGTCCCTGTCGCGGCGATCAGCGTTCTGCAGTTTCTCTGGGGAGATCTGTAACGTCGTTACGCTGTTTCGCTGTCCCGCGTGGCGCGGCGTGGCTTTCGCAAAGCGAGGCCAACCCATTCTTCTTCTTGTTGTTCCCACTCGACAGCAGGTACGGCGAGGCTCGGTTCCCAGAGGCTGGACAGCAACGCCCGAGACACCTCGACCCGTTCGTTGCACAAGAGACCGCTGACGATCATGAGCCCCCCCGGCCGCGTCGCGGCGGCAAGGATCGGCGCGGAGCGGAGAAGCAGCGGACCTGTGAGGTTCGCCGTGACAACATCCCACCCAGCAGGATCGCCGTCAGCGCAGGCGCCGGCCTCCCACCTCCGCGCCCCGGATTCGGCGGCAGGCAGAGCAGAGGCGAGATCCCCAACGATGAACGTGACAGCTCCAGCTTGGGGTCCGAGTGGAAATCCGTGTGGACCTGCCGGCGGAGAATTGATTCGCAGGTTGTCGCGGGCTGCCTGAACCGCGTCCGGGTCGATGTCGAGCCCGGTCGTGGATCGGGCACCGAGGCGCTCAGCAACGATCGCCAGCACTCCCGATCCCGTTCCGACGTCGAGGACGGTTCTGCCCCTCAAATCGAACGCCTGCAACGCCATAAGACACAGACGTGTCGTGGCGTGGTGGCCAGTGCCGAATCCCATCGAGGGCTGAATGACGACCGTGATGGGGCCGGCATTGGTATTTCGCGACTCGGGATTCAGTTGACCGGGATCCGGGAGGAGTGTGACCCGACCGACCGTGACCGGCTGTAGATTCTGCTGCGATCGGCGCGCCCAGTCGTCGCCGGGCACGTCGATCGCCGACATCTCGAAGCGGGACGAGAGCGACCGAAGTGCCCGGTCGCGCGCGGACGCCGTCGCGAAAAACACTCGATTGACGTGATCGCGCTCCTCGATCGCTACCGGCGAGAAGTCGTCGAGCGCGGCGGACAGAAGGTCGGCGTCGAGGCGAGGGTCGGCGAATCGTATCTCGAGGGCAGGGTAGGTTCTATCCAAACATGTCCTTGACTCGATCGAATAGATTCCGTTCGTCCTCGTCCTGATGAGCCCGCGGCTCGAACTTCTCCACCGGCAGCGCCTTCGCCAGCTCTTCCAGAGCCTTCCGCTGATCCTTGGTCAGCTTCTTCGGCGTCTGCACCTGCACGGTCGCAAACAGATCCCCGCGTCCGCGACCGTTCACATCGGGCATCCCTTTGCCCCGGAGGCGCAGCGTCGTGCCCGTCTGCGTCCCCTCCGGCACCTTGACCGCTTCGTGGGCGTCGAGCGTGGGCACCTGAATCTCGCCGCCGAGTGCCAGGGTCGTGAAGTTCACCGGGATCTCGCAGAACAGGTTGTTGCCGTCCCGGCGGAAGAACTCGTGCTCCTGCACGTGAACGACGACGTACAGGCTGCCCGATGGGCCGCCGAGCACGCCCGGTTCGCCCTCGCCCTGCAGGCGCAGCTGCTGGCCGGTTGCGATGCCGGGCGGAATCTTCACCGTCAGCTTGCGTTGACGGGATACTCGTCCTGCGCCTCGGCACGTCTGGCAGGGTGTTGTGATGACCTTGCCGGCGCCGCCACACTGCGGGCATGTCCGCGCGACGGTAAAGAACCCTTGCTGGAAGCGAACTTGGCCCTGTCCGCGGCACTGCCGGCAGGTCGTCGACGACGTGCCCGGTGCCGATCCGGACCCGCCGCAAGTCTCGCAGTGCTCCTGCCGCGGAATCTGGATCGACGTCTCCGCACCCTTGGCGGCCTCCTCGAAAGTAATCTCGAGGTCGTAGCGCAGGTCCGCGCCACGCTGCGGACCGCCTCTCCGACGTCCGCCGCCAAACAGATCTCCGAAGCCGAAGATATCGCCCAGGCCGCCGAGGATGTCCTCGAACCCGTGAAACACGGTGGGATCGAATCCGCCCGCGCCGGTCGTGGAACTGACGCCGGCGTGGCCGAAGCGGTCGTACAGCGCGCGTTTCTCGCTGTCGGCGAGCACTGCGTACGCCTCGGCGGCTTCCTTGAACTTCTCTTCAGCGGCTTTGTTCCCCGGATTGCGGTCCGGGTGATGCTTCATCGCGAGCTTGCGATACGCGCTCTTGATGTCCGCGTCGCCGGCCGTCCGCGGGACGCCGAGCACGTCGTAATAGTCGCGCTTGCTCACGACGCCTTCGCCACCTTGACCATCGCGGGCCGAAGCAGCCGATCGCCTATCATGTAGCCCTTCCTGAGCTCGCCGATGACCTCGCCGTCGCGATGCGCCGGGCTGACCTCCTGGACGACCGCCTGGTGGAGGTTCGGATCGAAATCGGCCCCAATCGCGTCGATGCCCCTGACTCCGTGTTTGCGCAGCAGGTCGTGCAGCTTGGCATGTATCAGCTCGACACCTTTTCGGTAGGCGCCGCCTTCAATCGCGTCGGAGGCCCCTTCTCCTCCCGCCATCAGGGCGAGGTCGAAGTCATCCACGACGAGCAATAGCTCCTGAAGCAGCCTCACGACGGCGTGGTCCGCCTGCTCGCGCCGTTCGCGTTCCACGCGGCGCCGGTAGTTGTCGAACTCCGCGGCCTTCCGCATCCACCGATCGTAGTAGTCGTCCCTTTCCCGTTGGAGCTCCGCCAATTGATCCGTCGCGCCGGATGGGGTCTCCACGGGCTCGGTTACAGGTTCTTCACTCATAGACTCATGACTCACAGCGCATGACTGATACCGATTGCCGGGGGCGCGTCCTGGCTAGTTTGTATCGCGCAGCACGCGGGAAACAGCCTGTGCGGCGCCGTCGACGACGGCGATCGCGCGCGAGTAACGCATGCGCGTGGGCCCGATGACACCCACCGTTCCGGTGCGCCCGCCGTCGTCATACGTCGACGCGACCAGGCTGAACGGCCGCAAGCTCGGATCAAGGTGCTCCGCCCCGATGACCACGGTCAATCCCGGGCCGTCGATGTACGCGTTGAGAAGATTCAGCAGCCGCTCTTTCTCATCGATCATCACCAGCAGAGCCTGCAGCATCGTCATTGTCAAGCCGCTTCCATCGTCCAGGAGCGACGAGGTGCCCTCGACGTAAATCGTCCGGTCGTCGGGTAGATCGGCAAACGTCGAGCTGGCCAGCCGCATTGCCCGTGCCATCAGCGCGTCGTACAGCAGCCGCTCTTCGTCGATGCGCTCGAGCACCGCCTCGCGGGCTCGATAGAGGGGCAGGCCCGAGAACTCACTGTTCAGGTAGTTGGCGGCCTGCCGGAGATCGTCCGCGTGGAGCGTTTCACCGACATCAATCACTTTCTGAATGACATGGCCGCCGCGAGCGACGATGACGACGAGCACGCGCGTTGCGGTCAGCGGCACGAACTCCACGCGCTCGAAGACCGCGCCTCCGTTCGGCGTCCGGACAGCGAAGCCGACGGTGCGCGACGCCTGCGAAACCACGTGCGATACCTGAGGGAGAACCGAGTCGATTCTCAGATCGCTGCTGTCGCGCCTGAGCCGCGCCTCGACCGCGTTTGCCGTCCGGCGCGGACGCTTGGTCTCGAGAAGAAGGTCGACGTAGAAGCGGTAGCCACGGTCGGTCGGAATCCTGCCGGCCGAGGTGTGGGGCTGCTGAACAAAGCCTTCCTCCTCGAGGGTGGCCAGAATATTCCGAACCGTCGCGGAGGACACGCCGAGGTCGGCCGCGCTCACGAGGACCGACGACGCGACAGGCTCGCCCGAAGCGATGAACTCGCGCACGAGCGCTGCAAGGACGCGTCTGGAGCGATCGTGGGAGTCGTGCATCTGGTGAGGCGCACCCTCGCTAGCACTCTCAGCCTGAGAGTGCTAACACATTATACAACAGCCGTGCTGCCTCGGCCGGCGTGCGGCGACGCCGCGCCTACCCGAGGCCGGCGCGTGCGGCGAGATCGCGCGCCGCCGTGCGGGCTTCGGCCGCCACTTGTGCAGGGTCGACGCGAGTCGGCGCGAAGCCGTCGACGAGCACCTCGCCGTCGACGATGGTGGTTCGCACGTCGCTCCCGCGCGCGGCATAGACAAGCGTCGAGTACGGATCCGGCCCGGGTGCGAGGTGCGGCCGATCGCCGGCGACGACGATGATGTCGGCGCGCTTGCCCGTTTCGATCGATCCAATTTCGCCATCGAGCCCCAGCGTTCGCGCGCCGGCGCGCGTGGCCATCCAGAGGACGTCGCGTGCCGGGAGGACGCCGGGGCGCCGGCGCATGGCTTGAAGCGTGGCCGCGAGGCGCATCTCGTCGAACATGTCCAGACGGTTGTTGCACGCGGCGCCGTCGCCGCCGAGCGAGACCGTGATGCCGCACGCCCGCAGCTCCGGCACGGGCGCGACGCCCGAACCGAGCTTCAGGTTCGAGCCGGGGCAGTGCATGACCTTCACGTCGTGGTCAGCCATCAAGTGCCTGTCGTGATCGTCGACCCACACACAGTGGGCCGCGCACAGAAGCGGGGAGGCGAGACGCAGGCTCGCGAAGTACTCGAGGTTCGTCATGCCGCCCGAGATTTCTTTGACGATCGCGGCCTCGTCGCGGGATTCGGATGCGTGTGTATGGACAAGGGCGCCGTGCGCGTCCGACAGGGCGGCGACCGCTTCCAGGAGGTCGCGCGAACACGAGACCGCGAAGCGGGGCGCAAAAGCCGCGCGAAGACGATCGTTACTGGATCCGTTCCAACGCCGGCGGATGGCCAGGCTTTCGTCGATGGACGCTTGCGTCCGTTCCTGGAGCCGAGCCGGCAGACCAGCGGCCGTGTCCATCATGCACTTGCCGATCGTCGCCCGCATCCCGCTCTCGGCCACGGCTTCGAAGACGACGTCCGTGTCGTGTACCGTCTCCATCGTCAGGACCGCCGTTGTCCCGCTCGACAACAGCTCGGTGGTGGCCAGGCGTGCGGCGGCACGCAGGGACCGCGCGGTGTGCGCGGCCTCCATCGGCCATACGCGCGTCCGAAGCCACTCCAGGAGCGGCAGGTCGTCGGCAAACCCTCGAAAGAGCGTCTGGCAGAGGTGCACATGCGTCTGAACGAAGCCAGGCAAGACGAAACACCCGTCGGCGCCGATGACGCGATCGTGCGTATCAGGGATGTCGGGCGCGATGCGGGCGATGCGGCCATCGCGAATCGACACGTCGCCGCGAATGACATCGAACCGGTCGTCGAGCGTCAGGATGATCCCGTTGCGGATCAGCAGAGAGGACACGCGGCACTATAGCCCGTCAACCAGCATTACTCTTTTTTGGACACCTGGGGCGGCGTCCACTGCATCGCGGCGGGGTGTTCCTTGCCGTGCTTCACGGCGATGAGCTCGGCCAGAATGCTGACGGCGATTTCCTGCGGCGTCACGGCGCCGATGTCGAGGCCGATGGGGGCGTGCACTCGCCGGAGCGCCTCGGCCGGCATGTGGGCCTCGACGAGCGCCTCGTAGATGCGCGCGACCTTCGCACGGCTGCCGATGAGGCCGAGGTACCTCAGCTCGCGAGGCGCGAGCACGCGCAGCGCTTCAAGGTCGTTGGTGTGTCCCCTTGTCACGATCACGGCATAGGCATGCGCGGGCAGGTTCGCGCGATCGATCCATGCTGGGATCTCGTCGGCCACGACCTCTACGGCCGTAGGAAAGCGCTCCAGGTTCGCGAACTTCTCACGATCGTCGACGACGTGCACGCGGAAGCCGACGTCGGCTGCCAGGCGGGCCAGGTGGAACCCCACGTGCCCCGCGCCAATGATGTACAGCTCCGGTGACGGCTCGATCGGCTCGATATAGACGTCCATTTGGCCGCCGCAGACGAGGCCGGTCTCTTGCGCGAAATCGTCTGACAGCTCGTAATGCACCATTTCCGGCCGCCGCGTCTTGATCGCCTCGCGCGCCTTCCAGAAAGCGTCGTTCTCGTAGCATCCGCCACCAATCGTCCCGACAATGCGCCCGTCGCTGAAGACGAGCATTTTCGCGCCGACTCGCTGAGGCGTTGAGCCGATCGTCGAGACGATTGTCACGAGGGCCGCCGGCTCGCCGCGCTCGAGCGCCTCAAGGGCTGCCGCGAAGACTTCCTGATTCACGCTGAGACGATTATAACGGACGGGATTGCGGTCGCTACCGGTGGAGCGGGCACGTGGTCGTCGGCTCCGTCCCCGGCAGGAACGCTTCGGTGAACGTCTTGGGGCACGCGGGTGTGGCGAGGAGCCCAGTCAACGGGTCGATGGTCACGAAGACGATGCCGTCGGGGACGTCGAAAGGCACGTTGGCGTGCCCGGCGAGCGCCGCTTTCATGAACTGCGTCCAGATAGGCAACGCCGCCTGCGACCCACTGAGCCCGAGCGGCTGGTTATCGTCGAAGCCCACCCAGACGACCGTGAGCAACTCGGGAGTAAAGCCCGCAAACCAGGCGTCGCGCAGGTCATTGGTCGTCCCGGTTTTGCCAGCCGCATCCAGCGTGAAACCCGCGCCGCGCGCGCTGGCCGCCGTGCCCTCGTTGAGGACGCTGCGCATCATGTTGGTGACGAGAAAGGTGGTCTCGGGTCGCGCTATTCGGCGCGGCTTGGGCTCCGGCGGCCGGAGGACGTCCTTGCCTGCGCTAGTCAGCCGGAGGATGTTCTTGAGCGGGCGGAGGGTGCCCTGATTGGGAAAGATCGTGTACGCCGTCGCGATTTCGTAGGGGGTGGCTTCGAACACGCCGAGGGCGATCGACGGGTACGGCTTCGGCGGGTTCCCGACACCCAACGACTTCCACAGATTGGCCACGTGGTCGTACCCTGCCGCCTGTGCGACGTGGATCGTTCCCAGATTGCGCGAATGCGCGAGCGCGTGGCGATATGTAATGGGGCCGTCGTACTGCTTCTCGTAGTTCTCGGGCGTCCAGAATTGGTTGCCGAACTCGAAGGTTTCAGGCTCGTCGTTGGTGATCGTGGCCGGCGTCACGTCGTGCCGCCCTTCAGTAATCGCCTGCTCGAAAGCGCTCAGATACACGAACGGCTTGAACACGGAGCCTGGTTGACGGCGCGAGACGATCGCACGGTTGTATTGCGACAGGTTGTACGACCGGCCTCCCACGAAGGCGAGAATCTCTCCATTCCGAGGATCGACCGCGATGAGCGCGGCCTCGGCCTTTCCGTGCCGCTTGCGCCGCGCCAGCATTTCATCCACCTTCGTCAAGCCATCGCGGACGGCATCCTGCGCGACGCGCTGCAGGTGGAGGTCCAGCGTCGTGAAGACGTTCAAGGGCTGATTGGGGGCGGTCGCCAGCCGCGAGTACTGCTCGGCGAGCGTTTGGCTGACGTAGTCGACGAAGTACGGCGCCTCCGCCTCGAGCGCGCGCTGCACGATGGCCAGGGGCTCGCGCGACGCTCGATCAGCGGCTTCCTGATCGACATAGCCCGCATCCACCATCGCCTGCAGGACGACGTGGCGCCGCTCCTTGCATCGCTCGGGATTGGTGAACGGGGAGAGCGCCGAGGGCGACTGGATGACGCCGGCAATCGTCGCCGCCTCCGCAAGCGTGACGTTGCTGACATCCTTGCCGAAGAAGAGTCGGGAGGCCTCGGCGACACCAAAGACCGCGAACGAGCCGCGCTGGCCGACCGGGATGTCGTTCAGGTACATTTCAAGGATCTCGTCTTTCGAGGCGCGCTCGGTGAGGATGATGGACACCCAGATCTCGAGAAGCTTGCGCTTCGCGGATCTCGCGCGCGCCTCGTGCAACGACATCCCGAACTTGGGCAGGAACACGTTGCGAACCAGCTGCTGCGTGATCGTGCTGCCGCCGGCGAGATAGGCGCGCCGCCCGGTCGCGTACGACAGCATCGCGCCGAGCATTCCAATTGGATCGACGCCGGGATGCTCATAGAACCGCCGATCCTCGATGGCCAGGACGGCCTGGGTCATCCGTTGCGGGATCACGTTCAGCGCGACGGGACGACGTTTTTCGCGCTCACCGTTGACCAATGAGCTGAGCACGGGCGCATCAAGGGTCAAGCGTTCCATGGGATGATTGCCCAGCTCGAGCTGCAGCACGCGATCGACGGGTCGGGGCGCAGGGCGACGCGACACCGCGTTGACCGCCACCGGCGCTGCGGCCGGGCGCTGAAACACCACGCGCACCGCCTGGCCCTTGAACTCGGTCCCCCGCGGCAAGAGGCTCACCGAGCCGTTGCCGACCGCGAATTCCCCCGGTTTCTGAAGCGTGATGCGTTGGGCGTAGCCAAGATCGTTCAGACGATCGATGAGTTGACGATCGCTCAACGACTGCCCTCGGCGCAGCTCGAGCGGACGCGCGAACACACGCGGGAGGACCGTCTGCCGCTCGCCGTGCAGCCGCAAGTCGATGAGTGCGGCAAACTGCACGTAATAGTAGCCGGCCGCGAAGCATGCGATCACAAACGGCACCGAGAGCGCGAGCGCGGTCACACGCACCCAGGGACGCCGCCAGAATGCCGTGACGCGGATCGTCAGAAGCGCAATACGAGTGTTCGCGTTGGCCAGACCAGTGCTCTCCCGCAGTCGATCTAGATCGTTACTACCCAGTGTCTTCCGAAGTCGAGCGGCAGCTCCTCATCGAGCCGGTCGACGAGCGCCGGACCGTATTCGTTCAGAAACGACACAAACCCGATCGTACGCTCTTGCGCGTGGCCGCTGGGAAAGGCGAGTGCGCGGGCGTGCATGAATTGGCGTCGAAGTGTTTCGTCCCGCCGCTTCGCGGCGGAAATCATCTTGCCGTGCAGCGTCTGCAGGTCGTGCTGCATCCGGCTCAGGGTTGATCGCGCGGCCCCCTCGAGCGTCGGGTCGAGGGCCGGCATCGCCTGAATGACGTGCGTCATCTGCGCTTCGATCGTGTGCGACGCATCGGCGAAGGATTCCTCCACGATCGGGGGGATTTGGGCCTTGAGCAGCTCGTTGAGCGCTGCCTCGTCCTGCGGCTGGAGCGCCTCGAGCGGCAACTTGTACTTGCTCAGGAAACGCGCCGCGGTCGAGTCGACGACGGTGGCGCTTGCCCGCGGATACATCAGGGGCATCGGGATCGCGAAGTGCTCGTAGACCCCCCGCAGCTGCGCGAGATAAGCGAGCTCATTGGGGCCGGCGACGTAGCAAATGGTGGGGAAAATCGTATCCTGCACGACGGGGCGGAGCAGAACGTTCGGGCTGAAGCTCGCGGGCTGCTCGTTTGCCTGGCGCAGAAGCGTCGCGGGGGGATACTCCTCGTCGCCGATGACGAATCGGCCGTCCTGCTGCCGGATCGAGCGTCGCCCCTCCGAGAGATGAAAGAGCGCCAGGCTGTCGTCCTGCGCGTGGACCTGTGCGTGATAGCCCCGCGCCGTCAGGTTCGAGCCGGCCAGCGCTGCGAGCCTGCCGGTCTGACCTGGCATCGACAGCTCGCGCGCGAAGACCTGGCTGACGAGCGGCTTCGACGAGGCATCTGATGAGTCATACACGACGAGCCCGCGATCCCCCAGAACGTGCTCCATCCACCGGCCGAAGGCGTCCGCCATCCCGAAACCCGGCTGATACGCCGCCTGCAGCGTGTCGAGGACAGACGAGCGAAATGCCGAGGGCGGAAGAAACTGGCCCAGGCTGCTGAGCGCGCCGGCAATCGCATCGCGATCAAGCCGGATGGTGGCAACGGGCGGAGGGTCTGCGGCGGGGCGATTCGGAAGGGACACGGTTCGCGGGGTCAACGTCTCGTCGAAGACCGTACACGACCGTACTTCCTCCCAATCATGATCCTCAGCGTCGATCCAGAAGACAGCGATGGCGGCGACATGGTGATCGCGCGAGACCTGCTCGGCGAGCTTCAACGCCGTCATGGCCTTCAGCAGGGTGAAGAGCGGCCCGCCAAAGAGACCTGCCTGCTGGCCGGTGACGATCGCGACCGTGCGGCGATCGCTCAGGAGCCGGGCGGCGTCGCGGGCGCGCGGTGGAGCGCCGCGCCGCGTCTGCTGCGCGCCAACGATTGCCGCGATGTCGTTGGGGCGCCGATCGTGAGCCTGCGTTCGCTCGATTGCAGCGGCCCATGCGCTCGGATCGGCGGGGTTCCCGGAGAAAAACGGCGCGACCGACGGGAAGTCGTAGGCGTAGTCAACGGCGAGTCGACGAACCCAGGGAAACCGACGGACATCGACCGGAATGCGCACCGCTGGCTCGTGTGCGGGAGCCGATGCTGGTTTGGTTGAGTTGGCCGGCACCAGAGAGCCTACTGTCGCAGAGCGTCGCAGAAACTGTCAACCATGTTAAACTTAGGTGCCTTCCTTACAGGAGTCCTTCACTGCACACGGAAGCTGCCGGCTCTGCGGCTCCAGAATCGTTCGGACCGTTTCGGGTTCTTCATCAAATTGGTGCGGGGACGCTTGGGCCCGTGTTTCGCGCTTATGACGCTGAGCGCGAGCGGCTGGTTGCGGTCAAACTCTTCCGTCTGGACCTTCCACCCGAGCGCGTTCACCAGCTGGTAGCCAGTTTCGAGGAGCTCATCTCGGCCGAGTTGACGCATCCGGCCATTGCAGAGCCGCTGGCAAGCGGGATCGCGGGTGCGTCGGCGTACTTGGCCCACGACTACGTCGCCGCCGAGTCTGTGGATCTCGCCGTCCGAGAATACGGTCCAGCGCCCCCGGCCGACGCGTTGCGGGTTGCCGCCCAGTTGGCGGGCGCGCTTGATTTCGCGGCGATCGTCAACGTCAGCCACGGGGCGTTGCATCCGCGAGACGTTCTTCTGTCCACCGAACAGGCACGTCTGACCGGGTTCGGGATCGCCCGGGCGCTCGATCGAGTGGGCGTCTCCGCGCCGATACGACGCCCCTACTCTGCGCCGGAGCAGGCGGCCGGCCACGCGTGGGATCGTCGGGCTGATGTCTTCAGCCTGGCCGCGCTCGTCTACGAGCTGTTGTCCGGACGGCGGATAAACGGTCACGGCTCACTGCCGGCTGACGATCTCGCCGGAGTCCCCGGCGCACGATTGAAGGCGCTGCGGGCGACCTTTGCTCGCGCGTTGGCTGAGGATCCCAGCGATCGGTTTGGAACCGCGCTCGAGTTTGCTGAAGCGTTGAAAGACGCGTTTCCGGACGGCCTCGCAGAGGTCGCCTCGGCAAGACGGCCGTCGAGTTCCGCTCGAAAGGCCAGCGAGCCGCGATTGCCGCTCGAGGAACCGCGTCTTCAAGAACCACTCGAGCTTGCCGAACGTCACGAGGCTGCTGAGCCGTTCGAGGCGACCAGGCCGCGCGAGCTTGCTGAGCCACGCGAACCTGCTGGGCCACACGAACCCGTTCTTCACCCGCACGCAGACCTCCCACGCTACCAGGACGTCGGAGCCAGGGTGCGCGCGGCGACGCCCGAAATCACGTCGAGCGTTCAACCGCCTCCTGAAAGACCTGCCGGACCACCGGTAATTTCGGTCATCGAGCAGTCGCGGTCGGCCGTCTGGCCGTTGATGGCGGCTTTGGTCATCGGGCTGGCCATCGGATTTGCGGGAGGCTACGGAATCGCAGATCGCGACCGTCAAGCATCGACGACGATGGAATCACCGGCGTCCTCTCCCTCTGAGTTGGCGCCCAGTCCGTCGCCGCCGTCGACCGGGTCGTCGCCCTCACGAACGGCCGTCGCGCCGGTGGCGACTTCGCCCGCCGGATCGGAAGTCGGCGGCGGATCGGCACCGGCCACATCATCGTCGGCGGGGCGCGCCGGGTCACGGCGCACCGGATCAGTGCCAAACGCGCGGCCCACGAGCGGCGTCACCGCACAACAGTCCCGTCGTGCTGCCGAACGCTCTGGATCCACCCGCCCGTCACGGGTCCACGCGCCTGCCGATACGGTGGAATCAAACCCCGCCGTTTCGTCCGGCACAGCCGGAGGGTATGTCGGGCTGTTGACGATCGAGTCACGGCCCGAAGGCGCGCGCGTGTTTCTGGACGGTAAGCTGATGGGCGCGACGCCCCTTGCGATCCCCAACGTGGCCGCCGGCGAACATGCGATTCGTCTCGAGCGTGACGGCTATCAGCACTGGTCTTCCTCGGTCCGCATCGTGGCGAGCGAGCAGCTCCGCGTCACCGCGTCGCTCGAGGAGCGGTGAGATGGAAGCGATTCTCGCTCTCGAAGATGGCACCTGGTTTCGCGGCACGGCTGCCGGCGCGGAAGGGGAAGCGCACGGCGAAGTCGTCTTCAACACCGCGATGACCGGCTATCAAGAGGTCCTGACGGACCCGTCATATGCCGGACAGATTGTGACGATGACCTGTCCGCAGATCGGGAACTACGGCGTGTCGGCGCGAGATGTCGAGTCGCGCGCGCCGCAGGTGGCCGGCTTCATCGTTCGTGACGAATCACCGGTCGCGAGCAATTGGCGCGCCGAAGGCACATTACGCGACTATCTCACCGCCAACGACATAGTGGCGATTTCGGACATCGACACGCGCGCGCTGACCCGCCGGCTGCGATCTGCGGGTGTCATGCGGGGCGTCATCGCGACCGGGAACGGGTGGGACCCTCAGGCGCTGGTGGGCGGCGCGAAATCGATTCCGCGGATGGAAGGCGCCGATCTCGTCCGCGACGTGACGACCGACAAACCGTTCGACTGGCCGGACGAGGATCCCGACGAGTTCGGCATCGCGGCGGCGCGACGTGCCAAACGCCGCTTGAAGATTGCCGCGTACGACTTCGGCATGAAGTGGAACATTCTGAGGCGGCTGAGCGCGCACGGGTGCAGCGTTCGCGTGTACCCTGCGCAAACGCCGGCGTCCGAGATCCTGGCGGCGAAGCCCGACGGTGTCTTTCTCAGCAACGGTCCGGGCGATCCAGCCCCGTTGACCTACGCCATCGAGAGCACTAAGGCGCTGGTGGCGTCGAACCTACCGGTGTTCGGCATCTGCCTCGGCCATCAGGTGCTTGGGCTCGCGATGGGCGGCCGAACCTACAAGCTCAAGTTCGGCCACCGCGGCGCCAATCACCCGGTCAAGAAGCTCGCGACGGGCAAGGTCGAAATCACGTCGCAGAACCATGGGTTCGCCGTGGATCCGGCCTCGCTGCCGGACGATGTCGAGGTGACTCATCTGAATCTGTATGACGGGACCGTCGAAGGCCTGCGCCATCGGCAGCGTCCCGTGTTCTGCGTGCAGTATCATCCGGAAGCGTCGCCCGGGCCCCACGACGCTGACTACCTGTTCGACGATTTTCTGGAACTGATTGAAAGACGTGGCGCGTAGCGTCCACGAGTAACGGGCCCGGGAAACGAGCCGCGAGTACTGGTCGAATGCCCAAACGTTCCGACATCAAGCGCGTCCTCATCATCGGGTCGGGACCAATCGTCATCGGTCAAGCCTGCGAGTTCGATTACTCCGGCAGCCAGGCGTGCAAGGCGCTGCGTGCCGAGGGGCTCGAGGTGGTGCTCGTCAACAGCAACCCCGCGACGATCATGACCGATCCGGAGCTCGCGGATCGCACCTACGTCGAGCCGCTCACGTCCGAAGTGCTCGCGGCGATCATCGAGCGCGAGCGGCCCGATGCGCTCCTGCCCACCGTGGGCGGCCAGACGGCCCTCAATCTGGCCGTCGACCTCGCAGCCGCAGGCACGCTCGAGCAGTACAGCGTCAAGTTGATCGGCGCGTCGATAGGGGCCATCAAGGTCGCGGAAAACCGGCAACTGTTCAAGGACGCGATGCGCGAGATCGGTCTGGACGTCCCGCAGAGCGGCCTCGCGCGGACGGCGGCCGAAGGCGCGAACCTTGCGCAGACGCTTGGGTTTCCGATTGTCATTCGGCCGTCCTTCACCCTCGGCGGCGTGGGCGGCGGCATTGCCTACAACATCGAGGAGTTCCGCGAGCTCGTGGAGCGTGGTCTGGAGCTCAGCCCCGTCCACGAAGTCCTCATCGAGGAATCGGTCATCGGCTGGAAGGAATTCGAGCTTGAGGTGATGCGCGACATTGCGGACAATTTCGTGGTCATCTGCTCGATCGAGAATCTCGACCCGATGGGGGTGCACACGGGGGACAGCATCACAGTCGCGCCGATTCTGACGCTCAGCGACAAGGAGTACCAGCGGATGCGCGACGCCGCGCGCCGCATCATCAGCAGGGTCGGCGTTGAAACCGGCGGGTCGAACATCCAGTTCGCCGTCCATCCGGACACCGGCCGCATGGTCGTGATCGAGATGAATCCGCGCGTGTCGAGATCGTCGGCGCTGGCGTCGAAGGCGACCGGGTTCCCGATTGCGAAGATTGCGGCGAAGCTCGCGCTCGGCTACCACCTCGACGAGATCCCGAACGACATCACGCGCCTCACCCCCGCGTCGTTCGAGCCCACTATCGATTACGTCGTGGTCAAGATTCCCCGGTGGAACTTCGAGAAGTTCCCGCAGGCGGACCGCACGCTGACGACGCAGATGAAGTCGGTCGGGGAGGCGATGGCAATCGGACGGACCTTCAAGGAAGCATTCATGAAGGGCGTCCGATCGCTCGAGCTCGGGTCGAGCGGCCTGCTGTTCGCGCCCGCCGACGCGGAGCGGGACCTCGGGGCGTCGGGAACCGAGAGCGCGGAAGACGATGCAAGCCTCCGCAAACGGCTCGCGATTCCGAGCGATCGGCGGATGTGGGATCTGTTTCGAGCGCTCGGTCGCGGGTGGAGCGTCGAGCAGATTCACGACGCGACGAAGATCGATCGGTGGTTCCTGCAGCAGTTTGCGGAAATCGCCGCCATGCGGAAGCAGGCCGAGTCGTCGGGGCTCGATGGTCTCGAGACCTCCGGCCTGCTCAAGCTGAAGCGCGCCGGCTTTGGCGATCAGGAGATTTCGATCGCGGTGGGCGCGAGCGAAGCGTCCGTTCGGGAGCGCCGTGTAGCCGGAGGCCTGACACCCGTGTACAAGCGGGTGGATACCTGCGCGGCCGAGTTCGAGTCGTTCACGCCGTATCTGTACAGCTCGTACGAGCCTTCGTGCGAGGCCAACCCCAATGCGCGCGACAAAGTCGTCATTCTAGGGAGTGGACCCAACCGGATTGGGCAAGGGATCGAGTTCGACTACTGCTGCTGTCATGCGGCCTTTGCGTTGAAAGAAGAAGGGCTCGAGACAGTCATGATCAATTGCAATCCGGAGACCGTGTCGACGGACTACGACACGGCGGACCGCCTGTACTTCCAGCCGCTCACGTTCGAGGACGTGATGGCGGTGATTGAAACCGAGCGGTCGGCAGGTGGCGACGTGTCGTGCGTCGTGCAGTTCGGCGGTCAGACCCCCTTGAAGCTGGCGCTCGCGCTGCAGGGCGCGGGCGTCAAGATTCTTGGCACTTCGCCCGATTCCATCGACCTGGCGGAGGACCGCAAGCGCTTTGCAAAGCTGCTCGCCGACCTGGACGTGACCCAGCCAGCGAGCGGCACAGCCATCTCGCGCCAGGAGGCGCGCGATGCGGCCGCCGCGATTGGCTTTCCCGTGGTCGTGCGGCCGTCCTACGTCCTCGGCGGTCGCGGCATGGCGATTGTCTACGATGCGGTCTCGCTGGATCGCTACATGACGCAGGCGGTGGACGCGTCGCCCGAGCATCCCGTGCTCGTGGACCGGTTCCTGGAAGACGCGTTCGAGTTCGATGTCGACGCGGTGGCCGACGCCACGGGCGCCGTCGTCATCGGCGGGATCATGGAGCACATCGAGGAAGCTGGCATCCACTCCGGTGACAGCTCATGTGTGGTGCCGCCATTCATCTGCCCGGAGCGCCACCTGGAGACGATCCGCGAGTACACGAGACGGATCGCGAAGGCGCTGAAGGTCGTGGGGTTGATGAACGTGCAGTTCGCAACCAAGGATGATGTGGTTTACGTGCTGGAGGTCAACCCGCGGGCTTCGCGGACCGTGCCGTATCTCTCCAAGGCGGCCGGCGTGTCGCTGGCGAAAGTCGCTGCGAGGGTCATGGCCGGTCGGACGCTTGCTCAGCTCGGGCTGACAGAGGATCTGCAGGTGGCCGGCACGTTCGTGAAGAGTCCCGTGTTCCCGTTCGTGCGCTTTCCCGGCGTGGACACGATTCTCGGACCCGAAATGAAGTCGACTGGCGAGGTCATGGGTGGATCGACCAACTTCGGCGTCGCATTCGCGAAGGCACAGCTGTCGGTCGGCCAGCGGCTGCCTCAGGCCGGAACGGCCTTCGTCAGCGTGAACAACAAGGACAAGGCCAACCTGCTGCCGATCGCACGCGACCTCGCTGATCTCGGGTTCCGGCTGATCGCCACACGCGGCACGGCCGCCTACTTGCGGGCGTACGGGCTTCGCGTCGAAGTGGTCTACAAAGTGAATGAAGGCCGGCCGAACGTCGCGGACGAGATCGTCAACCGCAAAGTCGACATCGTCGTCAACACGCCGCTCGGTCGCGAGTCGTTTTTTGACGACCGGACTGTTCGCCGGGCGGCGATGATGCACGAAGTGCCGTGCATCACGACTTTGACGGGCGCCGCGGCTGCGGTGCAGGCGATTCGTGCGCTCCGCGAGCAAGGGCTCGGCGTGCGCGCGCTGCAGGACTACCACAGGGGCGTTGTGGCGGCCAAGGTTTAGCCGCCTGCTTTCGAGCGCTGCCATTCAGTCTCGAGCTGGTCGAGCGAGAAGTTCCCCAGCGCGCCACCGTTCGCCGCGATTCGCCGTTCCATGTCCGTGAACCGTCGCGTGAACTTGTCATTGGCCTTTCTCAGCGCGGTTTCCGGCTCGATCCCGAGCTTGCGCGCGAGGTTCGCGACGGCAAACAGCAGATCCCCCATCTCCTCCTCCGCCTGCGCCATGTTGCCTGACAGTGCTTCCGCCCGAGTCCCGTCGCCAACAGCCGCGCGCAGCTCGTTCACCTCTTCCTGAAGCTTCTCCAGAACGTCGTCGGCGCGCGGCCAATCGAAGCCCACCGACGCCGCGCGTGTGCCGATATGGAACGCGCGGGCCAGGGCCGGCAGCGTCCGCGCAAGACCGCTGAGCAGGGTGTCTGTCGCCGCTGCGGCATGGCCGGTTCCGCGGTTCCCCAGCGTCCCGGCCGCGCGCTCCTGCGCCTTGATTTCCTCCCAACGCACTTTGACGTGCGCCGGCGTCGAGAGCGGCTCCCGTCCCCTCGCGGTCCGATCCATATGGGAGGGGTCCTCGGATGGCTCAAATACGTGCGGATGGCGTCGTACCAGCTTGTCCGCGACAGCCGTCAGCGAATCGGCAATTGCGAAGCGTCCCGCCTCGCTCTCAAGCTGAGCGAGGAACACCGCCTCGAACACGTGGTCTCCGATTTCTTCGCGCAGGGCATCGTGGTCCCCGCGGTCGATCGCGTCGAGCACCTCGTAGGTTTCCTCCAAAACGAACGGCTTCAGCGAATCGATTGTCTGCTCCCGGTCCCACGGGCAACCGGAAGGACCCCTGAGCGTGGCCATGATCTCGACGAGCCTGGCGAATGCGTCGCCGGCGCGGGTGAATTCGGACATGAAGAGGATCTTAGCCGACCCGAGGATTGTTCCGCCGCCCACGACGTGAGTACACTGGCGTCGGTGAGAGTTGCATGTCCGAACAACCGTTGACCTTCGCCGCGTTCGTGCTGTCGCTCGCCAGCAGCGCGGCCATCCATTTCGGCGATCTGCCCGATCCGACGGGGGGCACGTCGGAGCCAAACCTCGAGGGCGCGTCGCAAATGATCGACATTCTCACGTTGCTCGAAGAGAAGACCCGGGGCAACCTGACGGCTGAAGAGCGCCAGTTGATCGAACAGGTCCTCTACGAGCTTCGACTGCGGTTCGTCGAAGCGAAGGGCCACGCGAAACGCATTATCGTGCCGTGACTGCAGCCGGCGCCGACCTGGTTAGCCGCCAGCCATCCATGCGCATCATCGTTCTGGGGAGCGGGACCTCGCACGGCGTGCCGTCGATCGGGTGCGACTGCGCCGTATGCCGCTCGTCTGATCCACGCGACCGCCGCACGCGGCCCTCGATTCTAATCGATCTCGCCGGGGATCCACGTCCCGACGCGCCGTCCGGTCGAGTGCGCTCGATTCTGGTCGACACGTCTCCCGATCTGCGTGCCCAGGCGCTCGCCTGCGACGTGCGGCGCGTCGACGCGATTCTGTTCACGCACACGCACGCCGACCATATCTTCGGCCTCGACGATGTTCGACGGTACAATCAGATGCAGAAGGGCGCGATCGCATGCTATGCCGACGCGCACGCGGTGGGCGAGCTGCGGCGCATTTTTTCCTACGTCTTCGAGCCGCCGGTGCAGAAGGGCGGAGGGCTGCCGCAACTGTCGCTCTTTCGGATTGGGGGGCCGTTCACCCTCGGCGGCGCCGAAATCGTCCCCGTCCCGCTTCTCCACGGCGTGATGCCGGTGCTCGGGTTCCGCATCGGCGCGTTTGCGTATTTAACCGACTGCAGCCGGATTCCAGACGCATCGTGGCCGCTGCTCATGGATCAGGGAGGCGTACGCACCGTCATCATTGACGCGCTGCGTCATCGCCCGCATTCAACGCATTTCAGCGTATCCGAAGCGCTCGAGGTCGTGCAGCGGCTCGGCGCCGAGCGCGCGTACTTCACCCACATCTGTCACGATCTGCCGCACGCCGAGACTTGCGCGCATCTGCCCCGCGGCGTTGAACTGGCTTATGATGGGCTCGTGTTGGAGATTGCATGAGAGCGCGTTCGTGGACGTGATTCACTACCCTGATGATGCGCGGCCGTCACGATGGAAGGCGCCGGTCCTGGCGCTGGGGAACTTCGACGGGCTTCACCGCGGACACCGCAAAATTCTCGAACGGATGCGTCGCGTGGCCAACGAACGCGGCGCCGTCGCCATCGTCATGACCTTCGATCCGCATCCTCCGCGCGTGGTTCGACCGGACAAGGCGCCGCCGCTCTTGATGACGAAAGCCCAGAAGCTCGAGGCCCTTGCGGACACGGGTGTGCAAGGCGCGGCGATTGTGCGTTTCACGCCGGAGCTTTCGCGGTGGGATCCGGAGGCGTTCGTCAGGATGGTGCTCGTCGACTGGTTGGGCGTGTCCGAGGTGTGGGTGGGGGCGAATTTCCTGTTCGGCCATGATCGCGCCGGCAATTTTTCGATGCTGCGGGCGCTCGGCGCCCGCTATGGCTTCAAAGCGGAGAAAATCGATCCGGTCCGCTACAAGGACTTCGTCGTCAGCAGCACGCGGGTGCGCCGGTTGGTCGGGGAAGGGCGCGTCGACGAGGCAGGCGCCCTGCTCGGCCATCAGTATTTCATCGACGGCCTCGTCGTCCACGGCGATCACCGGGGCCGTGCGATTGGGTTTCCGACGGCCAACCTATGCACCGAGAACGAGCTCGTTCCGCCCCATGGCGTCTACGCAACCACGGCGCGGATCGGCGCCGTCGTGCGTCCCTCGGTGACCAATATCGGGACACGCCCAACGGTCGACGCCTCGGGGAGGACAACAATCGAAACTCACGTGTTCAACATGGACCGCGATCTGTACGGGATGTCGATACGCATTGGCTTCGTGCAGCGCATGCGCGACGAGCGCGCCTTCGAGTCCCTTGACGCTCTGCGTGCGCAGATCGACGCCGACTGCCGTCGCGCTCGCGTGCTGTTCGATCGTCTTTCACTGTAGAATCGCGCATCGTGGCGGGTCATGAGTTCGTGTTTGCGCTGGAATTATCCGATGAGCCATATTTCGAGGGGATGCTGGCCGACGTCACAAGCGCCGTCCTGGTGCACGTCGGCTACCAGGGCGCCGCGATCGAGACGCTCAGGGCCGAGCTCAGAGCGGCGTTGAAGGCGGGCGCGGCAGCCGGGCAGCCTTGGTGCGACATCCGGTTCCGCGCGCATTCCGGCCACCTGCACGTCAGCATTGCGTACCCGGGTCGGGCCGAGTGGCGGGCGACGCGGGCGCTTCCACCGGAGGGAAAGAGTTCCCCACACGGGGAAAGGGGCTCCCGGGATTGATCGCCCGGGGGAGAGCTCCGGATTGATCCTCAGGGGGATAGGGGCCCGGATTAATCCTCCGGGGATAGGCCCCCGGATAATCAATGTCATGCCGATGCGGCTGTACAACACGTTGACGCGTAAGGAAGAGCCGTTTGCGCCGAGCGCAGATCGTACGGTCCGCATGTACATTTGCGGTCTGACGGTTTACTCGCGCGGTCATATTGGGAATTTCCGAACTTTTGTCTGCGTTGACGTTCTGCGGCGGACGCTGAAGCATCTGCTCGGCTACCGGGTGCGGCAGGT
>Ga0066903_100000916_pt1 | contig 20233 bp, 18 predicted proteins | sample PanSoiMetaGPlot1_FD_67491 | JGI IMG/M metagenome (GOLD analysis project Ga0066903, IMG submission 67491) | Tropical forest soil microbial communities from Panama analyzed to predict greenhouse gas emissions - Panama Soil - Plot 1 (version 2) | ecosystem: Environmental > Terrestrial > Soil >... | reverse complement strand
CAGAATCCCGCGCTCTGCGGCTTGAGAAAAATTGCCGCATCGCCAGCCAAGTTTGTGTCGATCCACGAAACGATTAGTGGCGACTGCATGGAAAAACTAGAGCAACGGCGACTACCACAGAAAGATGACGTAACGGAACGAGCGTGGCGCGTCTTCCTGGATTGTAGAGAATTGATTAGGGAAAGACGGGCGCTTCTAGCCACGCGTGAGCAGCTCCTGAGACGCAAGGATAAAGTGTTGCTGAATTACTGCGAGATCGTCGCCGACAAGCTCAGCAAAACTTCGAACGAGTCACTATAGCGGTGGTTCGTTGCTTGTGGCATGGCGGCGATTCAATCACATCGCGCCGGGATGTTGGAAGGGCAATCGTTTTCGCGCTGGCGCGTTTAAAGCGTGCAGGAATCGTCGATGATTGCGGACGGGTGTTCAGTCATCGGTTAATCAATTCGCAGTCTGGCGCGATCCTGAGAGCGGGGTGGGCGTTTCCAAATTAGCTACGAGCGGCAATTTTTCAGCGCCGCATTTTATCCACCGATTTTATCCACCCGTGGAAAATTTTGGGCATTATTCGGGCGTGACATGAGCTAAAGCAAATCCGGCGATTTACGAGGCGTGGAGCACGTCAGATTCACTTGAGTATGATGTGAGAAAACTGCCCAGATAGGTTTGGCAAGGAGGTGCTCTACCACTGAGCTACACCCGCAGTTTTGAGAGGGAAACAAATAATGTCCAGCCGTCCGCGGCGCGCAACCTTTTAATTGTCGCGTAAACGTGGAAATAGTTGAATCCAAATGTGGGAGTGCCTGCATCTTACGGTCAAAATCATCATTATGAACAGATTCATCGTTATCAACCTTTGTTCCCTCGCGCTGGCATTAAGCTCGTTTGCGCAATCTCCGACCTCCTCGCCGCTCGCAAGCACGCCTCCAGCAACTGCTACTGTTTCGCCTACCGCCACGCCTGCGAGTAAAATCGAGCAGGCGATCAGGAAAAAACACAAGAAGCACTTTGGTTTGACGATAGGCGACCACGATAAGGACTTGGACCAACTCGATCACCTCGGTGACGGAAAGGCGCCCGAGGATATTCCTGCGCTAGTGGTACCAATCGTCGCTATCACGCTCCTGACAGTGTTCGGTGCCCCGGTTTTAATCGTGGGGCTGATCATGTATTTTAGTTTCTCCAGATCACGCGCCATGCATCGAACAGTGCGAATGATGGTAGAGAAAGGACAACCTGTGCCTGAGGCACTACTGAATCCGCCACCGGCCCAGCGGCAGCGCTCCGACCTGCGCCGCGGCATCGTCCTAACAATGATTGGCATTGGTTTGATGGCGTTTTTTGGCGCCGTGAACGATTGGGAGGGTGGCTCGTGGACATTGGGCCTCATTCCGTTCCTAATTGGAGTGGGCTATTTGCTGGTATGGAAACTCGACACGAAGAAAGACATTCCGCCGCCTTTACCGTAATCTGCGGCCGTGGAGTTGACTGATGCGGACCTCGTCGCGCGAGTTCTCGTCGATGACGACCAGCACGCTTTCGGTGAGCTGGTCCGGCGGCATCAATCTGCCGTGCGCGGTTTGCTGCGTCAACTTACTCGAACAGACGTCGCTCTCGCGGATGATCTCGCGCAGCAAACCTTTCTGCGCGCGTATAAAAACATTCGCAGCTTTCGCGGTGAAGCGCGCTTTTCCACGTGGCTTTACCGGATCGCCTACAATTGTTTTCGAGAAGACGCGCGCCGCCGCAAGGAGCTTGTGGGAATCGACGAAGAACAACTTCAAACGCAACACGATCCCCAGGTGGCCGATCCCGGTTTAAGACACGATCTTATGCGTGCATTGAGTCTGCTTCCGTTAAATGAACGTTCGGCAGTTCTATTGTGTTGTCAGAACGGCCTTTCCCATGAAGAAGCTGCGCGCGTTCTCGAGATCCCGCTTGGAACAGTGAAAACAAATGTTCTGAGAGGACGCGAGAAATTGAAACGAATGCTTGCAGATTGGGGTCCAAACTAATAAAGGGATATGAAGCAAGTGAACCAGGAAGATTGGCTTGATCAGCAATTGCGCGAAGCGGCGCCGTATATCGACGACGACGGATTTACGGCACGAGTGTTGCAGCAGTTGCCGCCGCCTCGACGCAGTCATGATCTGCTGCGAGCTACCATTCTTTTTGGAATGACTTTGCTCGCGAGCGTGCTTGCCTATGTCGTTTCGGGTGGCGGTCGCTTTGTCAATATGACTGTTGAACGTCTGGCGGCCTTGCCTGCGTTATGGGTATTTGCACTCGCTCTCGCCACCGGTCTAGTTATTGCCGCCGCTGGCGCTACCGCTGCGATAACCAATGGCCGAGCCCTGGAAACCTGACCAGAAATCGGTTACAACCTCGGCGCCTGTAGTTACGGCCCTGTGGGCCGTCTTCTTTGATGTGCAAGTAGTGCCAAGATTAACCGGCCACAGGCCGCTCGTTACAACAGTTTGCGTGCGCGCTGCACATCGAGTTCGATCTGCCGGACAAGCGCGTCCATATTTTCGAATTTCTGTTCTGGTCTCAGATACCGGACAAAACGGACCTCGACATCCCTGCCATAAATATCCTGGTTAAAATCGAGCAGATGAATTTCGAGGACTCGTTCGGACTTGCCGCTGCTGACTGTTGGGCGGTAGCCGAGATTTACCACGCCAGGATGGGCGATTCCATTCAGAGTGGCCTGGGCGAGATAGACTCCGTTTGGAGGAAATTGCTCGCTGTGGGCGCTTAGATTCGCCGTTGGGAAACCGATTTCTTTTCCCAGATTTTCTCCACGGACAACCGTGCCAAGGATAGTGTACTCGCGCCCCAGCATCTCGGCCGCTTTCGCAAGGTCACCTCCCTCAATCGCGTGGCGAATGGCTGTGCTGCTCACCAGTTGGCCGTTCCCCCGGGTAACAGCGGGAATCCCGACAACGTCAAAGTCGAATTGCGCGCCCAGTCTTCTGAGAAGGGCAAGATTCCCGCGCCGGTCTTTGCCGAACGACCATTCGTGTCCGACGCAGATTTCACGCAGCGGTTTTGAATGGGTCACCAGTTGCTGCACAAAGTCTTCCGGCGGAGTTGCAGCAAACGCCTTATCGAACTTGATGATTAGTAGATGCTGCACTCCGAGGGTACGAATTAGTTTGATTTTGTGCTGAGTTGCTGTGAGTAAATGGGGCGCGTTCGTGGGTCGAAGCACTTTCATCGGGTGCGGGTCGAAAGTGACAACGACCGCAGTGCCTTTTGCCAACCGCGCGTGTTCGGCAGAGGTTGAAATCACGGCTTGATGGCCGCGATGCACACCATCAAAAACACCAATCGCTAGAAAGAGCGGACCGGGCAGATGGGCAAGGTCTGGAATGGAGGGCAGAATTTTCATCACGACTGTTTGGTCACGCTCCCCGCATGCGCGATACGTCTGGAAGGCTCACGAGCCTGCTCAATACTTCTTCGCGTGGCGCATCGCTGATTTGAGCGACAGTGATGGAATTAGCAACGTCGAAGCGGCCCGATTTAGTGCGTCGCAGCGATTTCAGGTGGGCGCCGCAGCCTAGGCTCTCCCCAATGTCATGGACGTAAGTTCGAACATAGAAACCTTTGCTGCACACCACGCTAAAATCGATCTCCGGAACGGCGATTCGATCGATGGTATAACGATAAACATGCACGAGCCGCGGCTCGCGCTCGACCACTTTTCCCTGCCGCGCGAGTTTATACAGCGGTACTCCGCCATGTTTTTTCGCGGAAACCATTGGCGGTGTTTGATAAAAATCGCCCCGAAACTTTTCAAATGCGTCGCGGATCTGATTTTTTTCTAGCGCCGGGACCGGACGCTGCTGGATTATTTCTCCTTGCCGATCCTGAGTGTCAGTCGTTACTCCGAGCACGAACGTGCCGGCGTATTCCTTATCCTCGCTCATGAGCAGATCTTGGACTTTTGTACCGCGCCCCACGGTGATCAAGAGCAAGCCGGTTGCTATGGGATCAAGCGTGCCGCAATGACCGACTTTTCTGACCTGGAGTTTTCGGCGGACCAGAGCGACGACATCGTGCGAGGTCATCCCTTCAGCCTTGTCCACGAGCAGGACGCCGTCAGGAGCCACGGGATGAGACATGTCAGAAAGGTAAAAAGTTAAAAGAGTTACAATGTTAAATCGTTGAAGTGTTGCAGCATCCCCGTTTAAGATTGAACCGGGTCTAACGATTTAACTTTATCGCCAGCTTCAGCTAAGACTCGCTTTTCCACCTCGTCGAGTGTCCCACGCACACGCGCGCCGGCGGCGAGCGCGTGACCGCCTCCACCAAATTTCTGGCAGATTGCGCACACGTCGACCGCATCCGTCTTCGAACGCATGCTCACGCGCACTTTGCCATCGGTCAGTTCTTCGAAAAAAACGGCAACGATAACGCCCCTGACCGCGCGCAGATGATCGATCAATCCTTCGTTATCCTCGGGAAGAACTCTCAAGTCGGCGGCTGTTTTCAGAGTTAGACTAAAACTTGCAACACGGCCTTCCTGCTGAAAACGCATGGTGCGCAGTAGTTCTCGCAAGAGCTCCAAACGCCGCCGCGGATAATTCTCATAGAGCTGCTGACTCAAGCGCCCCACATCCAGACCTGTGCGAATAAGTTCCGCCGCAATCTCAAAAGTATGGGCGCCGGTCTTTGGATATTGAAACGAGCCCGTGTCGGTGGAGATCGCAGCGTAAAGATTTTCGGCGATGTCCCGATTGAATGGAAGCACCTGACTCTTGATCAGACGAAAAATAATTTCAGCCGTTGCAGGCGCAGATGAATCGAGATGGACCACGTCGCCGTAACCAGGATTACTCACGTGGTGATCGATGTTGATCCAGATTTTGGCTGACCGAACCGCTACCAGAGCAGTGCCCAGTCGGTTTTGAATTGCGGTGTCGAGTGCGATGGCAACATCAAAATCTTCCGGAGTGGACGGCGGCTTGGTAAGTAAATTTGCCCGTGGAAGGAAGGAGTATTTCTCCAGCATTCCATCTTCATTCCAAACCCGGACTTCTTTTCCGAGCGCTTCGAGAGAAAGTGCAAGCGCAAGCTGGCTGCCCAGCGCATCGCCGTCAGGACGGATGTGACCCAGAATGGCGAAGCGCCGATGCTCGCGCAGTATCTGGCCAATTTCCTGGAACCTTGAAACGTTCATCTCGTAGCCACCGCTGTGTCCCTCCAGACCTTCGCGGGCCTATAACAATTTGAGAAGAACAACGGCGACCCGAAACGATCAACGGCCCGCAGGACCGTAATTGCCCTGCTCACTTCTTTTCGCCTTGAGACGCTTCCATCTCTTGCATGATTTCTATGACTCGCGTGCCGCGCTCGATGGAGTTATCGAGATGAAAAATCAGGTGGGGGGTGTACTTCATGGTGACATGGCGAGCGAGTTCCGCCTGTAACGCAGCTCGATGAGACGCCAGCTTGCTCAATACGCTTTCGCCCGACTCCGTTCCCAAGACGCTTACAAACACGTTAGCATTCTTTAAATCTGAGCTCACATCGACATGATTGATGCTGACGAGAGCGGACTCGAAGGTCATTTCTCGCGCGATAATTCCGCTCAACTCCCGCTTCACAACCTCGTTAACCCGTAGCATCCGATGTTTCATGGCGAAAAGTTGAAATGTTAAGAAGTTAAAAGGTTACAACGGAGATCTTTTTCAACTGTTTAACTTTTTAGGTATGCGACGAATCACAATTTTTGCGCGATTGCTTCAAGTTGATAGCACTCGATAATGTCGCCGACTTGATATTCGCTGAAATCACCGAGCTTGATCCCGCATTCCAGCCCGGAACGCACTTCCTTCACGTCATCTTGGAAACGGCGCAACGTTGAGATCCCACCGTCATAAACCGGTTGTCGTTTACGAAGCACGCGAGCCCGCGCTGAGCGAGCGATGCGACCGTTGGTCACAAGGCAGCCGGCGACAATGCCTTTGCTAAGTTGGAAAACTTGCTTCACTTCGGCGTGCCCGATCACGGTTTCCCGATGTTCCGGCTCCAACAAACCGGCCATCGCCTCTTTGATCTGATCGAGTAGCTCGTAAATAATGCTATAAAGTTTAACCTGGACTCCCTCGCTCTTTGCTGCGGAAACAGCCATGTTCTCGACTTTCACATTGAAACCGACCACCACAGCGTTCGAAGCGCTGGCCAAGAGAATGTCCGACTCCGAAATCGGCCCTACCGCTGAGTGAATTAGTTCAAGATCAACCTTTTTGCTCTCGATTTGTTTCAACGCGCCTACCAAGGCTTCGAGCGAGCCTTGGGCATCGCATTTTAGCACGATGCGCAGGACCTTTTTACCTTCCGTAGCCTCAAGCAGGCTCTCCAGTGTCGCCCGTTTTGGAACGGTCAATTTATCGGAGCGCTTTGCCAAAAGCCGCTCTTCGCTCAAAGTTTTTGCGGAGCGCTCAGAATCCATCACGAGCAGTTCATCACCCGCATTGGGTAGCCCTGTAAAACCAAGCACCTTTACCGGCATTGAAGGAACGGCTTGTTTAGCCGGCTTACCCCGATCATCGAGAAGCGATTTTACTTTTCCGCTGTAGTCGCCACAGATGAAGGGATCGCCAATTCTCAGAGTTCCCATCTGCACAATAACGGTGGCAGTCGGACCGCGGCCCGCTTCTACTTGTGCTTCGATCACTGTTCCACGAGGAGTGGCCGTGGGTGAGGCCTTTAGCTCCATTACCTCCGCCTGCAGTGCGATCATCTCAAGCAGGTGATCGATACCGGTGCCTTTCGTCGCCGAGACGGGACAAACGATTGTTTCGCCTCCCCAGTCTTCCGGGGTAAGCCCTTGCTCCTGCAGTTGCTTTTTCACTCTGTCGATGTTTGCGGAAGGGAGGTCAATCTTATTGATTGCCACCAGAATCTTCACATGCGACGCAGCCTTCGCGTGATTAATTGCTTCGATCGTTTGGGGCATGAGGCCGTCGTCGGCCGCAACAACGAGGACAACGATATCGGTAACATTCGCTCCACGTGCGCGCATCGCCGTGAACGCTGCGTGCCCCGGCGTATCGATGAAGGTAAGGGTTGATCCGTTGTGATTAACGCTATAGGCGCCGATATGCTGGGTGATCCCACCGGCTTCACCGGCCGCAACGCGGGTTTTCCGAATGGCATCCATCAAAGTTGTTTTGCCATGATCGACATGTCCCATGAACGTAATGATGGGCGCCCGCGGCTTGAGTTCCTCTTTCTTTTCGATGACCGGTGGCGGAGGCGCCACGACGACCTGTTCTACTTTGTGAACGCCGGCTCCTTTTTCGCGCCGCTCTTTTTCCAGAACAAACCCGTGGTTCTCCGCGATTTTCGAAGCGATGTCGGGTTCGATGGTCTGATTGACGTTGGCGAAGATGTTGTAATTCATCAACTCGGCGATGAGTTGATGCGGCTTTAAACCTAGTTCGGTAGCCAGCTGTTTAACGACAATTGGCGGCTTGATTAGAATAACCTTTTGCGCCGGCGTTTCTGCTTCTTCGGGCAGAGAAGCCGTTACATCCGGGGCAACCTGTTGGTCGACAACACCGCTGGGTGTTTCCATTGTCGGCGATTCCGCAGGCACAGCTGGCTTCGGCGCAGCCAGCGGCGTCTCCAGCGAGGCACGGATGCGCGAGATCGGAGGTAAAACGTCGCGCTTCGGCTTTACCTCATCTTCCGCCTTTTTACGCGGTTTTTTTCGATCGATTAGCGAAATGCTCTCCGCTTCGCGACTCGAAGCCCGAACAATCTCCGGGGCTGATTTTAATGCCGGGCGCGCGCTCGGCTTGGCTGTCGGCGCAACATCATCCTTTAAGTCTTGCTTAGGAAGTTTTGTCTTGGCTGCCGGTACTGGCTTGCGAGCAGCACTCGTCCCGCGCGCGCCAGGTTTGCGCGTTGCAGTTTTGCTGCTCGTCTTCGTTGCCATTGTTCTTCGTCTAAAATGTTGCTCATGGCCCGAGCTTCCTAAACCAGAGCCATGTTATTGTACGAGTTCTTGTCGATGGACGGCCTCGTGAATCTCGCGAGCCCTCGCTTCATCGACTGCGAGAATATCCACCAAATCCTGCACATCTGCATCGCGCAACCCTTCCAAGTTCGTAAAACCGGACTTTACCAACGTAAGTGCCTGCTCTTCCGTAACTGGCAGCGCTGCAGCAAGAGTCTGCGCTGCCTGCGCAACTTTTTGTTCCACCACGGTCGTTGCGGACGTGTCCTTGCCGATATTGATCTCCCACCCGGTCAGACGGGAAGTCAACCGCGCGTTCTGTCCTTTTTTTCCGATCGCCAGCGAGAGTTGGTCTTCGTCCACGGAAATCTGCACACTTTTCTTCTCCGTATCGAAAACGAGATTCTTCACCTTTGCCGGCTTCAGCGCTTCGAGGATGTATTCCTTCGGATCGGAGCTCCAGCGAATGATATCGACCTTTTCATTGTTGAGTTCGCGCACAATGTTTTTGACGCGCGACCCACGCATGCCGACGCAGGCGCCGACCGGATCCACTTTTTCGTTCGCGCTCCAGACGGCGATCTTCGTGCGATACCCTGCTTCTCGCGCAATGCCTCGAATCTCGACCGTGCCGTCGGCGATTTCGCTAACTTCCAACTCGAAGAGTCTGCGTACAAAATTTGGATGACTGCGCGAGACAATGATCTCGGGGCCGCGGATCCCGTTTTCCACAGCGACGACATAAGCACGCAGCCGGTCACCGACGTTGTAATCTTCTACCACCACTCGCTCACGTTGTGGCATGACGGCCTCAAATTTTCCAAGATCGAGAATCACATCCGAACGGTCGAAGCGCCGCACGGTTCCACTAACGATTTCGCCAGCGCGATCTTTGAACTCCTCGTAGATCATTTCTTTCTCAGCCTGGCGAATGCGTTGCATCATGGCCTGTTTCGCGGTCTGCGCCGCGATGCGTCCAAAATTTTTCGGTGTTACTTCAACTTCGATTGCGTCGCCGACGTTTGCGTCCGCTTTAATCTTGCGTGCTTTCGAAAGTTCGATCTCGTCCTGCGGATTGGCGACGTTGTCTACGACCAACAGGTTTGCCAGCGCCCGGATTTCCCCGGTTTTAGGATTGATATCGATGCGTAGCTCGCGCGAACCGCCCACACTCTTTTTCGATGCCGAGAGTAGGGCATTGGAGACAGCTTCAAGCAGGATTTCCCGCTTAATCCCGCGCTCCCGCTCCAAATAATCAAGCATCGCAATAAATTCCGCGTTCATAAAACATGTAGCCCGCAGACTAAAAAGAGTGGGACGTCAGTTCCCACTCCATCAGCGCGCGGACTCGACGCTTAGGTTACCGGCTGGAGACCTTGTCGTCAAGCTACCCATTGGTTTGATTTGACGTCCAACATTCAATATCGAACGTCCAGCAACCAATGAATTCGCGCCTGCGATCCATTCTCATCGTCGTTCTCGTGTGGGCGGTAATTTATTTACCAGCGCTTGGTTCTATTGCGATCAAGGGCGAGGAAGGCCGACGGATCCTGCCGGCAATCGAGATGCTCAAAACCGGTAACTACGTTGTTCCCGAGCTGGGAGGAAACCCATATTTCCGGAAGCCGCCTCTGGTGAACTGGCTCATAGCGGCATCGTTCCAAATTTTTGGAGTGCGCAACGAGTGGACGGCTCGGCTGCCGTCGGCGCTTGCGGTGCTCGCGGTGGCGATTGCGTTCGTAACCGTCTGCCGTCGCAATCTGGGTCCGAGAGGATCGACCGTCGCGGCGCTTATTTGGATGACAAATATTGGCATCATAGAAAAAGGCCGGTTAATTGAAATCGAAGGTCTCTATGTCTCGCTTTGTGGACTGGCGATCATTTTCTGGCTGAGCTTTTTTGTTCAACGGAAGTCTCCGTGGGTCGTCTGGATTCCCGCATCGTTTTTCCTGGGGCTTGGCCTCTTGGCGAAAGGTCCGATCCATCTGGTGTTCTTCTACGCGATCGTTTTTGCCGTCCTTTGGCAAATGAAAGAATGGCGGCTCCTTATTCATCCTGCGCATTTCGCCGCCCTGGCGATCATGCTCGGGATCTTTGCCCTTTGGGCAGTCCCTTTCCTGCACGTCACGGCGACTCACGTGGCAGCAGCAAAGTGGTCGAATCAATTCACAGGCCGCCTCGAGGGTGCTGATTTCAAGTTCTCCAGCTGGATTCAGAATATCCCGCGCAGCCTGGTCTATTTTTTGCCATGGGTTCTCTTGTTCCCTTTCATCAGGTTTTCAAGATTTCATAATCCCGCTGAGCAACGACTCGCGCATGCTCTCGCTTGGGCAATGGCAGTGCCACTGGTCGCCATGAATCTTGTTCCCGGTGCGCTCCCCCGATATTCGATGCCTTTAATAACTCCAACGTCGTGGCTTCTCGCGATGAGCTACGCTGGGAATGCCCTGGAATGGCCCCGGGAAAAATCGATCATGGGCGAGGCAAGATGGGACAAAATAATTGCTCTCTTTGTCGCAGTAGGACTCGTCATCGGAGCGATTGGTTATCCACTCACGGCCGTGGTTTTAAGGAACAGGCAACAGGTCAGGAACGCCGCGGCGGAGATTAATTCGCGGGTCCCTCCGAATGAGACTCTTTATGCGGTGGATCCCCAGTATCAGCCGGTATTTTTTTATGTGAAAGCCCCGCTTGAATACGTGAGTAATGTTCAAGACCTACCGGCAGATGCTCATTACTTTGTTGTTCAAAGCGACAAAGAAGCTGACGCGACAACCACACCGAGATGGGCGCCGCGCGTCACCCATTTGCGAGCTCGTGTCCAGGATTACCGCAAACGGGAGCTGCTTCTGTTTGAAGTGGGACCGTAAAATCGACGTTGACATCCTGGCAGATTGGAATTGGTTAGCATGCTAACCAATTTAACGACGTTACATGTCCTACGGCGAAACATTAGGGTTGCTCCTCCACGGGACTGCTCGTGCATGGCGTCTGAAGCTCGACGAGCGGCTTAAGCCAATGGGCCTGAGTCAGGCAAAGTGGCGGACTCTGTTGCATTTGTCGATCGCTCCTGGCGCCCTTACGCAGAAGGAGATTGCGGAACGGTTGGGCATTGAGGAACCCTCGTTGGCGACATTGCTGCACCGGCTGGAGAACGAAGGCTGGATTACGCGCAGTGCCTCGCCCCGTGATCGCCGGTGCAAGATGGTTTTGCTTGGCCAGCGCGCGCAAAATGTCATTTCCCAAATCAATGCCGAAGCCGAAAAACTTCGCCATGAATTGCTGGAAAATATTTCAACCGCTGACTTGCGCGCGTGTGAGCGTGTACTCTCGCGCATTTCCGAAAAAGCAGAAAGGAAAAACGGTGCGCCGGCGAAACGCCGATTACACCGTAACGGTCATATTAAGAAATGAATGTTGTGCAAGAGGAAGAGCGTCGCATCGACGGTAAAGCACTGAACCCGGCGAGCCCCAGACGGACCCGAGTGCAATCCATTCCGCGCTGGGCATATCTGCTTTTTGCCGTACTGGCTATCGTGGTTGTCTGGCGCACTTTTCAGCGTGGTGTCGGCACGCTACATCCCCCCCAAGCCCCAGCGCGTCCCGTGACCGTGGCCAAAGTCGTCGCAAAAGATGTGCCGCTTTACCTTGATGAAATCGGCACCTGCGCGGCTTACGAAACTGTGCTGGTGCAGGCGCAGGTCACTGGCGTAATCATTACGCGGGATTTTCAGGATGGCTCAGACGTGAAGAAAGGCGATTTGCTTTTCACGATCGATCCCCGCCCGTATCAGGCGGCGCTTGACCAGGCCAAAGCGCAAGCCGCGCTGGATCAGGTAACGCTGAAACGACAGGAGGACCTGCGCGCGAGAAAGGTCATATCGCAACAGGACTACGACACGGCTGTGGCGAACGCCCAGAAGTCTCAGGCCGCGACCGAGTCTGCCCAGGTGAATCTCGATTGGTGTTACATAAAATCGCCGATCAACGGACGAGTAGGTCTGCGCAATGTTGACGTTGGCAATCTGGTTGGACCCTCGACTGCGCCGCTCGTCACGATTCAAGGTCTCGACCCGATTTACACTGATTTCACCGTGGCTGAGAATGATCTTCCGTTAGTGCGAAAGTATCTTAATGGTCCGAACGTCAAAGTGCAGACCTACCTGCAGGATGGTTCGATCACGCCGCGTATGGGCGATCTTTACTTCATCGACAAGGCCGTGCAGCCGGGCTCGGGAACCGTAAGAGCCCGCGGGGTCACGCCGAATCCCGACCGCGCGCTGTGGCCCTCGGAATTTGTGCGGGTCCGTTTCATTCTGGACATACTTAGGAACGCGACACTTGTTCCGTCTCAGGCCGTTCAGGTTAGCCAGAGCGGGCCGTTTGTCTTTGTGGTGAAATCCGACAACACTGTCGACCTTCGTCCTGTGAAGCCCGGCCAACGGCAGGAAGGCAACCTCACCGTGATCGAGGGCGTGAAACCCGACGAGAGTGTGGTGGTTACCGGGCAGCTTGCGCTTTCGCCAGGAGCGAAGGTAGCACCGGAGCCGTACGTTCCTCGAAAGTCGGATAAAATTCAGGACTCGGCCGTTTCAGAAAGCGCAATGTGATTAATGAATGATTCGGGGGGACATGACGGCGAACGCGAAGTAACAGATAGGGATCGCCGCAGGTCGACATCGTTTGGCAGGGATTTACCCGGGTCGACGGCAAAGTTAGTCGCGGTCGAAGGCTCGGGGCTCTCCGGGCCATTTATTCGCCGGCCCGTAATGACCGTGCTGCTGACGTTGTCTGTGATCGTCGCCGGCCTTGCTACTTATGGGAAGCTAGCCGTCAACGATTTGCCCGCGGTTGATTACCCAGTCATTCAAGTCAGCTGCTCGTATCCCGGCGCAGACCCCACGACAATGGCCAACAATATCGCTACGCCGTTGGAGAAACAATTTCTGCAAATTCCCGGTCTCGACATCATAACCAGCAACAGCACACAGAGCAACACATCGCTCACCTTGCAGTTCGTCCTGAGCAAAAGCATCGTCGACGCTGCGACCGATGTGCAGGCCGCTATCCAGCGTGCCACGGGCAAATTGCCACTCGATCTGCCGAGTCCGCCCACGTTCACTAAAACGAACCCGAACGATCAGGCTGTTTATTTGTTAGGCCTGATGTCAGACACTCTGACGGACTGGGACCTGTATAAGTACGCGTCGACTGTTGTCGCGCAGCGCATCAACATTCTGCCCGGCGTTTCGCAAGTAAACATTTATGGCGTGCAGGGCGCAATTCGAGTCAAGGCGGACCCCTCGGCACTGGCTGTGCGCGGTCTGACGATGGACGATCTGGCCAGCGGGATTAAATCGGGCACGGTATATTCTGGCGCCGGACAATTCGACGGCGAACATCGCACTTTTGTGTTGCAACCCAATGGCCAAATCGATGAAGCCGAGGGCTATCGTGAGTTGATCGTGGCGCGCAACCCAAACGGTTCGCCGGTTTACCTGCGCGACGTTGCTGATGTTCTCCAAAGCGTACAGGACGAGCGCATTTCTCGCTTTTTCTGGATGCGCGGTTTTAAGCCACCGGGTTCTGTGGTCGTGCTTGCGGTTTCTCGGCAGGCGGGTGCAAACGCGGTTGAGGTAGCGAACTCCGTCAAAGCGCTCTTCCCTGAGTTGCGCTCGAGCTTGCCGGGGTCCATCAAATTCACACCCATATTCGATCGGTCGCAGACCATCGTCAATTCCGCTGACGAAGTGAAATGGACGCTGATCATCGCGTTCGTTTTGGTGGTACTCGTGATCTATGTTTTTCTCGGCCGCGCGACAGACACGCTGATTCCGGCCGTGGCCCTACCAATGTCACTGCTACTCACGGTAGCGGTGATGTACATGTTGAATTTTTCCATTAACAATCTCACGTTAATGGCTCTGACACTGGCGATCGGTTTCCTTGTCGATGACGCGATCGTGTTTTTGGAAAACGTGGTGCGCCGCGCCGAGCATGGTGAGTCGATTCTAAAGGCTACATTTAATAGCGCCGGTGAAATTTCTTTCACCATTCTGTCGATGACTCTTTCTCTCGCCGCCGTTTTCATTCCGCTGGTCTTCATTCCTGGACTGCTGGGCCGCATTTTTCGAGAATTCTCGGTCACCATCATCGTAGCCATTCTGGCTTCAGGTCTTGTGTCGCTGACACTCACGCCCTTGATGTGTGCGCGCATTTTGGGCGAGCGCAAAGCCGGCCACAAACGCGCCTGGATGGAACGGCACACCAGTAATTTTATACAGGGTGTAATCGGTGCCTACGGTCGCGCGCTCGACTGGTTTCTCGATCGCGCATGGCTCACGCTGCCAATCGTGCTCGCCTGCATTCTCGGTCTCTGGTTCTTCTTCACTCATCTGCCGTTCACACTTTTGCCACCGGGCGATAGCGGTTTCATTCGCGGCGTATTTATCGCGAAGGAAGGGTCGTCACCCGCGCAGATGCGAGCGTATCAGGCCGAGGTCAATAAGAAATTCCAAGAAGATCCAGCTATCGGGCAATTTTTCACACTGGCAGGTTTTTCCTCACGCACTCCATTGTCGCAGGGTCTGTTATTTCTTTTTCTGAAGCCGCGCAGCGAGCGTCCGCCCGTCGATCAAATAATTTCGCGACTGCAAAAATCGCTTAGTTCCATTCCCGGCATTGCCGCTGTCTTAACGCCCAGCCCCGTCTTGCAGATCAGTGTCGGTGCCACGAGTCAGACCCAGGGGCAGTACGCCTACACCATTAGCGGCATCGTACCGCAGGACGTCTATGCCGTCGCTGATCAACTGATGGAAAAGCTGGAACAATTCAAAGGCTTCGCCAGTGTTCGCTCGGATTACTACCATGACACGCCAAATCTTAAGATCGACATCGACAGGCATCGCGCCGCAACCTACGGCGTTTCCACTTCTGCGATCCAAAGTCTGATGCGCAACGCTTACTCGCAAAACTACGTCTATCTGATCAAGCAACCTGATGACCAATACCAGGTCATTCTCGAAGTCAAAGACAAGGCACGGGCGCATCCTGACGACTTGGACGATCTCTGGGTACGCAGCAGTACAAGCGGCAATTTCAGCGCAAGCGGCTCGGGTGGAGGAACGATCGCCACAACAACGGGCAACATGTCTAACCTTGTCCCAATGCGTGTTGTAACATCGACAAAAGAAGTTATCGGTCCGCAGGCGGTGAACCACTTAAATCAGTTCACCAGTGTCACATTCAACTTCAACCTGCTGCCAAACGTCGCGATCGGCGATGCCACCAAGTTCATTGAAGATGCCTTCGCGCAAATCCACCCCAATTATCCGACCGTGCAGGGTATCTTCCAGGGAGAAACACTCGTGTTCCAGCAGCTGTTCCGCTCTCTGCCGCTGCTGCTGCTCGCCGCGATCTTTGTCATGTATGTGATTCTAGGAATTCTTTATGAAAGCTACGTGCATCCATTCACGGTTTTATTCCCGGCGATTATCCCGGCAGTAGTCGGCGGACTGGCCACATTGTATCTTTTTCACTCGGTGCTGTCGCTATACAGCGTCATTGGACTTTTCCTCTTGTTAGGCATCGTGAAGAAGAACGGGATTATGGTTGTCGATTTTGCCCTGCAACGAATCGACGAAGGCTGGGACCTCCGCTCCGCGATTCATGAAGCCAGCATGGAACGGTTTCGTCCCATTATGATGACTACACTCGCCGCCCTTATGGGCGCAATCCCCATTGCGCTTGGATTCGGGCAGGACGCCGCATCGCGTCGCCCGCTTGGTTTGGTCATCGTGGGCGGCCTGATTTTCTCCCAACTAATTACGCTGTTTGTGACACCGGTTATCTATCTCTGGCTCGAATGGTTCCAGGAGCACGTGCTCGACAGGGTACCGTTCCTCCGCAGCGCGCATACCCATCACGAAGGCGAACCTGCGAGAGGAGAGCCTGCAGCCGCGGCGGTGCACTGATTTGTGATTCTTCGTGCTGTTAAGACATTTTGAGACAGCACGAGCATTAGCAGGAACATAAGAGGAATACTTTTTAGACATGCGCGCGATGGTTCTGGATAAGCCGCGCAAGCCACTCCAACTCCGCGATGTTGAGAAGCCGGGACCAGCGAAGGGACAACTGCTTGTTCGGATCGCGACCTGTGCCGTGTGCAGGACCGATCTTCACGTGGTCGATGGCGAACTTCCGGACCCGAAACTGCCGCTCATACCAGGTCACCAGATCGTTGGGCGAGTGGAAGAGATCGGAGAAGAGGTAAATTCGAAATTTAAAGTTGGTGACCGTGTCGGCATTCCCTGGCTCGGCTGGACGGATGGCGAATGCGCCTATTGTCGATCGAATCGGGAAAACCTGTGCGATCGGGGGCGTTTTACCGGTTACACCATCGATGGCGGGTATGCCGAGTTTACTGTTGCCGATGCTCGATTCTGTTTTCGTTTGCCCGAGCGCTACGATGATGTCGAAGTTGCGCCGCTGCTTTGCGCCGGGCTGATTGGTTATCGCTCCTATCGCAAAACTGGTGACGCTCACAGGCTCGGCATTTACGGCCTTGGTAATGCCGGCCACCTGATCGCACAGATAGCGCTTTATGAAGGCCGGGATCTCTTTGTGTTTACACGACCTGGCGATCTCGCGGCGCAGCAGGCTGCAAAAAAATTGGGCGCGGCGTGGGCCGGTGGTTCTGACGAAATGCCACCGGACAAACTCGATGCCGCGATTATTTTTGCTTCGGTAGGCCCGCTCGTACCCGCAGCGCTGCACGTGCTCGCCAAAGGCGGCATCGTAGTTTGTGGCGGGATTCACATGAGCGATATCTCGTCTTTTCCCTATGCCGACCTTTGGGAGGAACGTGTCATTACTTCTGTGGCTAACTTAACGCGTCGTGATGGGGAGGATTTTTTCGCTATCGCACCACGTGTTCCTGTTAAAACAAAAACCGAAACATTTCTCTTAGAGCAAGCCAACACCGCGTTGGATCGCTTTCGCGCGGGTGCCTTGCAGGGCACTGCAGTGTTGACGATGGCTGAATGACGAAACCGATCCTGACGATCGGTGAAATCAGCGAATTCCTATTCGACTGCGAGAGCCAGGCGGTTTCACAAAATTACCGGGAAGTCGTTTCTCATCGTCCCGAACTGCGCCGGCCGCGTTGGCGAGCGCCTCTTCCTCGGGGGGCAAGAATGGTCTGAAGCGGTTCTTGTGCGTTGGCCATTAGAATTTCATTCACGGCGATTCGTCCCGGTTGGTCTGCTCTTTTCAAAAGCAGTTGGGCAACCACGCCGCGGAGGGAATTGGCTAGCATGGCACGCGCCTGCGACTGACGGTCGGCCGGAAAAACGTCTACCATTCGGTCGACTGTTTTGCGCGCATTGTTTGCGTGCAGCGTACCAAACACCAGAAGACCTGTTTCGGCTGCTGTAAGCGCGAGCGAAACCGTTTCGAGGTCGCGCATTTCTCCTACCAGCACGATATCGGTGTCCTGGCGTAACGCGGCCTTTAGCGCAGCGGCAAAGGAGCTGGAATCAGTGGGGACTTCCCGCTGGGTTATGGTGCTCCTCTTGTTCTCGTGCACAAACTCGATCGGTTCCTCGATCGTCACGACATGCTTCGCAAAGTTCTGGTTAATGTAGTCGATCAACGCAGCTTGCGTCGTGGTTTTGCCAGAACCGGTGGGACCAGTCACCAGGACAAGGCCGCCGCGCAAATTGGCAAACTCCTTTACAATGAGCGGAATCCCCAATTCCTCGAGCGTGGAAATTCTGGTGGGGATTAGCCGAAACGTTGCACCGTAACCATTTGATTGCTTGAAGTAGTTACTCCGGAAACGAGAGGCTTCATCCATCTCGTAGGCGAAATCGAGATCTCCGCGCTGCTCGAAGATTTCCCAGTTCCGCGAGCCACAAATTTCGCTCATCATCTCCGTGGCTTCTTGGCGCGAAATCGCCTCAGCGCGAATAGGCATGATATCGCCATGGAGACGCATTTTCGGCGGTTGGCCCTAGGCGATGTGGAGATCGGACCCACCGTGCTTCACAATCACACTCAGAAACTGATCGAGGTAAGCCATTCTCACAGCCGCAACTTAAGCGGATAACACAGATGTGAGTACAACAACGATTCCAGATAACAGGCGAACAAGACCACTGAGGGATCGTGTTGAAGCCTGGTGGTCCTGTGATGTGTGGTCATTTGGTCTTACACCTTCAAATGTTCACGCACCATTTGTTTCTGGTCGGCGCGCGCGTACGCCTCCCGAGAGGCGATTAGACCGCCGGTATAAAGTTCGATGAGTGCATCGTCCATCAAACGCATGCCTTGCTTTTTGCCGGTCTGAATAATGCCCGGCAACATATAGGTCTTGGCTTCGCGAATCACATTCGCTACCGCGGGCGTATTCGTGAGAATCTCCAAAGCCAACACCCGTCCGGTGCCATCTGCCGTGGGTATCAATTGATGACTAATTACCCCGCGCAGAGATTCGCTCACCATCACCCGGACTTGTTCCTGTTGATGCGGGGGAAACACGTCGAGTAATCGATCAAGCGTGCGGGCCGCACTGCTGGTATGCAGCGTTGCCAAAACGAGGTGGCCGGTCTCTGCAGCGGTGATGGCGAGGGAAATTGTTTCCAGATCACGCATTTCACCAACCATAATCACGTCCGGATCTTCACGGAGTGAAGCGCGCGGCGCGCTAGCGAACGAGTCGCTGTGAGTGAATATCTCTCGTTGAGTAACGTGGCAGTTTTTGGACTTCAGAATGTACTCAATCGGGTCTTCCAACGTGATGATGTGATCGCGGCGCTCCATGTTCATTTGCTCGACCATTGCGGCCAAGGTCGTCGATTTGCCTGTTCCCACCGAACCAGTCGCCAGAATCAGCCCGTTCTGATAGCGCGTGAGTAACTTGAGGCGCTCGGGCAATCCGAGTTCGTCCATCGTTCGCACATGATTGTTGATCACGCGGAAGACAATCTCGATCCCCGAGTCGCTGACGAACCACACTTGTGCGATAACGGGCAAACTCATTGTCATATGCAAAATCCGAGTCGCCACGCGTGCTGAGCTCGTCTTTATAGACGTGTGGCACAAATGCCTCAGCCAGAGCTGCAGTTTGCTCCGCAGTCAGCGGCGGTGCATCAGGCCAGATAGGCTCCAACCTTCCGTGCAACCGCCATCTCGGTTGTGCGTTCACGGCTAAGTGGACATCAGAAGCCCCGGCTTTTTGGCCGATCTCGAGATAATCGTCCACGTGTCGCAAAGGCTGCGACTTTGAGGGAACGTCCGAAGACCTAGCAATCATGGGAGCCTCCCAAAATCATCAAGCAGGTGAGTCACGAGCGTAAACCCTAAAACGACTGGGTCCGGTGCGCCTGTGGAACGGAGACCCTATGTTTTGCGACTCGATTTTCCTGCGAAGTCGGTCAGGCGATTCTTGACGAACTCCACGATTACGGGCCGAACCAGGCTCGCGACGACTTTCAACGCAGCCAGGGCGAAACCGGTTTGAACGAGTTTCTTTTGAGATTTACGGCTGCGGTTTGCATCAACGTAGATTTTTTTCTGCCGCATCGGCGCCAAAGCGATCAGGGCGCCGACCGCAGCAGCGGCTGTCATCCACGAAACGGTTTGTTCTCGAAATGATCTGCGGAATTTCGCAGGAAAATCCAGTTCATACCGAAGACCGCGCAAATCGCGCCCAAGGCGTTCGCGCGAATCTGCGATTTCCGCTGTCAGTTCATCGATTGACTTGTTGCGTCCAGATTTCTCAGCCATTCACGATCTTTCTTTAATTCAGCTAAGGTGGCGCGAAAAAATGGTTTCGTGATTCGGCTCCGCGCGACGAGGAGCAATACCAGAGCAATTATGAAATGCAGCACAGCGGCGCCCAACGCTACCCATGGCCATGAAATACCAAGCAGATGGGCCAGGCCTGCAACCGCGCCCGTAATGAGAAAAACATAACCCACCGCACAAAGCAGTAGCGCGAAGACCACGCAACCTGCCAATATCAGTATCTGCACTGCAGCCGCTTTCGATTCTTCGGCGAGAAGGACAAAGCGGTTTTCAAAAAATTCGGCGAGCGCGCTCGTGAGTGCAAACAGATTTTGGAGCAGACCGGCATGCCCCGCAGGGTTGCGGGACCGAGAGCTCTCGCTGATCATCTCCGAAGGTTTTCGGAGTTAACGCCGGAAGATCAAACCCAGAACGAACCCGATTCCGAGCGCGGTAAAGATCGCTTTCGTT
>Ga0066903_100000915_pt1 | contig 20253 bp, 12 predicted proteins | sample PanSoiMetaGPlot1_FD_67491 | JGI IMG/M metagenome (GOLD analysis project Ga0066903, IMG submission 67491) | Tropical forest soil microbial communities from Panama analyzed to predict greenhouse gas emissions - Panama Soil - Plot 1 (version 2) | ecosystem: Environmental > Terrestrial > Soil >... | reverse complement strand
GTACACGGTCCCGTCCCGTGTCAGCTTCTGACGATTCAACGGATAGGCCAGCTCGACCCGCCCTCGAAATCGCCAGGACGAGGTGTCCGGCGAGTCACTGTGCAGAAGATCGCGGTGTTCGAATCGAAGAAGCGTGGCGATCGTACTGCGCCGCCGCGGCTGTGCCTCCCGATCGGCGCCACGGCGGGCATCTCGCTCCTTGAGCAACCTCGAGAACATGTGCAGGCGCGCGCCCATCCGCTCTGTCACTTCGGTGGTGTGTGAACCGTCCTGTTCGTTGGTGAAGCCGGTCAGGAACTCGCCGTGCGCATCGAGCCACTCCGTCAGCGCGAACTCGACGCTCGGCCAGACGTCGACGTTGGCAAACCGCGCTTCCTTCGTGATCGCCGTGACCTGTGCCTTCGGCTCGACGTCCAGCGTGAACACGAGACGATGAGTCGCCAGCCAGTCGATCGTCAGATTGCCCCACACTTCACCGGTCGACTGTGCACATGCGGTCGACGCCCAAGTCAACATCCACAGAGCCAGCACGCATCGCACGTTGCCCCGTACCCGCAAGATCGACGCCGCCGCGACTGGCGTCTGGCTTGCTGACGGCAGGGTCCAGCCACCAGATCGGATGGCTCTTTGTCGGAGTTCTGAGGCTGCGGGTTCGCGGCGTCGTTTCTCCACACGGCATTCCGCCGCGGGTCACGAGATGTCGCGGGTCGGCGACCGTGCGGCCGCGATCGTTATCGAGGGGCCGGTTCGAACAGGAGAGGCATGCTCAGTCTTCATCGACGGCACTTCTTCCTCGCCGCGATCGCACTTGCGGCAGGCGGTATTGCCTTAACTGGTGCGGGACGGGATCAAGGGGATCCTCTGCCTTCCTGGAATGCCGGGCCTGCGCGGCAGGCGCTCGTGACGTTCGTCGAGCGCGTCACGCGGAATGGGTCTCCCGGGTTCGTCACTCCCGCGGAACGGATCGCGGTATTCGACAACGACGGCACGCTCTGGGGCGAGCAGCCCGCCTATTTCCAGCTGCTCTTCGCGATCGACCGCGTCCGTGCGCTGGGACCGAAGCACCCGGAGTGGAACGCGCAGGAGCCGTTCGCGTCGCTGCTGAAGGGTGATACCGCGGCGGCGCTCAAAGGCGGCAATCACGCGATCATGGAGATCGTCGCCGCGTCTCACGCAGGCATCACGACCGACGCGTTTCAGACGATTGCGAAGGATTGGCTGGCAACGGCGCGCCATCCCACGACGCACAGGGCGTATCCGGAGATGGTCTATCAGCCGATGCTCGAGGTCCTGAGCTACTTGCGCGCAAACGGCTTCAAGACGTTCATCGTCTCGGGCGGCGGCGTCGAGTTCCTCCGCGCCTTCGCGGAAACGACGTATGGCATCCCGCCCGAGCAGGTCGTCGGCAGCAGCCTCGTCGCGACGTTCGAGGCCGGCAACGGCACGCCGCAGCTGATCAAGCAGCCGAAGGTCGAGTTCATCGACGACGGCGCAGGAAAGCCGGCGGCGATCAATCGCTTCATCGGCCGCCGCCCCATCGCAGCGTTCGGCAATTCCGACGGCGACCTGCAGATGCTGCAGTGGACCGCCGCAGGCACCGGCGAGCGGTTCTGTTTGTTCGTGCACCACACCGATGCCGCACGCGAGTGGGCCTACGACCGCACGTCGAACGTGGGCCGTCTCGACAAAGGACTCGACGAAGCGAAGGCGAGAGGTTGGACCGTCGTGGATATGAAGACCGATTGGAAGGCCGTGTTTCCCGCGAAGTAACGCGTAGGTGGCACTCAAAGGGAGAGGCTGATGAGCACAATCTATCGGGGGATCCTGAGACTCGGCGCGCTCGTCGTGATGTTTTCGGTGACGGGAATCGGGTTACCCCTGCCGCACGCTCAGGCACAGCCCGCCGCGAAGAAACCCAACATCGTCGTCATCTTTGGCGACGACATCGGCATGTGGAATGTCGGACTCTATACGCACGGCATGATGGGCAAGACGCCCAACATCGACCGCATCGGCCGGGAAGGAATCCTGTTCACGGATCACTACGGCCAGCCGAGTTGTACGGCCGGACGCGCGGCCTTCATCATGGGCCAATTGCCGATTCGCACCGGCGAGACCACGGTCGGCATTCCCGGATCGACACTGGGCATTCAAAAAGAAGATCCGACACTGGCGGAAGTGTTGAAGCCGCTCGGCTATGCGACGGCTCAGTTCGGCAAGAATCACCTCGGCGATCGCAACGAGTTCCTCCCGACGGTGCACGGCTTCGACGAGTGGTTCGGCAACCTGTATCACCTCAACGCGGAGGAGGAGCCGGAAGAACTCGATTATCCCGCTCAGAAGAATCCGGACTACAAGCAGAAGTTCGGCCCACGTGGCGTGCTGCACACCTGGGCCACCAGCACCGACGATGCGACCACCGATCCCAAATTCGGCCGCGTCGGCAAGCAGAGAATCGAAGACTCCGGCCCGCTCACGCGCAAACGGATGGAGACCTTCGACAAGGAAGTGCTCGATCAGACGCTGGCGTGGATGGACAAGAATGGCAAGAGCGACAATCCCTTCTTCCTCTGGTTCAATTCCACGGCCATCCACATCTGGTCGCATCCCAATCCCAAGTACGTGCAGATGGCCGTTGACGAGGGCCGCGCCGAAGAAGACGTGGTTCGCGCCCGCATGCTCGAGCACGACGAGCACGTCGGCGCCATCCTGAAAAAGCTGGATGACCTGGGCGTGGCTGACAACACGATTGTCGTCTACACCACGGACAACGGGAACGAGTTCATGTACTGGCCGGACGGCGGCTACGCGCCGTTCCGCGGAGAGAAAGGCACAACCTGGGAGGGTGGTGTGCGCGTCCCCTGTCTGGTCCGCTGGCCCGGACACATTCCCCAGGGGAGCGTAGCCAACGGCGTTCAAAGCCACGAGGATCTGTTCGTCACGCTTGCGGCTGCGGCAGGCCTGCCCAACCTGAAAACCGAACTGCTCTCGGGAAAGAAGATGGGCAGCATGACGTACAAGGTCCATCTCGACGGCTATAACAATCTCGACTATTGGACCGGTAAGACGAACAAGTCCGCCCGCCGCGAGATCTTCTATTACGACGAGACCGATCTGATGGCCGTACGCGTGGATGGGTGGAAGATGCACATCGGCGTCAAACACAGCGGCGATTGGTTTGATGAGAAGTCCTACCCGAGCGTGCCGTATGTCGTGAACCTTCTGATGGATCCTATGGAAAGGGTCACGCCCGATGCGCCGGGGTTCGAGTACGCGGGACGCAAGTTCCTCGCCCAGAAACTCTGGGCGCCGACGGCGGCCGGGCCATTTCTGGCGGCACACCTCAAGAGTCTCGGGGACTATCCGCCCAGGCAGGCCGCCGACACCTTGAGCATGAAAAAGGCCATCGAAGCGGTGATGAAGAAACTCGACAACCCAAAAGGCGGCAATCAGTAATTCAATTGTCAGGAACTGGTATGGGGCTCACGCGAGGACGGCTTCGACCTGATGCTGGCGATGGCACATGAACGTGCCGACAATGGCCGCCGCGGTGCTGCTCGTGGCGGCGGCTGCGCACGCGCAACCGCCGCCATCGGACGCTGGCGGATCGGAGAGCCGGGATCTGGCGACGAAGCTGTCGAACCCGATCTCCGATCTCGTCAGCGTGCCGTTTCAATTCAACTGGGAGCAGAACGTGGGGCCGTCGGAGCTGACCCGGCTCGTCCTCAACGTCCAGCCCGTGATGCCGTTCAGCGTGAATGACCGGGTGAACCTGATCGTCCGGCTGATCGCGCCTCTCATCAGCCAGCCGCCGCTCGCGGACGGCGGCGTCGCGGCGTCCGGCATGGGCGACATCACGACGTCGTTCTTCGTGTCGCCGTCGCAATCGAAGCGGTTCATCTGGGGCGCCGGGCCCGTGTTTGTTCTGCCCTCCACGAGCGAGCCGACCCTCGGCAGCGGCAAATGGAGCGCAGGGCCGACGGAGGTCGCGCTGAAACAGAACGGATCTTGGACCGTCGGCGCACTCTGGAACCAGGTCTGGTCCTTCTCGGGTGATCCGGCGCGCAGCGACGTCAACCGGATGTTCCTCCAGCCGTTCGTCTCATACCAAGCCACCCGCACGCTGACGCTGACGGTGCAATCGGAGATGACGGCTGACTGGAATGCCGATCAGGGGCGGTGGACCGTGCCGATCAACTTCGTCACGTCCAAGCTGGCTACCTTCGGCACGTTTCCGGCGAGCTACCAACTCGGGTTCGGTGCGTTTCCGGTGCATCCGGACGTCGGACCATCGTGGAAGATCCGCGCGGCGATCGTCATCCTCATGCCAAAGGCGCACGCCCATGGATAGTTCGCATGCGTGGTCCATTCGTCGCACTCAAGAGTGACGTCATTGAAGCGTGGCAGCGTCGTGGTCTCACTCCTTGTCGCCGCGCGCTGCCGGCGAACGCCGAAGCGCAGCTCGAGGGCCACTATGTGCCGGGTTTTCCGGAGTCCAAAACGGGACTAAGCCTGTGACAGGCACGCCGACTCCGCGAATCACGACGATCGGCCTCGTGGGCTAGGCGCAGTTCAAGGTGACGCCCGACTCCGCGTCGATCGGCAACGCGCTCATTCAGAGCCGCGAGGATCGCGTCGGCGGACTCGGCGTCGGCGTGTCCGTGTTTCTGCCCAAGCCGACGCTGCGGGTGGGGTTGAGAGTCGGTCCCGAGTTCGGCGCGATAAATCGGCCGCAGGGGCCTCACGTACATGCTGACGCTCGGCTACCAGGCGAAGTCTCTCGTGACACCGCCACATCCATAGGAGACGCACCATGCGTATACGGCTGCTGCCCCTTGTCGTCGCGATTGCGTTGACGGGTGTCGGGACCGCTCGTCAGGGATTCGCTCAATCAGCGAAACCCAACATCCTCGTCATCTTCGGCGACGACATCGGCGTCGCCAACGTCAGCGCCTACTCGCATGGCTTGATGGGGTATCGCACGCCCAACATCGACCGTATCGCCAAGGAAGGGATGATGTTCACCGACTACTACGCCGAGCAGAGCTGCACGGCGGGACGCTCGGCCTTCATCACCGGCATCGCGACACTTCGAACGGGCCTATCCAAAGTCGGCGCGCCGGGCGCGACGCTGGGGCTACAGGCCAAGGATCCGACCATCGCCGAGCTGCTCAAGCCGCTCGGCTACGCGACCGGCCAGTTCGGCAAGAACCACCTCGGCGATCGGAATGAATATCTGCCGACGGTCCACGGATTCGACGAATTCTTCGGCAACCTGTATCACCTCAATGCCGAGGAAGACCCTGAAGATTTCAACTATCCGAGAGACCCCCGGTTCAAGGCGCTCATGGGGCCTCGCGGCGTGCTGCACACGTGGGCGACCGATCGCGACGATCCGGCCGAGCAGGGACGATTCGGCCGCGTCGGCAAACAGCGCATCGAGGACACCGGCGCGCTCACGCGCAAGCGGATGGAGACGATCGACGACGAGACGTCGGCGGCCGCCATCGACTTCATCGATCGACAGGTGAAGGCGGCCAAGCCGTTCTTCGTCTGGATGAATTCGACGCGCATGCACTTCCGCACGCACGTTCGCGCGGAGCATCGCGACCAGCCCGGCCTGACGGCCCGGACCGAGTACGCCGACGGCATGATCGAGCACGACGCGATGGTCGGGGCGCTGCTCAAGAAGCTCGACGATCTCGGCGTCACGAACAACACGATCGTCGTCTACACAGCCGACAACGGGCCGCACATGAACTCGTGGCCTGACGCGGCGATGACGCCGTTCCGCAGCGAGAAGGACACAAACTGGGAAGGCGCCTTCCGCGTGCCGGCGATGATTCGCTGGCCCGGGCACATCAAGGCCGGAGAGGTCTGCAACGAGATCGTCAGCGCGCTCGACTGGAGCCCGACGCTCGTGGCCGCGGCCGGAATGCCTGACGTGACGGGTCGACTGCTCAAGGGCTACACGGCGGGGGCGAAGACGTTCAAGGTGCACCAGGACGGCTACAACCTGTTGCCGTTTCTGACCGGCCAGGAGACCCGCGATCCGCGCCACGAGTTCTTCTACTTCAATGACGACGGCGATCTGGTGGCGGTGCGGTTCGAGAACTGGAAAGTGGTCTTCGAAGAGCAGCGGAGAGCGGGGACGCTGGGCATCTGGGCCGAGCCGTTCACGCCGCTGCGCCTGCCCAAGCTGTACGACCTGCGCGCCGATCCGTACGAGCGCGCCGACATTACTTCGAATACGTACTACGACTGGGTGCTCAACAAGGGCTACATCGCGATCGCCGCGTCGACCGTCGTCGGCAAGTATCTCGAGAGCTACAAGGAATTCCCGCCGAGCCAGCGGCCGGCGTCGTTCACGATCGACCAGGCGATGGAAAAGTTGAAGCAGGGGTTTGGAAAATGATCGTTACCCGCGCACCGCGTCGTTGGTGGTCACCTCGCTCCTGGCCGGCGCCTGTGGATCCCCGGTACACCGGATCCATATCGGCCGTCCACAGCGAGGTGACGCTACTCGATCCGATTCGGTGAGCGTCGGCATCACTGCACGACGACCGTTCCCCGAAGCATGTTCATGCCGCAGACGAATCCGATCTCGCCGGACGTCCTGGGCGTGAACTCGATGACGACCGGCTCGTTGAGCGGCAGCGGCCGTCGGATCTTCAGTGAAGGAAACACCACCTCCGTGCCGCACGTCTTGTCGGTGGTCCGAACGAACGTAATCCGCGCCGGTTGTCCTGCCCGAAGCGTCAGCGTCTCGGGCTCGTAGCCTTTCTCCGTCACGAGAACCTTCCCGCCCTGCGGTTCGCGAACGGCAGCGGCCTGGGTCGCCTCGGTCCGCGTAGCTCCGACTGCGGGCTCCGCGCTGCGTAGCCCCAGGCGGTCCCGTTCGGCTCGTACATTGAAGCTGCCGTCGGTAACGACACGGTCGCCCGGCTGCACGCCGCTGAGAACGGCGACATCGCGTCCGGATCGATCGCCGAGCCGGACGTCCCGTTCGATGAACCTGCCGGGCTGCTTCGAATCGGCGACGTAGACAACGGTTCGATCGCCGACGTTTTGCACGGCAGCTCGCGGAATCATGGCGGCGGCCTCGCCGGCGCCGTCGATGCTGACGTCGCCAAACATGCCGAGCCGAAGTTCCTGTTTGGGATTCGACACTTCCACGCGCAGCTTTGCGGTCCTGGTTTCAGGATTCACCTGCGGGTCGATGTAGCTGACCGTGCCATGGAGCGCGGTGTCGGGAAACGCCTTCATCGAGACGCTCGCACCCGCGCCCACATGCACTCGCGAGAAGTCCTTTTCGTAGAGGTCCGCCACGATCCAGACTGTCGACAGATCGACGACTGTAAAGAGCTTCGACGACTGGTCCACGTTGAGTCCGGAGTTTGCCGTGCGTTCGGTGACGACGCCGGCGATAGGGGCCGACACCGTGGTGACGGCGCCGACCTCTTTGCCAGGTCCGAGACTGGCGATCGCCGATGCAGACAGGCCGAGCAATTCGAGCCGAGACCTCGCGCTCTCGACGGCCGTCGATTTGGCGGTGTGCTCGGCATGGAGACGTTCCAGCTCCTGGCGGCTGGCCGATCCGATTTCGACCAGCTTCTCCGTGCGTTGCAGCTCACGCTCATGGGCATCGAGCTCCGCGCGTGCGGAGACGAACCGGGTCTCGGCCTCTGCCAGTTCCGGGCTGAAGATCTCCGCCAGTGGCTCGCCGCGGCGGACGGATTGGCCCAGCTCCGCGAGCACCCGTGTCACACGGCCACCGACGAGCGGAGTGATCACGACCTGCTTGTACGCGTTCGGCTGGACCACGCCTGGCAGCCGCAGTGCCGATGTGTCGCGGCCGGTCGACACCGGCGCGAGGACGATGCCCGCGCGCTGAATGGCCTCGGGCGTCAACGCCACGACAGCCTCAGGCGCCGCAGCGGCCGATGGCGCCGGCGCTGTGGCGCCGGCTGCAGATTGCACCCCGCCGGCGGCGGCGCCGTGGCTCGAGTTGGTTCGTGGCGCGGGCCGGACGGCGACGTACGCGATTCCTGCACCAGCCGCCAGGAGCCCGATGCCTCCGACGACGAGCGCCGGCCAACCCAGGGTCACGTGTGACGTACTCATCGAACGTCTCCCAATGCTGTCTTCAACGTTTCGCGGGCTTCGTAGGCTTCGCGGAGGACATCCGTGTATGCGCGTTCGACATCGAGATACCGCCGCTGCTCGTTCAGTACATCGAGCAGCGTGCCGCGACCGAGATCGTACGTCTGTCGAACGGCGACGAGGTTTTGGCGCGCGAGGGCAATCGCATCCGCACTGTAGGCGTCCAGCGCGCGCCGTGCGTGTTCGTCACGGGATCGTGCGGCAGCGACTTCGCTCTGCGCGGAAAGACGCGCGGCCTCGACCCGCGCCGAAGCCTGTGTCCTTTCGGCTTCAGCGGCCGCGACCGCTCCCTGGTTCCGGCTCAGCACCGGCAACGTCACCGTTGCGCCGACCGACACGTAATGGAAGACGCTTCGAATGGGTTCGAGAGAGCCTGTCGACGAGAACCCTTGCTGGGGAAAGCCGGCGTCCACTCGCATGTACATCCCGAACAGACTCATGTCAGGCTTGCCTTCGCGCTGCGCTCGATCGACCTGGGCCTCTGCGACGTGTACCCGGGCCTCGGCTTCGAGGACATCCGGTCGCGTCGTCAGCCCACTCGATTGAGCCGGGTTCGTTCCGGCTGCCACCTCCAGGCGAACGAGGTCCTCGAGTGCGGTGCGCAACGTGAGTGATGCGTCCGCCGGCATTCCCAGCAACCGCTTCAGCTCGATGAAGCGACGTTCGACCGTGCCCGCCTGGAGCGAGCGTTCTGCGTCGAGCCGCTGGACCTCCACCCGTACCATGTCTCTGTCGAGCGGCGGCGTCGCGCCCTGGTCGACACGCCCGGAAATCAACGTGAGCTGTCGATGGCTCGCCTCGAGCAGCTGGTCGGTTACCGCTAACGTTCGGACCGCTGCGGCAACCTGGCCGTACGCGAGGCGGACGTCCGAAGCCAGCGTTCGTTCCCGGTCCGAGGCGGCGTACTGCGCGACTTCGACCTCCCGATCGGCTACGCCGATCCGTCCGGTCTTGCGGAACAGATCGAGCGGCCACTGGACGTCGACGCGGGTCTGGTTATCGGCTCCGCCGGGCTCCTGCTGCTGGAAGAACGAGAGCGATGGATTGGGTCGAAGCCCGGCCTGTTCGCGCAATCCCCGCGTCATCTCGATCTCGGCGCGCGACGCGCGCAGCCCCGGCTCGCGCTCGAGTGCGCGGCCGATGGCGTCGCTCAGCGTCAGGCCGCCAACTGGATCGACGTACGACGCAGAGGATGGCGACACCGCTTGCTGTGCCTGCGCGTGCCTGACAACGGCCAGCGCAAGAACGTTCACGATGATGACGACCGTCACGACGCGCGTGCTCATTGAACCGCCCCTTCGAAGTTGACCGACCCTTGTCCGGCCGGCCCGTCCCATTCGATCGCCATGCGCCAGGCGCCCGCCATCCCGAATTCCGCGGTCGCTTGATAGCGACCGACGATGTCCGTTCGGTGCACCAGGAGGCCGCTGGACATCACCATGCCGGGCATGGCCATGTTCCCGCTCGCGTGGACAGAGCCCGCGTCGACCAGCCGGCCGTCCGAGGATCGGAATTCGATCGTGAAGGCGTTCCGGCCTTGATGCAGCGTTCCGGTCGAAGACAGCAACGAGATCTGGACGCCGTTCGCCATCACCTGTTGCACGACCTGGCCCGCTGCCCATTGAGTCGTCCTGCCGGTGCCTCCGGAGTAGCCCCACAGCAGGACGGCGATGGCAACCGCGCCGACGACCGAGAACGTCGCAACGATGGGCTTCCACGTGAGGGCAGGCCGGACGACGGATGCCGGCAGCGGTTCCCGGTGGAGTCCAAGTCGTCGCTCGTGCAGCCAGAAGAAAATGACCGGCGTGACGATCAGCACGTGCAGGAGCGAGGAAACCATGCCGCCGAGGACCGGCGTGGCAAGGGGCTTCATGACTTCGGAGCCGGCGCGGGTGCTCCACATGATAGGCAGGAGGCCCGCGACGACGGTGCTGACGGTCATCACCTTCGGGCGGAGCCGCAACAGCGCGCCTTCGACGACCGCCTCACGCAGCGCTTCACGGGTCAGCGCACCGCCCAGCTGCCGACGCTTCCGTGCGACCGCCTCCTCGAGATAGATCACCATCACGACGCCGGTCTGGACCGCGGTGCCGAAGAGCGCGATGAATCCCACCCACACCGCGACCGAGAAGTTGTAGCCGAGCAGCCACAGCAGATAGACGCCGCCGGTCAACGCGAACGGCACGGCGAGCAGCACGTGCGCCGCCTCTGCGACGGAGTGATACGTGAAATAGAGCAGCACGAAGATCACCACCAGCACGATGGGCAGGACGAGCTGCAATCGCTGGCGGGCATGTTCCTGGTTCTCCCAGCGCCCGCTCCAGGCCACGTAGTAGCCGGCGGGCAGCGAGACTTCCCTTGCGACGCGCGCCCGCGCCTCGTCGACGAATCCGCCGACATCGCGTCCCTGGACGTTCAGGAGGACGGTCGCGAGCAGCAGTCCGTTCTCGGATGAGATCATCGCGGGTCCGCGCGCGTGCTCGATCCGGGTGAGATCGCCGAGGGGAACCTGTATTCCCCGCGGGGATGCGACGAGCACCCGGCCGAGCATGTCTGGATCGGCCCGGTACTCGGACGCGTATCGAACGCGCACCGGAAACCTGCGGCGGCCTTCGATCGTCGTCGTCAAGGTCGTTTCACCGATCGCGGTCTCGATGACCTGCTCGATGTCGCCCACGCCGATTCCGTACCGGGCGGCGGCGGCGCGGTCGACTTGAATGTTCAGGTACTGACCGCTCGTGACCTGCTCGGGATAGACGTTGCTGGCCCCGCGGACCTCGCGGACGACGTCCGACACGCGACGGGCCGCGTCCTCGAGCGTCGTCAGGTCGGTGCCGAACACCTTGACGCCAACCTCCGACCGCACACCGGTCGTCAGCATGTCGATCCGGTTGATGATCGGCATGGTCCAGATGTTCGACACACCCGGCATCTGGACGGCCCGTCCCATCTCCGCCCGCAATCGATCCAGCGTCATCCCGGCACGCCACTGCTCTCGCGGCCTGAGATGGACGATGGTCTCGGTCATGTTCAGCGGCGCAGGATCGGTCGAGGTGTCCGCTCTCGCCACCTTCGCGACGGCGTACTCCACTTCGGGGAACGCCATCAGCGCCGCGTTCTGCTTCGCGGCGATCTTCGCGTTCTCCTCCAGCGAGATGCTCGGGTCCGCAATGGGCATGAACATGAGGTCGCCCTCGTTGAGCGGCGGCATGAACTCGCTGCCGATCGTGCGAGCGACAACCAGCGCGCCGGCGAAGAGGACCGCAGCCGTCGAGATGGTCAGCACGCGATGCGCCAGGGCGGTTTCGAGGACCGGCTGATAGAGGCGTCGCAGGACGCGCATGACCGGGTTCGCGTCTTCGGAGTGAACCCGCCCGCCCAGCAGCAGTGAACACAACACCGGAACCAGCGTGACCGAGATGACCGTCGCCGCGAGAACCGCGAACGTCTTGGTGAAGGCGAGCGGATGAAACAGCTTGCCTTCCTGGCCGGTCAACGCAAAGACCGGCACGAACGCCAGCAGGATGATCGCCATCGAGAAGAACACGGGACGGCCGACCAGACGCGTGGATTCGAGCACGGTCTGCCGCACGCGCGATCGATCGCGGGGATCGACGCGCCGCTGCTCGACGTACCGGAACGCGTTCTCGGTGACGACGATGCCGGCGTCGACGAGCACGCCGATGGCAATGGCGATGCCGGCAAGGCTCATGATGTTCGACGAGACTCCGGCGTAGTACATGCCGAGGAACGACAGCAGCACGGCGAGCGGGAGCGGAATCGTGACGATCAGAATCGACCGGAAGTGCATCAGGAAGATCACGTGCGCGAGCGTGACGAGCGCGATCTCCTCGAGCAGCGCGCGCCGAAGCGTGTCGACCGACCGATCGATCAATGCCGAACGGTCGTAAAAGGGCACAATCCGGACGGCTTGCGGAAGGCCGGGCTGGATTTGCGCGATGCGTGCCTTCACCGCCTCGATGACGGCCTTCGTGTTCACGCCGGACCGTGCGACGACGACGCCTCCGACGGCCTCTGTGGTCCCTTTGACGAGCGAGGCGACGCGAAACGCGTCGCCGATGTGCACGTCGGCAATCTGCTCGACGTAGACGGGTACGCCGTTGGACGCGCCGACGACGATCCGCTTCACGTCGTCGACCGACGCAATCAGACCGACGCCTCGCACGATGAGCCACGCGCCGTTGGACTCCAGCACGTTGCCGCCGACGTTGAGATTGCTGTCGCGGACGGCAGCCACGACGGCGCCGAGCGGCAGGTTGTAGGTGCGAAGACGATTCGGATCGACGTCGATCTGGTACTGCTGGACGTAGCCGCCGACGGACGCCACTTCCGCCACGCCCGGCACGGCATTGAGCTGGTATCGAATGAACCAGTCCTGAAGCGTGCGAAGGTCGCGCAGGGAAAGCGTCGGACTCTCGACCGTGTACCAGAACACGTGGCCGACGCCGGTCGCGTCCGGGCCAAGCACCGGCGTCACACCGGCAGGCAGGGTCTTCGTGATCAGGCTCATGCGCTCGAGGACGCGCGCACGCGCGAAGTACAGATCGACGTTGTCCTCGAAGATGACGTAGATCATCGAGAAGCCGAACGCCGACTGCGATCGGACGACGCGGACGCCGGCGAGCCCCTGGAGGTTGACCGTCAGCGGGTACGTGACCTGATCCTCTACCTCCTGCGGACTGTGGCCGGACCAGTCGGTGAACACGATGACCTGGTTGTCCGACAGGTCGGGAATCGCGTCGATGGGGGTCGAGCCGAGCGCCCACCAGCCCCAGGCGGCGAGGCCCAGGTACAGCGCGACGACGACGAAGCGATTCCGGAGCGACAGCTCGATGAGTCGATTGATCATGGCGAAAACACCCGTCATGCGGCGCACATACGCACGCCACGACCGACCCGGATGCACATCCGGGCAGACACACGACGACTGTCCTGGCTAGACGAGGAAGACGGAGAGGAGGAGGTGCTTCGGTGTAGACGAGACCGGCAGCGGGACGAGTGCGCGCCACTCCCGCACAGGAGACGGCGCAGTCGGCGCGATCACGGCGAGAACCGGCACCAACGCAATCGCGCCCGACGAGACGAACGTGGAACCAGCGGTGGACGAATCACGCCGTTCAGCGGAGGCCGCGCAGCACGCGTCCGCTTGCGCCTGACTGAACGATGCTCTCGACGAGTGATCGTGGCCTTCGGACTTGTGCATCGGACACGTCGTACCGTTCATGCAGCACGCCATCCGCGCCTCGGGCGTGGCCTGCCACCCCGCGCACACGGCGAGGTCGCCGGCGCACAAGGCCAGAACCGCCACGACCGCCGCCAAACGCCGGAACATGGTCACCGTTCACCTAGCATGCGGAACCCGGCGAGTCGTGTCAAATCGTTCCCTCACACACAGACGTTGAGGCACTCACCGACTCTTCACCCAAAGCAGTCCCGGTGCCAATCAAAAAGCCGCCCAAAACGTCGTGATATCCGAATCTTCGCATGGGACTGCCGACAATCCGAGGGCCGCTGCACCACCTGGCCGGTACTGTCCATTCATGGCCCGGTTGGTCGTATGATCGCCCGGACGCTCCAGGTGACATGTGGTGACACGATTCGATTTGGATCATCCCGCCCTAGAAAACGCCCGATTGCGGCTTGCCGCGATCGTGGATTCGTCGGATGACGCCATCATTTCGAAGACCCTGGACGGCGTCATTTCGACGTGGAACCCGGCCGCCCAGCGGTTGTTCGGATACTCGGAGGCCGAGGCGGTCGGCCAATCGATCGAGATCATCATCCCCGCCGAGTTGCACGACGAGGAGATGGACATCCTCAGGCGGGTGCGACGTGGCGACCGCATCGAGCACTACGAAACGCGCCGGGTGACGCGGGACGGACGAATCCTGGACGTCTCGATCACCATCTCGCCGGTGAGAAATGCCGCCGGCACGATCGTCGCCGCGTCGAAGATCCTGAGGGATGTCACGGAGAGCAAGCGGGCTCGCGCGGCGCTGCACGAGAGCGAGCGCCGGCTGGCGGGCGACGTCGCTGCCGCGAGAACGCTGCAGTCGATCAGCACCCGGCTGATTTCCGAAGCGACCCAGGAATCGTTGTTCGCGCAGATTCTCGACGCGGCAATGGAGTTGATGGCGTCCGACGCCTCCAGCGTCCAGATGCTCGCGCCAGATGACGCATCGCTGATGCTCCTCGGCTGGAGGAACTTTCACCCGGCCTCGGCCGCCTTCTGGCAGCGCGTCACGGCTCACGCTGGCAGCACCTGCGGTGCCGCGCTTCGCGACAACGTGCGCGTCCTCGTCAGCGACGTGGAGTCGTGCGCATTCATGACGGGGACGCCGGATCTGGAGGAGTATCGCCGGTCCGGGATTCGCGCGGTCCAATCGACGCCGCTTCAATCGCGCGGCGGCCGGACGCTCGGGATGATCTCGACGCACTGGCATGCGCCGCACACGCCGACCGCCTACGATTTCCGGCTGTTCGACGTGCTCGCGAGACAGGCGGCCGATCTCATCGAGCGAACGCGTGCCGACGAGGCGCTCCGCGAGAGCGAGGAGCGGTTCCGGCTCATCGCGAGCACGGCGCCGGTGATCATCTGGATGTCGGACGTAGCCAAGGGCTGCTCCTACGTCAATCAAACGTGGCTCGACCTCACCGGGCAATCCCTCGAGGCGGTGCTCGGGAATGGCTGGACGGACGACATCCATCCGGCGGATGTCGTCCAGTGCTACGACATCTACGCGAGGGCCTTCGATCGGCGCGAGCCGTTTCAGATCGAATTCCGGCTCCGCCGGCAGGACGGCGAGTACCGGTGGATTGTCAGTACCGGCGCTCCGAGACACCACGCGGACGGCTCGTTTGCCGGCTATCTCGGTTCCGCCATGGATGTGACCGAGCGCAGGCTCGCAGCCGAGTCACTCGCCACGATCAATCAGCGGCTGATCGATGCACAGGAAGAGGAACGCAGTCGCATCGCGCGAGAGCTGCATGACGACGTCGCGCAACGGCTGGCGACACTGAGCATCTCGCTCGATGCGTTCGCGCGGACCGCGTCGACGCCGGCAGCACTTGACAGGCAGGTGATCGAAGAGACACGCGCGGAAGTGCTGAGTCTCGCGAAGGACGTGCAAGCGCTTTCGCATCGCCTGCACCCCGCGCGCCTGGAATACCTCGGGATTGCCGCGGCGGCGGCCGCGTTGTGTCGGGAGATCTCGAGTCAGTGCGGTTTCGAGATCGCGTTCGAAGCCGAGAGCGTCCCGGATGGCTTGTCGAGGCGCGTCGCCGTGTGTCTGTACCGGGTCCTGCAGGAGGCCCTGCGGAACGCGATCAAACACGGCGGTGGTGCGAGGGTCGAAGCCTCGCTGCGCGGCGGCGTCGATCGGATCGAACTGATCGTCCGCGACTACGGCGACGGCTTCGACGTCTCGGCGAATCAGGGCCGCGGGCTCGGCCTGATCAGCATGAAAGAACGTCTGCAGGCCGTCCGTGGCCGCCTCGACATCCGGTCGGCACCGAAGGAGGGCACGACGATTCACGCCTGCGTGCCCCTGGTTCAGGACGAGCGCGAAACCGCATGCCGACCTCGCCCGGCGTAGAAGGTCGAGCCGCCCGTTCGGCATGAGGACCGCCGCGGGCGGGTCGATGCAGCCGGCGATTCGACTGGGCCTCCGCGCGAATCTCGCGCAGTTCAGCCTGCTGGTCGTGGTGAACGCCTTCGTGGGCGCGATGGTCGGCATCGAGCGCACCATTCTTCCGCTTCTCGCCGACCGTGAGTTTCACCTGGCCGCCCGGTTTGCCGCGCTCTCCTTCATCGTCGTCTTCGGCGTGACCAAGGCGGTCACGAACTATGCGGCGGGCCGGCTCTCGGATCGGATCGGGCGCAGACAGGTCCTCATCGCCGGCTGGATCGTCGCGATCCCGGTGCCGTTCCTCCTCATGTGGGCGCCCACGTGGACCTGGATTCTGGTGGCGAACGCGTTCCTCGGCGTCAGCCAGGGACTCGCGTGGTCCACGACGGTGATCATGAAGATCGATCTCGTCGGCGGCGCGCGGCGCGGCTTCGCGATGGGGCTCAACGAGTTCGCCGGGTATGGTGCGCTCGCAGGCGCGGCGCTGCTGACCGGCTGGATCGCCGCTCACCGGGGACTGAGACCCGACCCCTTCTATCCCGGTGTCGCGTTCGTGGCGATCGGCCTCGCGCTGTCCCTTCTGTTCGTACGGGAAACACATGGCCACGTGACGCTCGAATCGACGTCTCAGAACACGGCGTCGACGCCGATGAGCGGACGTGACGTCTTCTGGAAGACGACGCTGACCGACCGCAATCTGTCGAGCGTGAGCCAGGCCGGGCTCGTGAACAACCTGAACGATGGCATGGTGTGGGGACTGTTTCCGCTCCTGTTCGCGGCGGCCAATCTGGGACTCGGTCGCATTGGTGCCCTTGCGGCGATCTATCCGGCCACGTGGAGCATCGGACAGCTCGCCACCGGCGCGCTGTCCGATCGCATCGGCCGAAAATGGTTGATCGCGGGAGGCATGTGGGTGCAGGCCGTCGGCATCGGCGCCGTGATCGTGTCGGACGGCTTCGCCGGCTTTGCGATGGGCGGCGTGCTGCTCGGCATGGGCACCGCCATGGTGTATCCGACCCTGCTCGCCGCGATCGGCGACGTCGCCGCGCCCGCCTGGCGCGCCTCGTCGGTCGGCGTCTACCGGCTATGGCGCGATCTCGGATACGCAATAGGAGCGGTGCTGGCGGGTCTGACGGCGGATGCTGTTGGATTGAAGGGCGCGATGTGGGTGGTCGCCGCCATCACCTTTCTGTCGGGCGTGATCGTTGGCGTCCGAATGGACGAAACGCTGCGACGTCGAACGGCCTGACCTTCGCGTGAACGTCGGCGCCCGTAAGCAACTACCCGCAGGAACGGGCGAGTGCGCCGCTATCCGCGAATGCTGAGCTGACATATTGACCGGAATGACGAATGTCTGTCGTGTTATCCTGAGCCGCTTCCAAACGACCGCCGCGCCGTGATCCTTCTTGCGCGTAGTTAGACCCATGTCCGCCGACCACGCCGCGCACGGCCACAGCTGCGATCACGCCGACCATCAGCACCATCATGGCGGCGGAGGCCACTCGCACAGCCTCAGTGCGGAGGCCGATCGACGGTACCTGACCATTGCCCTGGTGCTGATCCTCGGATTCATGGTCTTCGAAATCGTGGCCGGCATCATGGCGCACTCGTTGGCGTTGCTGTCGGATGCCGGCCACATGCTGACCGACGCCGGCGCGCTCATCCTCTCGCTGGTCGTCATCCAGCTCGTGCAACGGCCCAGCGGCGGAAGCCTGACGTACGGCATGCGGCGGGCCGAAGTGCTGAGTGGCCAGGCGAACGGCGCGGTGCTGCTCGTCCTGGGTGCGCTCGTGACCTATGAAGGCATTTCGCGGCTGATCTATCCGCCGGACGTCGCCGGCGGTCTCGTCACAATCGTCGCGGCCATGGGCGTCGTGGTGAACATCGCGGCCGCGTGGGTTCTTGCGAAGGCGAATCGACAAAGCCTGAACGTCGAGGGAAGCTTTCAGCACATCCTCACGGATCTGTACGCGTTCGTCGGCACGCTCGTCGCCGGCGTCGTGATCATGGTGACCGGTTTCGATCGCGCGGACGCCATTGCGTCGCTGATCGTGGCCGTGCTCATGTTTCGATCGGGGTACGCGCTCCAGCGCAAGGCCATTCGTGTGTTGCTGGAGTGCGCTCCCGAGAGCACGGCTCCGCAAGAGGTCGGTTGGGCGATGGCCCGTACCCCCCTGGTCAGCCAGGTGCACGATTTGCACCTCTGGGAGCTGGCGCCGGGTGTTCCGATTCTGACGGCGCACGTATCGGTGGCGCCGGCCGCCGATTGCCACGCGATTCGCCGCGACCTCGAACGGATGCTGGGTGAGAGCTTCGGCATCGAGCACACGACGTTGCAGGTCGATCACGCGCCGCAAGAAGTCTTTTCGATCACGCGACAACGACGATCGGGAGCTGAGTAGATCGCGATTGGCGATTCACCCGCCCTGGCCCGACGCGTTGAGATCTCTGGCAGATGAGCACAGAATCGAGCCTGGCGAATCCATGAGTCCGGAGCGGCACGATGCGTTCATGTGGACACGTCCCGGCGGCCGATCGATGGTTGAGAGCAGTCGCGCTTTCGGCAGTCCTCCTTGCTCCGGCGTGTCCGTCCTTCGGACAATCCATCGCGACACTGAAGGGCCGGATCACCGATGTGTCCGGCGCGATCCTTCCTGGCGCGGCGATCACCCTCCGGGAACACGACACCGGCGTGGAACGCAGCGCCACATCGGATGCCGCAGGTCACTTTCAGATCGTCTTTCTACCGGTCGGCCTGTATCGCATCGAGGTCACATCCGCCGGGTTCCGTCCGGAAGTCGTTCCACGACTGGTCGTCGAGGTCGGACGGACGATCGTCCGGGATTTTCGCCTGCAAGTCGGCGGCGTCGCCGAATCGATCGACGTCACCCCGGACGTTCCGCTGATCGAGCGATCGATCGCGCTCGGACAGGTTGTCGACCAGCGAACGGTCCAGGATCTTCCGCTGAATGGGCGTCAGCTTCTCCAGCTCGCGCTCCTGGTTCCGGGTTCGATCACGCCGCCGCAGAACGGATTCCTCACAACGCCGTCTCGCGCTCAGGGCAGCCAGGCGCTCAACACTGCCGGCAACCGTGAAGACACGGCCAATTTCCAGGTGAACGGGATGACGTTGAACGACCTGATCAACAACATCCTGATCTTTCAGCCGCCGATCGACGCCGTGCAGGAATTCAGAATCGACAACGGGTCGGTCGGCGCCGAGGAGGGACGCAACAGCGGGGCGAGCATCAATATCGTCACGCGATCCGGCACGAATCAACTTCACGGCGGACTGAGCGGGTATTTCCGGGACCAGGCGCTCGACGCACGGAACCTGTTCAGCCCCAGCGTCGATGCACCATTTCAGCGCCAGCAGTTCGGTGGGTACGGCGCCGGCCCCCTCGTACGGAACCGGACGTTTGTCTTTGTGACCTACGAAGGTCTGCGGCAACAACAAGGGCTTCCCGTGAACAGCGTCGTGCCGAGCGACGCGCAACGGGCCTCGATCACGGATTCGGTGATCCGAAACATCACCGCCGTGATTCCGCGCGCGAACACGACGGACGACCGGGGCGTCGCACGATACATCGGGACGGCCGACGCGCCGGTCGACACCGACCGTCTTGCCGCAGATCTCGGCCACCGCTTCAGCACAACCGATCGAGTCCACGCGTTTTACGCATTCCAGGGAGACCGGCGCATCGAGCCGCTCGAACTGGGTGATACCCTTCCCGGTTTCGGCGATGCCCGCTCCGGGCATCGTCAGCTGTTCACGTTCGAATACACCCGGATCGGCGGACCGCGACTGGTCAACCAGGCTCGCGTCGGATTCAATCGCATCGCCTTCGAGGCACAACCGAACGCCGCATCGAGCCCATCGGACTACGGTCTCGATACGGCAGGCCATCCCACGCGGGGCCTTCCTGTCTTCAATGTCGCCGGGGCATTCACTCTCGGCGGTCCGCCGAATTTGCCCCAAGGCCGTACCGACACGACCGGGCTCGTTTCCGACGACGTCAGCATCGCCGTGGGGAGACATGCCGTCAGATTCGGCGGAGAGTACAGACGCTTCACCTACCATGCCTGGTTTTTCGATTCCGGAACGCTGAACTTCCCGACTGTTGCGGCGTTCACGTTGGGAACGGCCAACTCGTTCTCGCTGATCCTCGGCGACCGCGCCGCTCACATCACGCAGGATGCGGTCGGAGCTTTCGTGCAGGACAGCGTCCGTGTCGGTTCTTCATTCACTCTCGATTTGGGCTTCCGCTACGAATGGAACGTCACGCCTTCCGAACGCGACGACCGGTTTGTCGTGTTCGACGCGCCAACGGCGTCGCTGTTGCGGATAGGGACCGACCGTCCTCTGGTGTACCGGCAGAACAACGACAACGTCGAACCCAGGATTGGCGTGGCGTGGGACGTTTCACGCGACGGTCGCACG
>Ga0066903_100000914_pt1 | contig 20268 bp, 18 predicted proteins | sample PanSoiMetaGPlot1_FD_67491 | JGI IMG/M metagenome (GOLD analysis project Ga0066903, IMG submission 67491) | Tropical forest soil microbial communities from Panama analyzed to predict greenhouse gas emissions - Panama Soil - Plot 1 (version 2) | ecosystem: Environmental > Terrestrial > Soil >... | reverse complement strand
GGGAGGAGGAGACCCTCGGGATTTGGCACCTGCGCCCGCACCAGCACGGTGTCCGTGCCCGTCTCGACCTGGATGTCGAGGAAGTTGGTGAGGCCTGGATGCGGGTAGGCATTGCCGTTGGGCAATTTGATGTGGACCTTGACGTGCCCGTCCTTGTATTCAGCGATCCTGCGCTTGTATTCGAGGATGTCGCGCTCGCTCGCTTGGAACACGACATAGATCGGATCCTGGCTGACGATCGTCGCGAGTTTTCCCGATGACGGATCGACCAGATTGCCGACGGTGAAATTCGCAAGCCCGATCTTTCCGTCGATCGGCGAGCGGATTTCCGTGTAGCCGAGGTTGATTTCCGCCTGCTGGAGAGTGGCCTCAGCCTGGAGCACATTGGCCTTCGCCGCGGCCTCGTCGGCCTCACGCTGATCGACGGTTGCCTGCGGGATGTTCTGATTGTGCACGAGTTCCCTGCCGCGCTGCAGCTGCAGCGCAGCGTTGACCTCCGCCGCCCTGGCCTTGGCGAGATTGGCACGCTGCTGGTCGACGGCGGCCTTGTACGTTGCCTGCTCGATGCGGAACAACAGGTCGCCGGTCTTCACCTGCTGCCCTTCGGTGAAATAGCGCTCCTCGATGAAGCCGGGGACGCGGGCGACGATGTCGACCTTGTTGATCGCCGTCACGCGGCCGATCAGATCGCCGGTCTCGGTCACCTGACGGTTGGTGGCCGCGACCACCGAGACCGACGGCGGCGGTGGGCCGCCCTGGCCGATGGCGGCGCCGCAGCCTGCCGTGACGCTCAGCACGCCAAAGAAAATTCTCCAAGCTAGACAGTTGTTGCGACAACGCATTGACCTCTGGCTCCCGACTGCCCGTCAATCACCGGTCCTAAACTACCGCGTCATGCCACCGGCGTCTCGGAATTTCAGCTCTCGAGCAACGCAACCGTGCCGAGCCCGCCGGCTGCCGTTGGGCATCGCGGCAAGCACTTTGACCGCCTGACCCAAGATGCGTGCCGCGATGCCGACGAACGGATTGCTAAGTCCGGCTCCTCGATCGCGCCAGTCGGCTTCATTTCAGTTGGGCGCCGTCGACCGGCAGCTTGCGCAGGCGCTTGCCGGTCGCGGCGAAGATCGCGTTGGTCACTGCGGGAACGATGCACGAAGTCCCGGCTTCGCCCATCCCGCCAGGTGGCTCGGTGTTTTGCACGATGTGGACCTCGATCGCCGGCGCCTCGTTCATGCGCAGCATTTGGTAGGTATCGAAGTTGGTTTGCTCCACGCGTCCATCTTTCAGCGTGATCTCGCCGTGGAGCGCCGCCGTGATGCCGAAGATGACCCCGCTCTGGATTTGTGCCCGGACGGTATCGGGATTGACGGCGGTGCCGCAATCGACCGCGCAGACTACGCGGCGGACCCGAACCGTTCCGTCCTTCGATACTTCGACTTCGGCAACCTGCGCCATATAGGTGGCAAAGACGAACTGGAGAGCGACGCCACGGCCGACCCGTTCGGGCAACGGCTGTCCCCATCCGGCTTTTTCCGCGGCCAGCTCGAGCACGGCTTTGGCGCGGGGCGTCTTGTCGAGGAGCGCCCGCCGATACGCGACCGCATCCTGCTTCGCCGCCGCCGCCAGCTCGTCCATGAAGCTTTCCGTCACAAACACGTTGTGCGACGGCCCGACGCTGCGCCAGAAGGCGGTCGGGATGCCCGGAGGTTCCACCCGCACGTACTCGACGTGGAAATTCGGGAGCGCATAAACGAGATCGATCGCGCCCTCGGTGCTGTCGGGATCAAGACCGTTCTTAAATCCCGGAGGCAGCCATCGCGCGATGACCGAAGATCCCGCGAACCGATTGTTCCAGGCGACCGGCATTCCTTTCGCATCGAGACCGGCGGAAAGTCGATCGAGCCAATAAGGCCGATACATGTCGTGCTGGATATCCTCCTCGCGGGTCCACACGACCTTCACCGGACCGTCGACCTGCTGCGCGATCTGCACTGCGCGGATCGCGCCGTCGGCTTCCAGCCGCCGACCGAAGCCGCCGCCGATCAGATGATTGTGAACCGTGACCTTGTCCAACGGCAGGCCCGCGGTTTTTGCCGCCGCCGCCTGGACGCGCGCGACGGCCTGGGTGCCCACCCAGATCTCGCAGCCGTCCTTGCGGACGTGAACAGTGCAGTTCATCGGTTCCATCGTCGCATGCGCAAGGAAGGGAACCTGATAGGTCGCCTCGACCCTGGTGGCGGCCTGCGCCATGGCGTTGGCGGTATCGCCGATGTTCTGCGCAACCGCTCCCGGTTTGAGCGTCGCCTGTTCGAGCTCGACCGCGATGTCGCGCGTGCTGAGCTTGGCGTGCGGCCCGTCGTCCCATTCGATCTTCAGGGCCGCGAGTCCCTTCTTCGCCGCCCCCATGTGGTCGGCGACCACCGCGACGGCGTCGTCGAGGCGCACGATCTGGCGCACGCCTTTGACGGTCTTGGCAGCCGCATCATCTACGCTCTTTACGCGACCGCCGAAGACGGGCGATTGCGCGAGAGTGGCGATCTTCACGCCCGGCGGCCGAACGTCGATCCCATAGACCGCCGTTCCGTTGACCTTCATCGGGGTGTCCAGCCGCTTGGCCGGCGTGCCGATGAGCTTGAAGTCCTGCGGGCGCTTGAGTGCCACGTTTGCGGGCACGGGCAGGCGGGCGGCATCGGCCGCCAAATCGCCGTATCTTGCGCTTCGCCCCGTCGGCTCGTGACGCACTTCGCCGCGCTGCGCGCGACAGGACGCGGGGTCGACGTTCCATTGTTTTGCCGCGGCCGCGATCAGCATGGTTCTGGCGGCCGCCCCGGCTTGCCGCAGCGGTTGCCACGCCGCGCGGATCGCATTGGAATTGCCTGTTGCCTGGACGCCCAGCAGGGGATTCGCATAAAGCTTTTCGTCGGGCGGGGCGTGTTCCAACCGCACTTGGCTCAGGTCCACCTCCAGTTCCTCGGCGATCAGCATCGGGATCGACGTATAAGTGCCCTGGCCCATCTCGACGTAGGGCATGGTGAGGACGATCTGGCCCTCGCCTCCGATGCGAATGAAGGCGTTGGGCGCGAAGCTGCCTGCGTTCGTCGCTTCGGCTTCGCGGCCGGGAAGCGGCAAGCTCAGGCGCAGCATCAGCCCTCCGCCCGCGGCCGCGGAGGCCTGCAGCAAGGTGCGCCGGGAGAGACCTTTGCGTGACGACGACGCGGCCCCGGCGGTCGAGGATGCGGGGTGATCGAGGATCATGGTCAGCCTCCCTGTCAGCTCGATTGCGCGGCCTGCTTGATCGCCTCGCGGATGCGGACGTAGGTGCCGCAGCGGCAGATGTTGCCGGACATCGCATCGTCGATGTCGGCATCGCTCGGATGCGGATTGCCCGCCAGCAGCGCCGAGGCCGACATGATCTGCCCCGACTGGCAATAGCCGCACTGGACCACCTCGCGATCGAGCCACGCCTTCTGGATCCGCTTGCCGGCCGGCGTGTCGCCGATGGCCTCGATGGTGGTGATCGCGGCGCTAGCCACGCTGTCGACGCTGGTGATGCACGAGCGGATCGGATTTCCGTCCATGTGGACCGTGCACGCGCCGCACAGCGCCATGCCGCAGCCGAACTTGGTGCCGGTCATGCCGAGCACGTCACGCAACACCCACAACAGCGGGGTGTCGCCGTCGACGTCGACTGTGCGAATGGCGCCATTCACCTTGATATCGTACGGCATGCTTTACCTCCCGCCGGATTCGCCCGACCGATTGGCCTCGAATAGGAACCAGGTGCGCCGCTCCGCCTCATCGATCCAGGTTTCCAACAGGCCTGCAGTGGCAACGTCGCGGTGCTCGTCGCAGAGGCCATGTGTCTCGCGCAAGTTCGCCGCGAGCTGCCTGTTATCGTCACGCAGTTCGGCGAGCATATCCATTGGCGTGACGAAATCCGCGTCGTTGTCGATGACGCGCTGCATGCGGGCGATGTGGCCGATCGAGCGCAGGGTCGTACCGCCGATCTTGCGAACCCGCTCGGCGATCGCGTCGGTGGTGGCGAAAATCTGGTCGGCTTGCTCGTCCAGGAGAAGATGATAGTCGCGAAAATGCGGACCAGACATGTGCCAATGAAAGTTCTTGGTCTTCAGGTAGAGCGCAAACATATCGGCAAGCAGGATGTTCAGCGCACCTGAAAGATCGCGTACGGCATTCGACTTCAGGTCGGTAGGCGTGTGGAGCGCAGCGGTCTGCCGCGCTTTGGCGTCTCGAACGCTCATTCGTCGTCTCCTTCCGTGACCCCCGTCGCAAGTTGATCGAAGCTGCAATTCGATCGTCGTTCGCAGCCGGATTGTCGAAGGCCGCGGCGCTACAAGCGAACGTCGCGTCGTCGAAGCGCCGTTTGGGGGACGCGGGCTGCCAAATGAGCTTCGCGAAGTCGTATGGGTATTTGTCATAGCCGGCGGGCCGCACTGGGATGCGCAGCAAGGCTAGGCATCCCGCAACCGAGAGAAACGCCTCTGCGCTTGCCGGATCCGCGGTTTGGTGTTGCACTCGATCGACCACCGTGCCCACCGGGCTACGCACGCAATCTCTCGATGCACGATGTCGGGTCGCCTGCGTTTGAACTTGGTGCCCGTGCTTGATGCTGCCTGCCCTTGGTCCGTGCGGTTCGCAAACCCACGGCAGGCCCCGAGGTTCCGATGCACTCAAGATCATTTTATTTCAGATCACCGGACTCATCGTTCTCGCTCTTCGCGCCGGAGCCTGCCCCGCGCTTGATGCGGGGGCGCGCCCCGGAACGACGGAAGTTGATTTCGTCAGCGCTTGAGCTCCACCTCGACGAACACGATCTCGCGCGCGGTGTCGTTCCGCACATCGTGCTCGACGCCGGCCTTGCGGAAATAGGCTTTCCCGGCTGCGATCGGCGCGCGGCTCGTTCCGGATGCGACGACGACGGTGAGCTCGCCGTCGGTCATCGGCACCACGACGTAATCATATTCGTGGCGATGGTGGCCGGTGGCGCCGCCCGGCGGCAGCCGCCACTCGGTCACGCGCACTTCGGGGTCGTCGATTTGCACGACGTGCATGAGCGCTCCAGAGATCAGTGGTCAGTAATCAGTGATCAGAAATCAGAGGCCTCACTGATTACCGACTTGTAATTCCCGGCCCCTGGCGTCACCACCTCGCCTCGAGCTTCGTCAGCCCCCGCAAGGTGATCGTCGGCTTCCAGGCCGGGTGCTCGATGTCCTCGAGCTCGAGCCCCGGCAGCCGCTGCGCCAGGCGGCGGAACGCGATCTCGCCCTCGATCCGCGCGAGCTGCGCGCCGAGGCAATGGTGGATGCCGCCGCCGAAGGAGAGCGGCCGCACGTTCTTGCGCGTGATGTCGAGCTTGTCGGGATCCGCATAGACCTCCGGATCGCGGTTGGCGGCACCTAGCAGGCACATGACGCTCTCGCCGCGCCGCACGATGGTTCCGTCTGAAAGCGCGACGTCCTCGAACGCCTTGCGGCTCGTGAGCTGGACCGAGGAATCGTATCGCAGCAGCTCCTCGAGCGCGTTCGCGGCGAGGGTGGGGTCAGCGACGAGCTTGCGCCATTGCTCGGGATTGCGATGGAGCGCGAGCAGGCCGTTGCCGATGAGATGCGTCGTCGTCTCGTGGCCGGCGCCGAACAGGAGCCCGATGTTGGCGGCGAGCTCGTCGTGGGTCAGGCGCCCATCATGCTCGTCGCGCACGTGCAGCAGCGCGCTGATCAGGTCCTCGCCCTCGGCGTCGCGCCGGCGCTCGAACAGCTCCTCGAAATAGCCGCGGTTGCGCACCGCGATGGCGTTGACCTCGTCGAGCTCCTCGCGGGTCATCGGGGTCGGGTCGAGCGCGCGGCCGGAGACCTTGTAGCCCGAAAGAAACCGCGGCCGGTCCGCCTCGGGAATGCCCAGCAGCTCGCAGATCACCAGCACCGGCAGCGGCCGGGCGAAATCGCCGACCACGTCCATTCGTCGTTGCGGTTCGACCTTGTCGAGCAGCGTTTTCACCAGCGCCTCGATCTTCGGCCGCATCTCCTCGAGCCGGCGCGCCGTGAATGCCTTGACGACGAGCCCGCGCAGCCGGGTGTGGTCCGGCGGGTCGCGCACCAGCATGGAGAGCCGCAGGCCCCGGAACACCGGCTCGTCGAGCAATTCGTTGCGCTCGCGCGGGTCGGACAGGTTTCCCTCGAAATCGTGCCCGAACCGCGGGTCCTTCGACACCGCCGCGACGTCGGCGTAGCGGCTGAGCACCCACAGCCCGGTCGGGGAGCGCCAAATCGGCACGCGCTCGCGCAGCACGCGATAGAACGGATAGGGATCCGCGAGGAATCTCGGGTCGGTGAGGTCGAGCAACGGCCTCTGAGTCAGGTTTTCGGCCATTGCCATGGAAGCCTCCGGGCGCGGGGAGCGATGGGAGTGTTATCTTATGGCGCGTCTAGAGGATTGTCATTGTGCCACCTGAGCGGGGTCCGTCCGCGCGGCACGCGACACCGGCGCAATCAACGGGTAATGGCACGCGGCGAACCGGCCGGGCGCGAGCTCGCGCAATGGCGGCTCCTCGGCGGCGCAGCGCGCGTCCGCGCGCGGGCAGCGGGTGCGGAAGCGGCAGCCGGACGGCGGCGCGATCGGGGAAGGCGGCTCGCCGACCGGCACGTTCTCGGCCGGCACCACGCTCGGATCGGGCAGCGGGATCGCCTCGAGCAGCACCGAGGTGTAGGGGTGCGCTGGCGCGCGGAACAGCGCCTGCGTCTCGGCGACTTCCACGATCTTGCCGAGATACATCACCGCGACCCGGTCGCTCACCGCTTTGACCACCGCGAGATCGTGGGCGATGAACAGCAGCGTGAGGCCGTAGCGCGCCTTCATGGCCTCGAGCAGGTTGAGGATCTGAGCCCGGATCAGCACGTCGAGCGCGGAGACCGGCTCGTCGCAGATCAGGAGCTGCGGCTCGAGCACGAGCGCGCGCGCGATCGAGATGCGCTGGCACTGACCGCCGGAGAACTCGTGCGGCAGCCGGCCCATGGTCAGGTCCGGATCGAGCCCGACCGCGCCCAGCACCTCGCGCACCCGCCGCTCGCGCTCCGCCTTGCCGACGCCGGCGATGACGAGCGGCTCGGCGACGATGTCGCCGATGCGCCGGCGCGGATTGAGCGAGGCGATCGGGTCCTGGAAGATGAGCTGCAGCCGCCGGCGCTCGAGGCGCAGCGGCTCGCCGCGCATGGCGACGAGGTCCTTGCCGTCGAACCGAACGCGGCCCGAGGTCGGCCGCACGAGCTGGAGTACCGCACGCCCCAACGTCGACTTGCCGCAGCCGGATTCGCCCACGAGCCCAAGCGTCTCGCCGGGAAAGATCTCCAGACTCACGCCGGATACCGCATGCACGATCGCGCCATGCAGATGATATTCGACGACGAGATCCTCGACGCGCAGCAGCGCCTCGCGGCTCCCTCTCCCCGCAGGGGAGAGGGTTGGGGTGAGGGGGTCAGGGCACATCACCTGCGTGCGACCCCGATCTTCCGCTCGTTCCGGCCCGTCCAGCCGAACGTTCAGCTTAGGGAGTGACCTTAGTCGCCTTTGGGTCAAACGGCCACGTGCCGGCATCCAGCTTGCGAGCAGCTGCAAGGTCAGTCTTCGCGTCGATTGGGGCTAAAACCGGGGTGATCTTCAGCTGATGCGCGAAGCGTGCCACGTCCTTATAGCGCTCCAGCTCTCTTGGTGTGAACGCTAGCCGCACATCTGAGAGTTTCTCAGCCTTCCAAGCCGGATCGTATGCGGTTGCGGTGTCGATTATCTGTGGAGCGAGTCGGCGGGCCGGTTCGGGCTGTCGGAACCACTCGTTGACAAGCTGGTGATTCGTTGCGGCAAACAGCAATGCCTCCTTATGCGCTCTAAGGAACCGCTCAACAGCGCCCGGGCTGGATTTGAGATAATCATCTCGCATCGCCACTACCATTGTGAGCGAGGTGTCAGCTTTGAGTTCTTGGGCCAAGCCTTCGGTTACAAACAGCTCGATCCAGGGATCCCACACGAAAAGTGCGTCAATGCGGCCAGCCTTGAGCGCGTCCGCGAGGTCAGCGAAACCCATGTTCACCACCTCGACGTCGCGGCCCGGCTGCAGCCCGCTTTCGGTGATCATGTTGAGTGCCGAGCGATAAATAGAGCTTCCATAAGGGCCGTAGATCTTGCGATCTTTTAGATCAGCCACCGAATGGATACCTGACTTGGCAGCGCTGAGGATCGAACCACGGAAAACAGACTGGCGGGCGACGACACTCACCGGTGCACCGGTCGCCAACAGCGAGACTGACGGCATATCACCGATAAAGCCGACGTCGATTGCGCCCGAGATCAGTGCCTCGTTCACCGCGGGACCGTAGGTGAACATAATGAACTCGCCCTTGAGACCATTGCGTTCGAGGATATCGGTCTTGGCAAGAGTGTGCGCGACTTGCGCCTCGACAGTGGTCGTCGGTTGCCATCCGATACGAATGGACTTTAAATCCTCAGCCATAGTTCCCGTTGCTATCGTCAGACCAGTCAGTAGCCCGATTGCACTACTAATTCGCATTGTCATGACTGCCGTTCCCTTCCTGCCATTCGGGCTTTAACGCTTGCCAAAGATCCTGGACGGTTCGCACGAACCATGGATCATACCGCATGTCCGGCACGCGCGGTCGCGAAAGTTTCACAGCGATCTCCGAGCGAATTCGCCCAGGACGCGCACTCATAACGACCACACGGTCGGCAAGGAACACGGCCTCCTCGATACTGTGCGTGACAAACAGCACGGTCTTTCTGGTGTCAGCAGTAAGTCTGACTACCTCCTCCTGGAGAAGAACGCGTGTCTGGGCATCGAGCGCGCCGAATGGCTCGTCCATCAGCACCATGTCCGGGTTCGGCGCCAGAGCGCGCGCAATCGCGGCGCGCTGCTTCATGCCGCCTGACACCTCGTGCGGGTAACGATCCTCAAAGCCAGAAAGGTGAACCCGGCCAATGAATTCGCGAGCAATCACCGCGCGGCTCTGAGCCCCTATCCCTTGCGCCTTTAAGCCAAATTCTATGTTTCGTTGTATCGTCATCCACGGAAACAATGCATAGTCTTGGAAGACAACTGTGCGCCGTCGGTCTGCCTGCGTAATCGGTTTACCCTGATGAAGGATGCGCCCGGCAGTGGGAGCCTGAAATCCAGCGATAATGTTAAGTAGTGTGGATTTTCCGCATCCACTTGGCCCAAGCAGCGACACGAATTCACCGGTGCATATCTGTAGGTCGATCCGATCGAGGGCCCGTACTGGTGGGTGCCCGCGCCCCGTCGTAAATTCCTTTACGACGGCTTCGACGGTCAGCTGCAGTCCATCCGGCGCTTGGATCATCGCACAGCCTGGCTCCAGCCTATGAACCTCCGCTCGACCATCCCCATCATTGCGCTCATAGCAAAGCCAATTACGCCTATCGTTGCCATACCGGCAACGACATTCGGGGTCTGCAATAGAACCCGATTTTGCTGGATCATGTAGCCTAGGCCTGACTGCGCTGCGATTAGCTCTGCCGTCACAACGCACATCCAGCCAATTCCAAGCCCGATCCGCAATCCCGGAAAGATGATTGGGAGAGAGGCCGGAACCAGCACATCGCGTAGTAGCAGCCACGGCCCTGCGCCCAGACATAGTGCTGCATTGATGTGCGCTCGGTCGATACCGCGCACTGCCGTGAACGTGTTTATGAAGATCGGAAAGACCGCCCCGACGAAGACGAGGAAATAGCTCGGCGCATTCCCCACGCCAAACCACAGAATGGCGATTGGCGTCCACGCGATGGGCGGGATAGGACGCAATGATTCAATGACGGGCTTGAGCAGGTCCGATGTCGCCCGGGACCAGCCGGTCAGCAGGCCAATCAGAATTCCGGTTAACGACGCGAGGAAGAAACCGACAAACACCCGTTCCAAGCTGGCAAGCACATGTCGGAGAAGAGAACCATCGGCTAGGAGTTCAAAAGCGGCCTCGATCACACGCAGCGGGGATGGTAGCAAAAATGCGTTGATCGCTCCGAGGCTAGCCAACAACTGCCACGCAGTCAGAAAGCCGGCCATGCCAATTATATTCCGCACGCGCGGCGTCATGTCACTTCTCTCTCTTTGGTGCGTCTAGAGCCGGTGTCGCGGGACGAGCTGCGCGCTCGCCTCCGCAAGGGCTCGGTGATCGTTCTGGACGCGCGGCCGGCGGACGAATTCGTAGCGGGACATCTCCCCGGCGCGATCAGCAAGCGATGCCGGATTTGCGTCACGCCGGCACGTGTTGCGCCGGCAGCGGCAGCCAGCATGCATAAAGATGCCCGGGTCCCGATCCGGCGAGCGGCGGCGCCTCGTAGCGGCAATGCTCGACCGCGTATTTGCAGCGCGGCGCGAACGCGCAGCCGAAGATGCGGCGGGTCGGATCGGGCGGCCGGCCGGCGACGGTCTGCAGCGGCGTGTGCGGCGCCGCGTCGAGCTTCGGGATGGCCGCGAGCAGCGCCTCCGTATAGGGCATGCGCCGGCCGGCGAAGAGCACCGGCGTGGGCGCGCGCTCGACTATGCGGCCGGCATACATCACCGCGACCTCGTCGGTGCGTCCGGCGAGCACGCCGAGATCGTGCGTGATCAGGATCATGGCCATGCGGCGGCGACGCTGCTCGCGCGCGAGCAGATCGAGGATCTGCGCCTGGATGGTGACGTCGAGCGCGGTCGTCGGCTCGTCGGCGATCAGGAGTTTCGGCTCGCACGAGAGCGCGATCGCGATCACGGCGCGCTGGCGCATGCCGCCGGAGAGCTGGTGCGGGTATTGGCGCAGGCGCTGCTCGGGCTCGGCGATGCCGACGGCGGCGAGCAGCTCGGCCGCGCGGGCGCGGGCGGTCGCGCCGGCAAGCCCGAGATGCTCCTGGAGCGTCTCGGTGATCTGCCGGCCGATCGTGAGCACCGGATTGAGCGAGGTCATCGGATCCTGGAACACGACGGCGAGCGAGCGCCCGCGCAATTTGCGCAATGCTTCCGGATCGAGCCGCGTGAGGTCGGCGCCGTCGAAGGCGACGCGCCCAGCAAGTCGCGCGCGGCGCGGCAACAGCCCCAGGATCGCGCGGGAGAGCATCGTCTTGCCGCTGCCGGATTCCCCCGCGATGCCGAGCGTGCGGCCCGGCAGCAGGGCGAGATCGACGCTCTCGACCGCGCGCAGCATGCCGCGCCGCGTCGGCAGGTCGACGGTAACGCCTTCGACCGAGAGCAGCGGCCCGCTGCTCACAGCGCGTTCTCGCGCGGGTCGGTGATTGCGCGCAGCGCGTCGCCCACGAGATTGAACGCGAGCACGGTCAGAAACAGCACGCCCGCCGGGATGAACGCGAGCCACGGCGCGATGTCGAGGCTCTCGCGGCCCTCGCCGATCATGCTGCCCCAGCTCGACGTAGGCGGCGGCACGCCTAGCCCCAGGAAGCTCAGCGCGCCTTCCACCACGATCGTCACGGCGACCGCGAGCAGGAAGAAGGCGGCGAGCGGCAACAGCACGTTGGGCAGAAGCTCGCGCAGCAGGATGCGCGCGTGGGTCGCGCCGAGCGCGCGCGCCGCGGTCACGAACTCGCGCTGCGCCAAGCTCAGCGTCGTCGCGCGGGCGACCCGCGCGAACGGCGGGATGCTCAAGAAGCCGATGGTCATCGACAGATTGAGCACCGACTGGCCGAGATAGGCGGTGATGGCGAGAACGAGGACGAGCGGCGGGAACGCCAGCAGTACGTCCATGCCGCCCATCGCCAGCGCCTCGAATTTGCCGCGGAAATATCCGGCCAGCATGCCGAGCGCGGCGCCGAAGAGGAGCCCGATCAGCGGCGAGAGCAGACCCACCGTCAGCGAGGTGCGCGCGCCGAAGATCAGCCGCGAGAGGATGTCGCGGCCGAGCCCGTCGGTGCCGAGCCAGTGCTGCGCGTCGGGCGGCATGCGGCGGGCGAGCATGTCCATATCGGTCGGGCTCTGGATCGGCAGGAAATTCGCGAACGCCGCCGCCAGGACCACGATCGCGATCCACGCCGCCGCGGCCCAGAATACGTTCGACAGGCGGCGCTGCGGGCGCGGCGCAACTGCCCCATCGACCGCCGTGTCAAGCACGGCCATGGCGGATCCTCGGGTCGAGCACGGCGTAGAGCATGTCGACCGCGAAATTGAGCAGCACGAAGCCGACCGCGACGAACAGCACGACGCCCTGCAGGATGATGAAATCCCGCGTGTAGATGGCGCCGACCAGCAGGCGACCGATGCCCGGCAGCGCGAAGATCGTCTCCACGATGATCGCGCCGCCGATCAGCCGCCCGATGTTGATGCCGCTCACGGTCACGAGCGTGAGCGAGGAGGGCTTGAGCGCATGCACCAGGAGGATGCGGGCGGGGCGCAATCCCTTGGCCTTGGCCATGGCGATGTAATCCTCCTGCAGCGTCGCGATCATGTCGCTGCGGAGCACCCGCATCAGCACCGGCCATTCGCCGAGCGCCAGCGTCAGCGCCGGCAGCACGAAACTCTTCAGGTTGCCGAGCGCATCCTCCTCGAACGGCACCCAGCCGGTGGCCGGCAAGAGGTGCAGCTCGACCGCGAACAGATAGATCAGCAGGATCGCCCACAGAAACGCCGGCACCGAAAGCATGCCGAAGGCGCTCCCGGTCAGCAGCCGGTCGAGGCTGCCGCCCTGCCGGACCGCACAGAGGATGCCGAGCGGCACGCCGATCAGGAGCCCGGCGAGCTCCGCCATGATCATCAGCTCGAGCGAGACCGGCAGCCGGGCGCCGATCGTCGCAAGCACGGTCTCGCCGGTGCGGAACGAGCGGCCGAGTTCGCCGTGGATCACGTCGCCGAGCCAGTGCAGGTAACGCCAGGCGACGGGCTGGTCGAGGCCCATCTGGCCGCGGAGCGCCGCGACTTTTTCAGGCGTCGCCTGATCGCCGAGAATCGCCACCGCGAGATCGCCCGGCAAGAGCGATGCGATCAGGAACGTCAGCAGGGTGACCGCCAGCAGCACCGGAAAGAGATGCAGCAGGCGGCGCCCGACGTAGCCGAGCATTTTTCTGCTACTCGAGCCAGGTGTCGGAGACGTCGATGATGCCGCTGTACATCTTCGGCAAGCCCTTCAGCCTGCTCTTGGAGATGGCGTAATACGTGTTCTGGAAGGTCCAGAACCAGATCGCCTCCTTGTTGATGAGGCGGCTGATCGCGCAATAATCCTCGGTGCGGAGCTCCTTGTCGGCGGTGGTGCGCGCGTGCTCGAGCAGCTTGTCGAGCTCCGGATTGGAGTAATTGGCGAGCGCCACGGGGCTGCCGGTGTGGAAATTGGCGAACATCTGGACGTCGGGATCGGCGAGATCGATGATGCGCCACGGGGTGAGCTGAAAGCTCCGGGCGAACGCGCGAGTCACGATCGAGGTCTGGTCGACCTGCTCGATCTCCATGTCGGCGCCGACCTGCTTCCAGAACTGCTGCAGCACCTGGCCGTTGGCGCGTCCGCGCGGGGTCGCCGTGACCAGCATCTTGAACGCGACCGGCTTGCCGTATTCCTGAATGAGCTGCCGCGCCTTCGCGGGATCATACGGCAGCGCGCCGTCGTCCTTGCACTTGACCCATGATCCCTCGCCGTACGGATTGGTCGCGGGCTTCGCCAGGCCGTTGGTCACGACCTGGGACCATCTCGGGCGGTCGAGCGCCATCACCAGGGCCTGGCGCACGCGCGCGTCCTCGAACGGCGCAACCTTGGTGTTGAAGGCGTACACGGCCGCGCCCGACCCGGTGTAGCTGTGCACCGTGAGCGCCGAATCCTTCCTGGCCCGCATGATGTTGTCGGCGTCGAACTCATCGTCCCAGACGAGATCGGATTCGCCCGCCTGCAGGCTCGCGAACCGCGCCTGCGCGTCGGGCAGCGGGCGCAGCACCACTCGGTCGAGATAGGGGTGGCCCTTGTTCCAGTAATCCGGATTGCGCTCGAGCACGAGGCGGTCGCCCGCCAGCCAGGATTTCAGCACGAACGGGCCGGTGCCCACGGGGTTGAGATTGTAGTCGTCGCCGAGCTTCTGCATCGCGGTCGGCGAATGAATCGGGTTGTTCACGGCCGGCGGCGCGATGAGGGCGGGGTGATCGACCGCCGGATCGCGCAGATGGAACACGACGGTCAGATCGTCGACCGCCTCCACCTTCTCGGTGCCCTGGATATAGAAGGCGCAGCGGCAATGATTGTTGGGGTCCTTCTGGCGCATGATGTTGAAGGCGACCGCCTGCGCATTGAACGGCGTGCCGTCGTGAAATTTCACGCCGGGACGCAGCTTGTAGGTCCAAGTCTTGTAGTCGTCCGAATGGGTCCAGGATTCGGCGAGCTTGGGCACCGCCTTGCCGCTGTCGTCGAGCGTGGTGAGCGTGTCGAACAGCAGCGCCGCAGCCATTTCCGCCGCGGTGTCGTAGACGCCGACCTTGATCGGATCGAGCCCGGGAATGTCGAGCTCGAGCCCGACCGTGATGCTGCCGCCGCGCTTCTGCGCCGTGGCGGTGCCGGCCATGATGGCGATGAGGCAGGCGGCGAGCACGGCGCGGAGAAAAGCGCGCGGAAACATCGCGATTTGCATGGCAGTTCCTCCCAATTGCGGCGGAGCTTCGCCGCTGTTCTTGACCGGCATCTTAGCGCCAGATTCCGAATGCTTGTAGCCCGGATGGAGCGAAGCGTAATCCGGGATTCCCACGTGCGCGAATCCCGGATTTCGCGGCCGCCGTGCGGGCGCTCCATCCGGGCTACGAAGATTCCTGCGCCAGCCGCGCGGCACGGCGCTTCATCAGCGGCCAATAGGACACCGGCAGGATTCTTGCCATCCAATCGAGCCGCACCGCGTCGCGCCCGATCAGAATGCGCTTTTGGCGCCGCTCGATGCCGACGACGATGCGCTGTGCCGCCTGTTCGGCGGTCAATCCGGTCATGCGCTCGAAATTGGCGATGCGTTCGGCTGCCTCGTTCGGATCCGTACCGGCGGCGACGCGGGCGCTCCTGGCGATCGCGGTCCTCACGTAGCCGGGATGTACGGTCGTAACACCGATGCCGGTGTTTTCGAGCTCGTGGCGGAGCGCCTCGGAAAAGCCGCGGACCGCGAACTTGCTGGCCGCATAGGCGGTCTGGCCGGCGGGCGCGACCACGCCGAAGATGCTCGACAGGTTGACGATCCGGGCCGCGGGCTCCCGCCGCAGCGCCGGCACGAACGCCTTGCACATGCGCACCGTGCCCCAGAAATTGACGGCGAACAGCCATTCCATCTCGGCGATCTCGAGCTCCTCGAAACGGCCGATCAGCGCGACGCCGGCGTTGTTGACCAGAACGCTCACCCGGCCGTGCTCGGCAAGGACGGCGTCGCGGAGCGACGTGGCGGCGGCCGGGTCCGCGACGTCGGCCACATGCGCGCTGACCGCGACCGACCTCTTGGCGGCGGTTACGACCGCCGCGAGCGCGTCGCGGTCGCGATCGACGAGCGCCAGATGGCAGCCGCGGGAGGCAAGCTCGAGCGTGAGCGCCGCGCCGATGCCGCCTGCGGCGCCGGTCACGACGGCAACTGCGTCCCGGAGCGGAAACGTCATCGCGCAGTTCCTTTCGATCGGGGCTGCAAGCTTGGCACACCCCGCAGGCGATGTCGCTCATCCGTACCCATGGTGATCCGGACGCGGGATCGCGAGAATGCCGAGAGCCTTTCGCGGCACCTTCGGCAGCTTCCGGAGGTCAGGGAGTTTCGGATTGCGCCGACCGGCGACCGACCATGCGCAACTGGGATGGACGGGCCTCTAGGCGGCCTCGCGCTCTCCGGCGGGATGCGGCATGCAGCCGATCAGCCCCAGCAAGCAGCGATCGAGCTCCGCCTCGCCGAACGGCTTCCGGAGCACGGGTGCGTGGGCGAAGCGCGCATCGATCTCGCCGTCCCAACCCGTGATGAAGGCGAACGGCACGCGCCTGGCCTCGAGCCGCTCCGCGACCGCGTAGACGGTCTCGCCCTGCGCAAGCCTGATATCGAGCAGCGCCGCGTCGCACCGGAACCGCTCGAGCAGCCCGAGGGCTTCGGGAATCTGCGTCGCCGGCCCCAGAACTCGGCCACCGTTGCGGCGAACGGCGTCCTCGATCTCCAAGGCGATGAGCGCGTAGTCCTCCACGATGAGGACGGTGAAAGCCCGCGCGCGCGAGCACATGACTTCCTCCCCGCCGCCCATGCATTCGCTCTGCCGCCGACGAACTCGGTTCGGCAGGCTATCGTTTTCTCAGGACGGTCTCGATAAAATTACTTTGCGCTGATGACACGACAAAGTCGAGTCAAATCACGAGTCGGCAAGCTGCCATCTTTTCCACAATTGCTTTCCTCGTGACGGCTTAGTGAATTTTAGCAACGTGTTGGCAAAAAGTTTGCTGCGCCGCATCGAAACGGATTGCTCGAATCAAAATTCTGCGATCAAGTCGTGTATCGCGGCGGAGGCCACCCCTTGAGCACACCCGATCATTATCGAGAGTATGCGCTGGAATGCCTTCGGCTGGCCGAAGGCACCAGTGAGCCCGGCACCAAGGCCGTGTTGATCGACATGGCCCAGGCCTGGATCAAGCTGGCGGACCAGTCCCAGAAAAACCGGCGCTTCGACCTCGTCCATCCGGCGCCGCCCCGGCGGCAGATCCAGGCCGCACCTTAGCCCCGGCTCGATCTCGACAGCCGGCCGACCCGGCCGCTTGGCGCCCCGGCGATACCCGAGCGGGCGCCAATGGCAGCGCAAGTTGGACGCGATCCATGCCGGCGTCGAACTGGCGATCGCGTAGCGCCGGGTTCGGCCAGGAAGGGATTCACGTTTTGCTTTGCCCGCATCGAGTTGCTTGGTTGCACTGCATTGCGGCAGGTCCAGATCGCCGACAGGCGGCGGAATCTCGCGGGAAGCGAAAGGTTTTGGAAACATCGCAACCTCTGATATAACCGCAGGCCAGCGGACCTCGTTGCCGATCGTCGTGGTCGGTGCGCAACGGGTTCGACACCGCCCTACTCGGCATCACGACGTTCCGCTCTCCTGGATCAGCATTCTCTAGAGTCACGCACAATGAGTGATCGCGTCGATGCCTATATCGTCCTGCATTTCGAGGATCTCTCGGCGCCGGACACAGGAAAAGAGGATTTCGTCCTCACCCTGGAGGAAGCGGAAACAGCCTCGCTAGAGGTCGCCGGCGTGGAGGTGCAGGAAAGCGTTCCGGTCCCCGGCGAAAACAAGGCAGTGATCGCCCTGAGCGCCACGCCGTCCGGCCAGCGCAAGCTCTTCGAGGACGGCGACGTCCGACGGCTGGAGGCGACGGACAGGGCCGCCCGCATTCCGGTGTTGCTCCATCTGAAAAACCCCGACTGGAATCGCAAGATCGCCGGCCTCGAGAGGGGTTCCCGCCTGGGTCCGATCCTCTCGGCAATTGCCACCGAACCCGCGATCCGCGAGCTCGCGAAAGATCCGGACATCATTTCCATCGAGGCGAGCCGTGTCGGGGGCGCGGCGGAATGCGTGCGATCCATGCCGTGGATCGGCGTGCCCACGGCGCAAGCGCCGCCGCTCTCCGAGAAAGGCTCAGGCGCGATCGTCGCCATCATCGATGAAGGCATCGACGTGCTGCACGAGACCTTCCGCAATGGCGATCAGAGTCGATTCCTCGCGGTGTGGGATCAGCACGACGACACGGGTCCGACCCCGCACGCGGTCAATCCCGGGATCTATGAGCAGGATTACGGCACGCTGCACACCCGCAGCGAAATCTCGCAATACATCGCCAACAATGCGGTCGGAAAGAAATTGGGTCGTGATCGCGCCGGGCACGGGACTCATGTCGCTTCCATTGCGGCGGGCGGTCCGCTGCCCGCGGTGAATTTTCCCGGCGGCGTCGCGCCGGAGGCCGACATTCTGGTCGTCATCCCGAGGCTCAGGTCCGCCCCGGGAGATCCCGTCAGCCTCGGTTATTCGAAATCGCATGTCGATGCGCTGGCATTCGTGCGTGCGACGGCTCGGAACGCCGGCAAGCCGGTGGTCGCCAATGTCAGTTTGGGGATGAACGCCGGCGCCCACGACGGATCATCGTTGCTGGAACTGGCTTTCGATCTGTTCAGCGGCGGCGGACGCGATCCCGGCTACATAATCGTCAAGTCCGCCGGCAATGAGTTCGCCCAGGACGGCCATGCTTCGGTGCAGGCATTCCAGGGCGGCGTGACGCCCATCGAATGGACGACCGAGGCGGCACCGCGCCGAGAAGACTATCTCGAGTTCTGGTTCCGCTCTTCCGATGATCTGATATTCACCCTGATTGCACCAAGCGGCCAGCGCTGCACCGTCGACCGGCACAAGCCGGAAGCGAGCGCCCATTACGGCAACGGCGCGGTTTCCATGTATCTGAAGCTGACCCGCTTCTACGTGGACAATGGGGATAGCCGGCTGATCGCCGTGGTCCGCAAGAACGGATCCGGCGCGCTGACCGAGGGCGGAGACTGGCGGCTGGAAATAGAGGGAAAGGCGGTCTTTTCCGACGGCACGGTGCACGGCTGGGTGGAGCGGGACAGCGCGCGAGCCGTGCATTTCCGCACCGGCAGCGTCAACGAGCTGACGCTGAGCATTCCGGGCACCGCAAGAACGGTGATCGCGGTGGGGGCGTGCAACCCGGCCGCTCCGCTCACGCTCTCGAGCTCGTCCTCGCGCGGACCGACGCGCGACGAGAGAAGGAAACCGGAGCTGGTCGCGCCGGGCGTCGATATCGTCGCCGCGCAAGCCGGGACCGCCAACGGCCTGGTAGCCAAGACCGGCACCAGCATGGCCGCTCCGCATGTAACGGGCGCGGTTGCGCTGCTGCTGGCGCGCCGCGCGAGAAACCGCCAGGACCAGCTGAACGCGGCTCAGGTCAAGGCGGCCCTGAGCCAATGCTTGAAGAACTTCAATGGCCGTTGGCAACCCGGTTTCGGCAACGGCGCGCTCGATGTCGTCGACCTAATGCAAGCATTCAGCTAGCCGCGCTGCGCGGACCGCTTCGCTGCGATCGGGTAACGGTGCGCCGGTCGAGGCGCAGCCTTGCCTCGATCCGTAGTCCGGCGCATGCTCGCCGCCTTCCCACCCATAGCAACTCGTTGGGGGCATCATGGCCGACAAGAAAACCTATCAGGGCAGCTGCTTTTGTGGCGCCGTGCAATTCACCGTGACCGGCGAGCCGGCCGGCATGGGCTATTGCCATTGTACTTCCTGCCGACACTGGTCCGCAGGCCCGGTCAACGCCTTCACGCTTTGGAATCCGGACAGCGTGCGGGTCACCCGCGGAGCGGACAACATCGGCACCTACAACAAGACCGCGATGAGCCACCGCAAATGGTGCAAGACCTGCGGCGGTCACGTCTTCGCCGAGCATCCGCCGCTCGGGCTCATCGACATCTATGCGGCGATCATCCCCGACCTGCCCTTCAAGCCGGGGCTCCACGTCAACTACGGCGAGACGGTGCTGCACCTGCGTGACGGCCTGCCGAAGTTCAAGGATTTCCCGAAGGAATTCGGCGGCTCCGGCATCGAAGTGCCTGAATAGCGCCGCGGGTCCGATCGCGGCGACGGCTCGCGCTTACCGCGGCGGGATGTTCTGCGCGCCGTGGAACAGGTTTCCCGGATCGAATTTGGCCTTGACGGCGGCGAAGCGCGCATAGAGCCGATCTCCATAGGCGGCGCGCACCCGGGCGTCGCCCTCGTCCTCGGTCATGAAATTGATGTATGCGGCGCCGGTCGATAACGGACGGGTCGCCGTCCAGTAGTCGCGCGCCCACGCGATGTGGCGGCGATCCTCCTGCGGATTTTCCCAGGCCGCCTGGACGTTGAGCACATATTGGGCGTTGCGGAAGCCGACGGCGTTGAGCTCCGGATCGAGGCGAGCGGGGGCGCCGCCCATATGCATGAAGAGAACGGCGGAGTGCGGAGAGGTGATGCGTTCGGCGTGCTCCACCATCGTGTCGATCAGGCGATCGCCCGTCTCGGCGAAGAAGTCCGACTTCCAGTAATAGCGACGGCCGAACGGCTGGCCGGAATCCAGCATGGTCTGGTGCGCGATGTACGGTTTCACCGTGATGGTGTCCGCTGCCGGCCGGCCAAAGCTCTTGAGCGCCTGCATCGCATCGCGTCCGGCCGCGGGATCGCCGGTCCAGCAGGCGGCGATCGCCGCAATCGGCGTACCGTGCAGTTCGGTGGGGAGGAACGGTGCCGGCGGCGCG
>Ga0066903_100000913_pt1 | contig 20276 bp, 18 predicted proteins | sample PanSoiMetaGPlot1_FD_67491 | JGI IMG/M metagenome (GOLD analysis project Ga0066903, IMG submission 67491) | Tropical forest soil microbial communities from Panama analyzed to predict greenhouse gas emissions - Panama Soil - Plot 1 (version 2) | ecosystem: Environmental > Terrestrial > Soil >... | reverse complement strand
CTTCCTGGAGCCTTACCTGATTGGCTCCATGATCATGTCGGTGGAGGCGGGCCGCGACGATCTGGCCCTGCAGCTGCTGGACGCCGGCATCCGGAACAATCCACGGGAGTGGATCCTGCCGTTCCAGGCGGGCTTCCTCTGCTACAACAAGCTGCACGACTATGCGCGCGCGCGCGACTACTTCCGGGCGGCCCAGGCGCTGCCCGACGCCCCGGCGCCGGTGCGCCGCCTCTACGCCGAGATGTACAACAAGCTCGGCGACAAGCGAACCTCGCTGAGATACTGGTCCGAGATTCACGACACGGCCGAGTCCGACTACGTCCGGCAGGTGAGCTGGATGCACGTGCACGACCTGAGCATCGAGGTCGATCTGGAAGACCTGAGCGCCCTGGTCGAAGCCTACCGCCGATCCAAAGGAGCTTTTCCGCGGGATCTCAGGGCGCTGGTGCACGAGCACCTGCTCGCCTCCGTGCCGCTCGATCCCGACGGCAAGCCCTACGTCATCGATCCGGCGAGCGGAGAGGTGCGCTCCGTCTCGCGGCGCCTGCTCCAGGGACGCTGATGGCCGCCCTGCCCGCCCTGTTCTTCCTCGCGCTGGGCGCCGTCATCGGCAGCTTCCTGAACGTGGTCATTCACCGCCTCCCGCGGCGCGCCTCGATCGTGTTCCCGCCTTCGACCTGCCCACGCTGCGGGGAGCGGATACGCCCCTACCACAACATCCCCATCGTCTCGTATCTGATCCTGCGCGGGAGATGCCGCTCGTGCGGCGGATCGATCTCGCCTCGCTATCCTCTGGTCGAGTCGCTCACCGCGGCGCTGACGGTGGGCCTCTACCTCCTGCTGGGCCTCACCGTGCCGCTGGCCATCTACCTGCCCTTCACCTGGGCGCTGGTGGCGCTGGCCTTCATCGACGCGGAGCACCAGATTCTCCCCGATCGGATCACCCTGCCCGGCATCGCCGCCTCGCTGAGCGTTCCGCTCCTGGGCGGCGTCGACTCCTTGCCGTGGGGCGATGGGGTGGGGCGGATCGGATGGGCGGACTGGGTTCTGGGGGTGGCCCTGGGAGCCGGCATTCCCTATCTGGTGGCCGCCGGCTACCGGCTGACGCAGCTGCGCAAGCCGGTCGAGGAGCGCCTGGACGGCATGGGGATGGGAGACGTGAAGATGCTCGCCATGGTGGGCGGCTTTCTGGGGTGGAAGCTCGTCCTGCTCACGATACTGGCCGGCTCGATTCTCGGCTCGATCTGGGGCCTGAGCGGCGTGGCGCTGTCCCGCTACGGCATGAAGCACGCTCTTCCCTTCGGCACCTTTCTGGCCCTGGCGGCCTTCCTGGCGCTGACCGGGGGTGACTGGTTCCTGCGCTGGTACGCGGGAATGTCCGGTCTCGGCATGTGACGATGTGGAGGCTGCCGGGCGCCTACGAGTTCCGCATCAAGGTCTTCCTAGTCCTTCTCGTCTTCTTTCTCGCCTGCGCCATCACCGTCAATTTCTACCTGCTGATGATGAGCCGCGACGCGGTGCGGGACGAGATCGGCCAGCGCATCGTGCTGCTGGGCGAAGCTGCCCGTCTGGAGCTGGGCATCACCCCCGGGAGCCTGGCGGGATCCCCCGCGCCTGGAGAGGCGCTCGCCGCCAGCCAGGCCCGCCTGGCGCGCGTGGCCCGCTCGCACGATCTGGCGAGCGTGGAGATGCTGGATCCCTCCGGCAGCGTGCTCTCGTCGTCGCTGGTCGGGAGGATGGGAGTGCAGGACAGGGAGTTCGCCTCCCTGCCGGCGGCGTCCCGCCGCAGGCTGGAGCTGGGAGCCGGGGTCCTGGGAGCGGTGCGGGACGAGGAAGGAATCGCGTACGCGACGCTCTCCGGGTTCCTGCCACTGAGAGGAGCGGCGGGCCACCTGGCGGCCGTGCTCAAGGTGGAGCAGCCGGTGGGCGATCTGGCCAGGCTGGATCGCAGCCTGAAGCTGCTCGCGGGCATCCAGGCGTCCGGTTTGCTGTGTCTCGTCCTGCTGGTGCTGCTGTTCGCCCGCTGGCTTCTCACGCCCTATCGCCAGCTCGCCGCCACGGCCGAGGTGGCCGACGCGGGTCAGGCCGCCCTCCTCGGGCGGGAAATGGCCGAGCCGGATGTCCTCCTGAGGACCTTCCAGGGAGTCATGGACAAGCTGCGGGGCCAGGAGATGGAGCTGCACAAGCTGAAGTCGGATCGCGCCGGCGCGGCCGCCGAGAATTTTCCAGCCGAGAGCCTGGCAAGCAACCTGACGTCGGGGATGATGGCGTTCGACGAAACAGGCCTGCTGCGCCTGATCAATCCGGCCGCCTCGCAGATTCTCGCCCGCCCGCCCGAGGCGATGTCCGGCCGCCGCATGGAGGATCTCTTTCCGGCCGGCGAGGCTCTGGGCAGGCTGCTCGCCGACGGATTGCGGCACGGCGCTCCGAGGAGCCGCGAGATGATCCCGCACCGGCGTCCGGACGGGAAGGAGATCCACCTGGGCGTCGGATTGTCTCCCATCCGGCGCGAGGACGGACAGCTGCGCGGGCTGATCTGCCTCCTCTCCGATCTGACCGAGATCCGGCAGCTCAGGGATCGCGTGGCGCTCAAGGAGAACCTCGCGCATCTGGGCGAGATCTCGGCCGGCATCGCCCACGAATTCCGCAACTCGCTCGCCACGCTGCAGGGATATGCGCGCCTTCTGGGACGCTGCGGCGACGAGGAATCGAAGGATCTGGGACGCAGCATCCTGCGTGAGGCCGGCAGCATCGGGCGCGTGGTGGAGGAGTTCCTCCACTTCGCGCGCCCGGCGCAGCTCAACGTCGGAACCGTGGACCTTGCCGCTCTCCTGGGGCAGCTCGCGCGGGAGTTGTCGGAGCCCGACCAGACGCCCCCGTTCACCATCCGGATCGAGGGGGAGCTCCCGCCCCTTCTCGGCGACGAGGAGCTCCTGCGCCGCGCGTTCCACAACCTGCTGCTCAACGCCGCGCAGGCGCGCAACGGAAGGGGCGTGGAGGTGCTCGTCAGCGGAGCGGTGGAGGACCGAAGCGTGCGGCTCGAAATCGCCGACGATGGTCCGGGCATCGCGCCCGACATCCTTCCCAGGATTTTCACGCCCTTCTTCACCACGCGGCCGAGCGGGACGGGGCTGGGTTTGCCGCTGGTCCAGAAGGCCATCGTGAGCCACGATGGGAGCGTCGAGGTCGCAAGCCAGGTGGGTCGCGGCACCCGCTTCATCATCCGCCTGCCGCTGGCGGGCCCGCCCGAGGAAAGCGCGCGCGCCTGATTCCGGCTTCTGGTTCCTGCACCGAAGCGTCCGCCCTGGGAAAAGCCGGTCGGCCGCCGCTACCTTTTGTAACACTCCCGAGATTCCCGTTTCGCCCCCCGTGCCCGGCGCCGCGCCCGCGAAAATGGCAATCGTCGCGTTTGCAAGCGCTTCGGAGGGGTGTCGGAAGCCCGACACCCGGTGGCACCCGCCTTGCTGTTCTGCACAAGTCCGAACGCGCCTTCAAGGAGCACGCGATGATGCAACGCAAGGGGAATCCTGAACGCACGCGAAAGCGTGAGGCCGGGTTCAGCATCGTGGAGATGCTGATGGTTCTCGCGCTCATGGGCATCTTCATCACCTTCGCGGGGCCCGCCTTCACCGAGTCATACCGGGCCTACAAGGTCCGCTCCGCCATGCAGGAGCTGAGCGTGGCCCTGCGCGCGGTCCGCCAGGTGGCGGTCAGCACGCGGGCCGCGAGCAACCTTCAGGTCGACACCGCCTCGGGCAGCTACAGCTGGACCGACGCGAAAGGAAACGCGCGCAGCTGGGTCCTGCCCAACGGCGTCGCCTTCGTCTCGGCCACGCCTTCGACCATCACTTTCGTCACCAACGGCACGGTCAGCACCGGAACCGCCTCGATCGTCCTGCAGGGGACCGTCAGCGGATCGCGTGCCGATCGCTGGACCTTGAATCTCAACACTGCGGGCCAGGTGACCAGCACCTACGCCATGGTCACGCCCTGAGGGAGCGGAGCCGCCCATGAGACATCGCCTCGCAGCAAGCCGGATCACGCAGGAAGCGCCGTCGCGCAGGGAAGGCGGCTTCAGCCTCATCGAAGTCACCCTGGCGCTGGGACTCCTGGCCACCGTCCTGATCTCGATCGCCTCGCTGTTCATCCTGGGCGGCAAGCAGGTGCACCAGGGAAAGAGCACGACCAGCGCCACCGCCCTCGGCCAGACCATCATGGAGCGCATCGACCAGCTCCCCTACGTCGAGACGTACAAGTTCTTCGGCGGCACCGACACCTCGACGACGCTGACGGTGTTCACCACCAACACGACCAACAACGCGAACCAGTGGCAATCCGAGTTCGAGAGCCGGCTCGGCCCCAACGCCGTCGGCACCATCGCCATCAACCCGCTGGGCAGCGCGAGCCCGCTGAACATGAGCAGCGCCTCGGCCCTGCGGATCAGGGTGACGGTGACCTGGACCGAGCTGGGGCGCTCACGCAGCGTGGCGCTGCAGACGATTCGATTCTAGGAACGAAACGGCTCCGGGTTTCCCGGGGCCACAAGGAGGCTCCTTTCATGGCAAGCGCCGGTCGGTACGGCAAGCACGCGGAGCGAGGCTTCAGCCTCATCGAGATGATCATCGCCTCGGCGATCTTCGCCATCGCGGCGGCGGTGACCTTCATCCTCTACACCGCGGCCCAGAGATCCTTCAAGGCGGGGCAGAACTTCACCGATCAGCAGCAGAACACCCGGGCGGCCTTCGATCGGGTGCTGTCCGATCTGCGCAACGCCGGTTACAACTACAACCCGGACGGCAGCAAGAGCCGCAACGACGAGCAGATCGAGGCGGCCTTCGACACGGCCATCGTCTTGCGGGCGGATCTCGACTACGAGGATCCGACGCTGAAGGACGCGCCGGAGTCGAGCATCAAGGGAGTGTTCAACACGGTCAGCACGGGCAACGACGAGATCGTGGCCTACGTGCTCGCCAAGCCCGGCTGGACCGGCGGCAGCACCCTGACCTTCACCGCCGATATCGACAACCCGACGCGCACCAACATCACCTACTTGGGCAACACCATCAGCGTCGGCCCGCGCGACAACACGGCCGAGACGATCCGGATGGGCAACGTCGCCCTGGTGCAGGACAATCCGCCCTATACCCTCTATCGGGTGACGCTCAACAACGACGTGAGCAGCTACAGCAGCGGCGCCAACCCGACGGCCGCTGCCTTCTTCACCCGGCAGCCGGTGGCCGACAACATCAAGTCGATGACCTTCAAGTACTATGACGACCAGGGAAACCAGATCGGCACCTTCACGCCCACCGATTCGACCGACGACATCGGCGGCGCCGACGCCAACGCGGCGCTGCGCAGCCGCATCCGCCGCATCACGGTGGACCTCGTCGGCATGACGCCCGACCCCGATCTGCGCTATCTCGATCCGGCCGAGGCCAGCACGAGCAGCACGGCGCACTACCGGAAATTCGAGATCAGCTCGAACGTGACCCCCGAGAACATGGGGCGCTCGGGCATGCAGGACTGGGACAACTCGCCTCCCGGCCAGGTGACGCCGGCCCCGACTCTGTGCGGCGGCCACTGCCAGGGGGTTCTGGTGAATTTCGTCGGACGTCCGGCCTCCGAGCTGGTGAGCAGCTACAACGTCGGCTACGGCAGCACCAGCTTGGCGACGCCCTATGTCGTGAACTCGCCTTATCCTCACTACGACAACGGCGTGCCCAGCTTCACCACGCACGCCTTCGTGCGCGACGCCGCCCGCTTCACCCAGGGAAGCACCTGGTACTTCAAGGTGCAGGCCAAGGACTCCTCCGGCAACGTGGGCACCTTCTCCGGCTCGACCTCCTCCGGGACGCTGGCCGACACGACCGTGCCCTCCGCACCGGGCTCGGGCTGGGCGACCCAGAAGGGGAGCGCGACGCATCCCGCGCAGGACGGGCAGGTCGAAGTCCACTTCGATCCGGTCACGACCAATGCCTCCGGCCCGACCGGCTGCACCGATGCCGACGCTCCCATGATCCGCGACCTGAAGGGGTACAAGGTGTGGCGCGGCGTCACCTCGGGATTCACGCCCGGCGGGACTCCTTACATCGACGACACCGTGCTGACGGCCGGCAACCAGCAGTTCACCGACAGCAACGTGGCCCAGTGCCAGCTCTACTACTACAAGATCGCCGCCACCGACCTGTGCGGCAACGCGAGCGCCTACTCGCCCGCCATCGCCGGCTCCTCCGACACCACCATTCCGCCGGTGGCCCCGGCCTCCATCACCGCCAGCCGCACGAGCCAGAACCAGGTCACCTTGACCTGGCCGGCCGTGCTGCAGGACGTCAACAGCCGCACGATCCAGGTGGCCTCCTATGAGCTGGTCTATGCCGCCGGGACCGTCAGCGACAATCCGGCCATGCTGACCTACAGCGCCGTGCCGGGAAGCCCCGTGGCCGGCGGCACGCTGACGCTGGTGCACAACCTCACCTCGACCGATAAGACCTTCCTGCAGGTGCAGAACAACACTTATTTCTACAAGGTCCGCGCAGCGGATGCGTGTCCCAACTTCTCCTCGTATTCCAATCCGTCGAGCATGCAGTGCACCTTCAACGGCACGCCCTCCATGTCCCCCGCCAACGGCGCGAACGTGGCGGGCTCGGTGCCCATCTCGCTGTCGGTCAGCGGAGGGGGCGACACCTATGTGCGCGCGCGCATCCACATTCCCAATCCGCAGGGCGGTGCCGATCTGTACGATCAGACCGCGACGGCCTATCCCTTCGCCTTCCCCAACTGGAACTCGGCGGCGGCGCCGCCGGGCACCTACACCGTCTTCATCGAGGTGGAGAACAGCAACGGCTGCGTGAATTTCCGGACGCAGACGCTCACCGTCAACTCGACGCTGGCCTGCCAGATCTCGCCGGCCAACCCGAACCTGAGCCCGACCACGGGCACCATCGGGGGCGTGAAGAAGAGCGATCTGAGCTGGGACATCATCAACAACTCCGGCAAGGACCTGTACATCGACCGGATCGATCTGTCCTGGACCAACACCCTGGGATTCAATCCGCTGATCCAGTCCTTCGCCTACCCGTCGATCATCACGCCGCCCAGCTACACCTGGCCGGTGGCGCTGAGCTCCCCTGCCTCGACCGGGACCTTCTCCTCACCGCTGTTCTTCGACCGGTTCAGCGATTCCACCAGCCCCGTGAACGTGAAGCTCGACTTCACCAACTCGCTGGTGAACTCCAGCGGCAACGCCGGCGAGACGATCACCATCCGCTTCAACTTCCACGACACGTCCGGCACCAGCGGGTCGTGCACGTTCCAGGTCATCGCCAAGGACCTGTCCGTCGTCACGACACCCTAGGAGAGACGCATGAACCGATCGCGAGCCATGTTGAAGAACGACGCCGCCGGTCATCGGATCGACCGAGCGCCAGGCGAGCGCGGCTCGGCGCTTCTGATCGCCGTGCTGGTGATGGTGATCCTGACTCTCCTGGGGATCTCCTATCTGATGCTGGCGCAGACCGAGAGCCAGATCGCCGAGAACGAGCTCAATGCGCAGCAGACCCTTTTTGCAGCCGACGCGGGCGCGCGGCTGGTGATGAACTGGTTCAACGATCCGACGGGGACCGGCTACAAGGTTCCCACGGTGGCCCAGATGAACCGGTCCATCCGCTGGTACGACCACGACGGGAATCCCGGCACCGCCACCGTGCTGGGCGTGGCCGGCGATCCGGCGAAACCCATCTATCGGGACGGTACCGACGATCCGTTCGAAAAAGCCTACCGCGGGAGCAACCCTCTCGCCTTCATGGGGGAGGAATCGCACGCCGGCGGCGACGAGGGGCCCGATCTGCGCATCGACGCGGCGGCCGGCGGCAACCAGGCCAGCTTTCTGAGCGATATCAACAGCACGCTCTTTCCGAGCTTTCCCTCGGTGAACAAGCAGGTGCGTATCACCCGGATCGACGTCTACGGACCGCCGCTCATCAACATGGGAGGACAGAACGTCCGCTTCGGCATTGCCACGGTCAAGGTAACGGCGGGCATGTTCATCAATCCCGGAACCGCGGTGGAGCGGCAGGTGGCGCAGAGGATGACCAAGGTGGTCGTCTCGGAGGTTCCCTACCCGGGCGATTTCGGCCCTCTCACGTCGTGCAACTTCCTGAGCGTCGGCGGAGACTTCGCGGTCCACTGGGGCTTCATCAACGCGGCGGGTGATTTCCAGTTCAACACTTCCAACCTGGACAACAAGATGGACAGCGGGTTCCCCTTTGACGACTCGGGAGCGGCCGGCTTTCCGGATGCACACGTCACGGGGGCGAAGCTGACCAGCTTCCTCAACGCCAACGACAACTCGATCGAAGACCCCTGGTTCGGCACGAAGGCGGGGCAGCGCATCCTGGACAACTCGGGCAATCCGCTGGGCACCGCGGCCAACCAGCCCTGGCCCTTTTCGTGCACCAGCGCCTCGGATCAGAACTGCACCGACAAGGATCACAGCAATCTCTTCCAGAACCTGGGATTCTCGACCATCCCGTGTCCCGACCTCGACTATAACTTCTGGAGACAGATCGCGATCTCGGGGATCAAGAACGCCTACTACTACCAGTACGTGGGCGGCGGGAACTTCTCCCTGAACGGCACGGGCGCCGCGGTGGACGTGATGACGGCCACGAGCGGCAAGACCGGATTGTTCTTCTTCGACACCAGCAACGCCCAGCCTCCCACCGATTCCGACAATGACGGCATCTTCGAGAATCTGACGCCGGCGGTGACCCTGACCTCGGGCTGGAACTCGGCGGGATTCATATTCCTCAATACTCAGAGCCTGTCCAGCAGTGGATTGGGAGGCTCGCCGCCCAATCGGACGATGTACGCTCCCGGCGAGCCCTACATCGAGAGCAACGGGGTGGACGGCTGGCAGACCAGCGAGACCGTCCTGAAGCTGACCTATCCGACCACCGATCCGACCACCTATCCGACCTTCACGAAGACGGGAACCTCGACGACCGCGCGGGTCGCACGGGGCCCGAACGTGACGGGCGGCGTCCACATGGCTGGGGTCATCTACAACAGCGGCTACTGGAACGCGCACGGCAACGGAAAATTCTTCGGGGCCATCATCACCAAGCAGGGGATCATCGACGCGGGCGGCGGACCGTCGGGTACGCCCGATATCTGGTTCGATACCTGCCTCAAGGACAAGTGCTGGCCGCCCCCCTCGCTGAAGCTTCCCCGGGTGGTGCCGACGAGCTGGGAAAGCGATATGTAGGCCGAGCCCTTGCGCACGGCGGGCCCGGAGCCTAGATTAGCCCGGGGGAAGGAGTCCTTTCCCCGGGTCCGCTTGTTTGTGAAAGGGCAACGCATGGCAACCGGCAACAGAAGCATCCTCGGCCTGGCGCTGGCCGGAGCGCTGCTGGCGGCAACGACCTGGCCATCGCATCTTCGCGCCGAGACTCCCACCGGCACCGAGACCCAGAAGTCCTCCCGCTCCTCCACCGCCTCTTCCCACGCCTCGAAGAAGCCGAAGAGTCAGACGCATCCGACGAAAACCGAGCCCGTGAAAAAGCCCGCCGGAAAGTCCGCCACCTCCGCGGTGCCGAAAAAGCAGAGTCCCCCGCTGGTCTTCACCGACGAGGACCTGCAGAGATACCACGTCGGTCAGACGGCCGCCCCGGTGCGGAATACGCCCCCCGCGCCCGTGACCGATCCGCTCAAGGGCATCCATGAAGAGCAGGAGAGGGAGGCCTGGCGGCAGAAGCGGGCGGCCGAGCTGCAGCAGAAGGTCACCGACCTGGAAGCGCGGCTGAAGACGCTGGAGAAGAGAAAGCTCTCCATCAAGAATCCCCTCGTTCCACGCGTCCCCGACCCGGATGGAAATCCGGAAGCGGAAATCGGGATGTCAGGACCGGAGCTCCTGGCCCGCACGGACGAGGAGATCAACGTCACGAGCCAGCAGCTCGACGCTGCCCGCAAAGAGCTCGCCAACTTCGTGGACAAGAAACCGGAATGAATCGTCCCTCTCCGGAGGCCCCGGCGGAATCACGTGCGGTTCCCGCCGGGCGCATCCTGCTGGTCGAGGACAAAGAAGGCCTGCGGGACGTCCTCACGCGGACGCTGGAGAAGGAAGGGTATGCAGTGGTGGCTTGCGCCGACGGGAAGCAGGCGCAGGGCAGGCTCCAGAAGGAGCGCTTCCTGCTCGTGCTGTCCGACCTGAAGCTGCCCGGCGCCGATGGACTGGAGGTGCTCAGGGAGGCCCGTCGCGCCGAGCCCACGCTGCCCGTGATCCTCATGACGGCCTTCGGAACGGTGCCCGATGCGGTGGCCGCCATCAAGGACGGTGCCTACGACTTCCTGGAAAAGCCGGTCGATCCCGACCATCTGCTGGTTCTCCTGCGCCGCGCGCTGCAGCATCGCCGGCTGGCCGACGAGAATTCCTTCCTGCGCGAGCGCTTCGCCTCCGAGCTCGAGTTTCCCACTATCCTGGGAGGCAGCCCGGCCCTGCGGGAGGCCCTCGCGCAGCTCGAAAAGGTGGCGGCCACCGAGGCTACGGTGCTCCTCTCGGGCGAGTCGGGGACCGGCAAGGAGCTCTTCGCGCGGGCGCTGCATCACCTGAGCGGCAGGCGCGGCGGTGCGTTCTTCGCGATCAACTGCGCGGCCATTCCCGAATCGCTGCTGGAGAATGAGCTGTTCGGCCACGAAAAGGGGGCCTTCACCGGAGCGGCCGGCACGCGCCGCGGGAAGATGGAGATGGCCGAGGGCGGAACGCTGTTCCTCGACGAGATCGGCGACCTGTCACCGGCGCTGCAGGGCAAGATCCTGCGCGTCATCGAGGAGCGCTGCTTCGAGCGCGTGGGCGGCACGCAGACACGCAGCGTCGATCTGCGGCTGGTGGCCGCCACCAACCGCGACCTGCAGGCGCTGTCGGCCGAAGGGACTTTTCGCCGCGATCTCTATTTCCGTCTTTCCGTGTTTCCCGTGGCGATCCCGCCCCTGCGCGCGCGTCGCGAAGACATTCCGCCTCTGGCCGAGCACTTCGCTGCGCGCTTCTCTGCCGAGCAGAAGCGGCGGGAAGCTGTCCGGATCTCCTCCGAAGCTCTGGACATCCTGGTCACGCACGACTGGCCCGGCAACGTCCGGGAGCTGGAAAACGCCATGGAGCGCGCCGTCATCCTGTGCGAGGAGCCTCTCATCAAGCCGGCTCACCTGAATCTCTCCGGCCCGTCTCCGGTCGAGGCGGAGCAGCGGGTCGTCCAGCTCGTCGGGCTGCACGGGTCGCTCTTCGAGGTTTCCCAGCGCGCCGCTGCGCTGGCCGAGCGCGAGAAGATTCGCCAGGCCCTGGCGCAGTCGAAGGGGAACAAGAGCCGCGCTGCCGAGATCCTCCAGATCTCCTACAAGACGCTCCTGGCGAAGCTCAAGGAGCTGGACATTCCGGCCCTCGAATCTTGACAAGTATAAGTTTTTAGGTATACTTGCGGGCCTCCGGGAGGAGGGACTCCCATCCGCCGGGACCCGCCGCGAAGAATCCGGAGAGGAGTCCATCGATCCTCGGATGGCTCCGTGATTTTGGCTGGAAACCACCCGCCTCTGCCGGTCGTTTCTGGCAATCCCACGGTTTTTCCAAGATTCGAGCAGCGGAATCGTCCGACAGGAGTCCGTTTGGCCGGCCGCCTCCGCTCGGCTCGCCGGACCGTCATCTTTGAGGTGGACTGATGAGCGCGCGCAGGATTCTTATCATGGGTGCCGCGGGAAGAGATTTCCACAATTTCAACGTGGCCTTCCGGGACAGCGACGACGTCGTGGTCGTGGGCTTCACGGCCACCCAGATTCCCAACATCGAGAACCGCGTCTATCCGCCGGGACTGGCGGGAAAGAGATATCCCTCCGGCATCCCGATCTTCCCCGAGTCCGAGCTGGCCGCGAAAGTCCGGGATCTGAAGGTGGACGAGGTCATCTTCGCCTACTCCGATGTCAGCCATGAGTATGTCATGCGCAAGGCGTCGCTCGTGCTGGCCGCCGGGGCCGATTTCCGCCTCCAGGGAGCGGACTCGACGATGCTCAAGGCGGCCGTGCCGGTGGTTTCCGTCTGCGCCGTCAGGACCGGGAGCGGCAAGAGCCAGACCACCCGGCGAGTCTGCCGGAAGCTGGCGGCCAAGGGGCGCAAGGTCGTGGCCATCCGGCATCCGATGCCGTACGGCAATCTGGAGAAGCAGAAGGTCCAGCGCTTCGCCACGCTCGCCGATCTGGACGCGCAGCAGTGCACGATCGAGGAGCGGGAGGAGTACGAGCCGCACATCAAGGCGGGGACTGTCATCTATTCGGGAGTCGACTACGAGGCCATCCTGCGGGAGGCCGAGAAGGAGGCGGACATCATCGTCTGGGACGGCGGCAACAATGATCTACCGTTCTACCGTCCCGATCTGGAGATCGTCGTCACCGATCCGCTGCGCCCCGGCCACGAGCTGACCTACCATCCCGGGACCGCCAACCTCTACCGGGCGGGCTGTATCGTGATCAACAAGATAGACGCCGCCGCGGCCGACGGGGTGGCCAGGGTGCGCGAGAGCATCCGCCAGGTGAACCCCAAGGCGGTGGTCATCGAGGCCGCCTCCCCTCTGACCGTGGAGAATCCCGAGGCGATCGCCGGCAAGCGCGTGTTGGCGGTGGAAGATGGACCGACGCTCACGCATGGCGAGATGAAATTCGGAGCAGGTGTGGCGGCGGCCCTCAAGTTCGGAGCGGCGCAGCTGGTGGATCCGAGGCCCTTCGCGGTGGGGAGCATCCGCCAGACCTTCGAGGCCTACCCGGGCATCGGCGTCCTGCTGCCGGCGGTCGGCTACTCGGAAGCGCAGATGCGTGATCTCAGCGAGACGATCGAAAAGACCGATTGCGATCTGGTCGTCATTGCGACGCCCATCGACCTGAGGCGGACGATCCGGATCGGCAAGCCCGCCCTGAGGGTCACCTACGAGCTCCAGGAGATCGGGCGACCCGACCTGGACGACGTGCTGGCGCGCTTCTGACCGGATGCCTCCGTTGGCGCCGCGCAAGCTGGCTCTGGTGGCGTTCGGAGGCAACGCGCTGATCCGTCGTGGAGAGGAAGGGACCCAGACGGAGCAGATCGAGAACTCCGACCGGCTGGCGCGCCGCCTCGCGTGGTTCGCGGAGAGCGGCTACGACCTCCTGCTGGTGCATGGAAACGGCCCGCAGGTGGGAAACATACTCATCCAGGTGGAGGAAGCGGTCACCAAGGTACCGCCCCTTTCCCTCGATGTCTGCGTGGCGCAATCCGAGGGGAGCATCGGCTATCTGCTGGCGCGCTCGCTGGACAATGCACTGGCCGCGCGGCGCATCCGGCGCGAGGTGGTCTGCTTCGTCACCGAGGTGCTGGTGGACGGGCGCGATCCGGGCTTCCGCAAGCCCACCAAGCCGATCGGCCCGTTCTACACGAAGTATCGGGCCGAATACCTCATGAAGCGGATGGGTTGGCTCATGGTCGAGGATTCGGGGCGCGGCTACCGCAAGGTCGTGGCCTCGCCGCGGCCGCGCAAGGTGCTCGCCCTTGCCGCCATCCGCGAGGGGCTGCGCCGAGGCTGGGTGATCATCGCGGGCGGGGGCGGCGGCATTCCCGTCTACCGGAGCGAGGATGGCAGGCTGCGAGGCATCGAAGCGGTCATCGACAAGGATTACACGGCCGGCTTGCTGGCGACCGAGCTGCAGGCCGACCTGTTCGTCATCCTCACCGGGGTCGATCAGGTCTTCCTGAATTTCGGACGGCCCGATCAGGTGCGCGCCCATCGGCTGAGCGTCGCCGAGGCGAAGCATCACCTGCGCGAGGGCCAGTTTCCTCCCGGCAGCATGGGCCCGAAGATCGAGACCGCGGTGGGCTTCGCGGAGACGATCGGTCATGAGGTCCTCATTACTTCCGTGGACCGGCTGAAGGAGGCCCTGGCCGGGAAAGCGGGGACACGCATCGTACCCGACGAGCGACGGGCGCCGCGCCGGACGACGGGCAGGGGAAGGAGACGATGAAGCTCAAGAGCAAGGATCTGCTGAGTATCCACGACCTCTCGACGGACGAGTTCCAGGGCATCCTGGAGCTGGCGGCCCGCATGAAGGCGAACCCTCTTCCGTTCGCCCGCTCCCTGGCGGGGAAGACGCTGGCCATGATCTTCGAGAAGCCGTCGCTGCGCACGCGGGTCACCTTCGAGACGGGCATGACGCAGCTCGGCGGGCACGCCATCTACCTCGCCCCCTCCGACATCTCGCTCGGCGCGCGCGAGTCGGTGCCGGACATCGCGCGGAATCTGGAGCGCATGGTCGACGTCATCATGGCGAGAACCTTCCGGCACGACTCGGTCGTCATGCTGGCCCGCTTCAGCCGCGTCCCGGTGATCAACGCCTTGAGCGATTATTCCCATCCGTGCCAGGCGCTGGCCGATTTCCTCACCTTGCAGGAGGTGCAGGGGGATCTGCGCAGGGTGCGGCTGTGCTACGTGGGGGACGGCAACAATGTCTGTCATTCGCTCATGTTCGCCGCCGCCAAGTGCGGAGCCCATCTGACCGTCGCCTGCCCGAAGGGCTTCGAGCCGCTGGCCGAGGTGGTGGAGAAGGCAGAACGCGACGCCCGCCAGACGTCGGCGACGCTGCGGATCGTGAACGATCCCGCGGAAGGCGTGGCGGGAGCGACGGCGGTCTACACCGACGTGTGGGCGAGCATGGGACAGGAGTCCGAGACCGAGGCACGGGCCAAGATTTTCAAGCCCTTCCAGGTCAACGAAGCCCTGATGGCCAAGGCGGAGCGCGGCGCTCATTTCCTGCATTGCCTGCCGGCCCACCGCGGGTGGGAGGTCACCGACTCGGTGGCCGATGCTTCCACCTCGGTGATCTTCCAGCAGGCCGAGAACCGTCTGCACGCCCAAAAAGCCGTGCTCCATCTCCTGGCCGGAGACCAAGGAATCTCTTGACAACCTTGTGGAGGTTGTTGTAGAAATTGCGCTTCTGCGAACATGCCTTCATGCGGGTGGCCTCCCGCGGAGGACCCGGAGGAAGTTGATGGCGACGTTTGTTCCGAAGAAAGAGTCCGCCGAGCATCACTGGCTTCTGGTGGACGCCGAGGGAGAGACCCTGGGCCGCCTGTCGACCTTCGTGGCGACGCGGCTGATGGGCAAGCACCGGCCCACCTGGTCGCCCAGCGTGGACACCGGGGACTTCGTGGTGGTGGTGAACGCCGAGAAGGTGAAGCTGACCGGTCGCAAGACCGACCGGAAGATCTACCGCTGGCACACCGGATATCCGGGAGGTCTCAAGCAGATCTCGGCCGGCAAGCTGCTGAAGGAAAAGCCGACCCGCGTCCTGGAGCTCGCCATCCACGGCATGCTGCCCAAGAACCGGCTCGGCAGGAAAGTGCGCAACAAGCTGAAAGTCTACGCGGGGCCGGAGCATCCGCACCAGGCCCAGCAGCCCCAGAAAATCAAGGTCAGCGCCTGAGCGAGCAGGGAGGAAGCGTGGCAGCGATCCAGTACTACGGCACCGGCCGGCGGAAGAATGCGACGGCCCGTGTGTTTCTCCGTCCGGGGGGAGGCGAGATCAAGGTGAACGAGCGCACCCTGGACGAGTACTTCAAGCGCGAGAGTCTGAAGCTTATCATCCGGCAGCCGCTTCTCCTGACGGAGACGGCGGACAAGTTCAATGTGCTGGTGCGCATCGAAGGGGGCGGCATGGCGGGCCAGGCGGGAGCGATTCGCCATGGTCTATCGCGCGCGCTGGTGGAGTACAACCGCGAGCTGCGGCCCAAGCTGAAGGATGCCGGGTTTCTGACCCGCGACTCCCGCGCCAAGGAGCGCAAGAAGTACGGACAGCGAGGCGCACGTGCCCGCTTCCAGTTCTCGAAACGGTAACTTCGAACCGAACAGCGGAGAAAGGAGCGGCTTTTTGATTTCCGTGTCGATGAAGGAGCTCTTGGAGGCAGGCGTCCATTTCGGGCACCAGACCAAGCGTTGGAATCCGAAGATGAAAGAGTTCATCTTCGGCAAGCGGAATGGAATCTACATCATCAACCTCCAGAAGACCCTGCGCCAGTTCCAGCAGGCCATCGACTTCGCGGTGAGGGCGGGATCCGAGGGGAAGCAGGTTCTGTTCGTGGGCACGAAGCGGCAAGCCCAGGACGCCGTGGCGGAGGAAGCCGGGCGCTGCGGCATGCACTTCGTGAACCAGCGGTGGCTGGGAGGCATTCTCACCAACTTCAAGACCATCAAGCGCCGCATCGATCGCCTCCGGAAGCTCGAGGAGCTGACCGCCGCGGGCGAGGCGGCCGGGTACACCAAGAAGGAGTTCGCCCAGCTCCAGCGTGAGAAGGTCAAGCTCGCGAAGGTGCTGACCGGAATCAAGAACCTGGAGAGGGTGCCCGACGCCCTGTTCGTCGTGGATCCGAAGAAAGAGCAGATCGCGGTCTCGGAAGCGCGCAAGCTCGGCGTGCCGGTCATCGCCATCGTGGACACGAACTGCGACCCGGACGAGATCGATTTCCCGATTCCGGGCAATGACGACGCCATCCGCGCCATCCGCCTCTTCACCTCGCGGGTCGCCGACGCGCTGCTGGAGGGAGGACAGCTCCGGGTCAAGCAGGAGCCGGAAAGAGGGGCGGCGGTCGGTCCGCTGACCCCCACCGACGCCGAAAAGCTGGCCCGGGAGATGATGGAGGCTGCGCAGGCCCCCGAGGTCCTTACCCCTTCCGACGGAGCCCCGCGCAAGACACGGAGAAAAGCTTCTACACCGACCGACCCCGGAGAGGAAGCGGCGGCGGAGATCGTCTCCGCCAAGGACGCGGAATAAAGAGCATTTCCGGCCGGTTGGGATCCAGCCAGAGCCGGCCGCGATCCTCAGCATCAGCTCGATTTCAACAGCCCTTCTAGGCCTGGAGGCACCGGGGAATGGAAATCACCGCGGAAATGGTCCGAAGCCTGCGCGAGCGTACCGGCGCCGGCATCATGGAGTGCAAGAGCGCCCTGGCGGAGTCGAAAGGGGACGCCGAGCAGGCTTTTCAGATCCTGAGGAAGCGCGGCCTGGCAAGCGCCGCCAAGCGCTCCGGACGCACCACCTCGGAAGGCATCGTCTCTTCCTACATCCACCCGGGGGGACGCGTCGGAGTGCTCCTGGAGGTCAACTGCGAGACCGATTTCGTCGCGCGGACGGCCGAGTTCCAGGAGATGGTGAAGAACCTGGCGATGCACATCGCGGCCTCGCAGCCGCGCTTCGTCTCGCGCGAGGAGGTTCCTCAGAGCGTTCTAGCGCGCGAGAACGAGATCTATCTGGCGCAGGCCCGCGCCTCCGGCCGGCCGGAGGCCGCCTTGCCGAAGATCGTCGAGGGCAAGCTCGGGAAGTTCTTCCAGGACCTGTGCCTGCTGGAGCAGCCCTACGTGCGCGACCCGAACCAGTCGGTCCAGGACTACATCACGGCGGTGGTGGCGAAGACCGGCGAGAACATCCGGGTGCGACGGTTCGCCCGCTTCGCCCTGGGAGAGAACGTCTCCACCGAGGCGTCCGGCGCCGCGCCGGCGGCCGGGGAAAAGGCCTGAAAGAAGGCCACCGGAAATTCCGTCCATGACTCAGACATCGATCGCAACCCCGCGGTACCGTCGGGTCCTGCTCAAGCTGAGCGGCGAATCGCTGATGGGATCCCAGGGATTCGGCATCGATCCGACCGTCGTGTCGCGCCTGTCGGAGGAGATCCGGGAGATTCACGAGCTCGGCGTCCAGGTGGCCTGCGTCATTGGGGGCGGGAACATCTTCCGGGGTCTTTCCGCCAGCGCCTCGTCCGGCGTCGATCGCGTGACGGGGGACCACATGGGGATGCTGGCCACCCTCATCAACAGCCTCGCGCTGCAGGATCAGCTGGAGCGGCACTCGGTGCATACGCGCGTGCTGTCCGCCATCGAGGTGCGCCAGGTCGCGGAGCCCTACCTCCGGCGCCGCGCCGTCCGGCACCTCGAGAAGGGCCGGGTCATCATCATTGCCGCCGGAACGGGGAATCCCTTCTTCACCACCGACACGGCGGCGGCGCTGCGGGCCATGGAGATCCGGGCGGAGGTCATCCTGAAGGCCACGCGGGTGGACGGGGTCTACAGCTCCGATCCAGAGAAGGTCCCGACCGCGGTGCGCTTCGAGGAGATCACCTATCTCCAGGTCCTGGAGAAGGGGCTCCAGGTCATGGACTCCACCGCCATCTCCCTGTGCATGGACAATCAGGTTCCCATCATCGTGTTCAACTCTTCCGTCCGCGGGAACATCCGCCGGGTGATTCTGGGCGAGAAGATAGGCTCCCTGGTCCGAGGATAGCTCCGGCTGAGGAAAAGCAAGATGACGAAAGACATCCATGCAAGCGCCGAAAAGAAGATGAAGCAGACCCTCGAGATCACGCGCAAGGATCTCTCGACCATCCGCACGGGCCGGGCCTCCCTGTCGATCCTGGACGGCATCCACGTGGATTACTACGGCACGCCCACGCCGCTGAACCAGGTGGGAACCCTGGCGGTGCCCGACCCGACGCTCATCACCATCCAGCCGTGGGATGCGAGCCTGGTGAAGGAGATCGAGAAGGCCATCCTCGCCTCGGAGCTCGGCCTCACGCCCGCCAACGACGGCAAGATCATCCGGCTCCCCATTCCGCCTCTGACCGAGGAGCGGCGCAAGCAGCTCGCCAAGAAAGTGCACCAGATCGGCGAGGAAGGGAGGACCATCATCCGCCAGCACCGCCGCGAGGCGAACGATCACCTGAAGGCCCTTCTGAAGGATCACAAGATCTCCGAGGACGACGAGAAGCGAGCCCTGGAGGACATCCAGGGGCTGACCGACAAGTCCGTGAAGCAGATCGACGAGCTCGTGCAGCACAAGGAGAAGGAAATCCTCTCCGTCTGACGCTCCGGCAACGGCATTCACGGAGCCCACCCATCCACGCCAACTTCCGGAAGCGAGGCGATGAATCCTCCCCCCCTCGAATCCTCCCGCGACGAGGCGAGCAGCGTGGCCATCCTGGTCGCGGCGGGCAAGGGTGCGCGCGCGGGAGCGGGGGAGCTCAAGCAGTTCCGGCGCCTCGGCGGCGTGCCGCTGCTCGCTCGTGCCGTGCGCCCGTTCGTGCAATCCATGAAATTCGAGCGCTTGATTCTGGTGGTGCCGGATCCGGTCGAGGCCGAGGCGCGCCTGCGCGGCTACCTCGATGAGAGCTGCCCCCTGGAGTTCGTCGCGGGCGGAGCGACTCGTCAGGCGTCCACCACGGCGGGGCTGGCGGCTGTCCCCAGCGCCGAGATTGTGCTGGTGCACGACGGGGCGCGCCCCTTCGTGGACGTCGCCCTGATCCTGCGGGTCTGGGAAGCGGCGCGGCGTCACGGCGCCGCCGTGCCGGTGGTGCCCGTGCACGAGACGCTCAAGAGCGTCGATCCGCAAGGGCGCATCACCGGGACCGCGAATCGTGCCGCCTTCGCCCTGGCGCAGACCCCTCAGGGATTCCGCCGGGAGGTCCTGCGCGCAGCGCTGGAGCGAGCGAGCAGCGAGAATTTCATCGGAACGGACGAAGCCGAGATCGTCGAGCGGGCCGGCCACCCCGTGACCCGGGTGGAAGGACAGGCCGGCAATCTGAAGCTCACCACTCCTGGCGATTTCGCGTGGGCGGAGAAGATGGTCGAGGCGAGGCGCGACGAAGAGGGATACCGTATAGGAGTGGGCTACGATGTCCATCCTTTGGTTCCGGGGCGACCGCTGGTCCTGGGCGGAGTTTCGATCCCCCACCCGGCGGGGCCGGCGGGGCACTCGGACGGGGATCTCGTCTGTCACGCCGCCACCGATGCGCTGCTGGGCGCCGCCGGTCTGCCCGATATCGGGCAGATCTTTCCCGACACCGATCCCTCTCATCGCGGGGCGGCGAGCCTCGAGCTGCTGGAGCGGGCCGGCCGCATGGTGCGCCAGCAAGGCTGCCGTTTGATCAATCTCGACCTGGTGGTGGTGGCTGAAGAGCCGCGTCTGGTTCCGCATCTCCAGGCGATGCGGGAAAACCTGGCCCGCGCCCTGCAGTGCGAGCCCGGCTGCCTCGGAATCAAGGGAAAGCGCGGCGAGGGGCTCGGATTCGAGGGGCGCCGGGAGGGGATGTCGGCGCATGCGGTCGCCCTGGTTCGCCGCGGCGTGTCCAGGGAATCGTGAAGGTCAGGACGCGTTTCGCTCCTTCGCCCACCGGCAAGCTGCACGTGGGCAACGCGCGCACGGCGCTGTTCAACTGGCTGTTCACGCGC
>Ga0066903_100000912_pt1 | contig 20280 bp, 30 predicted proteins | sample PanSoiMetaGPlot1_FD_67491 | JGI IMG/M metagenome (GOLD analysis project Ga0066903, IMG submission 67491) | Tropical forest soil microbial communities from Panama analyzed to predict greenhouse gas emissions - Panama Soil - Plot 1 (version 2) | ecosystem: Environmental > Terrestrial > Soil >... | reverse complement strand
GTCGCCCTATTCCCCCCCCGACCGCCCCGATCCTGGCCCTCGAGGACGGATGCGGACAGGACGTGACCGGATCTCGCCGGCGGGGCCCGACAGAGGTAGGACTGGCCGGCGACCTTCGCGGATTGGATCGTGGAGCCGCCGCCCACCTTCGAGCCGCCGCCCGCCTGGTGGATCTCGCCCTCGAGGCGGGGGAGATCGTCGCCGGAGCTCGAGCGGTCCTCGCCTACCTGGAGGTACGCCAGTCCTACGGACTCGCCGGACAGCTAAGGGAGCCTCTTGACCCCTTCGCCGCCTTCGTCGCCGGCCTCGCCTCCCCCGCTATGGGCGACACGCCGGACCGCTAGCCGCCCTACCTTCGGGCCGGCGGTCGCCGCGGTGGCGGAGGCGATGGGACGTCCGCTAATGCCGTGGCAGAGGTACGCCGCGGACGTCGCCCTCGAGGTGGATCCCCTGTCCGGCCTCTTCGTCTACTCGACGGTAGGGATCACCGTCCCCCGCCAGGCCGGGAAGACGACCGTCACCGGAGCGATAGCGGAGCACCGGACCCTGTACCGTCCCCGAGCTCGAGTGTGGATGACCGCACAGACGCGGGAGATCGCTCGAGACTGGCTACTTAACGAGCACGTCCCCGATCTCCAGGCGAGTCCCCTCGAGCCCTTCGCTCGAGTCCGGCGAGCCCAGGGATCGGAGGGGATCACCTATCCCCACGGAGGAATGTTCCGGATATTCGCCCCGCTCCCCGCCGCCCTTCACTCGAAGCAATCGGACCTGGTGATCGTGGACGAATGTTGGGCCCACGAGCTCGAGCGGGGGAAGCAGCTAGACCAGGCGATCGTCCCGACACAGGCGACGCGCCCCGGAGCTCAAGTCCTCAAGCTATCGACCGCCGGCGACGAGTCCTCCCTATGGCTATGGGATCTCGTCACCCGAGGCCGCGCCGCGGTCGACGCGGACCGTAGGGACACGATCGCCTACTTCGAGTGGGGAGCCGGCGAGGACGTGGACCCCTGCTCGCCGGCGACCTGGGAGACCTTCCACCCCGCCTACGGGATCACGATCGGAGCTCCACAGATGCGAGCCGCCCTCGAGGAACTAGGGCCCGCCGGCTTCCGGCGCGCCTACGGGAACCAATGGCCGGAGGGGATGGGGAAGTCCGCCGCCCCGAAGATTCCCCCCGGAAGGTGGGCCGCGGTCCAGGTGGCTCCGGTCCGTCTCATAGACGCCGGCGTCCGTTGCGCGATCGGATTCGACACGCCGCGCGACCGCTCGTCCGCGTCGATCGCCGTCGCCTGGCGGGACCGGAAGGGACTCCGGATCGAGCTCGTGGACGCTCGCCCCGGGACGGGGTGGCTAGGCGAGCGGATCGGGGAGCTCAACGCGCGCCGCCACCCCGTAGCGGTGGGGTATCCGGCGGACACGCCGGCGGGGGACGTGGCGGATCTCCTGGCGACCGCCGGCCTCCCCGTCCTCCCCATCCGCGGGAGGGACTGGCCCGCCGCCTGTGCGGGATGGCTCGCCTCCGTCCTCGAGGGGAGGATCCGGATCGGGGAGCATCCCGCCCTGGCGGAAGCCGCGAAGGTGGCTCCGGCGCGCGACAGCGGGGACGGGGGGTGGACGTGGAGCCGGCGGGGAGCGATCGCGGATATCTCGCCGGTAGTCGCCGCGACCGCCGCCGCCTGGGCCCTCGAGCATCCCGCCCAGGCGGAGCCGGCTACGTGGACCGCCTTCTAGCCGGAGGACTACCGTCGCGCGCGCGGAGCGGGATCCCGCCGGCGATCGCCTTCGAGGGGGACCGCCGGCGGACCCCTTCCGCGCTCCGCTCGAGCTCGAGGGGACTGGCTACTACTTCCCCCCGCCGGACTCCGCCGCCGGCGGGGACGTGATCGAGCCTCCCCCGAGCTCGAGCCCTCGAGGGTAAAAGTCCTGCTCAGAAGGTGGACCCATACCCCGTCCACGCGATCCTGTGACGTTAGGCGGGATCCTAGAGGACGCGATCTCCTGTGGATTACCCTTGTCGCGCGATGGCGCGGTGGCCCTGGTCGAAGCCGGCGAGCTCGTCTACTCCTGTGGGCGGGGCCGGCGGAATCCCCTCCGCCTTCGGAGCGATGGTCCCCGGGCCCGGAGTCGAAGGCGATACGGAAGGATTCCTAGAGCTCTGGCGGAGGCGAGCGGAGCAGACGTCGATAGACGCCGGCTACTACGGAGGCGGGATAGGCGGGATGGGGTGGGCCCCGTATGTCTCAGAGTGGAGCGCGCGTCAAGTCCCCGCGCTTACTGCGGGGATGCGACTGATCTCCGGTATCTGTATGCAGTTACCCCTACGCCAGAAGCGGGGGGACGTAGTGCTCGAGCCGCCGGCGACGATAATCACGGACCCCACCCCGGGCCCTAACCGGAGCCTGTCGGACTTCGTGGACGAGTACGTATCGGACGTCCTCCTGTACGGGAACTACGTCGCCCTCCTGGGCCCTCTGGACTCGACGGGGTGGCCCACCTGTCTCCTGCCCCTCGACGTGACCCAGGTATCCGTGGCGCGCGATCCGGACTCGTGGCTCCCCGTCTACGCCCTGGAGGGATCGGAAGAGATCCTTCCGGCGGACCGTATCTTCCACGTAGCCATAGACAAGCGGTCCGGCGAGCTCCGGGGCCGCGGAGTCCTCCCCACCCTGACCGGAGCGATCGGAGCCGCCCTGGCCGCGGACGCCTACGCGGGGAGGTACTTCACGGAGTCCGCGGTCCCTAGCGGGGTAATCACGGACACGCGTCCCAACCTGACTCAAGTCCAGGCGGACGAGCTCAAGGCGAAGTGGATCAACGCGGTTAGCGGGACTCGAGCTCCGGTAGTGATCCCGAGCTCTACTACCTTCGTCCCCCTCGCGACGGACGCGGACAAAGCTCAACTAGTCCAGGCTCGCCAATGGGACGCGCAGACGGTCGCGATGATCCTGGGAGTCCCCGCCTTCTTGTTGTCCATCGAGACTCAACGACATACGTATACGAATGCTGAGACGGAATTCGGAAGATTCGTCTCGACTACGATCCTCCGCCTTCTCCGTCCCCTCGAGCAGCAGCTATCCGCCCAATGCCTCCCCCGCGGAAACACCGCGGAATTCTGGACCGGAGCTCTGCTCCGCGCCGATACCGCCACTAGGGCCCAGGCCGCGTCCGTCCTCTACGGAGCGGAGATAATCACCCTCGAGGAAGCCCGCTCGCTCGCCGGCTTCCCCGCCGCCGGCGGACCGGAAGAGTCCACCCCGAAGCCCGCCCAGGGAGCTCCGCTCGTCAATCCCGCCGCCGCGTCCGCCGCCGGCGGGGACGAGCTCGACGCTCCCCCGCTCCACCTAGTAGGGAGATAACGCTATGACTCGTCCCCTGTCGCGCGTCTACGCCTCGAGCCTCCGGATCCGTGACGAGGGGGACGCCGGCGGGGACGGACGGACGCTTATCGGACTGGCGGTCCCCTTCGGGGTGGAGCTCGACGTAGTGGATTGGTGGGACGAATATACGGAGTCCTTCGAGAAGGGAGCCTTCGCGAAGACGATCACGGACCGCGGGAAGCCTGTCCCCCTGCTCGTCCACCACAATCACCGGAGCCTGGGGATCGGACGCGCGACGAAGCTCACGGAGACGGACGCCGGCCTCGAGGCGGAATTCCACCTGACCGAGGGAGTCCAGCAGGCGGACGAGGTACTCGCCCTGGTGGCGGACGAGGCGATCTCCGGACTCTCCATAGGCTTCGAGCCTGTCCAGCAGAAGGTGACCGCGGGGCCCTCGAGGACTCCGCCCTCGAATCGGGATCTCGTGACCAGGACCGAAGTCAATCTTCGGGAAGTCTCCGTCTGTAACTTCCCCGCCTACGTGGACGCCGGCGTGACCGGAGTCCGGGCCGGACAGTCTCGCCACCCCTCGCTAGCCGCCCTCGCCGCGGAGCGGGGCCGGCTTCACGAGACCAGGACCGTCGCCGTCGATCGATGGGGTAGGGTCCGCCGGTAGTGAGCTCGTGTCGATCCTGTGGAGCGGAGATCACCTGGACGGAGACCGCCGGCGGTAAGCGGACCCCTGTCAATCCGGACGGGGAGCCGCATTGGGCGACCTGTCCCCAGGCGGGGGACTGGCGACGCCGGCGTCCGGGCCCGGTAGGGACGGAGCCCTCGAAGGCGGATCCCGCCGGCGGGATCTCGACGCGCTAGTCTGCGGACGTCCTGGGCCGGACGCCTAGCCGGAGCTCGAAGCAGATGGAGCCGCCACTAGGGAGCGAGTAGCCACCCTCGAGGACGTGACCTGTAATCACGTAGACGATCGGAGGGATCGTGGCTATTTCACTCGTAGAGGTACTCCGCCAGTCCATAGACGAGCTCCACGCGCGTATGGGAGCGATCGAAGCCGGCGCGGTGGCGGAGCAGCGCGACACGCTCAACGACATAGAGCAGGCGACCTGGGACGAGCTCCGGAGCGAGGCGGAGGCTAAGACAGGACGCCTCGAGCTCCTGGTCTCACGAGCGGAGCTCGACGCTCGAGCCGGACAGCTAATCGCGCGGTCCACCCCGCCGCCGGCGGAGCCTGTCGGATCGGGGCCCGCCTTCCCCTACCGGACCCCAGGGGAATACGTCCTCGCCTACGCGCGGATGAAGCATGGGGACCAGGCGGAGGCGGGGAGATTCAATCGGGCCCTGGCGGACGTCACTACCGCGCAGACGCCCGGACTCGTGCCTCCCCAGGTGACAGGGGACATATTGGGAGTGTGGCTCGCGAATCGCCCCTCCGTGGACGCGATGACGAAGCCGCCGCTCCCCCCGGTAGGGATGAAGATTCAACGTCCCCACGTCTCGCAACATACCCAGGTGGGCCCGCACACTGAGAAGGGGCCCGTAGCGTCTCGAGCCTTCACGCTCGACCTGGCGGAGATCGACCTTCACTCCTACGCCGGCGGGGTGGACGTCGCGTGGGAGCTCGTCCAGCGGTCCTCCCCCGCCGCCCTGGACGTCATCTTCTCCGATCTCGTGGCGATCTACGCGCGGGAGTCCGACAAGGACGCGATGGCCGGGATCCTCACGAACGTGACCGCTACCGTCGCCTGGGACGGGACCGCCGCCACCTTCGCTAAGGCGATCTCAGACGCCGCGGTCGCGTGCGCGACCAACGGGGAAGAGCAGCTATTCCCCGACACGGTATGGATGGGACTCGAGACTTACGGACTGATCGCGAGCCTCACCGATACCGCCGGACGTCCCCTCTTCCCTGACCTGGGCCCTACCAATGCCTACGGGACCGCGGACGCCCAGGGGAACGTCTCGAGCGTGCGCGGACTGGGCCCCGTAGTGGACCCCTACATAGCGAGGAATACCTTCCTGGTGGGCCCGAAGGATCAAGCGGAGTTCTACGAGACGCCAGGAGCTCCGGTCCAGCTATCGGTAGTGGACGTGGGAGTCGCCGGATACAACGTGGGAGTTATCGGTATGTGGGCCGCCGCCGCGGTGGACCCCGCCGCCTTCGTGAAGGTGACGTCCACCCTGCTCCCCCTCGACGCCGGCGGAGCCTCGAGCTCGAGCGAGCCGGCCCACGCCTCCGGCGCGACGAAGAAAGCAGCTAGCTAGCGATGGTGGCTCCGGGGCCCGGAGACTGGCTAACCCTCGAGGACTACAAAGCGTGGGCCCGCATAGACGCGACCGACACTACGGATGACGTGGCGATCGCCCAGGCGGTCGCCGCGTCTATGGAAGCCCTCGAGATCCGGGCCCCGGTAGCCTTCCCCGTCGATCCGGAGACCGGAGATCCGCTCGCTCCAGTCCCGAGCTCGCTCGAGCAGGCCGGACTACTCCTGACGAATCGCCTAATGGCTAGACGTAACTCGCCGGACGGGATCGTGGGAGTCTCCGATATGGGGACCGCTCGAGTCCTGTCCTATGACGCGGACATTCAGACGCTTATCTCGCCCTGGACGGAGATGATCGTCGCGTGAGCTCCGCGGACGAAGCCCTCGAGATCGTGGAGAAGCTCAAGTCCGCCGGCGTCCGCGCCACAACGGACGCCGGCGCGCTCAATCCGCCGGCGGTACTCGTCCCCCCGCCCCGCCGCGTCTATAACCTCAATTGCGGATACTCCGCGGTATGGAACGTCCACGCGATCGCCCCTGGGGTGACCGGAGGCGACCGCGTGACGTGGGGACAGCTAGACGAGCTCGTGGACGCGATCGCCTCCGTCTACCCCGTAGAGCTCGCCCAACCTGGAGCGTATGTCCTCGAGGCTAAGACGCTCCCCTCGTATCTCGTCCAATTCACAATCCCAGGAGGTGATAGCTAGATGGCGGTACTCGAGTCGAAGCTAAAGAATGGAACCCTCAAGCTAGGGCCCACCGCGACACAGACGGACGTCTCGTGTCAGGTGACGAATGTCCGGATCGGATCCGCCTACTCCGATGATGGCTCGTCCGTTACGGTCCTCTGCGGGGAGACCGTCCCCGCCCCCCGGAAGCTCGACGGACACAAGCTCGAGGGGACGCTTATACAGGAGTTCTCCGATACCGGATGGCTCGCCTTCGTATGGGCGAACGATCTCGCTACCGTCGAATTCGAGTACGTCCCCAATGACGTAGACGCGCCAACGATCACGGGGACGGTAGTGATCGAGATCCCCGCGGAGACCTACGGAGGGGACGCCGGCCCGCGCTTGACTTCGGACTTCTCCTGGTCTATGCCGGCGAAGCCCACCTTCACCGCGCCTGTCGCCGCGTCCTCGAGCTCGTAGCCGTGGCGGTAGAGGTACGAGTCCTGGGAGAAGCGCGCCTGTCCTCCACGCTCGACGGAGCCGCTAAGAAGGTGGGCGATCTCCCAGGCTTCGCGAAAGCCGCCGGCGTGATCTCGTCCGCGTCCTCGAGCGGAGCTCCCCGCCGGACCGGACGTCTCGCCTCGTCTATGTCCTCGAGCCGGACGGGGCCGAACGTCTCACAGATCACGTCCCCGCTCGTCTACGCCGTCCCGATCCATTGGGGATCCGTCCGGCGCGACATAGCCGCGAATCCCTTCGTAGTCCGGGCCGCGGACTCGACGGAGCCGCTATGGGCCGGCGAGATCGAGCGGTCCGCCCAGGACGTCCTAGACGGGGTGCAAGGTGCCTAGCTTCCGGACGAAGGTGGATATCACCCTCGACGGGGAGAAGCTCCGCGTCACTACGTCCGCCCAGGATCAACTAAACGCGGAGCGGGGACTAGGACACTCGCCCATAGATACCCCTGTCGAATTGGGGATGCGCGTCTGGTGGAATGCGCTCCGCCGCCAGTACCCCGATCACCCGAGCTCTAAGAACTTCCGCGCCTTCGTGGACGCCCTGGACGAAGCGGAAGAGGTGGAGCCGGCTTCGGAGGACGAGCCGGACGCCCTGGACCCTACCCTCGAGGCGGGATCGGATTCCTAGCCGTGGAGCTCGCCGTCCATACCGGAGTCCCCGCCCGCGAGTGGCTCCGCGATCCTGCCGCGATGGTGACCGCCGCGGAGATCCTCGAGGAAATATCGAAGGCTAAGGGGTAGCCGTGGCCGCGAAGCTCGTAATCGAGCTCCTGGGGAAAGCGGACTCCGCGATCTCCGCGCTCAAGAAAACGAGCTCCGCATCCCAGGAGGCGACCGGAGCCGCTACTTCGACAGGTAAGACGCTCGCCGGTATCGCCGGCGCGGTCGCTACCGGGATGGCGGTAAAGAAAGTAGTGGACTTCGGGAAGTCCACCGTCGAAGCCGCCGGAGCCGCCGCCCACGCCAATAAGCAGCTAACCGCGGTATTCAAGAATACGGGGGAGGGAGCCGGCGAGGCGACGAAGCACGCGATCGAGCTCGCGGACTCCCTGGGCCGACAGATAGGGGTATCGCCCAATGTTGTAAAGGCGGGAATGTCGATCCTGGGGACATTCCATAGCGTCTCCGGCGCGGCGGGGATGCAGGCGGGGATATTCGACCGCGCCACGAAAGCCGGCGCGGATCTCGCCGCCGCCGGCTTCGGATCGATCGAGTCCAACGCGGTCCAGCTAGGGAAAGCCCTCGAGGATCCCACTAAGGGGATGACCGCCCTCGCGCGCTCCGGCGTCACCTTCACGAAGTCTCAGAAGGATCAGATAGCCGCGATGCAGAAGTCCGGCGATCTCCTGGGAGCTCAGAAGGTAGTCCTCGCCGCGGTGGAGGGACAGGTACAGGGGACCGCCCAGGCGACCGCCGGAGCCGGAGCGAAGATGTCTGTCGCCTACGAAGAGATGAAGGTGAAGATAGGGACCGCCCTCCTGCCCGCGGTGGGGGACGTGAAGAAAGCCTTCGCCGGCCTCTTCGACTTCATATCCGCTAACTCTTCCTGGCTCGTCCCATTGATAGCGGGGATCGCCGTCCTCGCCGGCGCGATCGTGACGATCGTGACCGCGGTGAAGCTCTTCACGATGGTTATGGAGTCCGTGAAGCTAGCGATCGCCGGCGTCCGCCTGGCGATGATGCTCCTAAATACCGCCTTCCTGACGTCCCCGATCGGATGGATCATTCTGGCGATCGTCGCCCTGATCGCGGTAGTAGTCCTGATCGCAACTAAAACGACCTGGTTTCAGTCCATATGGCGAGCGATGACTACCGGGATCTCCGCCGCCTGGCGAGCGAGCGTGGGCGCGGTAGTCGCCGCGTGGAATTGGGTATGGGGAGTCCTGTCCGGCGGATTCCGGGCCGTCCAGGGGATCGTCTCGTCCGTCCTGGGGTGGATCCGCTCGAATTGGCCTCTACTGATCGGGATCCTGGCGGGGCCCTTCGGGGTGGCGGTCGCGATGGTGATCCGCTACTGGTCGCCTATCTCCGGCTTCTTCTCCGGACTGATCGGGACGATAGGCGGGATCGTCTCCGGCGTGATCTCGAAGATTACCCAACCCTTTATCTCCGCCTTCGAGATCGTGAAGGGAGCCGTCTCCGCCGCGGTGGGGTGGATCGAGCAGCGGATCTCCGGACTTATGTCCGTAGTGAATGGCGCGATCAATACCGCGAAGTCCGTTTACAACGCGTTCGCCCACGCGTGGAATTCGATCCCCACCTTCCATATCCCCGAGGTCGATACGCATATCCCCGGGATCGGGAAGGTGGGCGGAGGATCGATCGGACTTCCACAGATACCTACCCTCGCCCTGGGCGGACTGATGACCAGGAGCGGACTCGTGTTCGCCCACGCCGGCGAGGTGATCTCCCCCGCTCCGGCCCGAGCTCGAGCCGGACCGCTCGTCCAGATAATGACCGCCAACTTCGGGGAGAAGGTGGACGTCGCCACCTTCGGACGTCGCCTCGCGTGGGAAGTGGAGTCCGCTGGTGTCTAGCGTCTGTATCCGCCGCGCCTGGCTCGTAATGGGGACACGCTCGCTCGAGCTCGAGGATCTCGAGGCGGGGTACGCCTGTCTAGAGCTCAACCTGGGATACCCCGAAGTCCGCGAGGTGACCAACAATCGACCGGACGCGGACGGGACGGACGATCGGACTTCGCTTATGGGATCTCGAGCGATCTCCGCGAACGTCCAGACGGTCGCCGGCGGATCGATGAAGCCGGACGAGATCGCTACCCTCTTCGCCCCGTATATGGTCCCCGCCGCCAGGCCGGAGCTCCACTACGTCCTAGACCGCGCCGGCGAGCCGGAGCGTATGGCTACCGTCCGCGCTTCGGACTACGCCTGGCCCGTAACGGGGAGCCGGACTCGAGAGATCCACCTGTCGTGGATCGCCCCGGATCCGATCATGCGCGACCCCCTGGGCCGGACGAGCTCGAGCCGCTCCGGATCCTCGACCATCCCCGGACGCGTCTATCCGCTCGACTATCCGACATACTCCGCGAGGATCTATCCGGTAGGCGGGGGAGCTCCGTCTACGGGGACGATCGAGTCCCCTGGGGACGTGGCGGTCCGTCCCCTCTTCCGGATATTCGGACCGATCACGGACCCACGTCTCGAGCTCCAGGTAATGAGTCCTACGGATCCCCTCGCCTCGTATGCGATCGCCTTCGTGACGGGGACGAGGATCGACCCTAATCATTGGATCGACCTGGACGCGGACCGGAAGGTAGTCCTCCGCGATAGCGATCCGCTCCAGTCCGCTATGGCGGAGGTGGACTGGCAGACGTCCACCTGGCCGGCGATCCCGCCCTCCCCCGCGGTTACCTACTTCAATCTCTACGGGGACTCGACGTCCGGCGTGACCCAGGCGGAGGCTATCTGGACGGACGGATATCTCTCGTGACGGACGTCCCCGCCGGACGCGAGCGGTGGAGGCTAACGGTCCACCGTCGCGCCTTCGCCTTCCCCGCCTACGCCGGACAGACGGGGATAACGGAGCTCGCCTCCGCGCGGTCGCGTCGCCTCGAGACCGCCCTAAACGCGCCGGCGAAGCTCACCTTCACAATGGACGGACGCGATCCCGCCTGTGCCTACGTGGACGAGCTCACTACGGAGATCCTCGCCTGGCGATGGGATCCCGAGCTCGCCGGCGATCGCCTTATGTTCCGCGGGGTAGTGGCCCAATCGGAGGACGTCCTAAGCGAGAACGGGGCCCACGCGGTGAACTACACCGCGCATGATTACCTGGCGGTCCTCAATCGCCGCTACCTGACCAATCCGGCGGACTGGACGCAGAATGGGCGGGACCAGGATCTATGGGCCGGCGATCTACTGGCGAAAGCCCAGGATCCTCACTCGAGCTCCGGAGCCTCAATGGCCCCGGGATCCGCCCTCCCCCTGTCGCTCGCCACCTGTAATCCGGACGGGACGTGGAGACAGACGCTATCCGGACGCCTACGGGACCGGACCTACCAGGGACAGAAGTCCGTGGGCGAAGCCCTGACCGATATGGGAGCCTGTATCGACGGATTCGACCTGGACGTCCACCCCGCCGCGGACACGGAGGGGACGGACCGCCTTCGTATCTTCTACCCCTCCCAGGGAGTCTCGAGGCGGGATCTCGTCCTCGCCTATGGCTCGAGCGTATCCGCCCTCACTCGCTCCGCTAACTCCACGGATTACGCGAACTACTGGCGGACGATCGGGGACCAGGGACAGCAGACGTCCCAACTATGGGCGGAGCGGTCCAACGCGGACGCCAATGACGTAGGGCGGATCCCTGTCGGACTGTGGATGGGCGCGTCTAACGAGTCGGACGTATCGATCCTCGCGAGCCTCCAGGAGAAGGTAGACGGGAAGCTCGAGGACGCCGGCGTCCTGGTCCCCTCGTATTCCCTGACACTCCGGCCCGGATGGTATCGACCGGACTTCCCCGCGATGGGCGACACGCTAGGACTCGTAGTCCGCTCCGGACGCCTCGACGTGAGCTCTACCGTCCGCGTCCAGGCGATCACCTTCGTTATCGGGGATGACGGACAGGAGGACGTGGAGCTCGCGGTAGGACGTCCCCGCCTTACCCTTACTGCCCTATTCCGACAGACGCGGCGCGACGTGGACGCGCTCGCGCGGAGGTGATCTCGTGACTCGCTACGTCCCCCAATGGCTCCAATCCGGAAGCTATGCCGCGTCCCTGGACCGCCGGCTAATCGGGGCCCTCTGGCCCGCTCCGGCCTCGAGCGGATGCGCGGTAACCGCGGTGGGGACAGGGATGGACGTCCACGTAGACCCCGGACAGGTGGCGGTCCCCTCCGCCAACAATACGGGGACCGTCCTCTGTACGTCCGACGCGATCGAGACCCTAACCCTCGCGCCTGCTCCGCCGGCGGGGACGGACCGCGTGGACCTGGTTGTCTGTCACCCTCGCTCCGCGGACCTGGGCGGGACGACAGAAGAGGACTTCATCTTCGCCATAGTCGCCGGCGCAGAGGGAGCTCCGCCCGGGGCCGCGCCGGCGGTCCCCGCCGGTACGGTCGCCCTCGCTCAAATTCACGTAGCCGGCGGAGCCGCGAGCCTCGCCGCCGGCGATATAACGGACCGCCGGCCCGGGAGTATCTCCGTCCCCCCGCTCTACGTCCCCCCGTATCCGCCCTGGCCTCGAGAGAACTACACCAATGGCTACGCCGCGAGCGGTGGGAGCCTTATGGCCCAACCTGTCCGCACAATGTCCTGCCGCGCGCAGATCACCACAGACGCCGCCGGACGAGCGAACGTGAACGTGGGCGCCGCCTGTACCGCCGCAGGGATCGCCGTCCCTACCGTGATGATCGCCTTCCAGGCGATGAGTATCGGGGTGTCGACCCAGATCACGAACGACATCGCCTACCCCTGGCCGGACCCCACCCTCGTCCCGATCCGCGCCTTTACCGTCCTGGGCGCGAACTACGCCGCCACCTTCAACATTCTCTATACCGCCTGGTTTAACAATGGGCCCTAAGACAAGAGGGGAGACCTGGTGTCCTACCAATCACAGTCCCAACTAGAGGCGGACCCCGACTTCCGGTCTCGAGCTCGAGCCGCCGCGATCCTCCAGGCGACAAGTAGCCAGGACGCGATAGCGGACGCGATCCTTCGCGACGAGGGGGGACCGATCAACGCGATTACTCGCCTCGACGCGGCGGGGCCCGGGATCGCGGACAAGGTGGACAACGGGGACGGGACGATCGACCAGGCGAAGGTGACGGACGCGGATCTCCTGTCGCTAACCCAGGCGAATTGGCCCACCGTCGCCGGCCTCTATCCGCCGGAGGCGAGCTCGTGACGGGGCCCGAGCTCGAGCGGGAGACCTTCCGCGATCTCGAGGGGAACGTCCTCGAGGGGGTGACCTGGCCGGAGCCGCGCAAGCCGGCCCGCCTGTCCTCCGGCGACGATCACACTCCGCCCCTGGACGATCCGGAGGACGCGCGTTGGCTCGACGTCGGAGATCCTCGCCGGCGCGAGCTCGAGGGGAGGGGACGTGACTCTTAGCCGCGTCCCCATCCCCTCGCCCAACTATTCCGGACGCGGGGGACAGGCGGTCCGCCTGCTCGTCCTCCATACCGCGGAGGGGGCCCGGACGATCGAGTCCCTGGGAAGCTACTTCCAGGGGAACGTGGACGCCTCGTCCCACGCCGGCGCGGACGATAAGCCCTCGACTGTGGGGATCTACGTGGAGCGAGCCTCGTCCGCGTGGACCCAATGCGATTACAACGGGGTAGCCGCGAGCCTCGAGCTCTGCGGATTCGCCGCCTGGACCGCCCAGGAGTGGGAAGCCCATCCCCATATGGTCGATAACGCCGGACTGTGGCTAGGCGAGGAAGCCGCCGCCTTCGGGATCCCGCTCCGGCTACTGACCGCCGCGGAAGCCCAGGGGGGAGCCGCCGGCGTCTGTGACCATGCCGCCCTGGGAGCCGCCGGCGGGGGACATTGGGACGTGGGATCGTCCTTCCCCTGGTCCCGAGCTCTGGACGTCGCCGGCGGAGCCGCCCCGCCGCCGGCTACCCCGCCTAGCACTACGCCACCTGGCGCGACCGCCCCGCCCTTCCCCGGAGTCCTGCTCGTCAATCCCCACGCCGGCGACGGGACCGCCACCTGGCAAGCTCAGATGATCTCGAGGGGATGGGATCTAGGGCCCTCTGGCGCGGACGATCTCTACGGGGACCGGAGCGAGGGAGTCTGTCGAATGTTTCAGGACGAGGCGATCGCGGAGGGGTATGACGTGGGATCGCCGCGACCGGACGGGATCGTGGGCCCGATGACGTGGGCCCTCGCCTGGACGAAGCCCGTAACGTAGTCCTATGCCGTGGCGGATCCGGAGGCTATGGCTACTCCTGCTCTGCGCGGTAGTGGCCCTGGCGATCGCCGCGGTAGTCCTCGCTCGTAACCGCTCCGCGGATGACGAGCTCCTGGCGTCCGGTCTACTCGTGGGCGGGGTGGCGATCGCCCTCGTCGCCCTCCCTACCAATGGGGGAGAGAAGTAGGCGCGCGTGGATCGTCCTCCTGCTCGTCCTCGTCGCCGGCGTCCTGGTGGCCGCGTGGGCCCTGGGGGTGGCGGTCGCGCTGCTCGTCTAGGGCCCCGGAGGATCGGGGAGCAGGGGGAAAGCTAGGGCCCTCTAGTGTCAATCTGACGGTAAGCGGGACTTACCACAGTCCGCTATGCTGGTAAGCATGACAGAACAACATACCCACGAGCTCGAGGACGGGGGAGATACCTGCTCCGTCTGCGGGATCCTCCTGTGCCCCGATACGTCGAAGCCTGTCGGCTATGACGGGGCCCGATACTGGCACCTAGACCGGACCGCCTGCTTCCTACACCAATGGATCAACGAGGACGCGGAGGCTACGCCGGCGGATCTCGCTCGAGCGATGGCATCCCTAGCGGACGGACAAGAGGACGAGATCGGGGCCCTCTTCTCCGCGGTTGTATGGGCCCTAGATCCCCTCGTCGCCGGCGGGATCGATCTCGTCTCCGCCCGCCCGAAGGCGGTCCGGGCCCTCGAGGCGGAGCGGGACTACTACGTCTCGACCCTCGAGCGGATCGCCGCGCTAGGGATGCGGTCCGCGCCGGAGGTACTCGCCCGGGCCGCCCTCGAGGAAGGGACGAAGCTCCGCCGCAACCTTACGGGGGTGGCTCGTGGCTAAGACTCGAGGGATCGCGGTGGACTATGTGCTCGAGCTCGCCAGTCTGGACCGCCAGCAGCTAGCGAAGCTCGACGCGCCGGACGTCCACGCGACGCTAGATCACTTCGTCCGCGTCGCCCAGGGGATCGCCCACGATCACCATATGGACGAGATCGAGCCGTGGGACGAGGATCCCGCGGACTCCGAAGGGGGGACTAGTGACTAGCGAAGCCCGCCGGCGAGGGGCCCGGAAGCACGCGGACCGCTCGTGGACTTGCCTATGCGGTCGGACGGTATGGGGTAACGGGGGGAAGTCCTCCCACAAGCGCGCCTGTCCGGTCTATCTCGAAGCCTTCCCCCCGCCGCCGCCTTCGGACCTGGAGCTCCGCCGGCGAGCGATGGCCGGCGACTGGCCGCGCGACGCCTCCGATCCGTGGAATCTTCCGGATGCCTCTTGCGATCACGGAGAAGTAGATCCGCGCGTCTGTCCCCGATGCCAGGAGCTCGCCGCCGCGCGAGCCGGCGTGGCGGACTGGCTCGCTACCGGGGCCCTCGAGCCCTCCCACAAGCTCCTGGGGATCGTGATCGACGGCCCGGACGAGATCGGACTACTCGCTCGCCGGCGGGGGGAGGACTCGTGACTCAGCACTTCCCCGCCGGCGCGAAGGTGATCGAGGCGGGATGCGCCGGCGTCTACTGCGGGGGGGACGGGGACTTCACGATCAAGCCGGTAGTCCGCGCCTTCGTGGGGCCCACGCCGGAGACCGCCCAACGGAATCCCCTCCTGACCCTCTGCGCGGATTGTCTGGCGGACTTCGCCGTCGCCAACGCGCCGGACTTCCCCACGATCCACGTCCCCGAAGTAGTGGACGGAGCGATCACCTTCCGGATGCTCGAGCGATTCCACGTCTACGCCGAGGGCGAGGACGGGGACTTCCACGAGGTAAAGGGGGAGGTGCCGTGAGCGGGGCCCTGGACTCGAGCGAGCTCGCCTCGAGACCGCCCCGAGCTCGCCGGCGGGGGAAGCGGTACACAACGACAGGCGACTTCGTTTCTATGCTTAGACGTATGGTCGCCGCCGCCGGAGCTCGTGTCGGGGATGCGGACGTGGAGGATCTCGTCGCCCTGGTGGAGATCCGGAAGGATCTCGACGCGGCGATCCAACGCGGGATAGACGGACTCCGCGAGGACGGATATACGTGGGAGTCCATTGGGAAGGGACTAGGGGTGACGCGGCAAGCCGCGCTAATGCGATGGGGCCCAACTAGGGCCCGCCGCGCCTCGTAGCGATGGCCGGCGACACTACGCCGGCGAGAGTAGGCAGTAACGAGCTCGAGATCCTCCGCCAGCAATTCGCGCCCAACGCGGGGGATGACGAGCTCGCCTACTTCGCGAAAGTCTCTAATCACCTGGCCCTAGATCCGTGGGCCGGACATATCTGTCTGATGGAGATCGGAGGGGCCCACCGTCCCACGATCACCGTCGCCGGACGCCGCTTCATCGCGGACCGGACCGGACGCCTACGGGGGATCGAGGGGCCCGCCTGGCGGGGCCGGACGGTAGTCCTCGAGGACGGGACGAAGCTCCGCCCTCCCTACGAGGAAGATTGGGAGCCGGACGATCCGGAGGATCCCTACCCCTACGCCGCGCGATGCCTCGTCCTCCGGAGCGATTGGGACCGCCCCGCCAACGGGACCGCCCTCTGGACGGAGTTCTCCAGGTGGACGAAGCGATACGAGGACCGTAAGACAGGCGAGGTAACGGAGCCGCACCTATTCGAGACCTGGGCCCGGATGCCGTCTCATATGTTGGGGAAGGTGGCGGAGTCGATGGCTCTACGCCGCGCCTTCCCCGAAGTCCAGGCCGCGGTCTCCTACGTGGGCGGGACGGACGAGGACTCGACGCTTCTCCGCGAGGTAGAGGCGGAAGGCTACGTCCTAGCCTCGAGCTCCGCCGGCGCGCCGGCGATCTCCGGAGGGGAAGCCGGAGCCGTCGCGCCGGCTTCGCCCCGAGCTCGAGCCTCGAGCCGGCGTCCCAGGGATGATGACGTCCCCGATTGGGTACGCGACGAATCCCCCGAGGCGAGGGGGTATCGATGAAGCGGGACACTCAGCTATCGCTAATCGAGGGGATGGAGAAGCCGGTAGGGCCCATCCCACAGTCCGTCCAGGCGGGATCCAACGCGGAGCTAATCCGGACGCTCGCCGGCCTCTACCTGACAGGGACCGTCCTCGACGTGACCTACGGGCGGGGTAAATGGTGGGACGCCTGGCGACCGCGCGATCTCCGCTATCACGATCGGGCCCTGGACGGGGTGGACTTCCGGGCCCTTCCCTATCCGGCGAGCTCGTGGGATACCGTCTGCTTCGATCCGCCCTACGTCGAATCGGGGAGCCGCGCGACGAGCTCGAGGACGGACTTCCTGGACGCCTTCGGATTGGGGACGGATGCGAGCGATCGGATCTCGCCGGACGACACTCGAGCGGTAATGCTCGCCGGCCTCGTGGAAGTCTGCCGCGTCGCTCGAGCCTTCGTCCTCGTGAAGTGTATGGAATACGTCGCCTGGCATCGCTTCTATGACGTCCCCACGGAGGTAACGATCGCCGCGGACGCGGCGGGGTGGGAGCTCCACGATCGGATAGTCCACGCCACAGGCGGGGGGATCGGAGGCGGATACCGGATCCGCGAGATCCGCCGGACCCAACGCGCACACTCCTACCTGCTCGTGTTCGCCCCGAAGCCCGCCAGGCGGTCCGCCGGCGCGCCGCGGGGATGGGCGAAGGGGCCCTTCTAGTGGGCCGGCGTCTGTCGCCGGCGGAGCGAGCCCTTCGCGATATCACGGAGGACGAGTGGCGGGACCAGGTGATCGACGTCGCGCATACCTTCGGATGGTCCGTCGCCTACTTCCGGCCCGCCAGGACGGAGCGGGGGTGGCGGACGCCGGTAGGCGCGGACGGGAAGGGATGGCTAGACCTGACCCTCGTCCGCGAGCGTGTCATCTTCGCGGAGCTCAAGCGCGAGACAGGCGAGCTCGAGCCGGAGCAGGAGGAATGGAAGCTACGCCTCGAGGGAGCCTGCCAGGAGGTGTACGTCTGGCGTCCGTCCGACGTGGACGAGGTGATCGCTACGCTCCGCCGCCAGGGGATGCCGTGAGACTCGCGCTCGAGCTCGTCGCCGCCTTCGCCGCCGGCGTGGCGGTCGGAGGACTTCTCGCCCTGGCGATCCGGAGGTGAGGTGGCTCCGCTACTGGCTCGAGCTCGAGCGAGCTCGCCGGCGTCTCTACCGGGCCCGGGGCCCGCTCGCCGTCTACCTGGCGAAGCAGGATCTAGACCGCGTGCGATGGTCGCGTCCATAGTGGAGTCCACCTAACGCGAAGAAGCCGGCCCGTAGCGGGGCCGGCTTCGGAGCCTCACTCGAGGGGAGATGACTCAATGAACAGGATACCCACAGGCGGAGACGCCTACCGCGGATGGCTCGAGCCGTGAGCGGACACGCGATGGAGTGGGCCCACAGGATCGCCGCGGACAAGGGGATCGACGGGACGGATCGCCTCGTCCTCCTGGCCCTCGCCTATCACGCGGGATCGAAGTCCGGACGGACGTGGGTAGCGGTGGACACGCTCGCCGCGGAGCTCCACGTAGATCCCCGCACGATCACCCGAGCTCTAGGACGGATCGAGAAGCTAGGGATCCTCGAGGTGACTCGCCGGCGGGGGTGGACGACAGTGTGGGTATTCCCCGCGGACGCCAGGTGGACCCCTGTCACCACAGTCCACTACCCCCGTCACCGGAGTCCGCTACCCCCGTCACGAGTGACAGGGGATCAAGGGGTATCAATGAGGGATCAACGCGAGCCGTCGCCGGCGGACTATTACGAGGGACTTCCAGGGAAGCTCGACGTCGCCGGCTACGTGGCGCGAATCAAGCGGGGAGAAGTCCTCCAATGACGGACGAGCAGGGACGCTTCGATGGGATGGACGTCCCCCGCGATCCGGAGGCGAGGTGGGCGAGCCTGGCCCACGAGGCGATCTCGTCCTTCCCGCGCGGCTATCGCTTCACGAGTGAGGATCTCACTCGAGGGATCGGACTACCGGACGAGCCTGGCTCGCCGGCGAATGCCGCGGTGGGCGCGGCGATGGCTCGAGCGAAGGCGGACGGACTGATCGTCCGCGACGGGGACAGGCCGGCGAAGCGCGCTAACCAGCATGGAGCCCGGATCGGACTGTGGCTCCGGACCTAAGCTCCGGCTATGGCGATCTCCGCCGCCGCTCGAGCTCGACTACCGCGGGGAGCCTACGTCTACGGTCCCCGCTCGAGCGTGGGCGGGAAGGGACGGAAGTCCTATCCGATCGACACGCCCAGGCGAGCTCGAGCCGCCCTGTCTCGAGCCGCGCAGAAGGGGACGGGGGGAAGCTATGCGCGCGTGGAGCGAGCGGTAGTCCGCCGCTACCCACAGATAGCGACGCGTCACAGTCCGGCGGGGAGCTCGAGGATCTCGTCCCGAGCTCGCCGGCGATAGTGGGACTACCTGACCTGTCCGGCTATCGCCGTCCGCTCCTGGCGGATCTCTACTGCGGGGGTGGCGGATGCTCTGTCGGATATCACCGCGCCGGCTTCGAGGTAGTGGGGGTGGACTGGCGACGGATGCCGGACTACCCCTTCGAGCTCTACCGCGGGAACGTCCTCGACATTCCGGATGAGTGGCTCCGCTGCTTCGACGTGATCCACGCCTCCCCGCCTTGCCAGGCTTTCACTCGCCTCCGCTCGAGGACTATGGGGCCCGTCCTCCAGGGACGTCTCTTCGATCCCCACGCCGACTACCTGACGCCGACACTCGAGAAGCTCCGGGCCCTCGAGGTGCCGTGGATCGTGGAGAACGTCCCCGGGGCCCCGATGCCGGCGGACTCCGTGACCCTCTGCGGATCCGCCTTCGGACTCCTGGTCCGCCGCCATCGCCTATTCGCCTCGAGCCTCGAGCTCGAGGGGACCGTCTGCGATCACGGACTCACTCGAGCGATCGGGGTATTCGGACACGGAGGCGGGACGATCAAGGGACAGACGATCGCTCGAGGCGAGGACGCCGCTCGAGCGATGGGGATCGACTGGACGACAGACCAGGACGTCCTAGCCAACGCGATCCCGCCCGCCTATACGGAGTGGATCGGACGCCAGGTGATCGCCGCCCTGGAGCTCGAGCGTGGGTAGAAGCCGGCGGACTGTGCGGAAGGACTTCGCCCTCGAGAAGCCGGAGGACTGGCGGGGCCCGGGCCCACGTCCGAAGCGGGGGATCGTCTACCTTCCCCACGAGTACGAAGCCGGCGACCTGGACGACAAGAGGCGGACCGTCTGCGCGCTATGCCACGAGCTATGGGAGCACAGGATCCACGCTCCGTCCCACGCTCCACGCTCCGTCCCCCCGACTGGCTAGGCGGATGGCTACTGCCTGGGCCCTCGCTCGCCTGGCCCTCGCCGCCTATGGCGCGGTATGCCTGTGGCGATTCGTCCGATGGTGGAGCGATGCCAAGTAATCCCCGATGGTCTCGAGCGTGGGAGCGGACCAGGCGGACCGTCCTCGAGCGGGACGGATACGTCTGTCGCCTCGAGTACCCCGGATGCCAGGGGGTAGCGACCCACGTAGATCACGTCACCCCACGCCGGTACGGGGGGAGCGATCACCTGTCCAATCTCCGGGCCGCCTGTCGCTCGTGCAACCTACGCCGCGGGGATGGCTCGAGGATCGACCCCACCCCACCTGTATCCGCATGGTAAGCGGAGCCTGTGACGGGATGGCGGGGACGG
>Ga0066903_100000911_pt1 | contig 20281 bp, 19 predicted proteins | sample PanSoiMetaGPlot1_FD_67491 | JGI IMG/M metagenome (GOLD analysis project Ga0066903, IMG submission 67491) | Tropical forest soil microbial communities from Panama analyzed to predict greenhouse gas emissions - Panama Soil - Plot 1 (version 2) | ecosystem: Environmental > Terrestrial > Soil >... | reverse complement strand
ATTGAGGTCTCGTCAAACCCCAGCGCCGCTGCGGCGGGCAAACTCAGTCGTGTCCGACACCGGCTCCAGCCTAATTCGGGCGGCCGCAACAATAAACTTCAGATATTCAAAGACGATGACCTTCGCCATGCCCGCGTTGGACCACCACCGCTCGGCGTGGCTCTGGCCGCTGACGACGGGAAATGGAATCAGTGTCACATCGGGAAGACGGTGACCGATCTCCAGCATGGCGCGCGGCATGTGGTAGCCCGACGTTACCACGACGAGCGAGCGAAACCCGCGCTCGCGCGCCCATCGCCTCGCCTCCGCGGCATTGCCGACGGTGTTGACGGCGGTGTAGTCAAGGTCGATGCAGCAACCGAACCATCGCTCATAGTCGGGCACCAGGCGAATGAGTTCCGCTGTGTTGGTGGTCGGGGCGACGCCGGTAATCAGCAGGCGTCGGCCCCGCCCGGATGCGAGCAGTTCCACCGCATCGGCAATTCGTGAGGCTCCCCCGGTCAGCACCACAATCCCGTCGGCAGCGCGGTCAAGCGGGGACTCCTTGTTGGCGATATGGAGCGAAAACCACAGAAAGCCGCCGACGAGAACCAGCAGAGCGATCGCGGGCGCGGCGCAGATGCACCCTATCACGCGACGGCGCAGCGCGAGCTCGTGGCGCTGGCAGCCGCTGCGGGCCGTGGCCTGGTTTGGCTGGTCTTCGACCATCATGACCCGTAACCCGAACATTGCCAATTCGGCGTCCCCACAGCAGCTCCATACCTACTCGATGTTCCTCAAGGTATGGATAACAACCTGCCGCGAAGTCAGAGCCGTGACGCCGGCAATCAACCCCACCTCCGCGGCGAGAACGACATAGCTCGTGAAACCCATGGAGAAGCGGCCAAGCAGCGCAGCCGCGTCGGCCTCCCCGGCGGTGCCGATGAACATGTCACTGACGCGCCCTGCGAGCATTAGACACAGCATGGCGGCGATGCCCCCGAGCGCGCCGCCCTTAAGACCAAGCCCCAGGAAATGGCGCTGGAACTGACTCGCAATATAGGCCTCCTTGGCGCCCACGAAGTGAAGCACCTCCACGATCGGCCGGTTGCTCGCCATTGCGCCGCGGGTCGCAAAGGTCACCGAGAGGACGGTGGCGGCCAACACAAGGGCAAAAACGCCCATGCCTCCCGCGATGGCAGCCTTGGCCATTCCACGCATGCGGTTGATCCCGCTGCGGTGGTCGTCAAGGCTTGCTCCGGCGACGCTTTGGGCGAGCGACTGACGCAGGGCCGCCGTGTCGACGACGGCCCCCCGCGCGATCCTGACAGCGATCATTCGCGGCACCGGCAGGTCGTCGAGCACCAGCCCGGATCCGAGCCACGGCTCCAGGAGGCGATCCGATTCTTGCCGGCTGTAGGGGCGCACCTCGGCGACACCGGGGGCCGACCGCGCCAGCGCCTGCGCCCGGCTGATCTCCGCTTCAATGTCGCGGCCCGGTGTCGGACGGACCTGAATGGTCATTTCGCGCGCCACCTCCGACTGCCATTCGTTCGCCGATCCGATCACCATCGCGACTCCGCCGCTCGTAACCGCAGCGAGGAACGTCATGATTGCCACCACGGCGGCGAGCGCATTGGCGGCGATCGAATCCTTCGGCACGATATGGACATCGCCGCGCGTCTCACGGCCGGGCCGCGCCGGCCGGCGGCGCAAACGCGCGAAACTCTTGCGAAGCGCTGCGGTTATCCGGCTAGTCATAGACATGGATGTAGCCGTCATGGAGCACAAGGCGGCGGGCGTCGTACTGGTCCATGAGGGCGATATCGTGGGTGGCAATGACGACCGAGGTGCCGGATTTGTTCAACTCGATGAACAAGCGGAGAAGGCGCTGCGCCAATTGCGGATCCACATTGCCGGTCGGTTCATCGGCCAGCAACAGCTGCGGCCGTGCGATCACCGCGCGCGCGATGGCGGCGCGTTGCTTCTCACCGCCCGAGAGCACCGGAGGCTTTGACCACATGTGCTCCCCGAGCCCAACCCAGCCCAGCAATTCGGCTACTTCGTCGAAGTAGCTGTCCTCTTCGCGGCCGATGACGCGCAGCGGCAGCGCCACGTTGTCGAAGGTGGTGAGATGGTCGAGCAGCCGGAAATCCTGGAACACTACCCCGATCCGTCGCCGCAGTACGGCGAGCGAATCGGCGCTCAGGCTGGCGGTGTCGTGATCGAACAGCGTGATCAATCCCCGGGTCGGCTTGAGCGTCAGGAACAGAAGGCGAAGCAGCGAGCTCTTGCCGGCGCCCGACGGCCCGCTGAGAAACTGGAACGAGCGAGGCGCAATGTGGAAAGTGAGGTCGCGCAAAATCTCTGAGCCGAGCCCGTAGCGCAATCCGACGTTCTCGAATTGAATCACGCCGTTCTCCGAATCGCCCATCGTGGCACGATCATAGCGTCCCGTCCTGGCTGAAACACGCGCATTATCGCCGCGGCAACCGCGTGGCGAGCGGCCCGCCTGCCCTCCTGCCGGGAGGGTAGGTGGGGCGCTTACCGCCAATCAAGCGGTGGTTGCGCTGTCGAGAGCGCGTAACCGATAACGCGGAAGTAACCGAGTGCGGCGACGCGGTCAAGCCGGCAGAGCCGCCGCACCTGGGGACGTTCGCGCGGAGCGGCGCAGATTGACGGCTGGCTGCGCTGACCCTTCGAAAAGGCCTATCGCCACGAGGTCGGGCGCTGCAGTGGCAGCGGAACGGCGCAACTAAGCGCGTTTTCCGATGGGCGCGCCCAATGCGCCCGGCGATTTGAGATACCGAGTGGCCAACAGGCGATTGAGCCACTCGCGTTCAATTTCGCTGACCGATCGCGCGACGTCGATACGCGCCGCATCGGCGTCAACGGTCAATCGATTGCCGGAGTCGGTTTCTCTCAGACGCAGCGACTGCAGTTGCTGCCGGTCGAGTTCGACGCGCAATCTCTTCGAGAACAAGCTCCTCCATGCCTCACTTTGAGACGACGAGCCCAAATTCCATTGAAACGGCGGCACTCCCGAGTCATATGCGACGCCGTCAGGCATCAATCTCAGCGATTCGGGGATAGAAGGACGAAACATTTTGTACAGAACGAACATCGCATATGCGCCACCGAGCGTCCAAGCTCCGATCCAGAAGAGGAGGAAGCCATTCGCCGCGACCGATTCCGACCCTCCGGACCACAGCTTTGAGGCGGCCGTGCCAAATCCGACGGACCAGAGGCCAAGCCAGAAGATCAGGAAAAGCCCAGCGAAATATCGCATGGGTCCGCCGCTTGCCTGGGGAATGGTAATAACGGGATCGGCGCCACTTGTTGTCACTACGATTTTCGAGCCGCTCGGAGGCGTCAGGTCCATACGATGCTCCAAGGCTTATACCAGCGGGCCAGCACCTTCCACCGCAAGTGGTGTCGCCGCGAATGTAGCCTAATTTCCGCGTCCGTCTATGTGCTGGAACTGGCTTGGCGCAATGGTGGCGGGCGCCCTCCCGGGTTCACTCCCCTCCAAGCCGCGATTTCCGCTCCTCATTCAGTTTCCGACGCATAGGGCCGCGGCAGCGGCGTCAGCGGCGGCCGCGGTCGCCCGAAATCGGGCGCTTCGGAATCCTGCCCGATGGCCACGATGCCGCGCCGGATCGTGCGGGTGCGGGTGAAAAGGTTAAACAGCGTGTCGCCGTCGGCCGCCTCGATTGCCTGGGTGAGGTTTGCCAGATCGCGGTTGAAGCGGCCAAGCATTTCCAGGACACCCGTCTTGTTAGCGAGAAAGACATCGCGCCACATTATAGGGTCGGATGCCGCAATGCGCGTGAAATCGCGAAAGCCGCCCGCCGAATACTGCAGCACCTCCGAGCGTGTCACTGCGGACAGATCATCCGCGGTGCCGACGATTGTATAGGCGATGAGATGGGGCACATGGCTCGTGATGGCAAGCACAAGGTCGTGGTGCTCGGCCGACATGGTGGCGACCTTGGCGCCGAGTCCGCTCCAAAACCCTGACAGGCGCTCGACCGCGACCGCATCGGCATCATCGGCCGGCGTCAGAATGCACCAGCGGCCGATGAAGAGTTCCGCAAAGCCGGCATCCGGTCCGGAATACTCGGTGCCGGCAACCGGATGCGCTGGGATGAAGTGCACGTTTGCCGGCAGGTGAGGCGCCATGTCGCGCGCCACCTGGGCTTTGACGGAACCGACATCCGAGACGATTGCGCCCGCGGCGAGATGTGGCCCGACCTCCCTGGCCGCCGCGGCGCATTGGCCGACAGGAATGCACACGATGACGAGGTCGGCGCCTTCAACCGCCGCCGCGTTGGTGTCGACGACCTGATCCGCGATGCCGAGCTCCATGACGCGGCGGCGGGTCTTCGCCGAGCGTGCCGTCGCCACGATGCTGCCGACAAGCTTCTGCGCCCGCGCTGCGCGGGCGATCGAAGAGCCGATCAGGCCGACCCCGATCAGCGCCAGGCGGCCGAAGGGCGGATTGGTCGTCATGAGCCGGTTGCCTATGGCCACCCTCCCCCGGAAGGGGAGGGTCGGACTGCCGAAGGCAGTCCGGGGTTTGGTGGCGGCGGTGCGGCCGATGCCGGCGAGGCAGCATAAGGGGAAGCGCTGTCACCCCTTCCCGGTCCGCTGACGCGGGCCGACCTCCCCCCTTCAGCGGGGGGTGGTAGCTGTAGCATCTGTGAGCGCCCTATCCGCGAGGAGGGGAGGATACAGGGCCGGACAACGAACAGCGGCTTGGTCATCGCGCGTGAGACCTGGCCATGAACTCCGTCAAGGTCGCGACGGCGAGGCGGTTCGCCTCCTCGCTGCCGACGGTCATGCGCAAGGCGTCGGGCAATCCGTAGGCACCGACCCGGCGCAGGATGACCCCACGCGACGTGAGCACCTTGTCGGCCTCTGCGGCAGAGCTGCCACTGGCAGGCGGGAAATGGATGAGGATGAAATTCGCCACGCTTGGCGTGACCGCGAGCCCCAGCTTGCCGATTTCCGTCGTCAGCCAAGCGCGCCATTTCTCGTTGTGGGCAACCGAACGCTCCACATGTCCGGTATCCTGGATCGCCGCAATGCCCGCAGCGCTCGCCGGTGCACTGACGTTGAAAGGACCACGAACGCGATTGACCGCATCGACCACGTGCGCTGGACCATACATCCAGCCGAGCCTGACCGCAGCGAGACCATGAACCTTCGAAAAGGTGCGGCACATCACGACATTTTCCGATGTTGCCACCAGCTCGATGCCAGCCTCGTAGTCGTTGCGCCGGACGTATTCCGCGTAGGCGGCGTCAAGCACCAGGAGTACCCGCGGCGGCAGGCAGCTATGCAGGCGCTTGACTTCATTGAACGGCAGGTAGGTGCCGGTGGGATTGTTGGGATTCGCCAGAAATACGATTCTCGTGCGCGCAGTCACGGCGGCGAGGATCGCGTTCACGTCGGCCGTGTAGCTGGTTTCGGCCGCCACCACGGGTTTGGCGCCGCTTGCGAGCGTCGCGATCGGGTAGACCAGGAAGCCGTGGGTGGTGTGGATTGCCTCGTCGCAGTCCGCGAGGTAGGCGCGCGCCAGCAGGTTGAGAAGGTCGTCGGAGCCGGCGCCGCAAACGATGCGGCTCGGATCGAGCCCGAAGGCGCACCCGATGGCTTCGCGCAAATCGGTGGCGCCGCCGTCCGGATAGTCCTGAAGATGTCCGGCGACGCTCCGATAAGCTTCGATCGCACGGGGGCTTGGGCCCAGCGGCGTCTCGTTGGACGACAGCTTAAAGACCTTCGCGACGCCGGGAGCGCTGCTCTTTCCCGGCACATAGGCGTGGATCGCCAAGACCCCAGCTCGGGGGATCGGACGCTCTAAGTTCAACGTCAACATCGTTGGCCCGGTTAAAGGATGGTTCATCTCGGCGGCGAGATTTCATCGGCCGGCCGCCGCCGGACGGGCGTCGGCCGAGACCATATAACGCTTCGCGTGGCTGCCTACGAGAGTGCGGCTGCGCACCGAGACGCCAGCGTTAACGAGCGCACTCGTGATTTCGTCGAGAGACTGACCCTGCCCGACCGGCACGAGCAGCGCCGCGCCGTCGAATCCGCGGTCCGGCACCGCCACGGCCTCCGCGAGGCCTGCCAATGCCTGGGCGGGGCGAGGACCCCAGCCGGCCACTCGCACGCTCCACAGCTCCACGTCGCTGACGATGGCGTCCGGATGGGGCCTTGCGATCGCGAATACCGGCAGGCCGGCAGGATGATCCGGGCGCTCGACAAACGGCAGCCGGGCGATGATTTTCGGCGCCGCCTCGGCCTCGAGCGCCGCCCACCAGACGCCACCCCCGACGGTCCCGCGGACCGGCACCAGGCCGAGATCGCCCGGCGAAGCCGCAATCCCGTTGAGCACGCCGGCCGGCCCCATATGGCCGACCAGTGGCACTGTAAAGCCGAAATGGAACCGCTCGCAATCGCGCATCGCGGATTCTCCTGCAGAGAAATCCGCATGGACCCGAAACGGCGCCTGCACGAAGGTGAAGGTCGCGATGATCACCCGCCAGATGCTTTCGGCGGTGTCGAGCGGCAAGATCCCGCTATGTCGCTCAACCAGGCGCCGCATCATGTCGGCCTCGCGGGCCGGCCGGAACGCCGACCCTGATTCGCTCGTGCGCTTGGCCTTTATGAGCCGGCCGATGATCTCGCCACGCTCCAGCAGCAGGCGATGCATGGCCTCATCGATACGGTCAATCTCGCGGCGCAGCTCGGCGAGCGGCGGCGGGGTGTTGGTCGGGCTCATTTGTCCAATCTTTATGGGCAGTTGGCCCAGGGGTCAGGCGGCCATACTGATAGGCTCAGAGCATCGCAAAAGCAAAGAAAACGTTGACAGCACGACCTGGAGCGCGACACTTGGCGGGTTATTTAAGTTGCCGTCAGTATCTTAAGCCTCGGCTGCGCGTTGCGGAACTCAGTGAAAGGCAAAAGCCGCGGAGTGCTGGTGAGCGCCGGGCTTGTCCCGGTGATTTCGCTCAGGAGGGTACAATGCGCGGATCATCGGGATGGCCGGGACAAGCCGGCCATGACGAAGTAGGAACCGCCCTATGGCCGAGTTGAAAGTCGTTCCAAGCCGGATCGCCGTGGCTCGGGAGCGGGAGGCGGATCAGCCGCGCTCGCCGGTCGCGATCTTTGAGATGGACCGACCGCTCCGTCTCGATGCCGGGGTCGAACTCAGCCCCTTCCAGGTCGCCTACCAGGCCTACGGTGAACTCAATGCCGAGCGCAGCAATGCGGTGCTGGTCTGCCACGCGCTCACTGGCGACCAGCATGTCTCCAACCACCACCCCGTCACCGGCAAAGCCGGCTGGTGGGACACCATGGTGGGGCCCGGCAGGCCGATCGATACCAACCGTTATTACGTCATCTGCCCCAATGTGCTCGGCGCCTGCATGGGCACGACGGGCCCGGCCTCGACCGATCCGCGCACGGGGCTCACCTGGGGTCTCGATTTTCCCGTCATCACCATAAGGGACATGGTGCGCGCCCAGGCGATGCTGCTCGACCGCCTCGGTATCGATACGCTGTTCGCCGTCGCTGGCGGCTCGATGGGCGGCATGCAGGTGCTGCAATGGGCCGCAAGCTATCCGCAGCGTGTCTTCGCCGCACTGCCGATCGCCTGCGCGACGCGGCATTCGGCCCAGAACATCGCCTTTCATGAGGTGGGCCGGCAGGCGGTGATGGCCGATCCCGACTGGCGCGGCGGGCGGTACTTCGCTGAAGGCGTGAGCCCGCGGCGCGGCCTTGCGGTGGCACGCATGGGGGCGCATATCACATACCTGTCGGACGCAGCGCTCCATCGCAAGTTCGGGCGCAAATTCCAGGACCGCGATAATCCGACCTTCTCGTTTGACGCCGATTTCGAGGTCGAGAGCTATCTGCGCCACCAGGGCTCGTCCTTCGTCGAGCGCTTCGATGCCAACAGCTATCTCTACCTCACTCGCGCGATGGACTACTTTGACCTCGCGGCGGACTGCGACGGCGTGCTCGCCAACGCCTTCAAGGGCACCAGGACGCGGTTTTGCGTGATCTCCTTTACCAGCGATTGGTTGTTTCCGACCTCGGAATCGCGCGCGATCGTGCACGCCCTCAACGCCGCCGGAGCGCGCGTCTCATTCGCCGAGATCGCGACTGACAAGGGCCACGACGCCTTTCTGCTCGATGAGCCGGAACTGCTCCAGATCGTCGCTGGGTTCCTGGACTCCGCCGCGGCGGCGCGCGGCATTGCGAAGGCGTGAAGCGCATGCTTTCGCGAACCCGGCGCGATCTCACCATGGCTGAGGCCGCGCGGGGGCCCGGCAATGCTCGCGTCGACCATCTCGTGGTGGCCGACATGATAGAGCCGCGCTCGCGCGTGCTCGATGTCGGCTGCGGCGACGGCGAACTTTTAAAGCTGCTGGAGAGCCGCGGCGTCGACGGCCGCGGCATCGAGCTGTCGCGCGAAGGCGTCAACGAGTGCGTAGCCAAAGGCCTTGCCGTGATCCAAGGCGACGCCGACACCGACCTTGTGGACTACCCGAACGACGCCTTCGACTACGTGGTGCTGTCGCAGACCTTGCAGGCTACCCGCCATCCGCGAGCCGTGCTTGAACACATGCTGCGGATCGGCCGCCACGCCGTGGTGTCGTTCCCCAATTTCGGCCACTGGCGCATCCGTCTCCTGCTCCTGTTCGGCGGCCGCATGCCGCAGACCGACAATCTGCCGGACACCTGGTACGACACCCCCAACATCCACTTCTGCACCATCAAGGATTTTCGCGACCTGTGCGGCACGGTCGGAGTCAAGATGGAGCGCGCGCTTGCCCTCAATGCATGGGGGCGCCCGCTGCGGCTCAATGCGCCATGGTGGTTCTGGAATCTGTTCGGCGAGCAGGCGGTATTTCTGCTGGGCCGGCGGGGCGATTGAAACTCGCCCCTTCCGCTTTGCGGGGAGACGCGCAGGGTAGGTTCGCCCTAGCCTCGCCACCTCGCCAATATCGCCGTTAGGGGCGACCCTTATGGTCGCCCCCTGCGCACCTTTCCGGGCCGCTGGTCGCGGTATCAATCAATCAACGCGCCGCTCCCGACCAACCTAACCCGGCCAATTACGCGGGGCGACCACAAGGCTCGCCCCCAAGGGTCACCAAGGGTCGCTCCGACATGGCTTTGCGACTAATCGAGCGGCTCCACCTTCACGAGGGCGGCGCCGTGGTTGCTGCCGGTCCAGAAGGTGACCGGGGTCGTCGAATTGTCGATGAACACGGTGCGCATATTGGTCTCATGCGGCAACTGGTATTCGACGCTCTTGCCGGTCGCCGGATCGAGCCGCACGGCGCGGTCGGTGTGCATGCCGCCGGCCCAGATCTCGCCGTTCTTGTCGATGGTGGCGCGGTACGGATAGGTGTAGGGCGGAAGCTGGTATTCAGTCACCCTCTCGGTCTTCGTGTCGAACAGCGCGACCTTGTTGCCGCGATATTCGGTAATCAGCAGCCGGTCCTGGTCGTCGATCACCATGCGCCGCGCCCGCGCGTTCACAGTCGGGAGCGGGTACCACGAGACCTTGCCGGTCTTGGCGTCGATCTTGCCCACGTGGCCGCGCTGGAACTCGGCCATCCACAGATTGTTCTGCGAATCCGAGATCACCTGGTAGATCGAGGCCGGCCTCTCGGCGAGGTCATTGAGCGGCTGGAAGCGTTCCCATTTGCTGGTCGCTAGATCAAGCCGGTAGATATCCTGTGTGCCGACGCTCTTGGTCCACACCTTGCCGTCGACATCGTGGCGCAGCCCGACGAAGTTCAGCTGCACGCGATAATCGTTGTACTCGGGCGCCAGCGGATACCATTTGATCTGTTCGGTCTTGGGATCGAGATTTCCGAGCGAGCCCTGGTACATGGTGTCGAACCACAGCGTGCCCTGCTTGTCGAACTCAAGCGAGAGATTGCCGACCGGCGCCTCGGATTTGAACTTCGTTACCGGATATTCAGTGAGCTGGAGCGTCTTCGGGTTGAACTTGGAGATGAAGGGCTCGCCGAAATCCGAGTACCAGACGTTCCCTTGAGCATCGACGATCACGTCGTGCGGTTCGGTGGTCGACCGCGGCATGTCGTACTCGGTGACGATAGCGCGGGTGGCGCGGCCGGTCGGCCGGGCGAGGGTCTTGAGGGGATACTGCCATTTTTCGACCTCGCTCAGATTGATGCTGGCAAGGTAGTCGGCCGGCTTGCGGTACTGCTCCGGGCTGCCGGAGCGCGCAGGGTCAAGCATGCGCTGCGGCTTGATCGGCTGGCTCACCGCCCCGTAGCCGCGCATGCGGGTGATCACCTGGGTAAACTCATCCCCATTGTGACTTGAGCGCACGATGCGCTCGAGCGTATGACAGCCCACGCAGTCGAGTAGGAAGTGCTTTTGATCGTCCGAGCCGGGCAGGCTCGCCATCCATTCGGCATTGCTCATCTGGGAGATGAGGTTCTTCGTCTTCTGCAGCTTGAGATCGACGGTTGCTGTCTGCGCGTCGGTGACGTCGGCCGTCGTCGCGGCGGCAAGGTCGTAGCCGATGGCGCGTATCTTGATCCTGTATTTGCCAGCCGACAGCCGATCGGCCGGGAAGCTATAGCGGCCCTGCGCGTCGCTAATGACGCTCACCGTCACGGTCGAGCCGTCCTTCTTGGCGCTGACCACGACGCCCTCCATGGCGCCTTCCGCCTCGGAGCTAACCTGCCCGGTCAGGGCAGCGGTGGCCTTGCTCTCCGCTGCAGCAGGCTGCGGCGTTGCCTGCAAGAGAACGGCCGCGGAGCCGAGTAATGAAACGGACAAGAGACGTCGTGTTCGCATCGATTCCTCCCTCTGGGTTGCCATGGGCCCAGTACGCCGCCACGGCTCAACGATATACGTCTCGAAAGTGTGTATGGTACAACGTATTATGCTTGAAATCCACTGCTCCCCAACAGGCTACCGGCTGCTGGAACGAGGAGGTTGATGCACAACAAAGCATCAAGACGCATCAACCCTTCCATCACGGACCGCTCACGGGCTTTGCTCGCAATGCGTTAATCGTAACGAGGATCGAGCCCCCCGCCACCGCGAGCGCCGCGCTCAAAGGACTTGCGTACAAAAGAATGGCGATCGGCGCCGCCACTGCGTTGCACGCCACCGCGTACACGAGGTTCTCGCGGATCAACCGCCGCTCGCGGCGGGCGATTGCGATGGCTGACGCCACCGGCGCCAGCCGATCGGCGAAGATGACGGCGTCGGCCGCCGCCTGCGCAAGATGCACAGCTGTCGCCGTCGACAGCGACGCGTCCGCAACGGCAAGCGACGGCGCGTCATTGAGGCCGTCGCCGACCATTAGCACCCTGCGACCTTGCGACTGCAAGGCGGAAATACGGGCAACCTTGTCGGCGGGTGTCATTGCGGCCCGCCAACGCGTGATGCCGAGCGTGCGAGCCGCGCAGGCCACGGCGGGCGCGCGGTCGCCGGACATAATCTCGATCGCAAACCCTTCCTGCTTGAGCCTCGCGACGACTTCGATCGCATCGTCGCGCAGCCGCTGGCGCACAGCGAGGACGTAGCGCTCTGTCCCATACGCGAAGGCGATCGCTGACGCTTCCGGGTAGGCGTCGAGTATTGTCTCAGCACTGCGTTCCGCGCCACAGAATGAGGGCCGCCCCAGCCGGAGCGCTACGCCCTCGAATTCGCCGCAAACGCCCTGACCGGCCTCCTCGACGGCCGCGAGCAGTTCCTTGGCGCCCGCCGCGCGCGCGACCGCCGCAGCCAACGGATGCCGGCTTGCGAGCGCCAGTCGTCCAGCCAAAGCGAGCCGCTCCGGCGGAATGTCGGCCGCATTGATCACCTGGGGCTCCGGGAGCGTCAGGGTACCGGTCTTATCGAACAGGATCGTGTCGACCCCGGCCAGGCATTCGATGCCTTCGCGCGAAATCGGCTGCAGTCCGGCCCGCAACAATGCTCGCGAAGCGGCCGCCTGCACGGCAAGAACCGCAAGGCGCCATGCGCAGGAGCATGTGATGATCACCACTGCGATTGCGGCCACAATGGCCTCGTGCCAGCTCGCCCCGAATGCTACCCAGGCCAACAGCGTCGCGAACGCGGCGGCCTGGACCAGGGGCAAATGAAGGCGCGCAGCGCGATCTACCAGACGGGCGCAGCGCAGGTGCACCTCCCGACCGCGGCCGGCCATGCGCGTGACATCGCCACGCACCGCCTCCCTACCCTTCGCCGCATATGGGGCACGGTAGGGAAGGGGGGCGTGACTGACTCTCACCTGCAACGCACCCGACACGTTAAGGGCCCCGGCGCACACAATGCTGTCTTTCACGGCGGAAACCATCAGCGTCTCGCCGGTGACCAGACTCTGGTCGATCTCGGAGCGACCCTCGATGACGACACCGTCGACCGCAATGCGCTCGCCGGGCCGCACCAGGACGAGATCGCCGGGCTGGGTTGACGTGGCCGGCATTTCGGCAAGCTCGGCGTTGCTGACGAACTTCATCACGGTTCCGGCCCGCAGGGTCGCGAAGTCTCCGGTGGCGGGGCGGGCACGCCGGCGCAGCGCCTGCTCCAGCGTGCCGCCGACCAGCAGCAAGGCGAGGAGAACCAGCGCCGAGGTGAAATAGGCGCGCGGGGCATGGTGCGAAGTCTCGAACACCGCCGTGCCGAGCGCGAGTCCGACACCGACGCTGATCGGCACATCGAGGTTCAGACGCCCCGACACCAGGGCACGAACCGCCGCATTGAAGTACGGCCGGCCCGCGCAAGCCGCGGCCAGCAGCATTGAGAAACGAACTGTCGGGTTCATCTCCTACTCCAGGATGACGTCATTTCCCGACCGGAACATCGGCTCCTTGCCGCGGTCAGCATCGGGGCTCGACATCCCACACCCCGCGCACAACGTCCGTCGCCTCCCCCACATAGCTGTCGCTTTCTGCTGGGTGAGCGGAAATAGTGCGGTCGGTGCGCGCCGGTTGTTGCTCGGCAAGGCGAGCCGCCCCATGTGGCCGTGCAAGATTCATCACCGACCAGCATCGCGCGGATGATCTCGGCTGCGCCGGCCACCCCCGGCTCGAGACCCGCACATCGATTCGATTGCCGCGCGCGCGGCACCTTGGATCACTTTGTCACCGGCGACCGTATAGCGTCCGGTGGTCGGACACCATCTGCTTGTGATGGTGCGATTCGATCCTCCTCGTGGGCATGGCGACGCTGGTCCCGGGCAAGGCTAGAGGCCGGCCGGGCTTTCTTCATTCGCTGGCCTGTTCACGGGCGGGTAGTACTGAGGTGCCTCGGTGCGGGTGTACATTCCGTAGTCGCGCACAACCCCAATCTGGGGTTGCCTGATGAATCGCTTCTCCGGCGCCGGCGAGGACTGATCAAATTACCGCAACGGATCTTGCTGAAGAATAAAACCGCCGATGCCACCTATGCTGTTTCTGGTTGCCGGATCGGGACCTCGTCCCGCCGCAAATGCGATATCTTCCATGCGTCGTCCATGGAGCAGCCCTGGGAGGCCAAAGTTTCCTTCAATGCAGCGCGGCTCGGCATAAAACCTATTCTCCTGGTCGCTCTGCCTGGTGAATTCCTGTATCACGGTCCATGGCCGGGTCCATACTGTCGGATCTTCGATGGTGACCCGGTATTCGAGCGCGGTCGGGCTAGTTCGTGTCCAGCGCTCCACCAGGTGCAGGTTCTCGCGCGCGCCTTGAAAATCAGTCTTCGGAGTGAAGTTCGTCACGTCGATCACGAGTGCATTGCCTTCCCAATGACCACGCGAGTCGCCGTACCACTGACGTATGTTGGTCGGCAGGTGGGGGCTTCCGTTCATCGCGATGTTGCGCTGCCACCCTTGGCCCTGACCCACGTCATAGAAGATCGTGATGCCGCCTGGCGTCTGCACGATCCGACGGAAGCTGCCGATTCCGACTCCAAAGTCGGGCAGCCCGCCGGTCAAGCAGCGCTCGGCCAACGAGCTGTCCTCCGGACCATCATTGCGATTCATGCCTCCGGTATTAAAGCGTGGAGGACGTTCGCCACGTCGTGGCGAGGGCGTCGGATCGTATTTCCCACCGCTACAGATCGGCGCCTTGATCTTGCATGCTTCCGTCGCTTGCAACAGGGCGAGGCGATATTCCCGCTCGGCGGCGGTGATGTTCTGAGTATCCGGCGTCAGCGGCGGAATCCGGCCGTTGGGCGGATCGACAATCAACGACGTGCGCATGCCGACACGCTTCCAGGACACGAAGGCCGAGTTGTAGGCGCCGGCGAGGTCGAGCTCGGTCCCGCGCTCTCCCCGTTTGTCGCGGCCGAGCACGTCCGATCGCTCTCGATCCAAATCGGCTCGCTGCGCCTCAGTGAAGAATTCCTGGTCTGCATACTTGGCGGGGCGCTGCAACAGGGTGTCAGTTTCGTCGGTCCAGATACCCTGTAAATCGGGTTCGCCCCAGGGCGTGTTCAGCGTTGTTGGAGCTGACGCGCCGCCGGAAGCGGGTGGTGTCTGAGCCGCCGTTTGCGCGATAGGCGCCGCAATGACGGCACCCGCAGCGGCAATGGCGGCGATTATCACTGAGCTTGAGAACATCTCGCGCATGATGGTCTCCTTTTGCCCTGCGAGGGTTAGCGCAAGGTGATTCCTCAGACCAACCTTCCTCGCTTTAAATGCTGCAAAATCTCCCTATTACCGGTCGCATCACCACATCCTCCCGGTCGGGAGTCCCCGACGAACAATGACACGATGATACCTTTGACGGTTGCGAGCAAGAGGCCCCAACTGACGCCGAGGTTAAACGCCTACTTCTCGGCGCAGCAGAGCGATCGGGGCATCATTTCATCTTTCAATGATCCGGAACACCGGATCATGCTCCTCGATCGGGCTGCCACGATTGACGGCAGCATCGCGAATTCGCCGCGCGCGACTTCCGACTACAGCGGGGCCCCTGCGATGGCGACCGGCACGTCGGTGCCAGTCTTAGGCGCGGGCTTTGCCCAGGTGACGGTGCCGCGAACATTAGCCCCTTGGGTTAGAGCCTGAGACAGGGTTATGGTGAGTTTTTCCTGATCCTTCGGAGTGCTGCGTGCGAGCTTCCATGTGGCGACGTTGTTGACAACGCCCTGATAGCTCTGTCCCGTCGCCGCCACCACGTTGTAGCCTGCTGGTATGGTAAGGCTGACCGTCAGGCCTTCCGCGATCATGCCTTTGCCCTGAACGCCAATGTTCGTAACGGTCAGGGGGTAGGTCACGCCGCTGGGACCGGGTTCTCCCTTGCCGACCGCCGCCGTCAGCTGCGGGCGAAAGCCGATTTCGTCGCGCGCCCAGAAGTAGATTTGACGCAGTTGCCCCTCGGTGAGGCGCGACCGGGAGAAATTACCCATATCGAGGTTCGTGGCAGGATTTCCGATCTCGGCCCGATACGCCGGCATCGCGGTTGTGTGGTTGTAGACGAGGTTTGCGAAATAATCGAAATTCATGTTGTACCCGCCCATATTGTTGCGGGGCCCCTGGAACGCCGGGGTGTGGCACTGGCCGCAGCCCATGTTGATCATGGTTGCTTGCCCGGGCGGAGCTCCGGGCGGAACCTCAAACCTCCACTTGCCGGGCTCCGGGAGCTTCGGCAGCGACGCAAAATAGGCGGCGAGATCGGCGGCGTCCTGCTCACTGACTTGGCTTCCGTCGAATGCAGGCATGACCCCCCAAGGCTGGCGAACTGCGCGCAACACCTGCGCGGCGCTCAATCCGCGCCCAGCGAGATCGGGACCGAAACCGCCTTCACCCGTACCGCCGTGGCAATTCCGGCAGTCCGTGTTTCTGGGTGCGATCCGCTCCCAGTACGTTTTTCCCGCTGCGGGACTGCCCGTTAAAGCTTGAACCCCCGTCAATGCCTGGGCCGAGGCCCCACCCGGAGCAAGCGGGAGCACAAGTAGCGCGATAGCCAGCTTTTTCATGGATGACGTTCCCCCTGATCGGCACCCGCCTTACCGCGGGTTGTTCGTGATTTCGGTACCCCAAAATGGGTCTTTCTTAAGCCGTCATAACCGCATGTCCTGCCCGTCCGCGCAAGCCCAGAATTGGTCTGTAATTATAAGGGACTAGGTGCAGCCCACTAAAATCCACCATACGAGCGCGGCGAGGAGGCAGACAGGAGGTGAGCTATTTCTTGCTAGCTTGCTCCTCGCCAGAGCTCTCCGCAGAGCCGGCGAAATCGCTTTGTTCGACCTCGACCGTGAAGCCGCACAGAAATCCCGCTTGTTGGCCGGTCGAAGCTTTGAAGCGGCCAGAGCTCGTAACCCTCGCGTCATGGCCGGCGAACACCTGCCACCGGCGCCAGATCGCGATGGGGTTCGTCGCAAACCCAGTCCTCGAGACGAATGTCGTTTCGCAAAGTGTAGACGAAGCGCGCCTGCCAATCGCGGCTGTCATATTGGGGATCGTGATTGGTGATGACATCCGCGAGCTGCGTCGGGCTGATCCGGCGGCTACGTTCGAGGGTGGTCATCTCGTCGGTATGCGGCGCACCGGTCGCGTCGATGAAAGTCTTTTCGTTGATGACATTCCGAGCAGTTAGCTCTGCGGGTATTGCGGTTGCCTGACTGCCATTCCCGCTATGGCACACCATTCTTTTGCTATGTTCGATGCGGAAAAAACAAGGTCCTGCAAGGCGCAGTCAAGGAATTCCAGTGGACGTTTCTGTACAGCTGGATCTTGATGACGGTCAGCAATGCCCAAGGTCAGGAGCATGGGCGATCGAAATGGGCGAGAGCTGCCGGTTTGGCGTGGCAGGGCAGGGTTGCCAAACCTTTACGCCTGGCATGAAAATCAAGACGGTCATTCATCCGCTTCGTGACGGCAACAATGGCGGGCAGTTCATGGCGGTGGTGCTGCCCGACGGAACCCAGATGGGGCATCCGAACGCCGCGCCCAGCGCTGACGCCGGAGCCGGCACCGCCAATCCGTGAGCCGACCTGACGGCTTTACCTTGCCTCGCCGATAACGGTCGGCTCGCGTGAGGAGTGCTGGCGCGGACTACCGCGTGGTTTGTTGCGCTGGTTACGAGGCTGCGCCGCGGCGTTGAGCAGCGGCGCAGCGCCGGTTTCGCGGTATGTAGGCTTTGGCAGATTACGTCTGCGCTGTGATCTCCTATGTCTGCGACGGCTTCATCGCTTCAGTTCGTGGCGAAACAATAGAGCCTGCCAGCGCCTCCTGTGTTGATAAGCGCTTGCTTGCTGCACCCCTGGCTCATATGCGCCGCATTCCACGACGTGTTCTGGCCACCAGACCGGTCGCTGTGGCCGAGCATGGCGCGGGCACGATCCGCCGGAATGTTTGGGTTCTGCTGTGGCAGAGCCATGGCGTCCGAGGTCCAGTTGTTGCAGGTATGATCGTAGCCGTCGGTGAAGGCACGGCCCTGGGCGTCCGAACCGGTCATGATGTCGTGCTGGTTGGGAGAAGACCCTACACCTGGAACCTCGCTACCTTTGACGTCGAGGGCGGTGGCGCGCTGGATGTTGTTGCGGTCGCGCTGCTGGTCGCCATGCAGATCGGCGACGTTGCTGGCGATCAGCTGGCCCTTGACGTTGTACCAGGGGCCGGCGCCGATGCGATCGCGCGCATTGATACGCGGCTGGTTGCCACGCTGTTCCTGGCTGAGATACGCGTGCCAAGTCCGTGTGGCCGCTTGGCCGCCCAACGATTGGGCCTCGTTTTGGCAAGTCTGGTCGGCGCCAGCGAGCCCGCCGAGGTTGCCCGTGCCCGACGAGTTATCGGCAATGAAGAAGCTCGCGAGCTGGGGGTTCATCTGCGGTTGCTGCTGCTGGGCCTGCACCAGCATGGCCCCCGATCCTAGAAGTGCGATGGCAACGGTGGAAACAACGATCGTCCTGGTCATTGTGATTTCCTCCCTATTTCCCTTGGTCAGGGCATGAACCCCATACCATTCATCGCCTATCGCCCGCAATGCGCAGCCACGCCGGGGGTGCCCGAAAGGCTCTGGTGCTTTGACGGCGGCGCCAGCTGCGCGGTTATGCTGACGCCATCATTGATGATCGTGGCGCGCGTTAGCGCGGTGGCGGCAGCCGACGATAATGCGTTGCCTGCCCGTGAGCGTAGACGTAGCCGTAGCCGATGATCTTCGCCTCGTCCCAGGCACGGCCCAGAATCTCCTACTGATCTCGATGAGCAGGAACCAGTGTTCGCCGTGTCAGTCGACCACTTTTTCGACAGCATCGGCCAAATAAGAGACATTGGTCTCTAGCCACGTAGCACGACCGAGCGCCGAGAGAACCGAGCTACGCTTGCCGGTATTTCGCAGTGATGTTTTCAACCCGTATTACACGGCCGAATTCGGTCAAGCCCGCCAGCGGTGCTTGGGGATCCGCCACGAGCATCCGGGGTTAACGGCGATTGTGACCTGATCGCGCCGGCCGGTCATCGGCAGGCAAGGCGATCACGCGCTTCAGTCGTCATACGGCTCGCGCGCTATGATTTCCAGTGTGTCCGGATGAATTCTGAGATCGTACCTATGGCCGTCGGAGGCACGGGCGTCGTCGATCTCCCACACATCATCATCGTCGTCGAGTTCGATTTTGCCCCAACGTGTGAAGCCCTCGGTGCGCAGCATGGTCTCGATGCGGGACCGCTCTTCGGGACTGGGGGCCCGGTCTGCGAGTACCTGTCCGGGCCACAACATACCCGCTGCTAAGACGAGACCAAGTACGATTTGTCTGATGGTCGGCATAGGACGGCTCCGCGTCTTGGGAGTGCCTGACAACGCAGATGGGGGCGGCAGGTTCCACGGGTTCATTGGACTGCTTGCCGCCGTATTGCCCACGTCCGGTCACCCCAGCCGGGGCCTGACAAAAGCTGGGGGTGGGCGGATCTCTCCCATTGTTCTTGATTGTTCTTGGCGTTTTCCTTCCACACCATCTAGCAAGTGGCGGTGAGATTGTTCCTGGTCGGTTTGTTGTTTTGTGATGTCGGGTTCGGCTATTGCCCAGGTTCCGCAGAATCCGGGGGCTGTGCGCTTCTGCGGTTGATGCGGACAATCTGCGTACCATCAGATAAACGGCAAGGCTTCGGCCTAGATATCCGCGCATACTCCGCGGGAGCAAGCGGCCGTACCTGTACCGGCCTGGATAATGTCGTCGAGGTGATCCGCCACCGAACGATCCGGCGCGACGGGCAAGCCGAGCAGCGCCATTTCCGCAAATCGCAAGCGTTTTAGGCTCGTTTGGAAGCGGACATCGACGGCAAAGAGTTTGCCGCGAAATCCCGTTCGATAAAACATGGACCCGGTCCGAAGCCGGGCCTTTTTCCTGTCCTATGGTCGTCCCAATCGTCACAAAGTTAGGACGAAATGTTATCTAAGTTACTGACATAACGATAGAAATTAAGGTGCCTGAATGGACTTCAGATACGCGATGATGGCGCCGACATCATCGCCCTCGAACTTGAATTCCGGCATATCCGGATGGCCGGAGATCAAGCCCTCCCCCAGGGCTTCCTCCAGCGATTCGATTGGGTATCGTTTTGCCAGCGTGCGGAACAGCGGAGCTTGCGGGTGCCGGCTCTCGCCGGTGCGACCCGTCGCATGGCAGCGCGAGCATTCGGTAGCCAGAAGCGTCTCTCCCCGCTTGAGGACGGCGGCGTCCTCGGCGCACGCCGCCGAAACGGTGAAAACCATACAAAGCGCTAGCACTACTGGCCTCATGCCAACCCCCTAACCCCACATCGTCCCCGAACTTGATATAGATGACGGCTGGAAATCATCTGTAGTTCCGGTTCCCGCTAGTTTGTTGGGCGAATTTGCGACCGCGGACGCGAAAAAGCGTCGCTCCGCATTGTGAGCAGCCGGCTTTCGCTGGCAGAGCGAAACGGGAGCGATGTTGCCTTGACGATCGGGCGGTTCTGTTTGCTTTCGCGCAATCTGAGCTCCTGCACCCGAACGCGCGCCACTGCTCAAAAATCCGTCTTCACCGCATGCGGGACGCCGATGTCCCTGTCGCTGTGGAATCCAGCCGGGTTTTCGGCGCAGGAGACCTCTGGCCAGTCGAGGCGGTCGCGCGCATAAATCACACTCGCAGTCCAGGGTGTCGTGAAGGCGCCTTCATCGTCGATGGTGAAATCGACCTGCAGGTACTTGTCGGCGTAGTTGGGCGCGAAGGGTCCGGCGGGGCGCCAAAGCTCCTTTGCCGCGCGTTCCAACGTGTCTTTCGCCGCTTCCTTATCGAGTAGACGATACCGTTCCATCACGTGCAGCTGTTCGGTGTATGGGGTACCGTA
>Ga0066903_100000910_pt1 | contig 20282 bp, 22 predicted proteins | sample PanSoiMetaGPlot1_FD_67491 | JGI IMG/M metagenome (GOLD analysis project Ga0066903, IMG submission 67491) | Tropical forest soil microbial communities from Panama analyzed to predict greenhouse gas emissions - Panama Soil - Plot 1 (version 2) | ecosystem: Environmental > Terrestrial > Soil >... | reverse complement strand
CTTTGGAATCGGCGCGGATGTTGCGAACCCACTCCGAGGTTTCGTATTCGGCGATTACGTAGAATGTCTCTTCGATTTGTGTGAACCAGATCTCGATCTCGCGAGGAAGCCCGCTTTTTCGGCCGCGGGTGGTCAGATAGAGATATTGGGCTGACACGTCAGGTAGGTGGTCAGTCCCTGGCGTCTGAAAGAGCCAGGGACTGAGCCATGATCGTTATTGGTCTTTCAGTTTCAGTTTGGATTTATTTTCCTCGAGAAACTCTTTAAGCTTGTCGGCCGAATCAAGCAGGCGGGACCACTGTTCGTAATAGAGAGTTACAGGAAAGCGCCCCAGGCCATACACACTAACACCACCTTTTTCACTGACCCGGAATTCCATACTGCCTGAACGCTTCGGCCCTTGCTTTTCCAGTTCTGCCAAACGCGCTTTCAGTTCTTCATAAGTAGGTTCAGCCATTGCATTACCTCGAATAAGGACAAGATGCTTTTATCATAGGGCGTTCGACGTGAGTTCGTCGAGCGTGCGGAAAAGTCACGGTATCGTAAGCCCTGTCCACTCCTTGGCCGTTACGCTTTGTGATCGCCCGCGATAGGAGTAGTTGATCGTTAGCGTTTTCCGCTGACCAGGGACGGGGTCCCCTCCCATTGAATCGTTGTCAACGTAGACGCTTAGTTGTCCATGCCGGACCATCTCTTGCAGGCGCGCCGTCACGTTGGCAAACCGAGATCCATTTCCATAGGTGGCATTTAGGATTTGCAGCTCGCCTCGATTTTCATGGTTCCAGGAAGGAGATCCCGTAGAGGCGATCTGGTCGAATGGAACATTACTCGGGATATCGTATTGCTGCATGACGTCCCGCATTCTTCCTTCCATGCTGCGGACCTCGTCCCAGTTTGCGGCCTTTCGGTATTCCAGCCACCGGCTGTAATAGCTATCGAACCGGCGTTGATCGTCAGCTGACAGTTTTCCGTTCCATGCAGGCGGCCTCCCATGATGCCAATCGTCGTTGTCGTAGTCGTGATTACCGTTGCGGGCAATCACGTCGAACGAAACGTTGGATGGGATCCCATACTGCTGCATCACGTCGCGCATGCGACCTTCCATGCTGCGGACTTCATCCCAGTTCTGGGTACGCTTGTACTCGAGCCAACGGCCGTAATAGCTATCAAACCGGCGTTGATCGTCGCCTGAAAGCCTTGACCGATAGTCCCAGTGGCCTTCGCTGTCGCCATTCGTAGCGATTGCGCCATAGGGTGTGCTCGCTGAAATGTTGTAATGCGCCATCACATCCTGCATGCGCTTTTCCATGCTGATGATTTCGTCGCGATTGTTGGTGCGCTTGTACTCCAGCCAGCGGCTGTAATAGCTGTCAAAACGCCGCTGGTCATCGGAAGAGAGACGGCCGCGATATTGGGCCACGACTGGGACCGTGAAGCTCAGGAAGAGCAATCCAACTAGTAGTTTTTTCATAGATTTTGGTAAACGAATTGTGCCATGGAGGGCCTGCGAGATGCAGTGACGAATGCACACGCTGAACCACGAAGCAAACCAGAGACTAGCCGATTTTTACAGTTTTGCACGCAGCAAGCTGATCACGTCATCGGAAGTAATGACGCCGGTGAGTTTCTTGCTGTCGTCAACGACTGGGAGGGTCAGGAGGTTGTACTTGTCGAAGAGTTCTGCTACTTCCTTTTCGTCCGCTCCGGCATGAGTCGAAATGAGTGGTTCCTGTGTCAGAGCGAGCAAGGGAGTATTCGAGGCGGCCAGAACCAGCTTAGCGAGGGGCACGGCCCCCACTAACGTTCCATGAGAATCGATGAGGTAGATTGTGCTGACGGTCTCCACGCCACCTTCAAAATTACGGAGCCGCTCGATGGCATCGTGCGCGGTCGCGGTCACATCCACAGCCAGAAACTCCGTATTCATCCGGCCAGCTGCGGAGTCCTCACGGAATTCGAGTAACTCGACCATTTCCTCCCGCTCTTCCGGAGCCATCTCGAGGAGGATTTCCGAAGTGCGTTCTTCCGGAAGGTCGGCCAGAAGATCGGCGGCAGCATCAGGTTCCATCTCTTCGACAATTTCAGCGGCACGCTCGGAATCGAGTGACTCCACAATTGCCTTCTGCACTTTTGGCTCAATTTCCTCCAGTGCTTCGGCAGCCACTTCTTCATCGAGAGTCTCGAAGACGGCTTCGCGTTCATCCGGGGCCAGTTCTTCGACGATGTCCGCAATGTCGGCGGGATGCAGCTTGGCCAAGCGCTCGTGCGAGATCTTTAGCTTCACGCGCCGCGCCGGATCCACTTCAATCAGGTCTACGAAATCCCATGGGATAGGCTTCGCCGGAATTTTCTTGAGAAGCCCGCGTAAAGCGATGGCAGGAACAACACCCTTCAGTAACCGACGTACTGCGCCACGAGGTCCAATGTCGACAGATCCGACCTTCAATACAGTCTGTGCCGTAGACATCTCACGATGCAGGTCGACATCGTTGACTCGAACAACCTTGCGGCCAAATACATCGATCACTTGCTGATCTAGCAGATCCCGCTCAAGCCAGAAAAGGTTCTCCGATAGCTCGGGTGACTGCCACTCGCTAAAGTTGGAAGCTGCTCGGACACCGCCATTGACCGAGGAAACAGACGTCCAGGCTAAAGCTCGGTCGCCCCCTTTGGCACGCACAATGAGAATGGAAATACGAGCGCGGTCCTCCTGCGGTGAGAGCACCAGTTCACGCACACGTCCACAATGGCTGCCGGTGGAGTCGAATACCGGGGCGCCCAGCAGCTCAGTTAGCGTAAGCGTGGACATAGTCTGAGAATACCGAACGGTCAGTTTGGAATCCAGATGACTTTTGCATCTGTCGCGATCGGGTTACTCAGTCGTGCTTCACAAGACGCTTCATTGACTGTCCTAACTGCCGGGTCTAGCATTTTTTGGGTCGGCGAATGCGAAGGACGGGCATTCCAGGGAATAGAACACGTTCCAAAGCTGCCGGCCCGTGAGACTGGTGGCAATCGGGCGTACCATTTCGGCCTGAGCGTCCATTCCGGTGACTCGCAAGCCCGTTACCATGGGCAATTCCGTGGTTTGCGTTGACTTTTAAGCGTGGGAAGGCGAAACTACCGGATTCCCCGGCTGGGATAACTCCCTGCGCAGCGTGATTGCAGCCCGGTTGGTGGATGAACGCGCTCTGTTCCGATTCTTCATCATGACCGAAGACCGGGTTTCCTATACGCTGGATTCGACGTTGGAAACCGTCGATAACGCCGAGCAGACGGCGAGCCGCATTGCGGCTGAAGCGGGCTTTGATGATGATGAAGTGATGCGAATTGGCATGGCTGTCCGTGAGGCGGCAGTGAATGCTGTTCTTCACGGGAATGCTTACGATCCCGGGAAAAAGGTCACGCTCGATTTCGAGAAAACCGGTGACGACCTGGTGATTACAATTCGTGATCAGGGCAAAGGTTTGGATCTGAATAATATTCCCGATCCATTAGCGCCAGAGAATCTGCTGAAAACCTCTGGCAGAGGCATTTTTCTTATTCGCTCGTTCATGGATGACGTGCAGATTCACCCATCCCACACGGGCACCGAAATCAAACTGATCAAGCATGTCCCCGGGTCACCCGAGGGCAGCAAGGAGGCTTCCCAGTGAGCATGAAGGCGAGTACGCGTCAGATCGATGGCATATCCATTGTGGACTGCAGCGGACGCATTACGTTGGGTGAAGGCAGCATCACCTTGCGGGATACAGTCAGAGATCTGCTTTCCAAGAACCAGAAGAAAATCCTGCTCAATCTCGGCGAGGTCAACTACATCGACAGTTCCGGCATCGGCGAGTTAGTCAGTGCGTTCACGACAGTGCGCAACCAGGGCGGCGAGTTGAAACTGTTGAATCTCACCAAGAAGGTGCACGACCTCTTACAGATCACCAAGCTATACACCGTTTTCGACGTAAAGGACGACGAAGCCGTAGCGGTAAAGTCGTTCAACTAGAAATAGTTAGCTAAGACCCACGTCTCCGCGCCGGGAAGGCTCAGTTCGAGACCGCGCCTTCCCGCGATTTGATTCAGGGAACTCCCGCCACTGAATTGGTGATCCAAGTATCACAGCTCCTTGCTGCGAATGTCACAGCATTTTCGCGAATCAATACATAGCATCGAACGAGGTTTCGTTGGGCAACGCCCACTATGCCTCGAGCAAAATTCCTCTCGGGTCTACTATTTCTGCTTCTGATCAGGCTTGTGTCATACGCCGAGTGCATACCCTTCCACGAGGCGCAAAAATACGTTGGCGAGACAAAATGTGTAAGCGGGAAGGTGCTCCAGATCAAGGAAGGACGCTCCGGCACTACCTTCTTTGATTTCTGCGAAAATTACCGTTCCTGTCCGTTCACAGTGGTTGTATTTCCTCGTGATCTGAAAAATGTTGGTGATGTATGGTCTCTCGCCGGCAAAGACGTCGAAATCCATGGTCAGATCAAGTTGTATGACGGTCGTGCGGAGATCATCCTGAAGCGAGCTGCGCAATTCAGCGGAGCTGTGGCAATGCTGCCGCCCTTGCCCAAGGGATACGATGTTCAGAAAAAGGGCCAATACAGCGCAGGTACCTTCGGTCACCCCTCGAGCCATAAACCTGCAAGAAAAGAGCAGCCGGCGCGTGTGCAGATCGAGGAAGATGTCGAGCCTTTAGGATCGGAGCAATAACCTCTTTTTTCACAGCGATGTCATCTGGATAGGTACTGCGACTCTTGTTGCCACTACCCGCCACGTCAAAGCCTCTATAATGTGGCCGCATGCCCCTTCCGCCAGGAACGCAATTAGGTGACTGCGAGATTGTCTCGCTGCTCGGTGCCGGCGGAATGGGGGAAGTCTACCGCGCTCTGGATCGGAGTTTAGGGCGTGAGGTAGCGATCAAGGTCCTTCCGCACGAATTTGCCAGCGACCCCGAGCGGCTGCGACGCTTTGAGCAGGAAGCACGCGCTGCTGCAGCTCTCAATCATCCACACATCATTACGGTTTATCGCTTCGGGCTTGGAGACGGCGACACCCCTTATATCGTCACTGAACTTCTGCAAGGACAAACCTTGCGGGAGAGGCTGGAGCAGGGGGCGCTTACTGTGCGCAAGGCGACAGAATATGCCTTGCAGGCAGCGCGTGGTCTGGCCGCGGCGCACGAACGCAGCATTGTTCATCGCGATCTCAAGCCTGAGAATCTTTTCATCACACGGGATGGCGGAATCAAGATCCTCGATTTTGGATTGGCTAAGATCGCAGCCGGTGAAACGCTTCCAGACAATGCTCCCACGATTGGTGGTACGCAGGCAGGGTTGGTGCTTGGAACTGTCGGTTACATGTCGCCGGAACAGGTACGCGCCCAGCCAGTCGACAATCGCTCCGACATCTTCAGCCTGGGTGCAATCCTGTATGAGATGCTCTCGGGGAAGCGCGCATTCCAGGGAGAGACTCTCGCCGACACCATGAGCGCAATTCTCCGCGAGGAGCCCCCAGAGCTCTCGTCTACAGTCCACAACCTGCCGCCGTCACTCAGCCACATCGTGCACCGTTGCCTGGAAAAGGATTCCGCGCAACGCTTCCAGTCAGCCCGAGACCTGGCTTTCAGCCTGGAATTAATCACGAGACAAGAGTCCGGCAGCCTTCCGATGGTCCCCGTTCCGCAGGGAAAGCGCTTTCGGCACGTCGCACTTATTGCGGCGATTGTGATTCTGGCGTTGACTTCTGTTGGATTAAGTTCGCTTCTCTGGACGCGATCGCATCCAACGGCGTATCCACCGGTGCAATTGAGGAGACTGACAGATTTCGTCGGGGTAGAAGAATTCCCGGCGTTCTCTCCCGACGGCAATTCGGTTGCTTTTGTTTCCGAAGATCGCGAGGGACGGCGACAGATATGGGTTTCCTTGCTCGCGGGAGGTTCTCCGCTTCAGATCACGCATGATGACGCTGACCACCAATCGCCCCGTTGGTCACCCGATTCCTCGTCCTTGATCTATTTTTCACCGTCAGGCAAGCCCGAGGATCCCGGGCAGATCTGGGAGATTCCGGCCTTGGGCGGAACGGCTCGTCCTATTGCCAGCAGTTTCGAGGCTGGAGATGTGAGTCACGACGGGAAGTTTCTCGCCTACTTCCACGGTGAGAACGGCAAGGTCATGTTGGTGTTGGCCAACCGTGATGGCTCGAACCCTCACACTATAGCGGAACTTTCGACCGACCTCACTTACTCCGACCTGCACTGGTCTCCGGATGATCGGATGGTGGGATACCAGGCCGGACGCGTGTTCAGTTATGACGTGTATCACGTCTCGGTCAGCGGAGGGCAGCCTCGACAAATTACACGAGACGGCAATCCTCTAGCGGGTTTTGCCTGGTTGCCCGACAGTTCAGGCATCGTTTATAGCTCCTCACGAGGAAGCACGGTCTTGTACTTGCCCATCATGAATCTCTGGTCGGTTGACCTCGGGGGGAAGAATCTTCGTCAACTTACATTCGGGGAAACGTCATACATCTCTCCCGATGTGGATCGCAAAGGCACGATCTTAGCTACTCGGATGCAGACTCAGTTTGATATCTGGAAGTTTCCTACCGGAGATAGCCCAATCGAGAATGTCGGGCGGGGAATACGAATCACGCAGCAGACCGGTGCTGTACAGACTCCCAGTGCAGGTCCAAACGATAAGGAAATTGCTTATCTTAGCGACACTGGCGGGCACGGCAACATATGGATTTTCGATCTGGAGACTCACAAGAGCCGACAGATCACCTTTGAGCAGAATCCACAGGTCGGAATTGGCGTTCCGGTGTTCTCTCCTGACGGTAAACGTATTGCGTATGTCACTCGAAGCCCCGCCGGATGGAATGTGGACCTGTGGTTGGTAAACCCTGATGGCACAAGCCCGCAGCGGATTTCGGTTGGAGGTGGTTGGGCTGCCTGGTCGCCCGATAGCCGATGGCTTTACTTCTCGGAACCCACACCTGAAGGTCAGTTTCATCTAAAGAGAGTCTCAGCCGATGGGCGCACCATACTTCCTGTGCGTGATTCGGGACAGCGACCTGCGATTGCGGCCGACGGTACCCTTTATTTCTCGGTTGAGTCCGCTAACGTCAAAGGCACTTCGGACTTGGAAATTCGCAAGGCCAAGCCTGAAAATGCGGACTCTACCGTCCTTGTACGAATCCCGGGTTCCAGAATTCCACCCTGGATGATGGTGCAACCCGTCCTTTCTCCCGACGGCAAATGGCTTGCGATGACACTCGCCGATGGATACACCAGCAACATCTGGGCGCAACCCACGGACGGTGGACCGATGCGGCGCATAACGGACTTCGGCTATCAGGCAACGCTGATCACTCGGCGTGTCTCATGGTCGAGCGATGGCAAATCGATTTTTGCCGCGGTTGGAAAAAGTGAAGCGGATATCATTTTGCTCAGCAACCTGATTCGTTAGCAATCGAATAGTTCCAGCAAGTTTCACTTGAAAATCTGCCAATCACATGCCAGTAATCCTCCAGGTTGATTCGGGCGCATAATATCGGCAAGGAGGCTCTTATGGCGCACGAAGAGTCACTCGGGGAGGAGCGTTGGCTGACCACACTCGCGGCGCTTGTGGTGGGAACAGCTTTCTTCGGACTGTGGTTTTGGCTGCTTCCGGGATGGTTGGGATTTCGAGTTGAGGGAGACAATCCGCCGCATTGGCGCTGGTTGGCTGCGATCCCATCGATACTCGGATTTGCGGTCGCGCTTCGGTGCGTGTGGGACTTTGGTTGGACTGGCCGCGGAACTCCGGCGCCATTCAGTCCGCCACAGAGATTGGTCGTGGTTGGATTCTATCGCTATGTTCGAAATCCGATGTACGTTGGGTTCGCGGTGGGATGGATTGGGCTGTGGATTGTGTTTGGGCACGCGAATCCTACCGTGATCGCCTCGGTAGCTGCAGTTGCATTAGGTATCCATTTGTTCGTCGTGTATTACGAAGAGCCGACCTTGCGTCACAAGTTCGATGGAGACTATGAAGAGTATTGCCGCAATGTACGGCGCTGGTGGCCACGACTTCGGGCATGGAATAGAGCATAACGGTAGAACTAACTCGTCATGAATAACTATCTGGAACGCCTTAGCACTGCCATCAGCGAGACAACCGCCGGGATGACAGCAGCGCAGCTTGCATACCATCCGGAGGGGAAGTGGGGCACCAGCGAGATTCTTGAACATCTCTCGCTCACATACCTCGGTACCATCAAGGGTTGTGAGAAGGCGTTGCACGAAGGACTTTCCATTGAGGGCTCTTCGACCTTGTACCAAAAGCTCGCCGTTCTGCTCGTGACGGGTGTGGGATACCTTCCTTCCGGTCGTGAATCACCAAAGGGGGCCCTGCCGAGGGGTGCCTCTCCGGAAACCATTCTCGCTGAAGTAGGCGGAAACATTCGAAGAATGGATCAGGCAATTATGGAATGCGAGGCGCGTTACGGGAGGAAGACGCCTTTAATGGATCATCCCATTCTGGGACCGTTGACCTCAAATGAATGGCGGAAGTTCCACTGGGTACACGGCAAACATCATTTAGAACAAATTCGACGCTTGCGAACCAGCGAAGAATAAGACGCCCGCCCTTGCGGATGGCAAGCAAAAATCTAGGGCGGGCATCGATCGTCTTAGAGTCCTGATGGTTCTCGAAAACTAAAGCTTGAGTTACTCGCGCATCTTGCTGGGGACGCCGGATTTCCGAGCCTGTTCCTGCAAGTCTTCGAGCTGCTTCTTGGCGTCTTCGACAGTTTTTTGTTTATCGGCAATCTGCTTCTTGTACTGAGCGTCTTCTTTGTCCCATGCTCCGGCATTGCGCAGGCGATTGCCGGCATCAGCGTACATCGCTGCCGCTCGCAGACGATACTCCCGTTCAAGAACGTCGAGTTCCCGGGAGAGTAAATCTACTTTGTCCTTTTGCGTTGCGATTTTGCCTTTCCATTCGTCGTAGCTCTTTTGCTTGTCGTCGGCGGATCCAGAATCCGCGGACTTGTTGGCATCGTCTTCGGCCCTAGGTTGCTCGGCGGATTGGTTTGCGTCGCTGGACTGAGCTCCGGCATCTGCCGTTTGCTCTGGTTCGTTGCCGACGACGCTTAGTTTGTCCGTCCGAGGCAAATTATCGTTGTCGAATTGCTTGGTTGTCGTCTTCTTATCCTTGCGGACGCTGCGCGCATAGTCGCCAAGCGAATCGGATTGTGCCTTGGCGGAAGCTGCCATGGCCGTCATTGTCAGTACTACTGCCATCCCAAGAAACAAAATGCGCTTCATAGTTTTCATCTCCCCATCAAACTCGTGACGCGATCTCAGCTTTCTTACTGCTAGCCAGGAATCCACCAATGGTGCGATCCAGGTGGGCAGATTCCGCGGCGATGTCGGAGGCTAGCTGGCGGGCGAAGTCCGGGTCCCGACCAGCAGCCAACTGTTGTGCGTAACCAGAAATGGTCGCCAGCGAATTCCGCAACTCAAAGGCCATCTCGGCAGACATTTCACCCCGCAAGCTCACCTGCCGTTGAATCTCAGCCAGTTCAGTGCGGTCATTGATCAGGCAAGCCGCTCCTAGCAGCTCGCCTGTGGTGCTCCTTACAACGGTGACTGTAATGTCGATTGTGCGTTCATCCCCCGATGGAGTTCTATAACTTGCTCCGAGGCACCGCCGCGCTGTCTGTTCACGCAAGGCAGAGGTGACCGCTGCTTCCAACTCGGGTCCGCAATCGGGCGAACGAAAAAGCTCCGACGCGCTCATTCCCACCGGCGATCCAAAACCTAAAATCTGCTTTGCTGCCGAATTGCTCTGGCGAACAAGCCCGGTCACGTTAAAAAACAAGACACCGCTCGAGAGATTCGACAGAATCGCCGCGCTGATGTTGTCTGAAGTCTTGGCTCGACGTCTCTCCACCTGCTGCATGCTCTGCAATTCGTGTTTCTGCTGTTTGAGTTCCTGGATGACGGCGTTGTACATGTGCATCGGCAATTGTTCGACCGATGATGCCTGGTCCGCCACCGAACCCTCATCCATTACCGACCGACGCAGTCGTTTCATCAGCATCTTTCCGACGACGAATGCAAAAGCCGCGACAAACAGCATCAACACGGCCGGCAGTACGATTGGGCTGGTGATCAGCGCTTTCACAGCAGCCCCCAGTACCAATGCAGGAAGCGATCTCCGAAGAAGAAAGCAATCATGGCCATCCCGCCGAGGAATACTCCGAATGGCATCTGGTGATGGCGTAAAGCAATCACGGCGGAGCGCCTCGCGTGTTTACGTGCTTCGCTGATTGGCTCATGGAACCGGACCATTCTGCGGCGTGTCCGCTTAAGCCAAACTGCAAGAACCGTCGAAAGGCCGAACAGTGATCCGGCGATCGAGGCAGTGAATATCGTGAAAATCGTGAGCTTGATGCCAAGGAACGCGCCGATCATTCCCATGAGCTTCACGTCGCCGAAGCCCATCCCTTCCACGCCCCGCGCCCTGAGATAAATGGCGCCGGCTCCGTAGATGAACGACGCTCCCACAATCGCGCCCAGCCCGGAGTCGACCAGCGACAAGAACCTCCAGGAAATGTCAGAGCTGACCGGCAGCGTAACAACGCCAGGGAGCAACTGGGATGCCAAGTCATTTACCGGGACCAACAGGCTGAATACCAGTCCGATGGCCAAGCCTGTTATTGTCAGCTTGTCCGGAAGAAGCTGTGTTTCGGCATCGGTGAAAATCAAACCTAGTAGCAGGAATCCCAAGGTGCAGTACTTCAGCATGGCTAACGTCCAACCGAAGTACGCATAGCAAGCGAGAAAGATCGCACCGGTGAGAAGCTCAACGATTAGATATCGTGGAGTGATTCGAGATGTGCAGTTGCGACAGCGTCCCCGCAAGATCAACCAGCTCAGGATGGGGACATTGTCATAAAACCGAATGGCCAACTTGCAGCCCGGACAAGTCGATCCAGGCCGGATCACGGATATCCCTCGTGGCAGGCGGTAGATACACACGTTCAGGAAGCTGCCGAATGCCAGCCCCAGCGCGAACATTTCGGATGCGAGGTAAGGATCCACCCTCCACCTTTGACTTCAAGAATGCAGAAAATTGCTGATTTTGCATTGATTATAAGGCGGATAAGGGAGTCACTTCTAAGGTACGAAAGTCATTGTACAGACGGACGATCATGCGTAAGTGACTGATCTGGAATGGATTCGTGCAGCTCGGGCGCAGCGTCCTTCGGCTTACTGGGCAGAAATACGGAGAATACGGTTCCGCTTTTGCCGGGTGCTGTGCTACTGCGCACGCGGATCGATCCTGCGTGCTTCTGGACCACGCCATGTGCGAGCCATAATCCCAAGCCCGTACCGACGTCTTTCTTGGTGGTAAAGAAGGGTTCAAAGATGTGCTGCATGTCGGCTCGGGCGATCCCTGACCCGTTATCGGCGATCAGGACCATGACACCCTGTCTGCTCCAGTTTCCCCATTCATGTCTGCGCGCGATACGCAGGTGTAACGTTCCTCCGTCTTTGACCGCATCCATCGCATTCAATGCCAGGTTCGAGAAAAGCTGCCGCAACTCGCCAGCAAAGCCCCAGACCTCCGCATCCTTGTCGAAGCGCCGCAAGACACGGATGTGCTTCTGTTGCAGCCGGCGCGAATATAAGTGCAAGATCTGCTCGATTGTCTCTGTAACGTTGAGCGGCTTGGGCGACGTATGTTCGCGCACGAATCCCAGGGTCTGATGGGCAATGACTGCGACACGCTGCACCTCTTCCTCGGCCTGCTTGAGGTATTCATGAGATCGCTCCGGCGATTGCTGTGCCAAGTAGAGGAGGTTGATCACTGCTTCCAGCGGATTGTTGATCTCATGCGCAATCGTAGCTGCCAATCGTCCAGCTGTGGCCAGCTTTTCGTTGCGCCGAAGCGCTTCTTCCGCTCTCTTCTGAGCTGTAATGTCTCGCGCAATCACTGAAGAGCCAATGACCATACCATTGCTTTTGCGCAACGGGGAGATGGAGAGCATGACGCTGACCCGGCGTCCGTCCTTGCGCATGCGTTCCGTGTGATAACTCTCGATGTGCTCGCCGCGCTGGAGCCGAACAGTATTTTGTGAGATCTCCTGTATACGCTCCGGAGGAGCGATGAGCGAGATGTGCTGCCCAACCGCTTCGTCCGCCGTGTAACCGTAGAGCGCCTCCGCTCCGCGATTCCAACTCGTGACGATACCGCCATAAGAGACGCTCAGAATGGCATCGTTCGAAGACTCGACAATCGAGGCCATCATCTGGCGCATGTCGCCTTCGCGAGTCTCCGCCCGCGATCTTTGCCGTGCCAGGCCGGCAGTCAAAATCGAGACCACTCCAAAAACCACCAGACGCTCTGCATCATTGTGAGTCACCAAGAAGCCGGTAGGAGGGAACACCCAATAGGCCAACACGCCCGCGGAAGCCACGGTACAGATCAGAGCAGGGCCGAAACCGAAAAAGCGTGCCACAACGATAACGGCTGCGATAAAAATAGCGAATGGATCCTCATGCATGACCGGCCAGAGGGTCCATATGAATAGGGCTAGTGCGGTTGCAAACAGGGCACCAGCGGAACGCACAGCCCAGTGTTGAAGCAGGTGCGTCAATCCCCAACGCTCGCTATCCGGTTGACTCATGGAAACGGAAAAGTGCAGATCGCGAGGCGCCCCGGTACTTGTCGCGCGTTCGCGAACCCCCACTTAGTTAGGATGACGGATAGGCCACGACAGTAACCTGATCCAAATCGAGGAGAACACGGCAGCAAGACTCGCGCAGTTCCCCAAATGAGCGAAAGACTTGCAACGGCTTGGCGCGGTAGGCTTTGTTCCCTCGGGGCGGACCCATGATGGTCAAGCAACTACAGACGCGTACCGAAGGGGTAGGCTTTCCCGGACGCCCTGTCGCTGATGAATCTAACAGGAAGGCATCTGCGGCGCAACGCAGGATGAGTCGGGTACGCACCTGAATACGTACCCGGACCCAACAGAGACTACTTTGCCTGCATCGTCTCGATGTAACCGGTAAGGTTCGCCACTCGTTGCTGAACTTCACTCTCGTGGCCGCCGCTCATTGATCGGAATAAATGGCCCCAGATTGGCATTTCCGCTGTGCCATGCGCGGGCGTTGCCGATTCGCCACGAATCGAAGAGGCAACTTTCATTGACGGAAACTTTCCGCCATTGTTGATCGTCAGGGCAGTCAGATTGGTCGGACGGGCCTTGAGGGCTTCAGCGGCTGGACCGTTTCCCTTGCCGTCTTTGCCGTGGCAGACAGCACAGTACGATGTGTACATCTCCTGACCCGACGCCGCAGACGTTGGCTTTACCGGCACGTGCTTGATTGTTTTCTGCGGTTCTTCTTGTGCGCCGACCGCAAGCGCTAGAGCTATGAGACCCGCAAACATCCAAATGAATTTTCGGTTTCGCATGTGTCCTCCTAGGGGACGGCTGTTAGCAAAGAGCGCCAACAGAACAGTCTAGGAAGGAAAAGAACCCTTGAATGTGAGGTTGATCACGCCGCGCGGTGACGAATGCTGGCTTTCGATGACGCCGGAGCGTGCAAAAGTGAGGGCGCGGATGCAATCCGCGCCCGTTTTCATACGATCCTGAACTGCTGTTACCTATTACTCGATTCCAGCGGAGGCCGTCCGGCATTCGGTCCTTGAGTTGTGGGGACCACACTGAGCGGCCCTTGCAACGTGAAGTTCAACACGGTCTCGGAAGGAAGCTTGATCTGCTGGCCCTTCGTGGCCGCCTGCACGCCGCCTCCCAGACCCCCGCCTGCAGCGGCACCGATGGCAGCACCTTTACCGCCTCCGGCAATAGCTCCGATGATGGCGCCGATACCAGCCCCGGCACCCACCTTCTCAGCTGTGTTCTTGCCGCGCGAAGATCCCTCGCGTTTGTACTGGTCCGTCTGGATGTTGTAGTACTTACCATTCGCTGAAATGCGATCCAGTTGGAGAATCAGTTCTGACTGGCCGGCAAACTTACCGGCGCTCTTTACCGAAACGATGTGTCCTTCCACGTCGTAGCCGGAGGGAATTGCCACTTCACCCTCCGCCGAAAGTGGTGAATCCAGAGTTGCGTGGAAAGTCTGGCCCTGCTGGCTCGTCTCCGTATCGATGGCGTCAACCAAACGCACAGCCAGGGTCGTTCCTGAAGGAATAGTGACCTTCTGAGGCGGTGGTGGAGGCGCGGGCGCAGCAGCTGGTGGAGGCACATTCGTGACTGGAGGCGCCATCGAGCTCATACTCGACGCATCGTCGTTCGATTCCTTGACCGGAGTATGTACCCGAGGCTTGCTGGCTCGCGGCTTCGCTACCGGGGCCGGTGCAGGCTTGGGTTCTTCTACGGGTGGAGTCTGTGCCGTTTCTGCCGGTGGCGGAGCTACCTGGAGATTATTCACAATCTGCTTAGCTCCAGGCTCCGACGATGCATATCGCGCCGCAGCCTCGCGCTGCGTATCGTTGTCGACTGTTCCGGACAGAGTGACGGTTCCATTGGCCGTCTGGATGTTGATTGGCTTACCGGTCAGTCCAGAATCCCCGTTCAACTTGGCCTGGATATCGCTCGTGATCTGAGCATCGCTGGGCGTTTTGGAGCAACCCACCGCAATAGTCAAAGCGGCAAGCAGCAACAGCGTTGTCAGATAAAGAGAAATCCCCTTCTTCATAAGCATCACCCCTGTGGTATAAACCCGAATCTGCCTTGTTAGATGCAGTATTCCTTGATTTTTTTGGATCAAAATATTGTACAGGCAGAAGGAGTTAGCGGAACCGATACCCGCGAACCAGAAGTGCAACGAGCTGTGAATGAACTCCTCAACCGCCCGCTAGCTTTGGTGGAGAAACTTGTAGTCTAGGATGGAGGCTGCCATCCCTTGTCCGTCAGCGGTGTTCTGTGCTTCCTTTGAGCGGATAATGCGCCCTTGGCAAAGCACCGAGCTGTTCTTCTGCCCTGAAATCTCCTCCGGCATCTCGAAAACCATCTCCACCAACGTGTTGTCTGGAAGCAATTCCGGGCCATGCAACAGCACGCCAGACTGGCTCAAATTCTCGATTGTGCCTTCAAACCATGTGCCCAGGTTCTTCACCCGATAACGGAGCGGTGCGTTCAAGGCAAGACGACGTGCACGTGGAACCCAGGTCGGCTTCTTGGCGTGGCTTCTAGAACGGCGATGGGCAGTTGCTGCCTCAGCCGGCGAATGATCTACGCGCTCAGTACGACGCATGGTGTTCCAGTCATATTTGTACTCGGCAGCACACACGAGACAGACCTGGTAATAGTGACCATCAGTTGCGCGGCGGGGCCATGAGAACTCGTGGGAGCAATGCCTAAGCATGAAAGCATCCAAAATTTTCTGCGCCATAATTCACGTCGCTCGGTACGACCCATCATCTACTGATACGCCCCGCTTGTGTAGGTTACTTTCGTGTATCAACCAGTTCCGCCGATTGTCTGCAAAGCACCGTGTATCATCACCGCCATGGAGCCAGTTTCCGCCTTCGTTTTAGCCGGGGGCAAAAGCACGCGCATGGGACAGGACAAGGCGTTTCTAAGCGTTGAAGGCGTGACGATGCTGGAGCGCTCTCTTGCCTTGGTTCGGTCTGTTACGGAACAGGTTTGGATCTCGGGCGACGCAAGTAAGTTTTCGTCCTTTGCTCCAGTTGTGGAAGACATCTACCCGGATCACGGGCCACTCGGGGGAATTCACGCCGCACTTCGAGCAACGGCAACCGATCTGGATCTAATGCTTGCGGTAGATCTACCCCTAGTGGACGTTCGTCTACTGCGATACCTTTTATATATTGCCGATGAATCGGGCAGCGTTGTAACTGTTTGCGAAGCCGGGGGCCGTCTTCATCCCCTGTGTGCGGTCTACCGGCGTGAGTTTGCCGAACTTGCCGAGCGGGCACTCATACGGGGGCAAAACAAGATCGACGTGCTTTTTCAGGAGACCAGAACTCGAATCATTTCGGAGGCGCAACTCAACGGAATAGGATTCTCCGCAAAGATGTTCCTTAACGTAAACAGTCCGATCGATTTGCGCACACTCACGGACTCGAAGAGCTAGATTCGCCAGCTGTCGTGCCATTTCGTACAGGCTTCGACCTGGTTGAAATATGATGAAGGAAGAAAACTGACTTGCATGCCCAGCGAAGACAATATCGAACCATACATTGACTTTCAGAATGTCTCTAAATCATTCGGAGACAACCACGTTTTGAAGAACGTGAGCTTCAATGTGCTGCCCGGGGAAACGGTATGCATTCTCGGGAGGAGCGGCGTGGGCAAGTCCGTTTCGCTCCATAACATCATGGGTTTTCTGAAGCCGGACTCGGGGCGAGTGATCGTTGCGCATGAGGACATCACCGACTATGGCGAGGAAGACCTGGAGAGAATCCGGAAAATAGTGACAATGGTTTTTCAGAACGGGGCTTTGTTTGACTCTCTTACAGTGGGTGAGAATGTTGCGTTTCCACTCCGTGAGCGAGGCGACCTGAGCGAAGAGCAGATTTTTCAGATTATTGATGGATTGCTCGATATGGTCGGAGTCAAGGAGATGCGAGACCAGTTGCCATCCGATCTCTCAACCGGAATGAAACGATCTGTGGCGATTGCCCGTGCCCTGGCGGCCCAACCGGAATGCGTTTTATATGACGAGCCCACCACGATGGTCGATCCGCTGATGGCCCAGCTTCTCGGAGACTTGATCAAGCGGCTAAAGATTCAGCTTCACTTGACGAGCGTAGTAGTCACGCACGACATGAGGCTGGCAAAGAAGCTTGCCGACCGGATTGTGTTTCTACACGAAGCGCGACTGGTTTTCTTTGGAACGTTTGCAGAGATGCAGGAATCAAAGGAGCCCATCCTGCAGGAATTCTTGGAGCTCGATGAATTAAAGCTTGAGGCTTGAAGAACCAGCGGTTCAAAATATCCCGGCTTCAAAACCCCTGCGCCACCAGCCTCTCCAGCGTTATGGGCGTATTGCTTGATTCTCCGCGCAGCATTTTCTCGACATACTTGGCGATCATGTCCACTTCGAGATTTACCGGATCACCACTCTTGAGTGAGCCCAGGTTGGTCATCTTGATTGTGTGAGGGATGATGGCCACTGTCACGTGTGTGCCTTCGATTTTTGCGACGGTCAGGCTGATGCCCTCGATCGACAGAGAACCTTTGAAGATCACGTATCTCGCCAACTCAGGCGGAATCTCGATGTGCAGCCAGTAGTCGTCCGCTCCCTTGATCCTATCGAGGGAGATGAACCTGCCTGTGCCATCCACATGCCCCTGAACGATGTGTCCGCCAAAGCGTCCGTCTGCGCGCATCGGTAGTTCGAGGTTCACCAACGCGCCTTCTTTGATCCGGGAAAACGACGTCCGATCCCACGTCTCGTGGGCCAAGTCTGCGCAGAAATATTCCGGCGTAAACTCGACGGCGGTCAGGCACACTCCGCTGACGGCAATGCTCGCGCCCCTCGTCAGTTCCTTTACGAGTTCGGATGCTGCTACGGTCAGGCGATGATTGTCACCCTTCTGGTCAATTCGAATTACTTTACCGACTTCTTCAACGATTCCAGTGAACATGAAATACCCCTCAGGTTAGTCCGCGTATGGATCGCGCAAGTATCCCTCTACTGCGTAATCCTCGCCAAAGCGATGCAAGCGAACAGATTTCACATGCGCCGCCTCACTCATAAGGTGGAATCCCTCGCCGGCGGCGAATGGAACGGACCCAGTTCCAGCAAGAATTTTTGGCGTGTAGTAGAGGAAAACCTTATCCACAATTCCGGATGCCAAGGCAGCCCAGTTGACCAGCGCTCCGCCTTCGATCAGCAGGCTTGTGATCTGCTGCTCGGCCATTCGTTCCGCGGTGTGAGCCATGTCAGGGCGCCCATCAAGTCCCGCGTAACGGACTTGCTCGACGCGAATGCCTCGTCTGACAAGATTCTTTTTCCGGCTCTCATCCGCCAATGAGCACAGAACCAGGACGTCATCTTTGGCTGTCTGCACAACGCGCGATTCCAGCGGAAGACGAAGGTGCGAATCGAGTATCACACGCAATAATGGCCGCCGCCGGGGCCTGCCACTGCGATCGGTGAGAAGGGGATCATCCGCAAGGATCGTGCCAACTCCCACCATGATGGCATCGCTTGCGTGTCTCAGTTCGTGCACATGAACACGGGCGACTTCACTCGTGATGTAACCGCCAGTTGGGCCTTTCTGCGTCGGATTCGGTGGCGGAGCGATTTTCCCATCGAGAGTCATCGCAGCCTTAAGCGTTACAAGAGGCAGTTTGTGACGGATGTACTTGGCAAACCATTCGTTGAGTTCACGAGCTTCATCCTGAAGGATCCCGCTCGCGACCTCGATCCCAGCGGAGCGCAGCTTCTCAAAACCGCTTCCGTTCACCGCTGGATTCGGGTCGGGCATGGCAGCAACCACTCGTCGAATGCCGGCCGCAATCACAGCGTCGACGCAAGGCCCGGTGCGCCCTTGATGGCTACATGGTTCGAGGTTGAGGTAGAGAGTTGCGCCGCGTGCTTTTTCCCCCGCCTGCTCAAGGGCAAGAACCTCGGCATGCTTTACGCCGTCATATGTGTGGAAGCCAGAACCGACAATCTCTTCGCCATTGACAACGAGCGCGCCCACGCAGGGGTTGGGTGACGTCAAACCGATTCCCTGGCGTGCTAATTCCAAGGCACGGCGAAGAAAGCTCTCGTCACGCTTTCCGGATGTGGTCAAGAAATTATTATTCCATGGTTCAGCGGCCAAGCTACTCTGTCGCGTGATGGTGGGCTACTTCACGCGAACAAGGACTCAACAAAATCTTTTGGGTCGAATGGCAACAGGTCTCCCGCTTTTTCTCCCACGCCCACGTAGCGCACTGGGACACCCAGTTCACGCGAAATAGCAACCACGACTCCCCCCTTCGCGGTTCCATCCAATTTTGTCAGCACGATGCCGGTAACGCCGGCTGATTCCGTGAACAGGCGCGCCTGCTGCAACCCGTTCTGGCCTGTTGTCGCATCCATCACCAGCAATGTTTCGTGAGGAGCGCCGGGAATAATGCGTTGCGCGGTGCGGCGCATCTTCTCCAACTCCGACATCAGGTTCGCCTTCGTATGAAGACGTCCCGCTGTGTCTACGACGACGTAGTCCGTGTGGCGTGCTGAAGCAGCCTGCAATGCGTCAAACAGCACAGCTGACGGGTCTCCACCTGGCTTGGTTCGAATCACTTCGGTTCCCGTGCGCTGGCCCCAGATTTCAAGTTGGTCGATCGCAGCGGCGCGAAAGGTATCGGCCGCGCAGAGCAGAACGGTCTTGCCACTGGAGCGGAAGACTTGAGCCAGTTTGCCAATGGTGGTGGTCTTTCCGGTTCCGTTCACGCCGACAACCAGAATGACTTCGGGCGTTCCATCCACTTTGTTGACCGGCTGGTTATTTGCCCTTTGAAGAATAGAAAAGATCTCATCTTTCAATAAACGCTTTAACTCATGTACGTCTCTGATCTGCTTCCGGTCGGCCTTCTGCCGGAGGTTTTCAAGGACTTCGTGGGTCGTAGTGCTGCCCAGGTCGGCGCCTATCAACGTTGCTTCAAGATCCTCGAGCGTCGACCGATCGATTTCCTTGCTGAAGGCAACTACTTCCTCGATGCGCTCGCTGAGGTTCTCGCGCGTACGTGTAACCGCCTGCTTCATGCGGTCAAACAGGCCCGGTTTCTGCTGTTCGTCCAGACTGCCAAAAAGGGTTTGAATCATAGGGCTGCTTCAATTATAGCGGTGCTACTGAGGTCGTGGAGGTTGCCATCACTGCGCTGTCAGTCGGATGGGAGCAGATGACGTTATGGAATATCAGAGACGACAAAGCGCCGTCGATGACGTTAAACGGATGTGGTGGGTTCCGGCTCAGGAACGAGCGGTCCGGGAGTTGGGCCTCCTGCCGCGGCGATGATTGCGGCGGCGAGCGCCGGACCACTTGTGAGAGGACGTTGCACCCGGATTTCCCCGCGTTCATATATGGCTGCCAACGCGAGCACTGCGGCGGGGTCGAGCCGCTTTCCAGATAGCGAATGAATGATTTTAAGCGCCGATTGGGGATCGTGAGCTTGCTGGTATGGGCGATTGGTGGTCAGTGCGTCGAACGTGTCCGCCACAGCGATAACGCGGGCAAGAAGGGGAATCTCATCCCCTTTCAGGCCATGCGGATATCCCCGGCCATCGAGTGATTCGTGGTGCA
>Ga0066903_100000909_pt1 | contig 20300 bp, 18 predicted proteins | sample PanSoiMetaGPlot1_FD_67491 | JGI IMG/M metagenome (GOLD analysis project Ga0066903, IMG submission 67491) | Tropical forest soil microbial communities from Panama analyzed to predict greenhouse gas emissions - Panama Soil - Plot 1 (version 2) | ecosystem: Environmental > Terrestrial > Soil >... | reverse complement strand
GCTCGGCATCCTTGTAGTTCCAGATGTCCACGCTGGTGAGATCGCTGGAGTCGTCGGGATCGGGCGCGCGAGGCGCCGCGGTGCCAAAAAACAGGCGCCCGCCATCCTTCGAGAACTCGAGGCGGCCGTTGTCGCTGACGCTCATCGCGCCGCCCGACGGCATGGCCAGCTCCGTCGCCGTCTCCGTGGTGGTCGGCCAGTGATACAGCTTGAAGCGCGGGACCGCCGATGCGAAGTCGTCGCGGTCGCTCACGAACGCCGCCTGTCTGCCGTTGGTGTCGAACGCGAACCCCTTGTAGTCGCCAGGCCCGGCGAGCAGCGTCTTGCGAACGCCGTTGGCGAGGCCGCGAACGAACGCGCCGTCGTTCGCCGGCGTTTTCGACGAGACGGCATAGACCAGCCACGCGCCGTTCCTGCTCATCGCGTAGTCGCTGACCTCGGAGATGCTCGTCTGCGCGCCGTTGTGAAGATCGCGGATGACGAGATCGGTGCCGGGCTCTTTCTTGTCGCGTTTTCGAGCCTGGTCCGGCTGAAGCCGGACACTACTCGTATCGGGTCTGACTCCATTCGCCTCAGACACCGGCGCGGTCAGGTACACGATCACCTGCGGCGTTTCGTCGGGTACGCGGAAACTCTTCACGTGCTCGGCCAGTGTCATGACCTGGCCGGTCGAGAGGTTGACGTAGCCGACGCCGTTCTTCGGCATTTCCTCCGGCTTCTTCTTCGCCTTGCGCGCCGAATCGACATCCTTCTTGTATGGCGCAACCGCGAAGACGACGAACCTGCCGTCGGTGGTGATCAGCGGATCGCGTCCGCGCGGCGCGTGGATCTCCGCGGTGGTTTTCAGGTTGCGGACGATCAGCTCGCCGTCGCCGTCCTCCGGTATCAGCGCGTAGGCCAGCCACACGCCGTCGGAGGAGAGCCTGGTCCCCTGAATCGACTTCCAGGAGTCGTAGACGTCGTGCGTGATCGGCTTTTTCGGCTGCGCGGAGGCGGGCCCGCCAAGCCAGAACAAAACGACAAGTCCGGCGATCGCAGCGGCAGGCTGGTGTCGAAGACGGACGCGCATAGCTCATCCCTCCAGCTATCGCGCGCAGTATAGCGCCGCAAGAGAAATTGGTGAGTTGGTGGATTGGTGACTTGGTGAATTAGTTCGCCAACTCACCAAGTCACCAACTCACCAATTTCTCGCCTGCGGCGATCCGAACTTCTGGCCGTTGACGGTTTCGTAGTCGTAGGTGACGCGGAAGGTGGATCGACCGGCGATGAGGATGTGCGCGACCGACTCGAGCGCGACCGGCATGCGGATGCCGGCGAAGCGTTTGTACGAGCGGACGATCTCGACGCGCCGCGTCCAGAACGATGGCGACTTCACCAGCCGCCCTTCGAGCCGCACCAGATCGCCGTCGTCGGGGTTGACGAAGATGGCGCCGTCCACGAGAAGCTCGCCCTTGCGCCTCGGCTTGAGCGTCAGCGACGCCAGCCCATCGGGCGTCATGCCGGCGTCGGCGAACTCGTAGTTGTCGAGGGTCAGTGCGGCGCGCGCCGGCGACCCGTCGGCCCACATCTTTCTCTCGGTCTCTAGCGCGGCGTGAAAGACTTTCGATCGGATGTATTCCGATCCGCCTTCACCGACGACGCGGTAGCGGAAGCCGTTGCGATCCGCTTCGGTCCAGACATCCATCCATGCGCTCTGTCCGAAGCGATCGCTCTTCGCGTCCACGTGACGCAAGACGCGGAATGTCGTGGGATCGGGATCGGGGCTGGTCAGAAACCGCTGGACGACCGGCGTGCCGCCGGCTGACTCTCTTGCCAGTCCCGAGACGCCCGCGGCCAGCAACACGGCCGTGAAGGGAAGCGCCAGAGTCAGACAAGGTGCACGCAGCACGTCTCCCGACATAGCAATTTCAGGTCCGCTTCGTGAGTGCCTCGCGGGCCTGGATGGCCAGCGACCGAGCTTCGTGGCGTGTCGGCGAAAGGACGGTAATGTGGCCCATTTTCCGCCCCGGCCGTGGTGTTGCCTTGCCGTATAGATGGAGTTTTACGTCTGGAAACCGTAAAGCCGCCTCCCAATGTGGCTCTCCAGCTTCCCAAAGGTCGCCCAGCAGGTTTGTCATCGCCGCCGGCTGGAGCTGCTCGGTGGAGCCAAGGGGCAAGCAGCAGATGGCACGCAGCTGCTGCTCGAATTGGCTCGTCCGGCACGCGTCGAACGTCAGGTGGCCGGAGTTGTGCGGACGGGGCGCCAGCTCGTTGACCATCAGGCGGCCGTCGCGCGTGACGAAGAATTCGACGCACAAGAGGCCGACGTAATCGAGCGCTTCCATGATCGCGCGCGTGATGGCAACTGCGTCCTTCGCAATCGCCGGCGGCACGTCGGCGGGCGCCACCGATACGTCGAGGATGTGGCGGTGATGCGCGTTCTCGATCGCGCCGAAGTCCGACCACTCGCCGCTCACGCCGCGCGCGCCGATGACCGAGATTTCCTTCTCGAGATCGAGAAAGGCTTCAAGGACGGCTTCGCGCCGCCCAAGCGAATCCCACGCGGCCGCCGCTGCTTCGGGGCGCACGATCGCTACCTGCCCTTTTCCGTCGTAGCCGAACGCGGCGGTCTTGAGCACGGCGGGCACGCCGACGCTCGTCAAGGCCGCGGCAAGATCCGCGTCGGTGCGGACCGGCGCGAAGGGCGTCACGGGGATGCCGCGATCGGCGAGGAATGTCTTCTCGCGGATGCGATGCTGCGCGATCGCGAGCGCACGTCCGTTCGGGCGCACGATCGCCACCTCTTCGGCCGCCGCCGCGGCCTCTGCCGACACGTTCTCGAACTCGAACGTGACGACGTCCACGGCTTCGGCAAACCGCCGCACGGCGCTGACATCGTCGTACGACGCGACGTGCTCGACGTCGGCAATCTGCCCCGTCGGTGTGTCGTGCTCCGGCGCGAGCGTGTGCACGCGATACCCGAGACGGCGCGCCGCCATCGCGAACATCCGTCCGAGCTGGCCGCCGCCGAGCACGCCGATCGTGGCGCCGGGACCAATCACCCGGAGTTCAGAGGGTCTGGCCACGTACTTCGGCAGAGAGCTCATCCCGGTAGGCCTGCAGCTTTTTCTGGAGGTCGGGGCGCGTCGTCGCGAGAATCGCCACCGCGAGCAGCCCGGCGTTGGCGGCGCCGGACGCGCCGATGGCGACGGTGGCGACCGGCACGCCGCGCGGCATCTGGACGATCGACAGCAGCGAGTCGAGCCCGTTCAAGGCTTTGCTCTGGACCGGCACGCCGATGACCGGAAGCACGGTGTGCGACGCGACCATTCCGGGCAGATGCGCGGCGCCGCCGGCGCCGGCGATGATGACCTGGAGGCCGCGGCCGGCCGCCGTTTGTGCGTACGCGGCCATTTCGGCGGGCGTGCGGTGCGCCGACACCACCTTGCATTCGTGCGCGACGCCGAAGCGGTCGAGCATCGCGTCGGCTTCTTGCATCGTCTCCCAGTCGGATTTGCTGCCCATGATGACGCCGACCAGCAGTGGTTCAGACATCGGCCGCTAGGATAACATCGAGGTTTATGAAACGCGCTGTTCTGATCGTCGCGCTCGCGATCGCCGCGCCGGCGTTCGCGCAATCGTCGCCGCCGAAGATCGAGGTGCCCTACACGCAGTTCCGGCTGCCGAACGGCCTCACCGTCATCCTGCACGAGGATCACACCGTGCCGATGGTGACGGTGAACATGTGGTACCACGTCGGCTCCGCGCGCGAGAAGCCGGGCCGCACCGGCTTCGCGCATTTGTTCGAGCACCTGATGTTCATGGGATCGGGCCACGTCAAGCCGGGCGAGTTCGACGAGTGGCTCGAGCGCGCCGGCGGTCAGAACAACGGCTCGACCGAGAACGATCGGACCAACTACTACATCGACGTGCCGGCCAACGCGCTCGAGCTCGCCTTGTTCCTCGAATCCGATCGCATGGCCTACCTGCTCGACACCATGTCCCCGCAGGTCGTCGACGCCCAGCGCGACGTGGTGAAGAACGAGCGCCGGCAGACCTACGAGAACCGGCCGTACGGCATGGCCGACGAGGTGCTCGGCGAGATGCTGTACCCGGAAGGGCATCCCTATCACTGGCCGGTCATCGGCTACATGGCCGACCTCACCGCCGCGAGCTACGACGACGTGGTGCAGTTCTTCAAGAAGTACTACACGCCGTCGAACGCGAGCCTGGTGGTGGCCGGCGATATCGACACCGCGAGGACGCGTCAGCTGGTCGAGAAGTGGTTCAGCGACGTGAAGCCGGGTCCGGCGCCTGAACCGATGACGATTCCGGGTGTCGCGCTGACCGGCGTGCAGAAGAAGACCATCACCGATCGCGTGCAGCTGCCGCGTCTCTATCTCGCGTGGGTGACGCCGGCGCACTTCGCGCCGGGCGACGCCGCGCTCGATCTCGTCGCCGACACGCTCGCCGGCGGCAAGAACTCGCGGCTCTACAAGCGGCTGGTCTACGACCTGCAGATCGCGCAGGACGTCAGCGCCTTCCAGCAGTCGCAGGCGCTCGCGTCGGCGTTTCAGATCGTGGCGACGCCGCGCCCGGGCCACACCGTCGACGAATTGAAGAAAGTGATCGACGAAGAATTGCAGAAGTTGCAGCAGGAGCAACCGGACGCGCACGAGCTCGAACGATCGATCAATCAGATCGAGGCCTCGTTCTACAACCGCATGGAGCGTACCGGCGGCTTCGGCGGCAAGGGCGATCAGCTGAACGCCTACTACACGTTTGCCGGCGATCCCGACTGGTTCGCCGAGGATCTCGCCCGCTACCGCGCCCAGTCGCCGTCCGACGTGCGCGCCGCCGCGGCGCAATACTTGCCGCTCGATCGACGGGTGGAGCTGGTGGTCGAACCGGAGAAAAAGCCATGAGCCGTGTTCGTCGAACAGCGCTTTTCACGAAACCGCGAAACCACGAAACCACGAAAGGTTTGGTTTTCGTGTTTTCGTATTTCGTGTTTTCGTGCTGCGTGGCTTCGCTGGTCGGCCTGGCCACGGTGTTGGCGCAGCAAGCCCCCGACCGCAGCCATCCGCCCGAGCCCGGCCCGCCGCCGGCACTGCACCTGCCGCAGATCCAGAAACGCCAGCTCTCGAACGGTCTCGCCGTCTGGATCGTCGAACTGCACAAGGTGCCGGTCGCGCAGGTCAACCTGGTCGTCCTGAGCGGCACCGCGGCCGATCCCGGCGGCAAGTTTGGTGTCGCCAGCCTGGCCGCGGCGATGCTCGAGGAAGGCGCCGGCTCGCGCTCGGCCCTCGAGCTCGCCGACGCCATCGATTATCTCGGCGCGGACCTTGGAACCGCGGCGGCGATCGACTCGATGTCGGTCCGCCTGCACGTGCCAGTCGCACGGCTCGCCGACGCGCTGCCGCTGATGGCCGACGCCGCGCTGCGGCCGACGTTCCCGAAAGACGAGCTCGAGCGTCAGCGTCAGGAGCGGCTGACCAACATCATTCAGGCGCGGGACGAGCCGGCGACGATCGCTTCGGTCGGCTTCTCGCGCGTGCTCTACGGACGAGGGCATCGCTACGGCACGCCCGGCTACGGCACCGCCGAAACGCTGAAGGCGTTCACCGTCGACGACCTGCGAAGCTTTTACGCGACGGCGTTCCGGCCTGGCAACGCGGCGCTGATCGCCGTCGGCGATTTCACGCCCGACCGGCTGGTGCCGATGCTCGAATCGAGCTTCGGATCGTGGAAGGCGCCGGCCGCCGCTCCGGCCGCTGCCGAAAAGCTGCCGCCGGTCGATCAACCGGCGGCGCGCGAAGTGATCCTCATCGACAAGCCGGGCGCGCCGCAGACGCAGATCCGCATCGGCTGGATCGGCGCGCCGCGCTCCACGCCCGACTACTTCCCGCTGATCGTGATGAACACCATTCTCGGCGGGTCGTTCAGCTCGCGGCTGAACATGAACCTCCGCGAGAAGCACGGCTATACCTACGGCGCATCGTCTCAGTTCGACATGCGCGCGTTGGCGGGACCGTTCACCGCCGGCGCCGGCGTCCAGACCGACAAGACCGGCGAGGCGCTCAAGGAGTTCTTCAACGAGCTCCAGGGGATGCTGAAGCCGATTCCGGCCGACGAGCTCAATCGCGCGAAGAACTACGTGGCGCTCCGCTTCCCCGCCGCCTTCGAGTCCACCAGCGACGTCTCGCGCCGCCTCGAGGACGCGCTCGTCTACAAGCTGCCGGACGACTACTTCTCGAAGTACGTGCAGAACATCCAGGCGGTCACCGCCGCCGACGTGCAGCGCGCCGCGCAGAAATACGTTCAGCCGAACCGCTTCGCGGTCGTGGTGGTTGGCGACCGCCAGAAGATCGAGCCGCAGATCCGCCCGCTCAACCTCGGCAACCTGAAGATGATGACGATCGACGAGGTGTTCGGGCCGAAACCGTAGGGGGTGACGGCCGGGAAGGTCTGGAAGGTCGAGAGGGTCTGGAGGGTCTGGAGGGTCTGGAAGGCAAGCGGCGGGGTTTCCACCTTCCCGACCTTCCTGACCCTCCCGACCTTCCCGACCTTCCCGACCCTTTATCGTTGTGCCGTCGACATCGTCGCCGACGCGATGTAGTCCCAGTGCCGCGCGGCGTTCTTGACGATGACGTCGAGATCCTCGGCGAGGAGGTACTTCTGGTCGATCAACCGCTGCGCCGAACTGGTGACCTGCGCGAGATACTGATCCTTGCCCTGATAGCGCTCGTCGATTGACTGGCGCGGATCGTTTTTCTGCTTCCGCTCGGCGCTGGTGCGCGGCAGCGGGATGTACGACCCCTGCATGCTCGACAGGACGGTGGTCGGTCCCGAGCGCTCGTTGAACAGGTTCCAGCCGGTGTAGGTCGCGAGCGGTACCGAGAGCTCCGGCATGCGGATGCCGGCGATGCCGTTGCCATCGGCATCCACCTGCGGCACCAGCATCGGGAACGGCTTGCCGATCTTCGGCGGCTCGATGGTGATCACCCCTTCGGTCGCGAAGCGCGGACCGTAGTCCACGCGGTACGCGCGCAGCGTGCTGGTGGTGGTCTGGACGCCGGCCAGCTTCGGGAACTTCAGCTTCTCGGGCGCGACCAGCGTGCCGTCCGCGATCCGCGGGTACTTGCTGGGCGGCGGTAGCGTCCCCGTCGCTTCCCACCGATCCATCGCCACGAGCAGCGCCTTCATCCCCCATCGATAGTCGAGCGGGTTGTTCTTCTGCTGACCGATCGTCTGCGCCGGCGGGAAGCCGGCCGGTCCGTGCTGACCTGCGGACAGCAGGTAAATGCGCACGTTGTCCATCAGCGGCGCGTCGGCGGTCCCGTCGACGGTGGTGTGGATGAGCGACGCGGCGCGGCCCCAGTACTCGTACTCCGAGTTCGTGTAGAACACCTTCGGCAGCAGCTCGGGCGATCCGGGGTGCGTCAGCAGGCCGTCGGTGACACCGGTCTCCGGATCCTTCTGCGCGACGTCGGTGAACGGGAAGATGTCTGTCGGATAGAAGAAGTTCAGGTACGGATGACCGTCGCGCGACGGCTGGGCGAAGCGATGGTTGAAGCTGCCGCGCCCGGCGCCGGCGACGTGCGCGATCACGCCGTCGAACACCTTGCGGTTGTCCTCGCTCCGATTGAAGCCGTCGTACAGGTACTTGCGCAGGAATCGGCCGCTCTGCGAGACGCCGAACGCGGTCGCGCGCGCGATCGCGCCGGACGGGATCGACAACGCCGCCGCGGCGTCGCCCGACTTGTACTTCAGCATCGCGATCGTGTCGCGGATGGCCGCCGGCCCCAGGCCGACCATCGGCGGATTGTCGGCCGTGTAGACCACTTCGTAGATCTTGTTCGGCTCGAACTTCGACGCCATGTAGACGTGCGTGGCGTCGGCCACGCGCGAGCCCTTGTCGTCCCGCGCGAAGCCCCACTGGTCGCGCGGGATGATCCGCCGCGGCCCGTCCACCGAATCGCGGACCGTCAGCGTGTTGCCCGGATCGCCCGGATCCGCGACCGCGTACTCGGTGTGATTGCGGTCGGACAGCGAGTGATCGAGCTCCTTCTCGGTCGGAACGAAATCGCTGCGCACGATGCCGCGAATCGGCCGGCCGTTCTCGGTCGGCGTCGGCACGTACACGCGCATCAGGCCGGGACGCTGGGGGACATCGAACTGCCAGCCGACCCACAGCAGCGTGAAGCCCTGCTTCATCAGAAAGCCGTCGCCCATGTCGGCAGGCGTCTTCGGGTCGACGCTGCCGGTCGCGTGGTTGAAGAACGCGAGCATCCCTTTCCCGCCCCGGTTCGACACCTCGTAGAGAACCGCGCCGTTCCCCTTCTCGATCTGTTTCGGCTTGATGAGAAAAAAGTCCGCTGAGAACTCGACCTTGCCAGCCGCGTTGCGCGGCGCCTTGTCGATGTCGGTGACGATGCGGTTGGCGGGAAGCGCCGGATCGACGGCGAAGAAGATCTTGCCGGCGAGCTTCTCGTAGGGGCCCGACGCGCCGAACGGCTGGCCGCCGACCAGATCCGCGCGCGACGTCACGTCGATGCGAACGACTTCGGCCGCGGCGGGCGCAACCGCGAGCCCGAGCAGAACCGTCATCACCGCCAGCGGCGACAGCTTCAGGCGCATGCGAACCTCCCTCAGAGCGTCCATAACCTTAACATCGTTCCACCGCGCAGTTGGTGACTTGGTGAGTTGGTGAATTCCTTTCAACTTAAGTCACCAACTCACCAACTCACCAATTGCCGCGTGGCGAGCTTGGTGTAGGCTACGTCTCGCCCGAATGGACCAGAAGCTCGGAGTGGCGGTGTGCGGAACCGGCTGGTGCGCGACGCAGCACATCATGGCGTTTCAGCGGAACCCTCAGAGCGCCCTCAACTGGATCGTCGCCCACGACGTCGATCGCGCGCGCGCATCGCTCGCGAAGGCGGGCATCGACATCTGCGGCGCCCGAGTCACGGCACACCTCGACGAGGCGCTCGCGGCCCGGGACGTGGACATCGTGGTCATCGCGACGCCGAATCATCTGCATGCGGATCAGGCGGTCGCCGCGGCTCGAGCGGGCAAGCACTTCGTCCTCGAGAAACCGACCGGCCTCGACGAGGCGGAGCTGGTTCGCATCCGCGACGCCGTCCGCCGCGCCGGCGTGCGGACGATCGTCTCGTTCGTGCTGCGGTTCAACCCGTTCCTGAAATTCGCGCGATGGCTTCGCATGGAGGGGTGGCTCGGCGACATCCGCTTCGCGCGGACGCAGTACCTGTCGAATGTGACCGACTGGTACAGCGGATGGAAGTGGGTCCGCACGCGCGAGAGCGGCCGCAGTCACCTGCTCGCCGCCGGCTGCCACGCCGTCGACGCGCTGCGCTGGTGCTCGGGCCGCGAGCCGATCGAGGTCAGCGCGCTGCACACGCACTTCACCGCCGGCTACGAATGGCCAACCTCCATCGTCGCCAACCTGACGCTCGAGGGATCCGCGCTCGGTCACGTGACCAGCTCCACCGATTTCATGCAGCCCTACAACTTCATCGTCGAGCTGATGGGCGATCGGGCGACGCTGCGGCAGGATTTGATTCAGTGGCTCGACACGCCGGTCGATCTCGAGCAGCTCGCCGCGGCCAACCCGTTCGACGACGTGCGGCTCTCGGCGTCGACCGACAGCGCCGGCCGTCCCGGGATTCGCATCACCTGCACGATGCCGGAGTCGAGCGACGTCGTTCACCATCCGTTCCAGCCGCTCGACAACGAGCTGGTGACCTGCGTGCTCGAGAATCGTGAAACGTCGACCAGCGTCTTCGACGCGCAGAGGACAATGGAAGTATGCCTGGCGGCCGATCGATCGGCCGCGCTCGGCGGCACGCCGGTGCGGCTGCCCCTCGTCATTGATTAAAGGGATTGATATGAGCACCAAGCCTTCGCGCCGTGAGTTCCTCAAGGCCGCCGCCGCGACCGCCACCGCGCCGGCGATCCTGCGCGCCCAGCGGACGACGTCCGCCGCGGCGACAACGCAAACCGTTGCGCCGAGCGACCGCATCCGCTTCGCGATGATCGGGCTCGGCATTCGCGGCCAGCAGGATGCGCGATCGGCGGTGCGCGCGCCTGGCGCTGAGCTGGCTGCCGTGGCCGACGTCTACGACGGACACCTCACGCTGGCGAAGGAGATCTTCGGCGGCAGCCTCGTCACCACGCGCGACTATCGCGAAATTCTGGCGCGGCGCGACATCGACGCCGTGGTCATCGCGACGCCCGATCACTGGCACATGCAGATGGCGATCGAGGCGATGAAGGCGGGCAAGGACGTCTACGTCGAGAAGCCAATGGTGCAGCAGCTCGAGCAGGGGCTGCGGGTGATCGAGACGGCGCGCGACACGAGCCGCATCCTGCAGGTCGGCAGCCAGCACCCGAGCTCGATCGTCTATGCGAAGGCGAAGGAGTTGTATCGCGCCGGCGCGATCGGCGAGCTGAACCTGGTGGAGGCCTGGATCAACCGCAACTCGGTGCTGGGCGCCTGGCAGTACTCGATTCCGCCGGATGCCTCACGGCAGACGATCGACTGGGATCGGTTCCTGGGCAGCGCGCCGCAGCGGCCGTTCGACCCGACCCGCGTTTTCCGCTGGCGGAACTATCGCGATTACGGGACGGGCATCCCGGGCGATCTCTTCGTTCACCTGTTCACCGGAATCCATTTCGTCCTGGACGCGATCGGGCCGACGCGCGCGATTGCGATGGGCGGCCTGCGCTACTGGAACGACGGCCGCGACGTCCCAGACGTGATGCTGGCGATGTACGAGTATCCGAAGACAGCGACGCACCCGGCGTTCACGCTGTCGCTGAAGGTGAACTTCGCAGAGGGGGCAGGCGAGAGCTACGTGTTCCGTTTCGTCGGTCCCGAAGGGGTGCTCACGATTGGCGACAACGCCGTGACCCTGGCGCATCGGCCGCGCGCCAAGGAACCCGGGAACACCGCCGACACGTTTGCGAAGGCGACGCAGGAGGCGTTCGTCAAGGAGTACCGGAAGACCTATCCCGACCGTCCGGAGCTGCGCCCGGGCAACGACGAGGTGTACTCGGCGCCGCCCCGCTACAACTCGACCGAGGATCACTTCGTCACGTTCTTCGACGCGATGCGCTCGCGAAAGCCGGTGGTCGAGAACGCCGTGTTCGGCCTGCGCGCCTGCGGTCCTGCGCTGCTCGCCAATCACAGCCTGTTCGAAGGACAGCCGATCGGCTGGGATGCGGAAAAGATGACGCGCACGCAGCCCGTGTCGCAGTCGCTCGGCTGAAGCCTGGCGCTACGGGGCGTCACGAGTCGCTCGGCTGAAGCCTCGCGCTACGGTTGCTGATGTAGCGCGAGGCTTTAGCCGAGCGATCAGAACTTGTCGAGGCCCTCGGTCAGCTCGATATAGACGCCGTCGGGGTCGGTCAGGAACGCGATCGCGATCCCGCGGTCAGGGACCTTCCGGTACGGCACGTCGAGCTTGATGCCGCGCGCCTCGAGCTTCTTGCAGAACGCGTCGAGGTTCTTCACCTCGAATCCAACGTGATCGACGGTGCGTCCCTTGGTGCCGAGCGTCGGAGGCGTGCGCGAGGTCTGAAACGTCAGGTTCATTCCGGGAACGTCCGCGGTGTCGTGCTCGCCGCGCTTGCGCGAGACGAGCGAGAAGGTCTCCGCGTACCAGTCGCGCAGTTTCAGGTGGTCCTTGAGGATGTAGTGCAGGTGATACGCGATCGCTTTGTGCGGCAGCGCCGTGTCCTCCTGCAATTCGATCTTCACGTCGTCTGGGCCGATCAGGTAGGCGTTGGGAAAGCCTTCGGTCCCCTTGAACTCGCGCTGGACCTGGTAGCCGGCCGCGCGCCAGCGCTGCAGCACGTCCGAGAGGCTTTTCACCTTCAGACCGAAGTGATCCATGACCGTGCCCTCGCTGCCGCCGGTCGGCGCCTGCTGGCGGAAGAGGATGATCATGCCCGGGATCTTCACGCCGGTGAATCCTTCGCGCTGCAGCGGCGTCGCGCCGAACTGGTCGACCCAGAGCTTCTTGTGCAGTTCCGCGTCCTTGACATTCAGGTGGACGTGTCCCATCGCCACGCCGGCCTCGTTCGGCGCCGCCAGCTGCGCGCGCGCAGATGAGGAGACCAGCAGCAGCAGCGCGCCAATCAGGACACGTTTCATGACCAGCTCCTCTGCTGGCGAAGCAGCCGCAGCGCCCACCAGCCGAGCGCGCCGGCGAGAATTCCGAGTCCGGGACCCTCGAGGGCGAATCCCCACGGATCGCTGTGCAGGCGCGACCACTCGGCGATCGTCCGCAACAGGTGCGCGCCAGCGACCAGTCCGAAAATCGCTCCCGTCGTTTGCAGATAGGTCTTCATCGCCTCGCTCCCGACGCGCTCCCGCGCGCGTCGACACCTCTGCAGACAAAGCTCGCGGCGTCGTTCGTGTCGCCCTTGCCGGTGTAGGCCGCGACCTGGGGATACGGACACAGCGGGCGCGTGCGATCGACCCTGCCATCGCGCAGGCGCGACGCCTCGATTCGCTGCGGCGCCTTGCCGTGCTCGACCCACTGTTCGAGCGCGGCGACCATGTCGAAGCGGTTCGGTCCCTCGCCGCCGCCGCAGTGCGCCATGCCGGGCACCATGAACAGGCGGTACGAATCGTCGAGGTTCTTGGCTCCACCCAGCGCGTCAGCGACTCGCGTGTAATACTGCACGCTGTGGCCCGGCGAGATCTGCGGATCTCCCCAGCCGTGATACTGGATCAGCTTTCCACCGCGATCGAAGTACGGCTTCAGGTTCGGATCCAGCGCGTTGATCGTGTCCGCGTCGAGCTGCTCGGCGCGCGACGCGTCCTGATCGAACTTGAACGTCCGGAAATCCCAGGCCGGATCCTTGTTGACGACGTACTTGAAGTGGTCGAAGGCGATCGCCAACGGCTGCGCACCGCCCCACGTGGCCCAGCCGAGCTCGCTGCCCGGCTCGAGACCGGTCAGCGCGCGCCCGGTCTTCGGATTGTTCGGCGACGCGTAGATCGCGCGGACCGTTTCCACCTGCGCGCTCGTCAGGCACGTCGGCGAGTCGGCGCCCTTGCACTCGAGGACCTTCGGATCGAACCTGCAGGCGCGCGGATTCTCGAGCACGGCGTCCTTCACCCCGTCGAGCCCGTCGCACGCGTCGAGCACCGCCGCGTGAATCGCCGGATACTTCACGGCCGGGATGTTGCTGGCTTCGTCCTTGTGAACCGCCGCCGCCACGCGCAGCGCGGACGAGGCCCGGCCGGTCCAGTCGGAGGCGGGCGCGCCCGCGACGATGCCGTTGAAGTCCTCCGGGAAGCGCTGCGCTTCCTTCAACGCCTGTTTGCCGCCGGCCGAGCACCCGTTCCAGTACGACAGCTTCGGCGCTTCGCCGTAGCGCGCGGCGATGATCGCTTTCGCCTTCACCGTCATCTCGTGCTCGGAGCGCCAGGCGTAATCGACGAGCTTCTCGGGATGCCCCAGCGCGAAGCCGGCGCCGGACGTGCTGTGTCCGGTGTCGGTGGAGCTGGTCGCGTAGCCGCGGCGCAGCGCGTCGGCCATCGCGGGATAGCTGATCGATCCGGCCCAGCCGCCGTTGCCGACCGCGAGGAACTTGCCGTTCCAGCCCGACGCCGGCAGCCAGACTTCGACCTTGATGTCGGAATCGCTGCTCGGCGCCAGCGTCGCGGCGATGCGGCAGAAGGCCGGCAGATCTTTCATCGCTTCCTGCGCACCGCGCCCTGCCGCGCCGGGCGGCACGAACGCGCCCGCCGCAACCGTCGTCGCGGCGGTGATCGTCGCCTGCGGCAACGCCAGCGACGCGATTTCCTCACACCCACGGCCCGCAGTTGATACCGACGTGTAAGCCAGCGTCGCGAGCACGAGTGAACAGCAAGCTGCTCGAAACAACCTCATGGCGCCTCCGAATCCCTAATCCCTAATCCCTAATCCCTTCAGGGCTTGACCGCGATCATCTGCAACTCGACGTGTGCGCCGTCATTGAGCGCCGCTACCTGCACCGTCGCCCGCGCCGGTTGATCGGATGGGAACGTTTCGCGGTAGATCGCGTTGAACTTCGCGAAGTCGCTGAAGCTGGTGATGTACGCGGTCACCGTTGTCACGTCCTTGAAGTCCATGCTCGCCGCGCGCAGCACTTCGCGGATGTTCGCGAGCGACTGGCGCGTCTCGGCTTCGATGCCGCCGGTGACGAGCTTGCCGGTCGCCGGATCGCGCCCGAGATGGCCCGAAATGTACAACGTGTTGCCGGCGAGGACGCCGGGGCTGAACGGCAGTCCGGTGTTCGGACCCTTGGCCGGACGGATGACGCGGCGCGCGCTCGACTGCGCCGACGTGCTGTTCTGCCACGAGGCGGCCAACGCGATGCCGCAGACGACGGCGGCGGCGGCGAACAGTGCGGAGGTGATGCTTCGCTCTCTCATCATGATGCCTTCCGACGGAGGATCAGCTTCTGCACACGCCAGTTCGAGGTCTCTGCGACGTAGACCTCGTTCTCCGACGGACACGCCAGCGCGTGCGCACCCGAGAACTGCTTCAGCTGACGGCCTGAACGGCCGATGACGCCGAGCACCTTGCCGTCGAGCGACACCTTGAACACGCGGCCGGGAAAGGTCGACTCGCCGACGAACATCACCTGGTTCGGCCCGGGCGTGATGCAGATCGAGTTGGGCGCGCCGACGACGGCGGCGAGACGCTCGCCCGTTGGCGTGTTGCCGTTGACGGCGCGCGTGCCGGGAACGGGCGGGACGTCGATCGTGAACATGCGCTGAAATCTTCCGTCGGTGTCGAACACCTGGATGCGGCGGTTGGAGCGGTCGCCGACGTAGACGTTGTCCTGGCGATCGATGCCAATCGCGTGCGGCAGGCGGAACTGTCCGGGCCCCGTGCCCTTCTCGCCCCACGACTTCACCCAGTCGCCGTTCCGGTCGTACTTCGCCACGCGCGAGTTGACGTAGCCGTCGGTGATGTAGATGTTGCCCTGCGAATCCCACGCGACGTCGGTCGGCTGGCGGAACATCCCATCGACGTGCGGCAGCGGCGGATCGACGTTCTCCCATGCGGCGGTTTCGTGATCGGCCGACTCCTTGCGGCGGCCGAACACCCACACGACCTGCCCCGCCGGATTGAACTTGATGACCATGTCCGAGCCCTTGTCGATGGCCCAGATGTTGTCGTCCTTGTCCACGCGCACGCTGTGCGCAAAGGACCAGCCGTAGAGGCCCTTGCCCACCTCGCGGATGAATTCGCCTTTCGCGCCGAACTCGAGCAGCTGCGCCGCGGTCGGCGCGTAGGCCGGTCCGCTCGCGCTGTTCGATCTCGTGAACACGAAGACGTGGCCCTTCGAGTTCACCGCCACACCGGCGACCTCGCCGAAGTTCGTTCCCGGCGGGAGCTTCAGAAAGTCCGGGACCGAGTCGAACTCGATGTCCGGGACGGATTGCTGGGCGACCAACGACGATGCCAGCAACAGGAAGACGGCACCAAGAACGGACTTCATTTGAGTCCCAGCAGCTTCGCGGGATTCTCCTTCGACATCACGTTCACGTCGCGCTCGCTGAATCCACGCGCGCGCATCGCCTGCAGGAACGCGGCGTAGCCGTCCACCGGCAGCGGGTTGTTCTTCTGGCCGAGGTCCGACGAGAGGATGCAGAACTGCGGTCCGACCGTGCGGATGGCGTCGGCGTAGCGATCGAGCCGCGCGCCGGCGTCGGCGGCCGCCAGCGATCCGCCGACGAACTCGATGTAGGCGCCTTCCTTTGCCGCCTCCTGCATCTGCGGCGCGGTCATCAGCACCGGCGGGTTCATCGCGTGCGTCACCACCATGTGCTCGACGCGCTGGCGATGTCCTTCGCGCACCAGCATCAGTCCTTCCTGCGCCGAGACATGGCCGGTCGCCATCACGAGCTGGTGCTTCGCGATTGCCGCGATCACCGTCCTGGTCTCCGGCAGCAGCTCGCCGTTGCGGCTCACCGTCACGAACGGACGGTTCTCCTTCGAGTAGCGGACCTGATTCTCGGCGTCGAACGTGGACATCCACACCAGGCGTCCCCAGCCGCCGGCGACCTGCGTCATGTGCTCGACGGCGGCGGCGTTCATGCCGCCGACGGTGAGGTTCAGATCGACGCCGCCGAACGCTTCGAGGCCGGGCGCCTCCTTGCGCGCGAGATACGCGAGACCCGCGGTCGGATCGTAGTGATTCTTGAGCACGATGCCGCGCATCCCCTTCGCGCGCGCCTGCCTTGCGGCCTCGATGCCGTCGACCGATCGCGGCACGTTGTCGGGGTCCGAGTGGACGTGAATGTCGATCGTGCCGCGCAGAATGTCACCCGCGGCAGGCGTGCCCTGGCCGGCTGGAGTCGCAACGACCACCGCGACGGCAACGAACGCCAGCGCCTGCGGCCACGCCGAGCCGAGGACTGTGAATCCGAGGCGAGGCGTCAGCGAAAGCGCGCGGCGGGGGCGGGGCCCCGCCGCCAGTGGAAAAATGTCGACGGGCGGCATGGTTGGCGCAGCGATATATACTCCAGGCGCCCGGTAACTGAAAGGACAAGCTATGCGTGACCTGTCGCGCCGTACCTTTCTTGGAACCCTTGCCGCGCTGGCCGTTTCACCGCGCCTCGCCCGCGCCGCCGAGCCGGCGGTTCTCACCAGGCGCGTCGAAAAGCTCTACAAGATCGCCGGCTGCCGGCAGCCGAACGATCTCCAGTTCGTCCCCGACGGCCTGTGGGTGCTCGATCAGGTCGATCCCAACAAGGCGTTCAAGGTGCGGCCCGAGGACGGCTCGATCCTGCAGGAGCTGCAGACCGAGTCGATCCACGGCAGCGGCATCACCTACGGCAACGGCGCGCTGTGGATCACGTCGACCAAGATGAAGGATCCCGACGCGCCGCCGCGAACGCTCAAGGTCGATCCGAAGAGCGGCAAGACGCTGAAGTCCTGGGTCACTCCGGGCTCGGGCAAGTACGGCCGGATCACGCCGACGACGACGGTGTCGGGCGGACACGGCGTCAAGTGGGTGGACGGCAAGTACTGGATGGCGGTGCCCGCGTCCGGCAAGCTGTTCCTGATGGAACCGGAGAGCGGCGAGATCGCGCGCTCGATCCCCGCGCCCGGCGTCCGCACCCACGGCCTCGCCTGGGACAACGGATTCCTCTGGTGCGTCGAGTCCGACGGCCGCGTGATCTACAAGCTCGATCCGAAGGACGGCACCCAGGTCGCGAAGATCCAGCTGACGAAAGAGGACCCCGAGCCGCACGGGCTCGACATCAAGGACGGCGTCCTGTGGTATTGCGACGCCGCGAGCAGCTGGATCTGCAAGCTGGCCTGATTCGCCCGTGTTCGCTCTCGTCGCGCCGGCGAAGCAAGAGCCGCCGCCCGCTCCCGACGCTGTCTCGCGCATTCTCGACGCGTCACAGTTGCGGCCTGGCGGCAGCCTCGAATGCATCGGCGGCCCACAAAGCACTTCGTAGAACCATTCCTGGAGCAATGCGGTTTCACGCGGCGCGCCGATGGCCGCAGCGGTCGGCCCTCACACCGGTTTCGCATTATGCTGCGAGCGTCGCGCGGTGCGCAGAGATATGCTGGGTCGGCCTACTGTTAGTTGGGCGGACAAGAACGACCTGCTACAAATCGCGCGGGCGACGAGCAATTTCGGGAAAGGCGCTCAGCACGGCTTTGTCGAAGGTCACCAGCGGGCAGCCCGATCGACTCGCCAATTCAACGAACAACGTGTCATAGACGGAGACACCACTGGAGACCGCTCGCAAGAGGGCGCCTTGACAGAGCGTGGCGGTAGCAATTGACTCGATGCCGAGCCGGCGCGCCAGCCCAAGACGCGCCGGCCCCTCGTCGGCCGCCAGCACACCCGCGCGCATCGCCATCCAGAGCACGTTGGTCAACTCGGCTTCCCAATGGCCCGGTGCCAGTGGAGTCGACACCGTTTCCAAGCCGAGTCGCGCCTCCGCGACAAAGGCTTCGGTACCAAGCAGGAAGTATGCAACCACGTTGGTGTCGATCACCGCCCTCATGGCCGGCCCATGGCCATCCAGGCATCGACATCGGCGGCTGTCGGCCGCCGAGCCTGTTTGCGCCATCCGGCCTCGATCTGGTCGAGCACGGCGCGGCGCTCGACGACGTAGCCCTCGAGCAGCTCCCGCACTTCCTGCTCCATGGACCGATTGTGCCGCTTGGCCAGGGCCTTTAGTGATTGGATGACCTTTGCGGGCACGTTTCGCACGGTAATCGTCGGCATCAGTGACTCCTCACATGCTAGCATCATGCTAGCATCTTGGACCGCCGCCCGACAACCGCTTGCAGCCGGCGGCGGCCGGCGCGATCATGAGCCGCCGCGGCTGACGCGGCGCGCTAGGCCGCTTACGAAACGCAAAGCCGACGAGGATTGCGATGACGACAACATCACCCATGCAGAGCCCCTTGCGCCGGCGGCACTTTCTTGCCCGGTGCGCGATCGGCGCGTCCGCCGGCTTCTTTCCAGCCATCCCCTTCGCACGGCAGCAACCAACGTCGTCGGCAGGCGCGGGTGTTCCCGACTTGGTCGACGACCTTGTCGCGGCCAATCGGATTCTGGCGCAAGAAGGAGTCGTCGATGGCTATGGACACGTGAGCGCGCGGCACACCCGTGCGACGAACCGGTTTCTCCTGTCGCGATCCGTTGCGCCGGAGCTCGTCACGGCGGCGGACGTTATGGAGTATGACTTCGAAGGCAACGCCGTCAGTCCGGCAGGGCGGTCATCCTATCTCGAGCGATTCATTCACAGCGAAATCTACAAGGCCCGCTCAGATGTAAATGCGATTGTCCACTGCCATACGGCTTCCATTATTCCATTCGGCGCTTCTACAGTACGGCTTCAGCCTATGTACCACATGAGCTCGTTCATCGCTGAGGGCGTGCCGGTCTTCGATATTCGTGACGCCGGCGGCATGACCGACATGCTCGTCAGGGATGGCCGGCTGGGACGCGCGCTTGCGCAGGTGCTCGCCGATAAACCGGCGGCGCTGATGCGTGGGCACGGTGCGGTCATCGTCGGCCGTACGATTCCGACGGCTGTCGGTCGCAGCATTTATCTCGACGTCAATGCTCGACTTCAGGTCGAGGCCATCGCCCTCGGAGGAAAGATCACCTACCTCGATTCCGAAGAAGCGCGCCGGTGGGATGCCGCTAACGGCACGTACGACCGAGCTTGGGAATTATGGAAACGAAGAGCGATGCCGAAATAGAAGCAGGCTGCCTGCGATCGAGACGTGGTTGGTGAGTTGGCGACTTGGTGAGTTGGTGAATTAGTTCGAATTAATTCACCAACTCACCAAGTCACCAACTCACCAACTTCCCAATCAGAATATGAACTTCAACCCGATCTGCACTTCGCGCATCGGCGTTCTGGTGCTGTTGATCGTGCCGTAGAGCGGGCTGGTCAGCGTCGTGTTCGGATCGTTCCAGATCGGGTTGTTCAGCGCATTGAACGCCTCGAGCCGGAACTGAATCGTCTTGCTGCTCGCCACCCGGAAGTTCCGGATGATCGACGCGTCGACTCTGGTGATCCCCGGGCCGTAGAACGTGTTGCGGCCGGCGGTGCCCCACGTCCCGAGGTCGTTCAGGACGAACGCGCTGGTATTGAACCACTGCTGAATCGTGTGCGGACCGTCGTTCGGATCCTGACCCGCCACGACGTTCGGGCGATCCTGACCGCCGCCGGTGTTCGACCGATCGGTGCCGACGTAAGCGGTTCGCGGGAAGCCGCTCGACGCGTTGAGGATCGTGCTGACCTGCCAGCCGCCGAGAATCGCCCCGCCGATACCGTCTTGCAAGTACGGCTTGTTGCTGCCGAACGGCAACTCGTAGAGCACCGAGGCGACGAACCGGTGACGCACGTCGAACACCGACGGCCCCCACTCGCACTGGAGGCAGAAGCTGTCCTGCGGGAACAATGTGTCGCCGCCCAGGGTACGGATGCCGCTGCCGCTGTCGGTCGATTTCGACAGCGTGTAGCCACCCAGCACCGACAGGCCCTGGTGCAGGCGCCGCGTCACCTTGACCGCCAGCGAGTTGTATTTGGCTTCGGCGACGTTCCCGATTTCCTGAATCTTGGTGTACTCCGGATACGGTTTGCGGCTCTGCACCGAGCCGGTGACGCCCGGAATCGTCTCGTTCCAGTCGAACATGCGCTCGAGGCGATAGCTATGCGACCCGAGGTAGCCTACTTCGAGGGCGGTCGAGCCGCCGAGCTCACGCTGAACGTTGAACAGGTACTGCCACATGTACGGTGTCTTGCG
>Ga0066903_100000907_pt1 | contig 20308 bp, 22 predicted proteins | sample PanSoiMetaGPlot1_FD_67491 | JGI IMG/M metagenome (GOLD analysis project Ga0066903, IMG submission 67491) | Tropical forest soil microbial communities from Panama analyzed to predict greenhouse gas emissions - Panama Soil - Plot 1 (version 2) | ecosystem: Environmental > Terrestrial > Soil >... | reverse complement strand
AAGCGCATGAGAAGCGCGATTATATCGGCCCGGAAGATCCGGGCGTGCAGTCGGTCACGGAGATCTACACCTACTACAAAAAATTCGGTATCCCGACCGAAGTGATGGGCGCGAGTTTCCGTAACACGGGACAAATTCGCGAACTGGCCGGCTGCGATTGCCTCACGATCAGCCCCGAACTGATGGAGGAACTCGCAAAATCGACTGACCCGATTAAGCGAAAACTCACTCTAGAAAAGGCGGAAGCGTCGAAGATCGACACGCTGAAGCTGGACGAAAAGAAGTTCCGGTGGCTGCTGAACGACGACGCGATGGCTTACGAGAAAACGGGCGAGGGGATCCGGAAATTCGCGGCCGACGTGGTGAAGCTGGAAAAATTCGTCTCCAGCAAACTGTAGGTGGATCGAGCAGTCCCTTGCTCGATGTTATAAGCGGCGGTTAAGCCACATTAATTTAGCATCGCCCGCGGACCGGCCGATCCACCAATGTTCAACGTTGTCTTAGTTGAGCCAGAGATTCCGCCGAACACTGGAAACGTGGGCCGGCTTTGCTTGGCAACGAAATCGACTCTGCACCTGGTGAAGCCGCTTGGTTTTTCGTTGGAAGATCGACAACTCAAACGGGCCGGGCTCGATTACTGGGAAGATGTCGATCTTAAGGTATGGGATTCGCTGGCGGCGTTGATGAAATCGACATCCGCGGCGCGTCATTTTTTCGTAACCACGAAAACGGAACGCGCCTACTGGGACCTGGAATTTCGGCCGGGCGATTTTCTGGTGTTCGGCCGGGAAACCAAAGGATTGCCGGAGAGCCTGCTGCGGGCTCACCCCAGCGATTGCATTACGATTCCAATAGCAGGCACACGGAGCTTGAACCTTGCTACAGCCGTAGGAATCGTTTTATTCGAAGCAATTAGACAGCAACACCTCGGCAAAAAAGGTGTTGAATAATTAAGACAGTTAAATGTCTAACAAAGCCAGGAGGCAGACTAACACATCTATGGAGAAGCTTTTAACTCTAACCTGTTGTTTCGCCCTCGCGCTGATCGCGGGCGCCGCGCAGCAGGACAATGATCAAAATCAGCAGAACAAGAAGAAGGGCGGCGGGGGCGGCGGTAATCCGCCACCGCAGAAACCGGTAACGACCGCGCCGGCGAAGGTCCACGGCGGTCAGCATTACAACGCGAATACGAATCTGCAGGGACAGGGGATGGGCCAGCAGCATTTTAAGCAGAAGAACGCATTCAGCGGGCAAACTAATGCGACCACCAACCTGAACAGTTCGAAGTCGAATAAGTTCAATAAACAGTTCAACCAGCAGACAAACGTGTCGGGCAACGCTGCGAGTACAAAGTTTGGAAAGGGTAAGTTTGGACAAGCCAAAATGGGTGGCGGCCAGGGAATGAAGTTCCAGAAGCAGCACTTCAACCTGCAGACCAACAACAAACAAGTCGTCATCAACAAGTACAAGACGGTGACCTTTAACCAAAACTTCAAGATTGCCGGCGCGCAGAATTGGCACGGCCCGCAGTACGCCGTCTTCGTAAACTATCATCCAGCCTGGCATGACGCATGGTGGTGGAACTGGCACTACGGTAATCACGTCGTGTTCATCTTTGGCGGCTGGTACTACTGGGATAACTCTTACTGGTACCCGGCCTGGGGTTATGCGCCTGACTCGGTCTATGTCTGGGACGGACCCATCTACGCTTCGAATCCTGCGGATGATCCGGCGCAAGTGGTCGCCAATGTTCAGTCCGCGCTTCAGCAGCAAGGCTATTACCAGGGCGATGTCGACGGAGTTCTCGGACCGCAAACGCGTGCCGCGCTGGCAGAGTATCAATCTGCTCAGGGCCTCGAACCGACAGGCGCAGTCGACGAACCAACATTGGAAACGCTCGGAATGGCATAACGCCGTTTAGTTCTCTTAAAATCGCCGCGGCGTTTTTCCGCGGCGATTTTTTTGCCCGAGACGATTACGAGCAGGAGCAAGAGTTCTTGCAGGATGTCGATCTTGGCGGAGTAATTGTGGCGTGCAACCGCAGCTGATCGCACGCGATCTGTTCCAATCGTTCCGAATGGGTTCGCGCCGAATCGAAGTGCTGCGGGGGATTTCGCTCGAAGTAGCGCACGGCGAGATCATTTTCATCTGCGGCGCGTCCGGCGCCGGAAAAACGACCCTCCTTTACACCCTTGCTGGTTTGGAGCGGCCGGAATCGGGGACGGTGGAATTTGAAGGGCGCAATCTTTACAACGGCAGCTCGTCATCGCAGGCCCGGTTTCGCAACCAGAAAATGGGATTCGTTTTTCAAAGCTACTTTTTGTTGCCGGAATTGACGGCACTGGAAAATGTTTCGCTTCCGGGAATGATCGGTCGCATTTCAACAAGCAAAGCAGCTGGAGAAAGCCTGGCCGCCGTCGGTCTGGCTGATCGAATGCAACATTTACCGGCGGAGCTGTCCGGCGGCGAGCAGCAGCGTGTGGCGATTGCGCGCGCCTTGGTCAACGATCCGGACATTATTTTTGCCGACGAGCCAACTGGTAATCTCGATTCCGCCACCGGCGCGGCGATTGTCGATCTTCTGTTGAAACTGGCGCGGGAACGCAAAAAAAGCCTGCTGATTGTGACGCACGACACTGGTCTGGCCGCACGCGGCGATCGCGAGTTGAACATCAAAGATGGCCGGTTGGAATAAAGCCGTGGTATTTGGCGCTTGAATTGCGTGACGAAACACGGACATTTTTCTGCAATTATGAAAACCTCTAATGCTGGGGGGACGGTGCTCGCCGAACCCAAATCACGCGAAACAGTAAAACCGGCGGCAGATAAACCCACGGCGGTCAAACCTGCCGCGAAGGTTTCTCAAATCTATGTTGACGGAAAATTTTACGCCGAGGGCGATGCCAAGGTCTCTGTGTTTGATCACGGCCTGCTTTACGGCGACGGAATTTTTGAGGGGATTCGTTTTTATAACGGCCGCATTTTCCGATTGGAGGAACATCTCGAGCGGCTTTGGGATTCAGCGCGCTCGATTTGTTTGCAGATACCAATGTCGCCACGCGCGCTGACCGAAGCGTTGTTGGAAACGGTCAGGCAAAACGATTTGCGCGATGGTTACATTCGACTCATTGTCACGCGCGGCGTTGGCGGTCTTGGTCTGAATCCGGAACAATGTAAGAAACCGAGCGTGATCATTATCACCGCGCAGATTGCGCTTTATCCGGACGCGGTTTACAAGAACGGACTAAGCGTCGTGACCTGTGCGACGCGGCGGACGAATCCGAGCGCACTCAATCCCGCGGTCAAATCGTTAAATTATTTGAACAACGTAATGGCGCGGATCGAAGCCACTCAAGCAAACGCCGACGAAGGCCTGATGTTGAACGACGAGGGCAATGTGGCTGAGTGCACCGCGGACAACGTTTTTATTGTCAAACACGGTCAAATTTTTACCCCGCCGATCACGGCTGGGGCGTTGCGCGGCATTACTCGTTCGATCGTGTTCGAAATTGCGGCCGAGACTGGGATCAAAGTGATCGAAGCCGACATTACGCGGCACGATGTGTTTGTGGCCGATGAAGCGTTCCTGACCGGGACGGCAGCGGAAATTATTCCGGTGGTCAAGGCCGACGGCCGCCCGATTGGCACCGGAAAGCCCGGGCCGATAACTGCGCGAATGATTGCGCGTTTCCGGGAAATGACCAGGGAAACTGGGACGCCGATTTATTCATAAAATCGAGATCGGCGCGAAAGGTGCTCGACAAATTCCGGTCTTGAATGTTTTAAGCGAGCAGGAGGTCTAATTAGTAGAAATGTTGTGCGACGTTTGTAAATGTAATGACGCAACGGTCTTCCTAACGCAGATTATCGAGGGGAAGATGCAGAAGGTAAATCTCTGCGACGCCTGCTCGAAAGAAAAGGGAGTGCAGGACCCGACTGGTTTTGCGCTGGCGGATTTGCTGCTCGGCATCGGCGCGGCCGAGGAAATTGAAAAAGGGGGTCCAAGCCAACACTGCGCGGTCTGCGGCTTTACCCAGGCCGATTTCAAGAAAACCGGGCGACTTGGTTGCAGCACTTGCTATGCAACATTCACCGACGCGCTGACCGCCTTGTTGAAAGCGATGCATAAAGGAACGACGCACGTGGGGAAAGTTCCGGAGCGGGCGCATCGCGCCGGGCAATTGAGCGACCGGATGCGCGACTTGAATGAGAGCCTTCAAAAAGCGGTCGCGGAAGAAAATTACGAAACCGCCGCGTCGCTGCGCGACCAGATCAAACAACTCGAAAGCGAATTAGCAGGGTAGGCTCGTGAAATTTTCGAACGTGATGACGAACGCCGGAGAGTGGCTCCGCGGCGAAGGACCGCATCACCAGATTGTGATTAGCAGCCGGGTCCGGCTTGCGCGCAATTTGAAGAACCGGGCGTTTCCAGGTTGGGCTAAGAAAGCGGAACGGACTGCGATTCTCGAGCTGGTCAAACCGCGCGTGGAAAAACTTCCCGAGATGCAGGATTCATTTTCAGAATTATTGCAGGACCTTTCCGCGCTCGACAAACAGGTGCTGGTTGAGCGGCACCTGATCAGTCGCGAACATGCCGCCAAAGGCGCGGGCAGCGCGGTCATCATGAATCGCCGGCAAACGCTAAGCATCATGATCAACGAAGAAGATCATCTGCGGATGCAATCGATGCGCTCGGGCTTGCAGTTGAAGCAGGCGTTCAAACTTCTCGACAAGATCGACACCGCGCTCGAAAGCGAGCTCGAGTTCGCATATGACCATAAACTTGGTTATCTGACCGCCTGCCCGACGAACGTCGGCACTGGCATGCGCGCGTCCGCGATGTTGCATTTACCAGGACTCGTCCTGAGCGAGCTGATCAGTCAAGTCGTGCAAGCGGTCAGCAAGATCGGCTTGGCGGTGCGCGGTCTTTACGGAGAAGGCACCGAGGCGATGGGAAATCTTTTCCAGATTTCCAATCAGACGACGCTTGGCGAAAAGGAAGATGAAATCATCGCCCGGCTGACCAAAGTTATTGAAACCATTATCGATAAGGAGCACGACGCGCGGCAGGTCTTGATTCAGAAAAAATCGAACGCTCTTTCGGATCAGATCGGCCGCGCCTATGGTGTTTTGACTTACGCCCACGCGATGAGCTCGAAGGAAGCGCTCAACTTGTTGTCGATTATCAAGCTCGGTGTCGATCTCGGTGCGTTTCCAGAGGACAAACGCCTGGCCGTCGATGAATTGTTTATCGACACTCAACCTGCGCACCTGCAAAGAAGTTCGCAGCAAAAGCTCAACGCCGAAGAGCGCGATCATCTTCGTGCCCAAATTATTCGGACGCGTTTGAAAGTGCTGCCCAAACCTGATATCAGTAAGCTAGCGCGGGAAGCCGGCAACGGCTCGAGTCCGGCGTCGACAGAACAATGAACAATTTCACTCCCCGTGCCCAGCAGGTCCTGCAACTCGCTCGCAAAGAAGCGGACCGTTTCAACCATAATTATGTTGGCACCGAGCATCTTTTGCTCGGGCTGATCAAGCTCGGTCAGGGCGTCGCGGTCAACGTGCTTCAAAAAATGGGACTCGATCTCGAGACCGTGCGCATGGAAGTCGAGAAACAAGTTGGCTCGGGGCCGGAAACGAAAATTGTTGGTAACATTCCCTACACACCGCGCGTGAAAAAAGTTTTGGCACTCGCCGGTAAAGAGGCGAAAGCGCTCAATCATTCCTACGTCGGCACCGAGCACATTTTGCTTGGGCTTTTGCGTGAAGGCGAAGGCGTGGCCGCGCGCGTGCTCAAGAGTCTCGAGATCGACATCGAACGAACCCGCAACGAGATTTTGAAAGAGCTCGATCCAAACTTCACGCCCTCCGAATCGGAAGAAGGCGAACCGACCTCGAAAAAAGATGTAAAAACGCCGGCACTGCGCGCGTTCGGGCGCGATCTGACCGAGCTGGCGAAAAAAGGCGAGCTCGACCCCGTGATCGGGCGTCGCAACGAAATTGAGCGCGTGATTCAAGTGCTGTGCCGACGCACAAAAAATAATCCGGTGTTGATCGGCGAAGCCGGCGTCGGCAAGACGGCGATCGCGGAAGGCCTGGCGCAGGAGATCGCGACCGGGAATGTGCCGGAATTGTTGCGCGATAAACGTGTGGTGACTCTCGATCTCGCGCTCATGGTCGCCGGGACGAAGTATCGCGGCCAGTTCGAAGAGCGCATCAAGGCAGTGATGGATGAGATTCGCCGGTCCAAGAACGTGATTCTGTTTATTGATGAGCTCCACACAATTGTTGGCGCCGGGTCAGCTGAAGGCGCAATGGACGCCTCGAACATCATTAAACCGGCGTTGAGTCGCGGCGAATTGCAATGCGTCGGCGCGACCACCATGAATGAGTATCGCAAATACATTGAGAAAGACGCCGCGCTCGAACGGCGTTTTCAGACAGTGAAAGTCGATGCTCCGACGATTGACGAAGCGATTGAAATTTTGAAAGGGCTCCGTCCAAAGTACGAGGCGCACCACAAGGCCAAGTTAACTGACGAAGCGCTCGAAACCGCGGTGAAATTCTCCGAGCGTTACATCACCGGCCGTTTCCTGCCGGACAAAGCGATCGACGTCATGGATGAAGCCGGTGCGCGCGCCCGCATCAACGCGATGACGCGTCCTCCGGACGTGAAAGAGATCGAGAAAGAGATCGAACAGATCCGCTTGCAGAAAGAGGGCGCGATTAAAGCGCAGGATTTCGAAAAGGCGGCGTCACTGCGCGACAAGGAAAAGCAGACCAAGGAAAAACTCGATTCGATTTTGCAGAAGTGGCGTCAGGAGCGGGAAGAAAACGAAGTGCTCGTGACCGCCGACGACATGATGCACATCATCTCAAAGGTGACGGGCGTTCCGCTTCAACGAATGGAGCAAGCTGAAACCGAAAAGCTCCTGAAAATGGAAGAGGATTTGAAAGGCAAAGTGGTCGGCCAGGACGAAGCAGTCACGGCGATTTCAAAAGCGCTCCGCCGCAGCCGCGCTGATTTGAAAGATCCGCGGCGTCCAATCGGTTCGTTCATTTTTCTCGGGCCGACCGGCGTCGGCAAAACATTCCTTGCGCAGAAATTGGCCGAGTTCATGTTTGGCGATCGCGACGCACTGATTCAGATCGACATGTCGGAGTACATGGAAAAATTCACTGCCTCGCGGCTGATTGGCTCGCCGCCCGGCTACGTTGGTTACGAGGAAGGCGGTCAGCTTTCCGAAGCGGTGCGACGCCGTCCGTACTCGGTCGTGCTTTTCGATGAAGTCGAGAAAGCGCATCCCGATGTGATGCATCTGCTCCTGCAGATTCTGGAAGAAGGCAAAATCACTGATTCGTTAGGCCGAAAGATCGATTTCCGGAACACGATAATCATTATGACTTCGAACGTCGGCGCTGAATTACTGAAGAGGCAAACGGTGATGGGTTTTGGCGCGCCACGGGAAGGCCACGATTATGATTCGATGCGGGACAAGATTCTCGACGAAACCAAGCGCGTCTTTAAACCAGAGTTTCTCAATCGTCTCGACGAAATCATCGTCTTCCACTCGCTCGGAAAAACGCACCTCTTGCAGATTGTCGATCTTGAAGTGGAGAAAGTGAAAACGCGACTCAAAGCGAAGGCAGTTGAGATCATTCTCGATACTGCAGCGCACGAGTTCGTGATCGAAAAAGGTTACGACCCGAATTACGGCGCGCGGCCGATGCGGCGCGCAGTGGAGCGTTATCTAGAAGATCCGCTCGCCGAAGAAATTTTGCGCGGCAACGTCAAGGCTGGCACCAAGGTGAACGTCAGCGCGAAAGATGGAAAACTTGTTTTCCAATCTGACGTGACTGAGACCGAAGTTGCGGGAGCGAATCGCTGACTAGCCCATTGCGCGCTGCCGGTCCCTCGTCCGAGTGATGTCGCGTCGCGTTTGGTTGTTCTCGCTGGCGCTGATCGTCGTCACGTTTCTAGTTTACGCGCCGGCTTGGAACGGTCGGCCAATCTGGGACGACGAAAGGCACATGACTCCAGTGGAGTTGCGTTCATTGAACGGCCTCGGCCGGATCTGGACCGAGCCGGGCGCCACGCCTCAGTATTATCCGGTGCTCCACACCCTCTTCTGGTTGGAGGATAAACTGTGGGACGGGTCGGTTTTGCCTTACCACCTCGTTACAATCTTCTTTCATGCGCTGCTCGCGCTGCTGGTGATGCTAATCTTACGCCGGCTCGACCTGCCGGGTGCGCGGCTGGCTGCTATCCTTTTTGCGCTTCATCCGGTGCACGTCGAATCGGTCGCGTGGTTTTCGGAAATCAAAAATACCTTGTCCGGCGTCTTCGCCGCTGCGGCCGTGCTGGCCTATCTGAAGTACGATGGAGATCGGCGTTGGGGTGCGTACATCGGTGCGCTGACTTTTTTCGCGTTTGGTCTTTTGACAAAAACTGCCGTTGTTGCTTTGCCGGTTGTGCTTCTAATCATTTTCTGGTGGAGACGCGGTTCACTGGGACTAAAGCGCGATGTGCTGCCGCTTCTTCCATTTTTGGCGCTCGGCCTCGCCGCCGGCATTGTCACCATCTGGGTTGAGCGAAGGTTTTGCGCGGTGCACGAGACGTTCGATTTTTCGTTGCTTGACCGCTTTCTCATTGCCGGACGCCTTTTCTGGTTTTATCTCGGCAAAATTTTTTGGCCGACAAATCTCTCTCTGATTTACGCACGCTGGACCATCGATTCCGCTCAATGGTGGCAATACACGTTCGCGATCGGCGCGATTGGATTGGCAGTTGGACTCTGGCTGCTGCGGCGCAAATCGCGCGGCCCTCTGGCGGTTTGCCTTTCTTTCGTTGCCTTTCTCTTCCCGGTGCTTGGTTTTTTTAATCTCTCGTTTTTTATGAGCAGTCCGGCCGGGATGCCCCATTCCGGCATTTTCAGGGCCGATCATTTTCAATATCTGGCCGATGTCCCAATCATTGCGTTCGTGTCGGCCACCGCGGTCTGGCTCTGGCAGCGGACGCGCGGAGTAGTTCGCACGATCGTGTTCACCGCTTGTGTCCTCGTCATAGGAACGCTGGGCGCTTTGAGCGCGCTCCAGAGTCGAACTTATCAGGACACGGAAACTTGCTTTCGCGATGTGTTATCCAAGAACTCGGAGTCAGCGACTGCGTACAACAACCTCGGGAACGTCCTTCATCAAAAAGGCGAGGTGGACGAAGCGATAGTTTATTATCGTCGCGCTGTCGCCCTGGAACCAGATTACCAATTTGGGCGCTACAATTTGGGTTCTGCTCTCGCGGAACAAGGCAACTTCGCTGAGGCCATTCCGTGGTTGAAAGCCGTGCTCCGAACCGATCCGAACCATGCCAAAGCGTATTACACTCTCGCCAACGCGCTCGCGAAACACGGGGAACCCGACGAAGCAATCGGCTACTACGGCCGCGCCCTGAAACTGATGCCCGATTTTGCTGACGCCCACTGTAATCTCGCGAATCTCTTGCTCGAAAAAGGCAATACAACAGGCGCACTCGAGCATTACCGAGAATTGGTGCGGCTTCAGCCGCAGAATCCAGGAGCGCATTACAATCTCGCCGTTGGGCTTGTGCACAACGGTGAACCAGCCGCAGCGATTTCTGAATTGCGGACCGCCTTACAGATCGATCCCGCCTATCCGGACGCTGAGCCGCTCCTTCGCGATCTCCTGGCGCAGAAAACGCCGCCGTAATTTCTTGTGATCAAGCCCGCGGATGAGCTTCGGCGTAAGCTTTCTTCAAGCGCTCTACCGTGACGTGCGTGTAAATTTGCGTCGTGGAAAGGCTAGCGTGTCCGAGGAGCGCCTGCACACTGCGGAGGTCCGCGCCACGATCGAGCAGGTGGGTGGCGAAGCTGTGGCGAAGTTTGTGTGGGCTGATCGATATCGGGATCGACGTGTGTCGCAAATATCGCTTCAGGACGAGCCAGATCGAGCGCGGCGAAATTCGTTTTCGCGATTTGTTAATGAAGAGCGCTCGGGAATGCACGTTCGCCGCCGTGCGATATTTTTGGATTGCATCGAGTGCAGGCACGCCGACCGGACAAACGCGTTCCTTCCGGCCTTTTCCTAAAACGCGCACGGATTCCGTGTAAAGATCGACATTCTCCACGTCGAGCGCGGCCAATTCGCTCAAGCGCAGTCCGCTGCTGTAAAAAAGCTCCATGATGGCGACGTCGCGGAGCGGCATCCATTGCGGCGCGGCGCGTTGCTTGAGGATTTTCAGCGGCGCCGCCAGCAATTCCTCGATTTGTAGCCGGGTCAGCACCAGCGGCAGCTTTTTTTCCACCTTCGGGAGTTGCAATTGCCGCAACGGATCGACACGAAGTTTTTTTCGGTCGGTCAGAAACTTGTAGAACGCGCGTAGCGCCGAAAATTGCAAACGCACGTAGGAGCGCGCCTGGCCGCGTTTCATGATCGCGAAGAGATAGTCGCGAAAGTCGTCAATGGTGCATTGCCTCCATGTTTTTTGGTTTTGGACGCGGAAAGCCGTCAGTGACTGACGGTATGCTTTCAAAGTTCGCGGTGACGCATTTCGTTCGACCGCGAGATGGCGAAGGAATTCCTCCGAAAGTCTGTCTTTGCTGTCGTGTAAGCTGTCAGCTTCGCGCTTTTTTTTGAGTGGGAACCTAGTAGGTTCTCTTACAGGTGCGTCGGTGCCTGCCGAGGGCATTGGTGTCGACTAGAACTCCGGTTCTGGTTTCTCGATCACGTAGCGAGCTTGAGCCGCCTCAGCCCGCCCGCTCATCTGGCTTTTGAAGATCGGCGGCGGATTGGTGGAAATCACTTCGTAATCCTTTAAGACGAACTCGGGATACATTCGATTGCTCGCCGGTTCGTAAACTTTGTCACCGCTGAAGTAGCCGTAGAGTTTGTATTCGTAATTGTTGTCCGAGCCGAATTTTAGCGCCGCGCGGTCCGGCGCGAGCTTCTGTTTTTCATTCAACATCACCAGCTGCGCCGTGCTCCAGGGCTGGTTCGGCCGCCGCACGTAGCCCCAAAACTTGAAGTCGGGCTTGAAATAACGTCGGCCGATATAGTAATCGCCCGTCGGCTCCGCTGCTATCCGCTGGGCCATGGCGACCTTCGCGTTTTGAATTCCTGTCCGGTCGGTTTGGCAGCCAGGCAGCAGCAGTAACCAAAATAAAACTGGGACCGCGCGCTTCATTCGCCAGATCGACAATCTCTTACGCAGCTTTGCCGGACATGCAATTGGAAGCTGCCGCGCACCAGTACCTGCCGCTCCTTAGGAGTTGTCGTCATCGATACAGAGATCGTTGGATGGCTCATCAAGAGCATTGCATCCTGCGCGCTGGGTTCGTAAGTTTCGCGCTATGCTCGAATTGGAAGTTTACGCCGACGGCCTTAACAACTTGGACAAAATTTTGGACCTGGACCAGCAGCTTTCCGCCATTCCGGGGCTTCGCTACAAAGTCGATCGCAATCATAACCTGGTTCATCTCGAGTTGGACGAGCCAACAATTACGTTCCGTGAGATCGGTGCGATCTTTCGAAAGCTTGGACTCGATCCCTGTTTCATCGGTGCTGTTCCGGCAGAACTTCGGCCAAAAACAAAAACGCAGCCGTTGACTGTATAAACAGAGCAGCAAAATGTTCCCTCGATTCTTCAACGTGCTGGGAAGCCCGCTCATCCGATTCATTCAGTATCTCGGTGAGGTTGTGATGCTCGCGGCGGACACGTTCCAATCCCTGTTCACCCGTCGCTTGCGCTGGAAACTCTTTCTCAACCAGGTCGTTGAGATTGGTTTACTTTCGCAGCTGGTCGTTGTTATCACCGGCGGTTTCACAGGCGCCGTTTTCTCGGCGCAGACTTATTTTCAGTTTCACAAGATCGGCATGGGCTCGGCTACCGGCGCTGTCGTTTCGGTTGCGCTGATGCGCGAGCTGGGGCCGGTCCTAACGGCGTTAATGGTGACCGGCCGCGTGGGTGCAGCTATGTCGGCCGAGATCGGTACCATGAAAGTGACCGAGCAAATAGACGCGTTGCGCGCCCTCGCGGTTTATCCGACCGATTATCTGGTCGTGCCCCGCGCTCTCGCGATGATGGTTTCAATGCCGTTGCTTGTGGCCGAATGCATCGCCGTTGGCATTGCGGTCGGCTATTTCGTCGCGATTTTTTTGCTCGAAGTGAATGGCACCTATTACATGGCCAACATGGTCCGTTGGACTCGCAGTCGTGACATCATCATGGGTCTGTCTAAAGCGTTTTGCTTCGGCATCCTGATTGTTTTCATTAGCTGTCACAAAGGACTGACCGCGCGGGAAGGCGCAGTCGGTGTCGGCCGCGCGACGACTGAAGCGGTCGTGAACGCATCGCTCGCCGTTTTGATCAGTAATTTCTTCCTGACTATGACGCTGAACATCCTTTATCCGGCGGGCTATCAATGAGCGCACAGGATCGACAAAACGGTTCGATGATTGCCGTGCGCGGCTTGGAGAAACGAATTGGTACGCAGGAAATTTTGCGCGGCGTCGATCTCGAGGTCGCGCGCGGGGAGACCCTTGCGATCATTGGCCGCAGCGGCGGCGGCAAGAGCGTCCTGCTCAAGCATCTCATCGGTCTGATGCGGCCAAACGCGGGCGAAATCTGGATTGAAGGTCAGAATATTATCAACATGAGCGAGCGCGAGCTGGCGTCGATTCGGCAAAAGGTGGGAATTCTCTTTCAAGGCAGCGCGCTTTTCGATTCAATGACGGTAGCCGAAAACATTGCCTTTCCCTTACGCGAAGCGGGCGAGCGCGATCCGAAAACCTTGCGCAAAAAAGTGAGCGAGATGCTCGAGATAATGGAAATGCAAGGGCAGGAGGAAAAAATGCCGGTGAATTTGAGCGGCGGGATGAAAAAACGCGTGGGCCTCGCGCGTTCGATTATTCGCCAGCCGTCCTGCATTCTTTACGATGAGCCCACATCAGGACTTGATCCCGTGGTTTCCGATTCCATCAACAGATTAATTCGGCGGCTGCAAAAGCGTCTTTGTGTCACGAGTATTGTTGTTACCCATGATATGAAGAGCGCGTTCGACGTCGCCGATCAAATCGCCTACTTGCACGACGGCCGCATTTATTTTCACGGGACGCCGGATGACCTGCGACAATCGCAGGATCATCTGCTACAGGATTTTCTTCTTGGCAGATCGGATCGTAGGGGCAGTTCACCACCTGAGCGGTCCGCGGGCAATTGACTCTTAGAGCTTTTGCGAGGCGAGGTCCGTCGCCACTGCCTTGCGAATTTCTGCTGAAGATGGACAATCACTCGAAATGAACCGGCACGAGCGAGGTTTGGAATTTAAGGTTGGTGTTTTTGTGTTCGCCGGATTGGCAATGCTCGGCGCGCTCGTCGTGCAATTCGGCAGACTCGGCGAAGGTTTCAAAACCTATTACCCGCTTACGGTGCGCTTCAATGACGCCAGCGGCTTACTCAAAGGTTCGGATGTTTTGCTCGCCGGCGCGCGTATCGGCAAAGTGGCGGGCGGTCCGCGACTTGTTCGCGAAGGAAACGGTGTCGCTGTTCCGCTGAAGATTTACGATTACGTGAAGCTTCCGGAGGGGAGCAAGTTCACGGTTGGTAGTTCCGGGTTGCTCGGCGATCGGTTTGTCAACGTGACGATGCCGCCGGGCGTGCCGACAAAATTTTTGGCGGCGAATTCCATAGTCAATGGCGGGCGCGAAACGGGACTTGAGGATCTCACCCGCGAAGGCGGCGCACTAGTTGGCGATCTTCGTGGCGTCGTCCAAAAGATCGACAACACTGTGACGCGATTGAACGAAGATGTGCTTTCCAGGGAAACGGCCGAGAATCTCAAGTCCAGCGTCGCGCATCTGAACGAAGCGACATCGAACTTTGCGGAATCGTCGAAGAAACTCGGTGGCGTCGTTGACAAGGCCGATGCGGCGATGGATTCCACCAGGAAAGCGGCCGATGATTTGCAAAAGGTGCTCACCTCTGCCACTCAAGGAAAGGGTTTGCTCGCCGCGCTGCTTACGAACCAGGAACTGGCCAACGATTTGCGCGCGCTGGTGAGCAACCTGCGCGCACACGGCGTCCTTTTTTATCGCGACAGCGCCGCAAAGATCGACAATACTGCGCGCGATCAAACAAAACCCCCACGGGCCAAGGCCGGAGGCCGCTAAGTGACGCCATTATTAACGATCAATCTGCTGCGCGTTCTGTTCGTCACCTTTTGCGCCGCGATTGGCGCGAACATTTCCTCCGCACTTATCGGCAATCTCTGGCCGGGTCTGGTTGTTGGCATAGTCCTCGGTTTGTTGGTCGTGTTGATCGATCGTTTACTCAAAGGCATCTCGCTACGCTTGTTTTCTTCCGCCACGTTCGGGCTCTTGCTCGGTTTGATTTTCGCGAATCTGCTGATGGCCTCGGATGTTTTGCGTTATCAACCTGAAACGACGCAATGGGCCGTGCGCCTCATTGTTTACGCGATCTTCGCTTATCTCGGAATGATGCTGGCAATGCGGAGCAGTCGCGACGAATTCTCGTTGATTATTCCTTACGTCCGCTTCGCCCGCGAAACGACTCAACATGAGCCGCTCGTCGTCGATACGAACGTGGTTATCGACGGCCGCATCGCCGATCTTTGCGCGACCGGGTTCCTCAGCAGCTCGTTGATCGTGCCGCGATTTATTCTGGACGAACTCCAAACCCTCGCCGATTCGCATGAGCCGACGAAACGTGAGCGCGGCCGGCGCGGCCTGGAGATTTTGAATCAGCTTCAGCGTTCGCGCGAAATCGAGCTCACAATTCACGAGAGCGCAGCGGAAGATATCGACCTTGGAACGGACGCGCGCTTGGTGCAGATCGCAAAAGTCTTGAAAGCGCGCCTGCTCACGAACGATCATGCGCTTACGCAAGTTGCGCGACTGCAGCGTGTGACGGTTCTAAACTTGTCGAATCTCACACGCGCGTTGCGGCCAACCGTTGTGGCGGGCGATGAAATTGATTTGCATTTGGTAAAAGAGGGTCGCGAGCCGCATCAGGCGGTCGGTTACCTGCCGGATGGAACAATGATTGTGGTCAATCACGCGCGCGCGCACGTTGGCAAAACCCGCACAGTTGTTGTGGCGAGCGCACTTCAAACTGCCGCCGGCCGGCTCGTTTTCGCCGAGCTAAAAAACGGCGCCGCGCAAGCGTCGGTTTGAAACGATTCCTCAAATTCATTTTGCCCTTCGGTGTTATCGATCTTGTCCAAAATCGCAGGAAACTGGGCAACATCGGGCGGCGACTTTCGGTAACTGAATTTCTTAACAGCGATCGGATCGCGCTTGATGCGGAGCTCAGCGGGCTCGCGCTTTTCGCGCCGGGTCACGCTGGGAAGTTGCGAAACATAGTCGATGTCGGCGCGAACGTCGGGCAATGGTCGAGCATGCTGCTCAATTGTGTCACGCCCGAGAGATTGATCGTCATCGAGCCGATGCCGGAAGCGTTTGCGGTTTTGCGGCAAAAATTCCGAACAGATCGCCGCATTGAGCTGCACAATCTCGCAATCGGCGAGCGCGAGAGCGTAGAGACGCTGAAAATCACCCGCGATACAACCGGCGCTTCGCTTCTCCATCCGCTCGAAGAAATGCGCGCCGTGATCGGAAGCAACTGGACGATCACGTCCGAAGTGCAGGTGAAAATGACGACACTCGACCGGTTGCTTGTCGATCTTCCAGAGGTTTCGCTCTTGAAGATCGACGTTCAGGGGTACGAGAAGCCGGTGCTGGCCGGCGCACGGCAAACGCTGGCGAAAACAAAATTCATTCTCATCGAATTAAATTTCATGTCGCAGTACGACGGCGGTTCGTGGCTGGGCGAGATTCACCAGATTCTCACGCGTGATCTCGGATTTTTTCTCGCGAACGCTTCTGCGCCGCAAATCCTCAACGGCCGCGCCTCGATGGTGGATGGTCTTTACGTGAATCCGAATTTAGTTCACGAATGGGTCAAACTCGATTTCGTGTGATATGAAATCGCTGACTCGACTGCTGATTTAGAATCCACTTCATGGTGACAATTCGTACGTTTGCAAGCCCGGTTGAAGCCGGCATGGCAAAGTCGCCATTGGATAGCCGTGATATTTTCTGTCGACTAATCGACGAAGACGCCAATCGCTACGGCGGGGCTCCTTTCGCAATGCCCATTCGTCTGGTTGTGGCCGAGGATCAGGCAGAGGAAGCTGAGCGAATTCTTAAAGATAAGAGCGCTGAACTGCCGGAGAGTTTTGATGCAGGCGTCGATCCGGCTTTTCCCAAAGAACCGAAAGATATGGACGAAAAAATTCTCGAAGAACTGCGAGGAGTACGCCAGGCGAATCGCTGGCTACTTGTTGTTGGTATCGTCGTCCTGATTCTTGCTATCGACCTCGTTTACGAAATTCCTCGTCAGCGAAGTCCCTGGTCACCGGTTTATCAGGCTGTTAGGATATATGATTATCCGCGAGCGGTGGAACTGGCGAAACGAATCGTCCAAGCGCATCCAAACGATTCGTACGGCCATGAATATCTTGGTTACATCTATTTCCAAATGGGAAATCTGAACCAGGCGGAGCAGGAATATTCGCGCGCTTACGATTTATCACCACCGCAGGGCATCAAGCAGAAGCTTGAAGAAATTCGCAAACTACGCGACTTGCAAAACCGAACGCAACCGCCAGCCACGCCAAAGCCGTGGCCATGAAGAGATGCAACCGAGCGAAGCACTGAGCGCCAGCGCGCAAGTAGCGGTGACATTGGCTGGTTTTGCCGGAGTGGTGGTCGCGTTTCGCAGCGGCTCGGTCCACGAATGGTCAAACGTCGACAAATTCCGCTTACGAATTCTCCTTATCAATTCCGCGATCCCGTTTGTGCTTTCGATGGTGGCGATGCTTCTCTCGTCCACCGCGCTCGATCAAAACCGTCTCTGGCAAGTGTGCAGCATATTGGGTTTCGTGCTGGTTGTGATAATTGGCTTCGGCGCCTGTCGCGGGAGGATTTCGGAAAGGGCGGGGTCAGTCGCATGGTTTTTTACAGCAGCAGCGTCGTCGGAATTGCGGTCACATTGCTGCAGCTTTACAACGCGATTGTGTTGAAAGCGTTCTGGCCGTTTTTCGCCGGGATCGCCACTCTTCTGGTGTTGGCGATGGTGCAATTTTTTCGCCTCGTTCTGGTAGGGCAATTCCATTCACAATAATCGCTGCCGCAAATTATCCTCGGTGAGATTATCGATCCGAATGAGTTTGTCGCGCGATTTCTCGCCGCGCAGAAGAACAACGGTTCGCGCGGGCAGATTCAATTTTTCGGCGAGAAACCTGATCAACGCCGCGTTCGCTTTTCCTTCGACCGCCGGCGCGCGCAACTTGATTTTGATGGCGCGGTCGTGTCCGCCACGGGAACTCGCTGTGGCAAGCTCGCCGACGACGCTGTCGACCTTGGCGTTCGGAACAAGGTGAATTCGTAGCGTGGCCATTTGAAATTAGTTGAATCCGAACGCGTCCCAAGATGCATCTCATAATGTATGGAGCAAGGATCGACATCCTCTTGGAAATTGCGCTTGGCGGCTCCTGGCTTCGGAATATTTGCAGCGAAAAACGCCACATCACAATGCCGCTTGCGTTCGATCTCGGATGGAAAGCGCACGATAGCTTGGGCGTAAGCGGCGTTCCCGCCATCGTCGTCTTCGATCGAGAGGGCAAGATTCGTCTGACTCGCGAAGGTTACAATTCCGCCGAAACCAGCTTCCGTCGCGACTTGGTCGAGTTTCTCAAAAGACTCTAGCTAGCCAAGAATAAGCTCGACGCGCTGCCGGATTTCCGGAAAGAAATCGGCGATGAAAGTGCGTTACCTTTATCTCATCTTCGCATTGATCGGCCTGATTCTTCCCTATTGGCAATTCATTCCGTGGATCGCGGAGCATCATGCTTTAAACATGTCGATCTTCTTTCGCGAGCTGTTCGCGAACCGAATCAGCGCATTCTTCGCAATGGACGTGATCGTTTCGGCGATCGTGCTGATCTCGTTCATTCAAACCGAAGGGAAACGCTTACAGATGCGATTGCTTTGGCTGCCGACACTCGGCACACTTTTCGTCGGCGTTTCATTTGGGTTGCCGGTCTTTCTCTACTTGCGGCAGCTCCAACTTGATCGCGGCGTTGCCTAAACCGATTGCAACTTTCGATGAAACAAATCGTCCGAGGCAGTTGCTTGTGCGGCGGGGTCGGTTTCGAAGTCGAGCCGCCGTTCATTCGCGCGAGTCATTGTCATTGCGAACGCTGCCGCAAACATTCCGGCGCGACCGGCTTAATTCAGGCGCGCGTGCCGACGGAGCGGTTTCGTCTCCTAGCCGGAAAAGACTTGATCAAAGTTTACGGTAAAGGCGAGGGTGCAGTGAAGGCCTTCTGCATCAACTGCGGCTCGAGTCTCTTCGGCGGCGATTGGCCGGAAGGCGCCGAGATTTCGATTCGGATGGGCGTGTTTGACGACGATCCCGTAATTCGCCCGCAGTTTCACACCTTCGTGAGTGATCGCGCGCCGTGGGACGAGATCACCGACGATCTTCTGCAATTTCCGGAGGCCAGGCCACGGAGCTGATCGCAAATCTCAGCGCAAGCCGACGGCTTTGCGCACTCGCTGCATGACTTGGCCGGCAATTTCGTTGGCGCGCTTGGCGCCGCGGTCGAGGACGTCGTCGACATAACCTTTGTCACACAGGATCTCTTCCCGGCGTTTGCGCATCGGGGCGAAATATTCCCAAAGTTTCTCGAACAACTCTTTCTTGAAATCGCCGTAGCCAATGCCGCCTTTTTTGAACCGCTCGCGCATGTTTGCGAGTTCCTCTTTCGAAGCGAAGAGCGCGTAGAGTTGGACGATTGTCGATCTTTCGGTATCCTTCGGCGCTTCGACCGGCGTGGAATCGGTCACGATGCTCATGACGCGTTTGCGCGTTTCCTTTTCGTCGCCGAAGATGTCGATGTTGTTGCCGTAGCTTTTGCTCATTTTCTGGCCGTCGAGACCTGGAACAACTTGCGTGTCGGGATTGATCCGCGGCTCGGGTAATTTGAAAACCTGGCCATAGGTTTCATTGACCTTCACCGCCAGATCGCGGGTGATTTCGATGTGCTGTTTTTGATCTTTGCCGACTGGTACGGCGTCGCTGTCGTAAATCAGAATGTCGGCCGCCATGAGGACCGGATAACTGAAAAGCCCAACGGTTGCCTGCATTCCGCGAGCGAGCTTGTCTTTGTACGAATGCGCGCGCTCGAGAAGTCCCATCGGCGCAACCGTAGATAAAATCCAGGCGAGCTCCGAGACCTGTGGCACGTCTGATTGCCGAAACAGTGCCGCCTTCTTCGGATCAAGACCGCAAGCGAGAAAATCGAGCGCGACGCGGCGCGAATTTTCGCGCAACGCTTTCGGATCGCGCACGCTGGTCAGGGCGTGGTAATCGGCGATGAAATAAAACGTCTCGCCTTCTTTCTGCAGCTCAATCGCGGGCCGCATCATGCCGAAATAATTTCCGATGTGCAGCACGCCGCTGGGTTGGATTCCGGACAAGATTCGCATGTGGCTCAACGCTTAACGCTCAATGCTTAACGTTCAACGTGAAAATGAAAACCTCTGGCCAACTTATTGCTTAAGACTTAGATAACCCGCTAATGGCCGCCAAAAAATCCAAGCCCGTTTCTGTTGTCACTGGCGGCGCGGGTTTTTTGGGCTCGCATTTGGTCGATCGATTGCTGGCCGAAGACCATCGCGTCATCGCTATCGATAATCTGGTGACCGGCAACACTGCGAACATCGGACATCTCGCCGGCAATGCAGATTTTCATTTCGTTAAGCACAACGTTTCCAATTTCATTTTCCTTCCGGAAGAAAAAATCGATTACGTTTTTCATTTCGCGTCGCCGGCGAGTCCGATCGATTACCTCGGATTGCCAATCCCGACATTGAAAGTCGGTGCGCTTGGCACCCACAATACACTCGGTCTCGCCAAGGACAAAAGAGCGGCGTTCATTCTTGCCTCGACATCGGAGTGTTACGGCGACCCGCTGGTGCATCCGCAAAAGGAAGATTACTGGGGCAACGTCAATCCGATTGGACCGCGCGGCGTTTACGACGAAGCGAAACGTTTCGCGGAAGCGATAACGATGGCGTACCACCGTTACCACAAAGTCGACACGCGAATCGTGCGCATCTTCAACACTTACGGCCCGCGAATGCGATTGCGCGACGGGCGGGTGGTGCCAGCCTTTATCGGACAAGCGCTCGCCGGCAAACCGCTCAC
>Ga0066903_100000906_pt1 | contig 20320 bp, 15 predicted proteins | sample PanSoiMetaGPlot1_FD_67491 | JGI IMG/M metagenome (GOLD analysis project Ga0066903, IMG submission 67491) | Tropical forest soil microbial communities from Panama analyzed to predict greenhouse gas emissions - Panama Soil - Plot 1 (version 2) | ecosystem: Environmental > Terrestrial > Soil >... | reverse complement strand
TGCGGCCGCGGCCGGTCGCGGAACGCCGCCCGCCTGGGGAACGCCGGCTCCGCCGGCCGCACGATCACGCCCTGCTCGTCGATCCACACGCCGTTCGGGACGTTGACGACGCCGAACAGCTCGTCGACCGTGTGCGCCCGGTCGATCAGCGACGGGTGCCGTGGCGCCGCCGCCTCGATCCACCGGCCGGCGGTCTCGACCCCTTTCAGGTCGAGCGCGACGGTGACGACCTCCAGCCCCTTCGGGTGGAGCTCCTCACGCAGCTCCTGCCACACGGGCAGGTCGAAGCGGCAGCCTCACCACGAGGCCCACGCCAGCAGCAGGACCTTGCTGCCGCGCAGGGAGGAGAGCGCGAACGGCTCGCCCTTCCAGTCGGGCAGCGTCAGGTCCGGCGCCTCGGCCGTCTGCAGGACGCGGCCCAGCGATTCGGGGCCGAGGCCCCACAGCCCGGCGGCCTCGTCGTGGATCAGCGGCATCCGCAGCCGCTCACTGAGCACCGCGGCGTCCAGCCACTCGCCCGGCGCCTCCGGAAGCGACACGCACAGGTCGCCCCGGCACGCGCCCTCGGGCTCGAAGTGCCAGCCCGTCCGGGCGGTGAAGTCGTCGCGCCGCACCCTCGGCTCGGTCAGGATCATGCGTTGGTCTCCTCCTCCGCTGCGATGGCCTCGTCGATCGCGCGCCGCGCCGGCGCGATGAAGAAGTCGCGCAGGCCGAGCCGCTCGGCCAACTCGACGCCCTGGCGCAGGTGGTCGATGCCCTCCGCCCGGTGCCCGGCGACCAGGTGGGCCTGGCCCAGGGCGATGTGGCCGCCGGGCACCGTGTCGACATCGCAGTCGGATTCCCGGAGCTGGAGCGACCGGGACAGCTCGCCGATCGCGGCGTCCATGTCGCCCGCGTGCCAGCTCACCGCTCCCAGGTGGCGGTGGACCTCCGAGCGGAGGTACGCGTCCCCGGCCGCCTCGGCCAGGGGCTGCGCCTCCCGGAAGCACTGCTCCGCCAGGTCCCACCGTCCGGTGAACAGCTGGTGCGCCACGCCGACGTGGAACAGCGACTCGGCCAGCGCGGCGCCGTCGCCCCCTCCACGCCGCACCTGGAGCGCCCGCTCGAACAGCGCCAGCTCCTCGTCGGAGCCCGCCGGATCGCCCTCGATGCTGCCGTCGGGCAGACGGCGCTCCAGGTTGCGGTAGTGCCGCACCAGGCCGAGCTGGTCGATCGCGCCGGCCAGCGCCGCCTGGTCGCCGGCGGCCTCGGCAAGTCGCCTGGCGTCGAGCAGCGCCGCCTCGGCCCCGTCGAAGTCGCCGGTCCGGCGCCAGGCGGCTTCGAGGAGCTCGCGGCCGTGCTCCAGGGCATCCCACACGAGCACGAAGGTACATCCCCGGCGGACCGCGTTGCTCTTGCGTTCCCTGTTGCGAACGCAGGGATCCGTCTAGATTCTTCGTAGGGGATCAGTGCCGGAAGCGCTCTTTCGTCCCGACTCGCCGACCTGGCGGATCAACCAGGAGCCCGCGTTGCTGCTCGGCGGCGGCCGCGCGCTGCTCATGCAGCTGGCCCACCCCTCCGTCGCCGCCGGTGTCGCCGAGCACAGCGACTTCCGGCGCCGGCCGCTCGACCGGCTCATCCGCACCCTGGAGCTGACGCTGGCGCTCACGTTCGGCACCCGCGCCGAGGCCCTGGCGGCCGCCCACCAGATCAACGTCGTCCACCAGCGCGTCCGCGGCCCCGGCTACCAGGCGACCGATCCACGGCTGCTGCTCTGGGTCCACGCGACGCTGATCGACAGCGCGCTGGTGACGTACGAGGCGTTCGTCGGTCCGGTCTCCGGCAGCGACCGGGAGGGGTACTACCAGGAGGCGAAGCTGATCGGAGGCCTGCTGGGCCTCGCCAACTCCCGGTACCCGGGGACGATGACCGAGTTCGAGGCGTACCTGGCGGGGATGATCGCGGGTCCCGAGCTCCTGGTCGACCGGCGGGCCCGCGACCTCGCGCGTGCCGTGCTGCGGCCCTCCCTCAACCGCGTCCCCCCGCCGCTCTTCCGGCCGCTGGAGGCCATCACCGCCGGCCTCCTGCCCACCAGCCTTCGGCTGGACTACGACCTGCGGTGGGGCCCGCTGGAGCAGTTCGGCTTCGCGGCGGTGCGCTCGGCCCTGCCCCGCGCGCTGCGGGTGCTGCCGCAGCGGTTTCGCCAGGTGCCGCCGGCGCGCACGGCGCGGGCCCGCGCGGTCCAGTAGCCTTGCCGGTCGAAGGGCGCTCGCCAAGCGCCCGCTGACCGGAGGTACGAACAGTGGCAGTGGAGAGCAGCGCTTCTGCGACCTGGAACGGGGACCTCATGGGGGGCAGCGGCAGCGTCCGGGTGGCCAGCGGCGCGTTCGCCGAGCAGGTGCTCACCTGGCGGGCGCGGGCCGAGTCGCGGGAGTCGGGAACCAGCCCGGAGGAGCTCATCGCGGCAGCCCACGCGGGGTGCTTCGCGATGGCGCTGTCCTTCGGGCTGAGCGGCGCGGGGCACCCGCCCGAGCGCCTGGACACCTCGGCCCGAGTCGCGTTCCAGCCTGGTCCCGGCATCACGAGCATCCACCTCACGGTGCGCGGGCGCGTGCCGGGCATCGACGCCGGCGCGTTCCGCGAGGCGGCCGAGCAGGCCAAAGCGAACTGCCCGGTCTCGAAGGCCCTGGCAGGCGTGCCCGAGGTCACGCTGGACGCGACCCTCGAGGGCTAGCGGTCTCACGCCGGCCGATCGACCAATCCCGCGCGGCCGCGCGTTGACAGGATGAGCGAGCGTCCCAGATGGGCGGCGCCGGCAGCGTGCCGGCCGGGGCGCTCCTCACCGAAGCGAACAGCATCCCCCTCTCCTCCCTGACCGGCCCCGGCCCCCGGGGCCGGTCCATTTTCGGCCCACCGAACAATTCGGGCCGCCGGCGCGTCTCCCGAACGTGATGGGGAGAGAAGCAGCGTCGTGATCGCGCCGGCCTGGCGATGGGTCACGGGCGTCGGCGAGCTGACCCTGCTCTTCGGCGCCGCCCTGTGGGGTGCCGTGCGGCGTCCCTTCTACTGGCGGGAGCTGCTGGAGCAGTGCCGGTTCATCCTGACCGCCAACTTCGTGCCCCTCCTCCTGACCGGCACCGGGTTCGGCACCATCTCCTGGCGCCGGACGAGGGCCTGGTCCAGCGGGTGGACGGCGCCGGGCAGCCGCCGGCCGGGTACCGCGCGTACCCGGCCGGGCTGGCGGTGGTGGCTGAGCGCTCCGGCGGCGCCGACGCGGCGGAGGCGTCGGCGGTCGCGTCGCGCCGGGTCGGACCGGCGATCGTTGCGTCTGCGGCGGCGCTGGCGGCCGGGTTCGCGGCGCTGGCGGTCAGCCCGGTGCCGATGGTGCGCGACTTCGGCCTGTGGTGCGCGGGCGACCTGGCCCCGGCGACGGCGGCGGTGCTGGTGCTGCTGCCGCCGGCGGCGAGGGCGTGGCTGCGCTGAGATCCGTAGACGCTCGACTTCCACCCGTCACACCGGGTCAGCTCGCGTCCGCCGCCGCTGCGGCGGGCGCGAGGCCCGCTTCTCGGCCGGCAGCTCGAGAGAGGGCCGTGACCCCTCTGCTATCGTCTCCGCCGTGACGCAGGCTCCGCCGCCGCAGCAGGGGTTGGTTTCGCCGGACGGCCACTGGCGATGGGACGGAACGCAGTGGGTCCCCAACCAGCCAGCACAGCTCTACCCGTCGCCGCCTCCCGTGACCCGGTCGGCGCCGGCCGACACCGCGCCGGCGCCGCAGCCGGCATGGAGTCCGCCTCCGTCGCCGCTCGCCCCCACGTCGACCGCGCTGGCGGCGCCGGCCGCGCTCGGGCTCGCCTACCAGTTCTCGGGCGACGCCATGTGGTCGATCATCTTCGGCGTCGCCTCGATCGGGGTCCCGCTCTTCACGCCGATCTACTTTCCGATCCTGCCCATCTTCGGCATCTGGCGCGGCGTGCTCGCCGTTCGCCGGCGCCGCGTTCTCGGCGGGGTGATCGGACTCGTCGTGAGCGCGATCGGCTGTCTCTTCAGCCTCCTGTACAGCGGCCTGCTGAATTCGCTGCTTCGCTAGACTCACGAGGGCGTGCAACGAGCACAACTGGAGCGCGCCCTCGAGCTGAAGCGGTCGGGACGTCTCGACGAGGCGGTGATCGCCCTCGAAGCGCTGCTCGCCGAGGAACCCAGGAACGCCCCGGCGCTCGCCCAGCTGGCGCACATCCAGCTCCGCCGGCGCCGGCCGGCCGACGCCCTGACCGAGCTGGACAGGGCGGAGGCCGCGGGCGGCGCGACCGCGTTCACCGCCCGCGTGCGCGGCGACGCCCTGTACCGGCTCGGCCGGCACCGCGACGCGGCCGCCGCCTACGAGGAGGCGGACGCGCTCGGCGACCGAGACGCCTGGCCCGTCGCCCAGCTCGCTCGCTGCCGGCTGCGCGAGAACGACCTCGACGGCGCGCGCGACGCCGCCGCGCGTGCCGTCGAGCGCGAGCCCGAGGCGGCTGCCGGCTGGGTCGTGCAGGGTGAGGTCGCGTTCCGGGCCGGGGAGATCGCGGTCGCGGAGGAGCGCTTCCAGCGAGCCCACGAGCTGGCGCCGGACGACCAGTACGCCTACGCCCGCCTGGTCGAGGCGCGCCTGGTGCAGCTCGAGCCCGAGGAGCGAGGCCGGGAGCTCGAGGTGCTGCTCCGCAGCAGCGGCCGCGAGAACCGCTTCCTGGGCGCGGCCCTGGCCCGGCTCCGACGGGAGCTGGGCGACGACGCCGGCGCCGCGGCGGCCTGGCGGCGCACGCGCCGATCCGGCGACGACCGCTTCGCCCGCGCCCAGGAGGGCTACGCGCTCCGCCGAGCCGGGAAGCTGGACGAGGCGGCCGTCCTCCTTCGCGACGTCCTGCTCGAGGACCCGGCCGACGTGGTCCTCTTCCGGACGTACATCAGCCTCCAGCGCCAGCGCGGCGAGCTCGACGAGCTGCGGCAGACCCTCCAGGACCTGCTGCCCGTGGCCGGGCCGCGCCGGGGCGCGGTCTACGGCGAGCTGCGCAAGCTGCCCGGACCCGATTGATGCCGGCCCGCATCGCGGACCTCGTCGAAGTCACCGCCGCCGAGACGGTCGTGCGCCTGGACGGCGCGCCCGGCCGGCTGGACGAGCTGGTGCTCACCGGCGACGTGTCGCAGAGCCTGAGCGCGGTGCTGGAGGCTGCCCGGGGGCCCAGCGGCGCCGGGTTCCTGCTCGTCGGGCACTACGGTTCGGGCAAGTCGCACTTCCTGGCCGCGCTCGCCGAGCTGCTGGCGAACCCGGCCGCAGCCCGGTGCCGGGGCTGGGACGATCGCGCCCGCGAGCTGGCCCGCTCGGCGCGCCCCTCGCTGCCGGTGGCGGTCCCACTCGTCGACTACCGCGCCGAGGCGAACCTGGAGGACGTGACGTGGCGCCGCGCGTGGGGCGCGCTGCACCGCGAGCCGCCCCCGCCGCTCGGCAGCGACCGCGCCGCGGGTTGGGCCGAGCTGCTCGCGGCTGTCCGCGTCGCGGGCCGGGCCGGCCTCCTGCTGCTGATCGACGAGCTGAGCGAGTTCCTGCGGGCCAAGCGCGGGCCGGGGCTGACCGAGGACCTGCGCTTCCTGCAGTTCCTGGGCGAGTGGGCGAGGCGGGGCCCGGTGCTGGTGGTCGCGGCGCTCCAGGAGAGCCTGGAGGAGGTGGCCAGCGTCAGCGAGCGCGAGCTGGCGCGCATCCGGGACCGCTTCCCGGTGCGGCTCGGCCTGTCGATGCGCCACGTCGAGGACCTGGTCCGCGGCCGGCTGGTGCCGCTGCGGCCCGGCGCCGACGAGGAGCTGGAACGCGTGCACCGCCGGCTGCGCGCCACCCAGCCGGCCTGGAGGGTCGCCCCTGAGCGGTTCCGGGCCTGCTACCCGCTCCACCCCGACACGCTGACGGTGCTGGACGGCCTCCGCTTCCTCCTGTCGCAGCAGCGGGGCGCGGTCGATTTCATCTGCCGGCAGCTTCGAGGCGACCCCGCCGCGGGCATCGCGGCCTGGCAGGAGCGGCCGGCCGCCGACCTGCTGTGCCCGGACCGCGTCTACGACCACTTCGCGGGCCGGCTCCGCGAGCGCGTGGAGACGGCGCGCCTGGCGGAGACCGTCGTGCCCTACTACGAGCGGGCCGCGCCCGCCCTCCTCCAGGATCCGGCGGACGGCGAGCTCGCGCTGCGCGCGGTCAAGCTGCTGACGCTGCTCGCGGCCTCGCCGCTGGAGCGCCGGCGGGACGCGCGGGAGCTGGCGGCGATGCTGCTGGTGCGCATGAGCTCGGTGGACGCCGAGGCCAACGCGGCGTACCTGGAGCGAGCGGTCCTGGAGCCGCTGGCCGGCCACGGGGCGTACGTGGTGGCGCATCCCGCCGGCGCCACGACGGCGTACGAGGTGGAGCTGGAGGCCGATGCCGGGCTCGCGGTGGCGCGGCTGGTCGAGCAGGAGCGCGCTCGCCTCCAGCCCGACGACCGCCGCGTGGTCGAGACGCTGCTGGACCTGGGTGGCTCGCCGGCCCTTTCGGTCTCCCTGCTCGGCCAGGCGGGGCGCGCGCGCCGGCAGGTGATCTGGCAGAACACCCTGCGGCACGTGCTGGTGACCGTGGCCCGCCTGCCCGAGCTGCAGGGGCCGGAGCTCCAGGACCTGGTGGCCGCGGTCGAGCGGACGCGGTGCGACGCGTGCGTGGTCGTCGCGGAGCCGGAGCCCGCGATGGCGGACCTGGCGCACGCGGCGGGCGAGCTGACGGCGGCCTCGTCCCGGCTGGCGTTCTGGGTGCCCGCGCCGCTCGAGGCCGGTGAGCTGGAGTTCGCGGCCGACCTGTTCTGCCGGCAGACGGTGCTCCGGCAGGCCATGGGCGAGGGCCGCGGGCGGCTGCTCGACTTCCTCCGGCGGACCGTGGAGTCGGACGTCGCGCGGGCGCGCGAGGTGGTCCGGCGCTGCTACTTCCAGGGCCGCCTCGTCGCGGCCGAGCCGGGGCCGGGCCTCGACCTGCCGGCCCTCAGCGGACAGCCGTTCGACGGGGTGCTGCGCGGCCTGGTGGCGCCGCTCCTCCACGCCCTGCACCCGCGTCATCGCGACGTCCAGCCGCACGCGGAGCTCGTGAGCGATCGCCACGTGCGCCGCCTGATCTCGTTCGCGCTCGCCGAGCCGCGCATCACCCTCGCCGCGGCCGAGCGGGAGGGCGTGCGGCCCAACATCGACGCGTTCCTGGTGCCGCTGGGAGTGGCCCGCAGGCGCGGCGACGCGTACGTGCTCGCGCCCGACCCGTCGCGCAGTCCCGCGGTCGCCGAGCTGCTGCGCCTGGTCGCCGCCGGACCGCGAGACCGAGCCGACCTGGCGGCCGAGCTGGCCGCGGGCCCGGTGGGCCTCAGCGAGCCCGAGGTGCTGCTGCTCCTCAACGGGGCCGTGCGCGGCGGCATCGTCGAGGCGACCAGGGGCCGCCGTCGCGTGGATGCGCCGTTTCTCTCGCTCACCGAGGTGGAGCGCGTCGGACCCGGCGAGCTGCTCCCGGCGGCTCTCCGCGCCCGGCTCGCCGAGCTGGAAGAGGTGGTCGGCCCGGGCCCCTTCGAGCCGTGGGACGCCCGCGTGCAGCAGGCGTGCTGGGACCACACCCGTGCCTGGCTGGAGGCCCGCCGCGACGAGGTGGCGCGGCTGCGGGAGGGCATGGGCCAGCTCGCCGGATCCGCGCTCCACGCCGACGCGCAGCTGGGACGACTGCCCGAGGACCTCGGTCGGGTCGAGCGCCTGCTGGCCGCGATCGACCTCCAGGCGCCGCCGCACCGGGGCCTGTCTTGCCTGGTCGCGGCCGTGGAGCAGCCGCCGGCGCTGCTCGACGCCGGCCTGCGGGTCGCGGCGGCCGCGCGGTTCTGCGCCGCTGAGCTGGGCCCGCTGATGGTGACGGTCGCCTACCTGCGCGATCCGGCCCTGCGCATCCCCGACGGCCCGGCGTACGACGCCGTGCGCGAGGCGAGGGACGAGGCGCTCGCGGCCGCGGCGCGTGCCCTGCCGCTGGCGGCGGAGGAGCGGGCATCCGAGGCGCTGGACGCGGCCGAGCGCGCCCGCCGGTCGTTCGCCGCCACGTACGAGGCGGAGCACGAGCGGTTCGCGGCGGCCTCGGGGCCGGCGGCCGCGGCGCCGGTGATCCGGAGCGTGGAGTACCTGGCGGTGGCGGCGCTGAACGAGGTCGCCGCCGTGGGCGTGTCCGACGACCGGGCCCGGGTCGACCGGGCGCTGGCGGCCGCGACGGCCGAGCGGTGCGTCCGCCGCGTCGAGGCGGAGCTGGCGCTGCGCCCGATCTGCGGCTGCGGGTTCACGCTCGGCACCGAGCCGCCGCGGCTCGACGTGGCCGGCCTGGTGGCCACCGCCGCCAGCGGCGTCGCGCAGCACCTTGCTGAGCTGGGCCGCACGGAGCAGCGCGTGCGGCTCGAGCGCGCCGCCGAGGACCTCGCCTCGCTCGGCCAGACCGAGGTGGCAGACGACCTCTCGGCCCTGCTCCGGATGGCGGCGGCGCCGGAGCGCGCCGATCCGGCCGCGGTCGCGCATCTCGTGGGCGGCCGGGTGCAGAGCGTGCTGCGGCAGGTGCTGCGCGGCGGCCAGCTCGTGGTGCGGCGGGACCTGAGCGCGCTGCGCACCGAACTGGCCGGGCGGCGCTACCCGAGACGACGGCTGCTGGAGCTGCTGCAGGCCTGGGTGGACGGGCCGGACGGCGTCGACGAGCAGGGCGTGCTGGAGGTCGTGGATGGCGACGACGAGTCCGCCGGGCCGCGGGCGGCCGGCGGGGCGGGCGCGACGGCGGCGTTCGTGGGCGCCCGGTTCCCGGCGCTCGCCGAGGTGCTGCCGGACCAGCGGCCGGGCGACGCGTTCTGGCTCGCCGCGTGGTGGTTGGGCCGTCCCGACCCGCCGGCGTGGCTGCCGCCCGCGCTGCTCGCCGCGCCCAGCCTGGGCGAGGCCGCCCGCGCCGCCGCCTCGGAGCCGGGCCCGCGGGCCGAGCTCGAGGGCCTCGACCGCCGGCTGGAGGCGGGCACCGTGGCGGGCAGCCAGATGGCCGCGGCGCTGGAACTGCCAGCCGCGCCCGACGCGGCCGTCCTCGCGGCGCTGCTCGACGAACGGCTGCTCCGCGTACCGCTGCGCCTGGCTGCCGGCGAGCTGGCGCGGCGGCTGGCCGCGTCGCCGGGGCTCGCCGAGCGAGTGCCGCCCGAGGGGCTGGACCGGCTGGCCGCCGAGCACCCGCTGCTGACCGCGGCCGACGTGGCGCCGCTGCGGTCGCTGGCGACCGCGGCCGCCTGCCTGGCGGCGCTGGAGCGGCGGCTGCCCGCGGCGACGCCGGCAGAGCTGGTGTCCGACCTGTACCCGGCGCACCAGGCGCCGGTCCCCGGCCTGCTCTCCCTGGCCGCCGCGGGCTGGGCCGCGGCCGGCCTCGCGCCCGAGGCGCTGGAGGCGTTCACCGGCGCCGCCCGGCGCCGCATGGACGAGGCGGAGGCCGCCTTCCAGGACGCGGCCCGCGCGGACTGGCCCGGCTGCCTGCGGATCTGGGAGGTCGGGGATGCCGTCGTGGCGCCGCTGCTGGCCGAGCACGGCCGCGTGGCGGTGCTGCTCGTGGACGCCATGCGAGCGGACCTGTGGCTTCGCCTCCGCGAGCGGCTGCGGGAGTCGGTTCCGGGCCGGGTGCTGAGCGAGCGCTGGGCCGTGGTGCCGGAGCCCACGCGCACGGCCGAGGCGGTGGCGTCGCTGTCGCTCGGCCGCCGGGTGGGGGGCGGGGAGGTCGCCGTCGCGCGGGACCTACCCGCCCCGTTCGCGAGCCTCGGCGCCCGATCGTCGATGCTGATCGGGGCCGACGCCGCCGGCCGGGGGGGCGAGGTCCGCGATCGCTGGCGCTCCGGGCCGGCCCTGACCGTGGTGGTGGCGACGGGCGTCGACGAGCTGCTCCACCGGACGCCGGTCGAGCTGACGGCAATGCTGGACGAGTCAGCGGCCGCGCTCGAGCGCCGGGTATTTCCGACGCTGGAGGCGCTGCCGGACGGTGTGCCGCTGGTCGTGCTGGCCGATCACGGCTTCCGGGAGAACCGGTGGTGGGGCCGCGGCTCGGAGACGCGGTATGCCCACGGCGGCCTCTCCCTGGAGGAATCGGTCGTTCCGGTGGCCACACTGGTCGGCCGCTGAGGCGGTTCAGGCTCGGGCTGAAATGTGACAGGGCCCGCGTCGCGGCACGGCGGACCGGCCCGAGCGGAACCGAGGAGTAGGCTCAGCACGCATGCCCCGCAAGGTCATCCTCGACTGCGACCCCGGTCACGACGACGCCGTGGCGATCATGCTCGCGCACGCCAGTCCCGAGGTGGACCTGCTCGCCATCACGACCGTCGCCGGCAACCAGACGCTGGATCGAACCACCCTGAACGCCCGCCGCGTGTGCAGCCTGGCCGGCATCGGGGAAGTGCCGATCGCGGCCGGCTGCGACCGCCCCCTGCTGCGCGAACTGGTGACCGCCGGCGAGGTCCACGGCGAGTCCGGGCTGGACGGCGTGGACTGGCCGGATCCGACGGTCGACGTCGGGCCGGCGCACGCCGTCGACGTGATCGTGGACCTGGTGATGGCCATGCCCGGGGAGGTCACGCTCGTCCCGACCGGCCCGCTGACGAACGTCGCGCTGGCCCTGCGCCGCGAGCCGCGCATCGCCGCGGCCGTCCGCGAGGTCGTGCTGATGGGCGGCTCGTTTACCCGCGGCAACGTCACACCGGCGGCGGAGTTCAACATCTACGTCGACCCTGAAGCGGCGTCCGCGGTGTTTACTGCCGGCTGGCCGCTCACGATGGTCGGGCTGGACCTGACGCACCAGGCGCGCGTCACGCCCGAGGTGCTGGATCGCATCGGGGCGCTCGGGACGCCGGTCGCGACGACGGTGGTCCAGCTGATGCGGTTCTACGGGCGAGGCTCCGCCGCGCAGGGCGGGCCGCCGCTGCACGACCCCTGCGCGGTGGCGCGCGTCATCGACCCCGGCCTGATGACGTGCCGCGACGCGTTCGTCGCGGTCGAGATCCAGGGACCATGGACGCGGGGAATGACGGTGACCGACTTCGCAGGCCGATTCGGCCACGCGACCAACGCCGCGGTCGCGACCGACCTGAGCGTGCCCGCGTTCTGGGACCTGCTGCTGGACGCGCTGGGCCGGCTGCGCTGAGCAGGCCGTGCCCACCCGGGCCGCCGATCAGGACAGCGGCCGGTTCGGTGCCGCCGAGCGTCAGGCGCCGAACGCGACGCGGCTCGCGACGCGGCTCGACGCCGCGTGCGAGCGCCGCTCCGCGTCAGACGCGCCGGCTCAGGTGCGGACCTTTCGCCACTGGAGCCGCGGACCCAGCAGGCCCTCGGCCAGGCGGCCGAGCTCGCCCGGCTGCGGCTTGCGGCCCGTCACCGCCTTGTCGTAGAAGACCTCACCGTCCAGGCTGGCCCTGAAGACGCCCTTGACGCCCGACTTCAGCTCCAGGCCGATCAGGATGGGCGCCCAGCCCTCGAGGATCTCGGCCGCCCCACGGGTGGCCTCGTCGAGGTGGTCTCAAGGGACGCAGTACTCGATGACGACGCGATGCTGCGGATCGATCATTTCTCGAAGGGCAACCGCGGTCCGCCCCCCGGTCTTCCGCCCGGACTCAGCGAATGCCGATCGCGGCCTTGATCCGGTCGACGGCGGCTGCCTCGCGTTCGCTGACGAGCGGGCCGGTGAGTCCGAACGGGCCGGAGCGCGCCGCCGCGGCAGCGGTCTTGGCCAGGTCGAGCACGAAGTAGCGGAACGAGTCCAGCTCGTCGGGCGCCTTCGCCCGCAGCGTGGCGACGGCCGCGCTGAGCGCGTCGAGCGCCGGGCCCGCGACTTCGGACGCGCGCATCCGGCCGTGGAACCCCGTCTGCGCGCCGCCGATGTCCGCCAGGTCCTGCACGAGCTCGCTGCCGTGGCCGGCGCGGGCCTCGCCGAGCTTCTCGCCGATCGCGTGCAGCTCCTGGCCGAGGTCCCAGCGGCCCCCGTCCGAGACCGCGACCAGGAGCGGTGCGCCCACGACCGCGCGCTGCATGACGGCCCACTCCTCGGACGTGAAGTCCGCCCTCCCCGCCATGGCGCCACTCTACCTCACGGCCGGAGCCACCCGCGGCGCCAGAAGATCAGCAGCTGGAGCACCATGCTGGCCGCCATGACGCTCACCCCGCCCAGGAACGCCGCGCTGCCGGTGATGCGGGTCACGAGGAAGCCGAAGTTCATGCCGAAGAAGCCGGTCAGGAACGTCAGCGGCAGGAACACGCTGGCGATCACCGTGAGCTGCATCATCGTCCCGTTCAGCCGGTTCGAGACCGTGGACAGGTAGACGTCCATGGCCCCGGTGAGCAGGTCGCGCAGCGAGTCGGCCTGCTCGTACTGACGGATCAGGTCCTCGTACACATCGCGCCAGTACAGCGGCAGATCGCCCTCGGAGTGGTCGAGCGAGTGGGAGAGCAGGCGCTGGAACACGTCCCGCTGCGGGCCGAGGACGCGGCGCAGCTCGGCCACCTCGTGCTTCAGGCCGGTGAGCCGGGCCAGCAGGGCTGGCGTGGGCCGGTCCAGGACCGTGTCTTCCAGCCGGTCGATCGTGTCGTCGATCTGGTCGAGCGTGGGGAAGAGGCTGGCGACCACCGCGCTGATCACCAGGTACTGCAGGAACATCACGTCGTTGCGGGTGACGGTCGGGTCCTCGTCGATGCGCCGGCGGACGTCGGCCAGCGCCGGCGACGGCTCGCCGTGGACGGTGACGAACCAGCGGTGCGACAGGTACAGGTGCAGCTCGCGGAAGACCAGGTCGTCGCCGCGCAGGTCGGCCGCGAAGAGGACCGCGAACTTGTAGCCGGGGAACTCGTCGAGCTTCGGGCGCTGGTTCTGCTGCCTGACGTCGTCCACGGTCAGCGGGTGGAAGCGGAACCCGTCGAGCAGCAGGCGGTAGTCCGCCTCCTCGGGCGCCTCGATGTCCAGCCAGAACCCGGTCTCGCTCGCCTGGAGCCGGCGCTGGACCTCCTCCGCGGAGACGTCGAGACACTGACCACCGGCGGTGACGAAGGTGCGCGCCGTCACGCCGGGCCCAGCTCGTGGAGCAGGAAGCTCCAGACGTCGGCCTCCTCCGGCACCACCTTGGCCACCGGCTTCCCCTGGCCGTGCCCGGCCCGCGGCTCCACGCGCAGCAGCACGAGCGCCTCGGGGTCGGCGGCCTGGAGCCGGGCGGTCATCTTGCGCGCGTGCATCGGGTCGACACGGGCGTCCTCCTCGCCCGCCGTGAGCAGGATCGCCGGGTACCGAACGCCGTCCCCGACGTGGTGATACGGGCTGTACGCGAACAGCCAGCCGAACTGCTCGGGATCGAGCGCGCTGCCGTACTCCGGGATCCAGAGCTCCGCGACCTTGAACCGCTCGTATCGGACCATGTCCAGCAGCGGCACCCGGCACACGACGGCGCGGCAGAGGTCCGGCCGCTGCGTCATCGCCGCGCCGACCAGCAGCCCGCCGTTGCTGCCGCCCGAGATGCCGAGCCGGTGCCGCGGCGACAGCCCGCTGCCGGCCAGCCAGTCCGCCGCCGCGATGAAGTCGTCGAACACGTTCTGTTTGTGCGCCAGCATCCCGGCCCGGTGCCACGGCTCGCCGAACTCGGCGCCGCCGCGCAGGTTGGCCACCGCCACCAGGCCGCCGGCCTCCAGGAACGGCACGGCCGTGGGCATCCACAGCGGCGTACGGCTGACCGAGAAGCCGCCGTACCCGGTGAGGACGGTCGGTCCCGCCGCGTCCTGCCTGCCGACCAGGAACATCGGCACCTCCGTGCCGTCGGGCGAGCGATACCACACCTGCCGGACCGGGTGGCGTTCTGCGTCGAAGCCCGGCGGCGGGTCGATCCGGTCGAGCACGGCTCCGTCCGCCCGAAGGGTCACCGCAGGCCGCGTGAACTGCTCGACGGTCAGGTACAGGTCCGGCCCGGAGTGGTGGCCGCCCAGTGCCGTCACGGTGCCGAACGTGGGCAGGTCGAGGGTCCGCCGGAACGTGCCGTCGGGCCCGTGCAGCGACACCCGTGAGCAGGCGTCGACCAGGTGGTGCGCCGCCAGCCCACCGGCGGTGACCGCCACATCGACCAGGACGTGTTCCGACTCGGGGATGACGTCCGTCCAGGCCTCCGGCCCCGGGCGGGCGGGATCGACCTCGACCAGCCGGAAGCGAGGCGCGTCCACGTTGGTCAGCGCGAGGAGGCGGCCTCCGGAGAACCAGAGGACGGCGCGCTCGTCCTCGCCCTCGAAGATCGGCGCGAACGGGCCGTCGCCGTCCCGGAGGAACGCGGACGTCCGCGTCCAGCCGTGGGAGACGGTGATGACCGTCCACCTGCCGTCGTCGGAGATCGAGACGACCGCGGGGACGTCCAGCTTGTCGCGGCCCTCGCCGAAGACGCGGACGTCGCGGGCCGGGTCCGTCCCGAGCACGTGGCGCCACACGTGGCGGTGGTAGACCTCCTCGCCCGGCGGCACCGTGCCGGGCTCGGGCTGGCGCGTGTAGAGGATCGCCGCGCTGCCGGGCTCGAACGCCACCGCCGACCAGCGGCAGCGCGGGATGCGGTCGGCGAGCCACTCGCCGGTGGCGGTGCGCACCAGGCGGAGGTCAGAGTCCTCGGTGCCGGCCTCCGACAGGCCGGCGCAGACCAGCTCGCCGTCGGGCGAGGGGACCCACCAGTCGAGCGCCGTCGTGCCGTCCGCGCTCATCGGCGCGGGATCCACCAGGGTCCGCGGATGGCCGCCCGCCTCGCTGACGAGGAGCACGGGCTGGTCCCTGCCGGGGTCACGGCGGGTGAAGAACCTGCGGCTGCCGCGCGGCTCGGAGCCGCCGAGGGCGCCGACGTCGAGCGCCTGGCGGATGCGCGCCTCCACGGCGGGGCGCTCCGGGAGCGCGTCGAGCACGGACCGGGTGTAGGCGTTCTGAGCGGCGACCCAGGCGCGGACCTCCGCGTCGTCGCCGTCCTCCAGCCAGCGGTAGGGGTCGCGGACCTCGACGCCGTGGAGCGTCTCGACGACGGGCGCGATCCGGGTGTCAGGCCTGCTCACTACCATGTTCCGGATCGTAGCGGCCGTGAAGAGGCGGGGCCGGCCGCCGGCCGGCCCCGCGATGAGCTCAGCCGATGTTCGCGCGCGCCGCGAACACGTCGGGCTGGGAATGCGTGCCCGCCGCGGGCGAGCCCGCCGGCGAGGTCCAGCTGTTGCGGTTGTCGCCCCACGCGAATGTCGTCGATTCATCCGCGTTCGGGGTCGCCGTCATGTACTCGCCGATGTTGTAGCAGGGGCGAATCGTGCGGTCGTAGTTGGTGGTGAAGTGGGCCCCCAGCGCCGGAACCGGGATATTGCTGGGGATCAGGTCGAACGCCGGGCCGACGCTGCCGGAGCGTACGCCCTGCAGGCTGGCGCTGGGCGCGCCAGTGATCACCCCGGTAGCCGCGTCGACGCGCAGCTGCCCGCCGGCGAGCTGCGAGTAGTAGCCGACGGTCACGTGCTTGCCCTCGGAGTCCACGGCAAGCGCCGGGTGGACGTGCTGGGGCTGGGCCGCCGTGGCCGGCGCGATGGTGAACGGTCCCTGCCAGCTGCCGCCGCCGTCGGGCGAGAACAGCACCCGGATGAAGGACTGCGAGTTCGGGTCGCCGAACGCCGCGCTGGTCGACGAGTTCAGCGCGATGAAGACCCTGCCGTTCGCCACGGCGGTCGAGGGCTGGGTGATCAGCCTGGTGGCGTGCTCGAACACCGGTAGGCCGAAGCGTCCGCCGCCCAGGTCGGGTCCGGTGTGCAGGACCGTGCGGAACCCTCCGTTGACGCCGCAGTCGGCCAGCGTGCCGGGCGTGACGTTGGGGAACGCGGTCGGGTCGGCGACACCCGGCACGTTGAAGTTGCTGAAGTGGAAGGTCAGCCCCCCGTCGTCCGAGATCAGCACCTTGATGAAGTCGGCGTCGGCGTCGCCGCCGTGCAGGAACGGCACGAACAGGCGGCCGGTGGCCGGGTCGACGACCGGGTTCGAGAACTGGATGAACGCGGACTCCACGCCGTTGTCGACGGGGGCGAACAGCGTGCTGGTCGTCCACGTCTGGCCCCCGTCCGTCGACCTCCCGAGCATCAGCTGCGACGACGCGGACTTGAAGCTGGTCCAGGTGACGTAGACGTTGTCGCGCTCTGGATGCAGCGGGTCCTTCCCGGCCGCGATCCACTCCTTGTCGGAGCCCGGGTCGAGCGCCACGGTGGAGCCCGGCTGGAACGTTCTGCCGCCGTCAGCCGACTTGCCGACGAAGATCAGCGACCGACCGGCGGCGTTGGCGCCGAGGCTGGCGTAGTAGAAGTTGCCGCTCCGGTCGACGGTCAGCGCCGGGTCACCGAAGGTGAACGGGCTGCCCGGGATCGGCGGCAGCGAGGTCTCCGTCCACGTGCTGCCGCCGTCGTGGGACACGCCCACGCCGGACAGGAATCGGTGCACGAACGCCAGCCCCCCGGACGCGGTCTGGACGATCGGCTGGTCGGCGGAGTTGTTGAAGCCGACCACGACGTCGCTGCCGAAGCTGGCCATCGACGTCTCGCTCTGGATCGAGAGCTCGAACGGCCGCGTTCCCGGGAACGTCTGGATGTTGTCCAGGGCGGGGTCGTTGACCTGGACGTTGGCGCTGTGGCCGATCCGCGAGGGGCCGCCGCCGGCCGCCGCGTCGCCGATCGTCGGGACGTCGTTCGAGTCGATCAGGTCGCCCGCGGAGTCCGGTGCGGGGACGTCGAATCCCTTGGCGGCCATGATGGCGTCCGTCACGGTGCCGGTGTCGGCAAGGGCATGGAGCGGGGCGCCGGACATGACGGCCACTGCCATGAGCGCGGCGCCGTACCGCAAAGGTCTGAGCTTCACAACCTCCTCCTCCTCGCTGGATTCCCCGGTGGGGCCCGGGGAAAGAGCGAAAGGCAGAGTAACCCAGGGCGGTCGGCGTGACCAGCGACAAGCCCGGCGTGCGCCGGACAATAGAGGGTCATGGTCCAGCAGCACGCGCGCGCCCGGCCGGACCTGCGCCTGGACTCGCCGGTCGCCGCCGTGCCCCGCGTGCGCACGTCGGAGACCAGGCTGCTGAGCAGACTGGGCGTGCGGACGGTCCGCGATCTGCTCCTGTACCTGCCTGCCGACTTCGAGCGGTTCGACCCCACCGCCATCGCGGACCTGCCGGCCAGCGCGTCGGCCTCCTTCGTGGGGACGGTCGTGCAGATCCGCGCGAAGCGGACGCGCGTGAAGGGCATGCTGCTCACCGAGGCGGTCGTGGCGGACGACGAAGGCTCGACCCTCCAGGTGGCGTGGTTCAACAAGCCGTTCGTCGCCCAGCAGCTGCATCCGGGCGACCGGGTCTCGCTGGCCGGGCGGGTGCGGACGTCGCGGTACGGGCGGCAGATGCAGAGCCCCGACTACGAGCGTGTGGGGGAGGAGGGCACGCCGGTGCGGGTCGGCGAGCTGATGCCGAAGTACCGCCTGACGAAGGGCATGACGTCGCCTCGCCTGGCCACGCTGGTGCGCGCGGTGCTGCCGCTGGCCGGAGACCTGGAGGACGACATCCCGGATCCCGTCCGGCGCCGGCACGGGCTCCCGCCCCTCGCGGACGCCGTCCGCCTCGGCCACCAGCCGGAGTCGGAGGAGGACTTCCGGCGCGCCCGCCGGCGGTTCGACTTCGCGGCATTGCTGGAGCTGCAGGCGGCGTTCCAGCTCGCCCAGAGCCGGGTGGCGCTCGAGCGAGCGACTCCCATCCCCTACCGGCAGGAGGTGATCGACACCCTCAAAGCCGGGCTCGATTTCGAGCTGACGCGCGCGCAGCGCCGGGCGACGTGGGACGTCTACCAGGACCTGCGGCAGTCCGTGCCCATGAACCGGCTGCTGAACGGCGACGTCGGCTCGGGCAAGACGGTGGTCGCGGCGGCGGCCGCGGCGATGGCGCACGCGGCCGGCCTGCAGACGGTGATCATGGCGCCGACCGAGATACTGGCCCGGCAGCACCGCGACAGGCTGCGCGGCTACCTGGAGGCGAGCTTCCCCGGCCTGACGGTCGAGCTGCTGATCAGCGGCCTGCCCGCCGCGGAGCGCCGGCGGGTGCGGACCGCGGCCGCCTCCGGCCACTGCGCGCTCCTGGTCGGCACGCACGCGCTCATCGAGGACGACGTCGAGCTGGCGGACCTCGGCCTCGCGGTGGTGGACGAGCAGCACCGGTTCGGGACCCGGCAGCGCGAGCTCCTCCGCGCGAAGTCGCGGGCCGGCCGGCCGCACTTCCTGGCCATGACCGCGACGCCCATCCCCCGCACGCTGGCGCTGGCGCTGTACGGCGAGATGAAGCTGTCGATCATGGACGAGCTGCCGCCCGGCCGCGTGCCCGTCGAGACGGAGGTCGTGGCGCCCGCCGACCGCGAGTCGGCCTACGCGCTGGTCCGTCGTGAGGTGCGGGCCGGCCGCCAGGCGTTCGTGATCTGCCCGCTGATCGAGGAGTCGCCGCTCGTCGAGGCCCGGGCGGCGACGGCCGAGTTCGAGCGCCTGCGCCGGGATGTCTTCCCGGACCTCCGTATGGCGCTGGTCCACGGCCGCATCAAGGACAAGGACGCCGCGATGGGCGCGTTCCGCGCGGGCGAGGCCGACGTCCTGGTGGCGACGTCGGTGGTCGAGGTCGGGGTCGACGTGCCCAACGCGACGGTCATGCTGATCGAGGGCGCCGACCGGTTCGGCCTGGCGCAGCTGCACCAGCTCCGGGGCCGCGTGGGGCGGGGGGCGCAGCGCTCGTACTGCCTGCTGCTCTCGGACGATCCGGCGGGCGGCGCGCTGGAGCGGCTGCACCTGGTCGCGGGGACGACGGATGGCTTCCGCCTGGCGGAGGAGGACATGAAGATCCGCGACGTCGGCGAGCTGCTCGGCGCTCGCCAGCACGGGGCCTCCGACTTCGCGATGCGCGCCCTCCAGCAGCCCGAGCTGCTGTCGGAGGTGCGTCAGGAGGCGGAGGCGCTGATCGCCGAGGACCCGGACCTGACGCGCTGGCCGGCGCTGTGGGAGGCCGCCGCTCGCCGGCTGGATCAGACCTCGATAAGCTGAGCGCCCGATGGGCGCCCCGAGACCGACGACGCCGGCCGAGCTGCTGCGGCAGCTGATCCGATTCGACACCACGAATCCCCCGGGCGACGAGGGGCCCTGTCTCGAATACGTGCGCGGGCTGTTCGCCGCCGGCGGCGCCGGCGTGGACTGCCGGACGCTGGAGTCTCCCGGCGGGCGGCCGAACCTCATCGTCCGCGTGGCGGGTCGCGGCGAGGCGCCTCCGCTGCTCATGCAGGGTCACGTCGACGTGGTCACGACGGCCGGTCAGGGCTGGACCCACCCGCCGTTCGGCGGCGACCTGATCAAGGGCTGGGTGTGGGGCCGCGGCGCGCTCGACATGAAGAGCGGGGTGGCGATGATGGTGTGCGCCCTGCTCGGCTGCCTCCGGCGCGGCGACCTCCCGGCGGGTGACGTGGTCCTGTGCTGCCTGGCCGACGAGGAGGCGGGCGGGGCGCACGGCGCGCAGTTCCTGGTCGAGCGGCACCCGGAGCTGTTCGCGGGGATCCGCCACGGCCTGGGCGAGGGCGGCGCCACGACACAGCACCTGAACGGCCGGCCGTTCTACCCGATCATGGTGGCCGAGAAGCGGGCGTGCCGGCTGCGCGTCACGCTGCGCGGGCCGGGCGGCCACGCGTCACGCAGCCACCGCGGCGGCACGATGGCCAGGCTGGGGGAGATGCTGCGGGCGCTGGACGGGCATCGCTTGCCCGTGCACGTGACGCCGGTCGCGGCCGACTACGTGCGCGGGATCGCAGCGGACACCCCGGAGCCGGAGCGGTCGCGGCTGCTGGGGCTCCTCGACCCGCGCCAGACCGACGCGGTGCTCGACGCGATGGGCGACGAGGCAGGGCGCTTCGACCCGATCCTCCACCACACGATCAACGCCACGATCGTGCGCGCGGGGGAGAAGGTGAACGTCATCCCGTCGGTCGCGACCGTCGACCTGGACGGCCGCATGCTGCCCGGCTTCGAGCCCGAGGAGTTCATCGCCGAGGTGCGGACGGTCATCGGCGGCGAGCCCGAGGTCGAGGTGCTCGGCTCCGGCCCGCGGCTGAAGGAGTCGGAGCGCGGCCCGCTGTACGACCTCCTCTGCACGGTGCTGCGCGAACTGGAGCCGGCCGCCGTGCCGGTGCCGCTGCTGATGACGGGCGCCACCGACCAGCGCCACTTCGCCCGCCTGGGCATCGAGGGCTACGGCTACCTGCCGCTGCG
>Ga0066903_100000905_pt1 | contig 20330 bp, 36 predicted proteins | sample PanSoiMetaGPlot1_FD_67491 | JGI IMG/M metagenome (GOLD analysis project Ga0066903, IMG submission 67491) | Tropical forest soil microbial communities from Panama analyzed to predict greenhouse gas emissions - Panama Soil - Plot 1 (version 2) | ecosystem: Environmental > Terrestrial > Soil >... | reverse complement strand
TTTGGGTTGGTTTGGGTGTTGCCTGTCATCATTATATCAGGCCGTGTCAAGGCGACGGTTCGTCCTACGGACGCTCCTCGATCGACCAGACGACGCCGATCGGATCGGTGAAGCTGTCGCCGACCTCGCGCAGCGCCCGGCTCGCGTCCTCGATCACCTGCTTGCGCAGGAGGTCGCGGCACTCGTCCGTGTTCTCCTCAAGATGGTCGGCGTTGGCCTCGCTGACGACGTTGTCGGCCTCGTCCTCGATCGCATCGGCGAGCGCGGTCTCGAAGTCGTCGAAGAGGTCGAGCGGGTAGGGCTCGCTCTCGTGGACGTGGATCCGCAGGACCCTCATGCTGTTACCTCGATCGTCCGGTAGCTGGTGGCCGTGAACGTCACGACCTCGCCGCCGACGAACCGAATCTGGATCTCGCGGGCCTCGCCCGGCATCACGCCGCCGACCATGACCTCGCGGATCGTCCGGCCTCGCATGTACTCGCGCAGCTCCTTCTTTGACTCGAACTTGTAGTTCATCGGTCCTCCTCTCGTTGGTTGATCCCGCGAAAGAGCCTGTACGGAATCGAACCGCTTCGCCAGAAGGCTCGTACAGGCCCCTGCAGCGCCGCCTAAGCGCCACAGGGGCCCGTGGGGGTACTAGGTGCCGCGAATGAAGTCCGCGGCCTTCTGCGCCCGTCCTGCGGCCGAGATCAGAAGCTTGGGCTCGGCCTTGAGCGCCCGCAGCCAACCCTTGAGGTAGGCCGCCGACTGTTCGATCGTCGCCGGGCTGATTCCGGCCGTGCCGCAGAGCATCGCGGCGCCAAGCTCGGCGGTCAGCTCCTCGCGGCTGTAGTTCTCGTCGCCGAAGGCGGCGATCTCGGCGATCTCCTTGCGGTTCAGCCGTGACTTGTGGCCGGTCGAGTGCACCAGCTCATGGAACGCCGTCCCGTAGTAGGCCTCGGCGTCCTCGAACGTCCCCATATGGGGAAGCTGGACGACGTCGGCCGACGGCCGGTAGAACGCACGATCGCCGCCGTGCTTGATCGTCGGGCGCTGGGGCATTCCCTCGATCAGCTTCGCTGCCGCCTCGATCGGGTCGTGGTCGGCCGGAACCTCGATCGGGTCGAGGTCGAGGCCCGTGGCCTGCGCCACGTTGTAGACCATGAAGCTCCGAAGGAACGGGATCGTCTTGACGATCTCCTCGCCCTTGGCGTCGGTCTCGCCGGTCTCGATGCGGATCGACTTCCAGAACACGATCCGCGTCCAGCGCTTGCGCTCGGCCTCGATGATCTCGCCGCCGTTGGCCTCGGCCTGCTTGAACGTCAGCCAGCGGGGGTCGTCGTAGCCCTCGGCCATCGCCCGGAGGTTGAGGATGAACGGGTTGATGCCCCGGTACTCCGTACCGCTGAACGGGTTGTGCGGCAGCACACCCGGCACGCCGCACCACGGCTTGTGCCAGAGAAGGTTGCCGTTCTCCTCGATCTCGCGGATCACGGTCGCGGTGATCTCCGCGTCCATGTCCAGCTTCGGTTTGCGTTGCTTGGTGGCCATGAACCTCTCGTTTCGGTTGGTGGCGGCCTTTACACACATCATTATAGCACCCCGTTTCAACCTACGGTTGTGCCAAGGCCCCTCGCCGGAGTCGAACCGGCGCAAGTCCCCGAAGGGGCCGACCGTCACGCTCCCCACGGGCAGCCGATCTGCCCGCAGCAGGAGCAGAACTCGCCTTCGGCGAGCGGCAGCAGGTCGCTGACGTCGACCTCGTGGCGGCGGTCGTCGCCGACCATCACGGCGATGACGACGTCCGGGTCCTCGACCTCGTCGAGGACTTCGCCCGTGTGCCAGCACGTGATCTCTTCGGTCTTGAAGCCGATGATGCGGAAGGCGATTCCGCCGTAGCCAGCGACTGCGTAGCAGTCCCCGGTCTCGATGTCCTGCGTCTGCATGGTGGTCCTCTCGTGTTGGTTGGTCTGGCATCGCCCCGGGCCGGAGTCGAACCGGCCTACGGCCGTCCCCGGGGCGCTTCGGTCAGTAGGGGAAGCTGAGCCCCTCGGCCATGTCGGCGCAGCGGTCGCACTGGTAGCCGCGCTGGCGGTCCAGCGGCGTCAGCACGTTCTCCGCGCCGCACGTGGGGCAGGGGAGGTTGCGGGGGTTGGAGCGGGTCGCGGCCCGAAGGGCCGAGCCACTGCGGGCGAAGCCGACTCCGTCGATCGGCTCGTAGTCGGGGTCGAAGTAGTCGTCGTCGTACATCGTGGTCCTCTCGTTTCGGTCGATGGTCGGGGGGTTTGCCCATAACATGATATCAGGTCGTGTCAAGGGTTCCCCTTGTCTCTGGGAGGGTAAGAAGGTCCCGGCGGAATCGAACCGCCGCCCCATCGGGGCGCCAGCCGGACCTTGACGGCGCTGCTATCGGGTCGCTCCGTAGTGCGAGCCCTCGCCCCACGCGACGGTCGAGCCGGTGCGGCCGATCGCGACCCGGAACGGCTCGCCGACGCCGAAGGTGGGGATGACCGATGCCACGAGATAGCCCGTAGGGCTCAGCTCGTCGAGCGAGTCGCGGCGCGACAGTTGCAGCGACTCGACGTCGTCGGCGTCGATCAGGTTGGCCAGCGAGCGAAGCTCGGCGGCGTTGAGGTACAGGTATCCGTCCATCGTGGTCCTCTCGTTCGTGGCTCCTAAGAGCCGGTTGGTCCAGCGAGTACCCCAGAGCGGAATCGAACCGCTCCGTCCCGTAGGGACGGCGCCAGCGGGGTTGACGGCGCTGCTAGCGGGCGAAGGGGTCGTCGATCAGCGCGCCGCAATCGGTGCACAGGATCGAGCCGGTCGGGATCGAGGCCTGATCGGTGACGCGGTCGTCCGTAGGACGGTCGGGGAACTTGCCAGCGGCCCTCATGCGGGCGATGTCGGCGGCGGTGTAACCGCCGTTGCCGGGGCCCAGCAGCCAGCCGTGCGTGCAGACGCCCTGGCGGGTGAGCGCCGCGATGCGGCGGCCCTCCTCCTCGTACTGCGCCTGCAGGAAGTCGGCCTCCTGAAAGCCCGCGGGGACTTCGGGATCGTGGTCGTACATGGTGGTCCTCTCGTTCGGGGTTTGGTCCTGCAAGGACCCCTGCCGGAATCGAACCGGCGTCGCCAGTGGGGTCGATCGATCTCAGAGGTAGGCGACGCCTTCGGCGCTGACGTGCCAGACCAAGGTCTCGCCGTCGAGCGTTTCGAGGATCCGGAGCGAAGCTCCGTCGTCGTCGGTGATCCACTCGATCGTGGCGCCGGTCTCGCGGGCGATCGTCTCGAAGTGCTCGATGCAGTCGCGCTGGGCGTCGGTCAGTCGGTTCATCGTCGGTCCCTCCGGCCCTAAAGGGCCGCGTAGCGAAGCTCGCGCTCGAAGTCCTCGCGGGCGCACTCGACCGTCGGGCACTCGATGACGATGGCGGCGCCGCCCTCGTCGCAAGCGACGACGACGGTTCCGAAGCGGGCGATCAGGTCGATCGAGCCGGTCGGATGGGAGACCTCGGCGACCTCGTCGGCTTCGCCGTTCAGGATGGCGGTCAGGTAGTGGCACATGGTGATCCTCTCGTTTCGGCCCTTCGGCCGGTGGGTTGCGGTTGCCCCATCATCTAAGCATGGGGTCGTATCGGCTGTCAAGCAATTTGTCCGCACTCTGACAATCGCAGCCTCGATTTGAGGCCAAAGATCCCCAGAACTGGGGAGGCGGTTCGGGGAGTCGGGCGAGGCGGTCGGGGGTCGATGCCGGACGTCGGCCGGACGGTCTGGAGCGAGACGTTCGAGGGCCTCGACGATGTCCCGCGACGACGTCGGCGCGGGGCGTCGGACCGATCGGCGGACGGTACGTCGGCGACGCGGCGCAGCAGCTAGCCGTATCGGTCCTGCCGATCAGGCAGGACAAAGGGTCGAGGAGGCCGAAGGTCGCATCGTCACTCGGCCGTGTGCGGGAGGGTCGTAGACCTCCCGTAGGGAGGGCTACGCCCTCCTTCGGACGCGCGCTCGCGCGCACCCGGGCACCCCTGCGCGCGCGCACGTGGGTCCCCGCGAGTCTGAGTCCCTGTAGAGCACACACGACATTGGTAGGGCTCTACCCTGTCCGAGCATGGCCTTCCCAGCGCAGAAGTGGCCGAAGGGGCTCGGAGACGCTGTTGGGCGCCGCGCGCTCGACGAGGGCTCGCGGCGCCAGGTGTGGCGCGAAATCCAGGCCGGAACGCTGCCCGGCTGGGATGGCGCGATCGACATGCCGTACTCGACCGTCTGTTACTACGCCGATCGTGAGGAGAAGCGCAGGCGAATCGCGATGGCGAAGCGAGCGCCGATGCGCAAGTCCGGGACGATCGCCCAGAAGGTCGATCGTCTCGCACACAGGATGCTCGACATGTCGGACGCACGTCTAACCGCGATGGTTGAGGCTGACAAGTTTGATGCGACCGAGATCAAGGAGATGGCGCTGACGCTGGCGACGCTGCGCCGCGCCGCGCCCGACAAGCCGCCGCCGGAGAACGGGCGCCGTAAGGAACCCGAGCGCCCCGCCGATCCGCTGGAGGCCGCCGTCGCCGCGGCCTCGCAGGAGTCCTAGAACGACGAAACGCCCGGGTGGGCGTTTCGCGCGCTAGTGTCAGTCCTGTGAAATCAACAGCAGCGAGGTCCGCCCAACGATAGCACCCCCCACCAAAACTGCACCGCGAGGGCAGTTCAGCGTCAAGGGACCCGGCGATACCGACGCATACCCCAGGCGCGGAGGCCGTGAGAAGTTCGTTTCACCGCCCGGCCGACAAAGGGGGAACCTGGGCTCGGGGGACGTTTGGATGAACCCCATCAGGGCAGGAACATGACGAGGAATTCACGTCCTCACGCCCGTCGTACTCCCTCGGGGAGATTCCCTAACTGTGGCCAAAAGCAGGCATCGCAGGCACTCAAAGCGCCAGCTCGGATGGGCGCAGCGCCAGGGCCTGGATCGCTCGCTCGGGGACGCGGCGCGGGAAGCGGTCGACCGTCACAACCCACCGCCGAACCCGTTTGCGGAGCCTGAGGCCTATCGCGCCTACGTTGAGGCTCGGCGGCTGCGAACGCTCCCCGGTCGCGGACGGACCAAGAAGCGGCCGGTCGACCCGAAGATGGGCGCTCTGCTGCGCGAGGCGCTGCGCCGCACGCGGGCTAGCGACGGCAAGACGCACTGGTACGTGCACCGCACGCCGCCCGACGGCGAGTGGACGCTCGGCCACTACTAGGGCTACCCTGCAGCAATGGCCCAAGTCAGACCGGCGAGGGCGAAGGCGAAGCAGGTCAGACAGGCCCGCAAGCAGCTCACGCTCTACTTCGATCCCTACGTGCTGGCCGAGATCGACCGGCGCCGCGGCACGGAGCCTCGCGCGAGCTACATCCAGCGCACGCTGCGCAACACGTGGAACCTGCGCAGCCTCGCCGCGCGGCCCAACAGCAACGGTGACGCGACCGATCACGAGACGTTCTTCGCGTCGCGCGAGAGCGGGAGGCAGGAACGATGAAATGCGCATGGTGCGATCGCGAGGACGAACTGGTGGCGGTCGAGGTCGAGCCGCCGGTCATCGCCGGGCGTGACCAGTGGGCCCACGTGACGAAGGGTGCGGTGATGGCGATGGCCTGCCCAGATCACAAGCTCGTCGTCTACGACCCGACGCCCAACGTCCAGAAGGTGCGGCGTCGCAAGGCCCGCGGCTACCAGCAGCAGACGATCTTCGACGCGCTGCCCGAGGAGACCGCTCAGTCTCGTCGCGACCGATCGCCTCTCTTCCACGGGACAAACGGCTAAATCCGGTCAGCACGCTGACAAAGTCGTGTCGGTGAAAGTGGAGTACCTAAGCAAGCGCTGTCCGCTATTTCTGCAATCGTTGCGTGCTAATAGCACTGATCCCCAACTCTGAGAGGGAGCTGGAATGACTACGAGCACCGCAAACGGCAGGCCTGCAGAGGCGGTCGTCCCGGCCGAAACCCGGCTCGACGGCGTGATCGAGAACCTGCACGGCGAGCTGACCGAGGCGGTCGCCAGGCGCGACCTACTCAAGGGCGAGTTGAAGCAGGCCGAGACCCTGGTCGAGCGCATCGATCGGGCGCTCAAGGCGCTCGGCGGTCATCACACCGGACCGGGGCGGCCGAAGACGACGGGCGGTGCGCACACAAAGGTCAGCGAGGAGATCGTCCAGCTCGTCGAGGCGACCTTGGCCCGCCACGACGAGCCGGTCAGCATCCCGGCCCTGGCCGGGGAGTTCCCTCACCGCCACGAGTCCTCGATTCGCACCGCGGTCTACTACCTGCGCGACCAGGGGCGCGTCCGGCTCGTCGACCAGAAGGGCGAGCGCCAGAGCGCACGCTACGGCTTGATGCCCGAAGTGAAGGCCGAGCATGCTTGACCATCTGCGGCTCGTTGATCTCAGTGACCGGGAGATCCTGCTGACGCTGGTCGAGGCCGCCGACGAGGGTGGTTTCGCGCACGCTGACGAGATCGCCGAGAAGCTCGGGATGAAAGGCGACAACGCCAAGCGCTGTGTCATCACTCGCTTGAGCTGGCTGAGTCGCTACGGGGCCGTCGAGCGCGAGTTGCTCTACGACGAGCTGGGCGTTCCGCAGACGACCCGCGGTGGAAAGCTCAAGCTCGGCCAAGGTTGGAAACCGACGGAAATCGGTTATTCGATCGCCAACGGCCAGCTCAAGCAGAACCAAACCAAGATGCTTGAGGGTCTCACCGATGCACAGATGTTGAGTGTGACGCGCTACGTGGCTGAGCAGGCGCGCGGCATGGGCAACTTCACGTCGTCGAAGCTCATCGAGAGGGAGTGGAGGCACCGATGGACGAGGCAGAACGGGTGGACGCGACCCTGACCAAGGCGCAGGCGCAAAGCATCGCCCGCGAGACGGTGTTGCGCTGCGCACCCCTGTGGCGCCACCTGGACGCCGACGATGCGGGTGACGTGGCGCTGGAGGTCGCCCGCGCCGTCCGGATTGCGCTCGCACCCTACGAACGCTCCGGGGAGAGGGCATGAGCCACGGGTGGCGGGAGCTGAAACTGCCGCCGCCACTCGTGGCCATGCACATGGCCAACCGCAAGGCCGCCAACGGGATGCCCCGCCCCAAGGCGCTGGCCAAGATGGAGAACGGGCGCCAGGTGTTGCAGGCGATCTTGACCCGCGACCCGATCCCGGCGCCCGACGGGACGCTCGACCCGCGCTGGCACCTGTCGGTTTCCGGGCCGGGCCGGGTGCCCGAGTGGAACGAGCTGGCGATGGCCTGCCACGAGATCCGCCCCGGCGTCCCGTTCATCATCGCGATCCCGCCGCGCAGCCACTGGATGAACGTCAACGAGCATGTGCTGCACGCCTACGAGCTGCGCGACGCCACACTGCTCGATCAGTTCCGCTTTGAGGGCCGAGGAGACCGAGTGACGTGACGCCTGCTAACGAGCCTTCCGACAATCCGTTTGAGCAGGTCGCGCTCGCCGAAACCCTGCACCGCGCTGTCGATGCCGCCCGCGACGTGATCGAGGCGCTGGGCTTTGAGGCTGACGGTGTTGTGCTGATCGCTCGCGTCACCCACCCGCTGCTCGACGGCGAGTTTTGCTCGGCCGCCTGCCATCCGCTTGGCGACTGGGATTCGCATCGCGACCTCGTGCGCCAGGCGGGCGAGGTGTTCGATGCCCGATAAGGGGGATTACGTGATCCAGGTTCTCGGGCTCGCCAACGGGGAGTCGATGCGCGGCTTTGAGGGCCAGTACGTTCACAGCTACACGCCGGACGGCCACGACGGCAAAGGCGACCTCGTGCTGACGCCGGACATCGCCAAGGCAAAGCGCTACGACGACGCGATGCGGGCGATGGAAGACTGGAAGGCCGTGAGCGCCACGCACCCGACCAGGCCGTGGGACGGCAAGCCGAACCGGCCGATGTCCGCGTTCACCGTCGAGATCAAGCCGTTCGATGCCTGAGAAGAAGCGTTACGGAAACCGAGAGGACGAGGCGACCCTGCACGAGCGTCTCCGCGCCGAGCAATGCCTGAAGAACGCGCACCAGCAGATCGCGGTTGCGTTCGCGCACATCGGCGGCGAGCACATGCCAACGCCCGGCCATTGGCGACGCACGATCAGCGAGCTAACGGGTGCGGTGGATTGGCTGCGACGCGCGCTAGAGAGCCTCGACCGTCTGAGTAGGGGTGAGCCGCAGTGAGCGCGCCCGCTAACGAGTCTTACGTGCCGTGATCGCGCTGTTCTGCGGCAGCCGGGGCTGGGCCGACGAGGACGCGATCGGCCACGACCTCGTGCGCCTGCCACCCGACACGATCGTCATCCACGGCAACGCCAAGGGCGCCGACCGGCTCGCCGACGGGATCGCCCGCAAGCTTGGGTTGCATGTCGCCGTCGTGGCGCCCTTGTACGACACGTACCCGACAAGGACGGCACCGCTGCTGCGCAACGAGGCGATGCTGCGGCTGGGCCCCGACGTCGTCTACGCCTACAACCTTGGTACCCCCGGGACCAGCCACATGATCGAGCTGGCCGAGAGCGCTGGCGTCCTGGTCTACGAGCGGACACGCTGACCCCGGCAGACTCCCGGCATTCGCGCTATTTGCGAAAGTCATTGTTGCTAATTGCGGCAACGGCGGGTAATGTCGCAGGATCGAATTACCGATGGTCGGGAGATTGCAATGGGTCGAGTCCTCACGCATACGAGCTTCAATCACGAGCCGATCGAGCAGGCGCCGACGTTCACGTGTCGGCGGGTCGACGTGATGCGCAGAGTCAACGTCTCTGCCAGCACCCTGCGCCGCTGGGAGCGTGATGGCCGCCTGCGTCCCTACGACTCGCACTCCGATCCCGACGGTCACTTCGTCGTCCTGCCGGGCGGCCACAAGCGCTACTGCTACGAGCGGATCGTGACGGCCGTCGCCAGTCCCTAGGCCCCCGGGCCTCAACCACAAACGAGAGGATCACCATGCCACGCAAAGCAAAGCCGACGGCCTTCTTCGACAAGAAGGCCCAGCGCTGGCGCGCCCGCTACAAGGTCAAGCTCCCCGGCACCTACGGCAGCGAGGAGGAGGCCCAGCGCGCCGCCGATCTCGCCTCCCACGAGGACCTGATCGGCACGCCCGCCGAGCGCGAGGAGATGACGGTCGCCCAGTTCGCCGAGCTGTGGATGCAGGTCGAGCGCCGCAACGCTGAGGGCGACATCGTCCCCGGCATCTTCGCCGTCGGCCGCGACAAGCCGACGATGCGCCACAACGCCGAGCGGATCTCGACGTTCGTCGATCGCTACGGCTCGCTGAAGCTGGCGGAGATCGACCGCGAGATCGCTCAGACGTTCTGGCTCGACTACAAGGGCCGCGGGCCCGCGCTGCGCGCGATGTTCAACGACGCGCTGGCGTTCGGCAAGGTCACGAGCAACCCCTTCGCCCGGCTCGGGCTCGACCGGCGCAACCAGAAGAAGAGGGTCCAGGGCCGCAAGCGGATCCAGGCGCTGACGTCCGAGGAGGTCGACCGCCTCGCGGCGATGTCCGACTCCGTGGTCGGCGTCAGGTACCGGCCGATGTTCCGTGCGGCGATCATCTTCGCCGCTTACTCGGGCCTGCGCTTCGGCGAGCAGGCCGCGCTGCACTGGGACGACATCGACTTCGCCAACAACCGGATCGTCGTGCACAAGCAGTGGCGCACGAAGGATCGTGAGTACGCGCCCCTCAAGGCTCGTGAGCAGATGACCGAGGCCGACGGCCGGACGATCATCCTGTACCGCCGCGCCGAGCTGGCGCTGCGCGAGATCGAGGAGACCTACGGCCGCGACTTCAGCACGCAGTCCGACGACCCCGAGCTGATCTTCACGACGCCGCGCGGGCGGCGCCTGAACCACGGCAACCACTACTACTACTGGAGCCGGATCCGCTCGGCGTTCCTGGCCACGCTCGACGACAAGCGCGTCGCTCAGCTCCGCGGCAACAACGACGACCAGACGGCGCTGCATTGGCACGACCTGCGCCACTACCACGCGAGCCAGCTCATGAACGTCGGGCACCGGAGTGCCGATGTCGCCAAGCAGCTCGGGCACGCGGACGCGACCCTGGTCGAGGAGCTGTACGGCCACACGTACGAGGCCGAGGCGCTGGAGCGCCTGCGCGCGCTCGATCCCAGTCCGCCGAAAAAGGGCTCAAAGCGGGGAAGCGTCCGACAAGCGTCCGACGCCTGAACGCCCAGACGACTCTTTTTGGCTCAACCATGCGAAGTGGCTCATGTTTTTGGCCTGTCTCCCCGATAATGCGGTATGAGTCGTCAAACGTGGTCAAATCGCTGCAAACGGGCCTCTTTTCGAGCCTGCGGAGTCGTCAAACGTGGTCAAGTCGCGTCACTCCGTTTGAGGCTAAATCGGACATCACGTCCGACGTAGCGTCCGCAAGCGTCCGACACGTCGGACGCTAACCCCGGTTTTTAGCGTCCGACGGCCGTTTCGCTGTCGGACGCTACGCCGGGAGGCGCTGTGCGTCGCCCCAGCGCGCTAGCCTTGGACTGGTCCTGCGGGGTGGTTGTGAAACCTCTCGTGCCCCGCGGAACACCGTGCCCTCGTCGGCCGGGGTGGTTGAGAATTGATCCTCTCGTGCCCTGGTCGGCGAGGGCTCCCGGGAGCGTGGGATCATCGGTGCATCCGAATCAGGAGGCCCGATGGCCGAGTTCTACGTCGGCGACGTGTTCAGCCCCGAAGCCGACATCTACCAGTTCGACCAGACCGCCGACGCCTACCCGTGGCCGCTGGACCCCGAGCAGGGGACCAAGGTGACGATGACCGACGGCAAGGTCACGGTGAACGGCCAGCCCGGCAGCGGCTACTGGCTCTACCAGCCGCTGACGACGCCGCTCGACGAGAACCAGACCGGGATCCGCGTCTCGGTCACGATCCCCGACAACCCCGCCAAGGGAGGCCCCGCATGACCGAGACCAAGGACAAGAAGGACGAGCAGGTCGAGCCCGACGAGGAGGCCCCGCTGTCGCAGGAGGCCCAGAAGGTCGCCGACGCCGAGGTCGCCGCGCAGGCCGCCAAGGACGAGCGCGTCCGCCAGGCGATGATCGACCCCGACGAGGAGGAGGCCAAGAAGCACGAGTCAAACGCCCTGGTCGCCAAGGCGACGCAGGAGGCCCAGGACGAGCTGGTCGCCGCGGCCGAGAAGCGCGCCAAGGAGGAGGCCAGGGAGGAGGCCAAGGAGGAGAAGCAGGCGACCAAGGCCGCCGCTGAGGGCGCGCGCTCGACGGCATCGGCCAAGGCCTAGGCGATGGCCAAGCGAGCGGGCAAGCGGATCGACCAGCTCCATCTCGACCGGCTGCTGACGATCATCGTCGTGGCCGCGCTGGCGATCATCGCGTTCGTCGTCGCTGTCGGCGGGCTGGTCTGTCTGTTCAATCCCAAGACGTACCCGTTCTCGGCCTACCTGCAGGACCTCAACCAGCTCTCCAAGTACCTGATCGCCGCGATCATCGCGCTGGCGATCAAGTTCGGCGCCGTCATCTGGGCCTCGCACGGCAATCGCCGCAGCGCGGGCCCCGCTGGCGGCAGGCGCAAGACCGACCCCGAGCAGCCGGTCAGTAGCCCGTCCGAACCGTCGTGACCTGCCGGGTCGACGTCGAGAACGACCCGGCAGTCCGTACCGACGGCGAGACCTCAAGGCGCACCTGGGCGGCGATCAGCCACGCCATCAGCAGGTCGGCGTGCTGCCCGGGTGCCGGGCCGTGCTTGGCCGGGTTGGTCTCCGACGCGACGTAGGTGTTCAGCTCGTTGCAGATCGTCAGCGAGCGCAGCCCGTGCGTGCCCTCGCGCAGCAGCTCCTTGCCGCCGTCCTCCAGCACCGCCTTGGTCGTGCGGTTCGTGTCCCACCCGAGCCGGTCCTCGGTCGCGTCGGTGCGCGTCGACTGCAGGCTCTTGCGCCGGTAGGTGAACGGGTAGGCGTAGTCGCGGAAGATCCGCCGCGCCATCGACAGGCCCCAGCCGCCGGTCGTCTCGATCGCGACCCATGCGCGGTGGAACCACAGCGCCGCCAGATAGACCTGCAGCGCGACCTCGTCGGCGTCGCCCTGACAGTGCAGCTCGGCGACCTGCTCGCCCGTGCGATGATCCAGGACGACGGCGCCATGCATCGCAGCGAGCCGAGCGTGTTCTACCTCGTCACCCGCCGGGTCGACCCCGATCACGTAGCTGACGTCGTCCTGCGGCTCCTGCCAGATGGTCCATTGGTAGCGTGCTTTGCCCTCACGCCAGACCGGGCCCTCGGGGATCTCGATCGTCGTATGCCGAAGCCGTCGCCGTCGTAGCGTCGTCGGCTCAAGCGTCCCGACGGTGCCCCGCTCCTGGGCCTCGACCGCGCGGCGCGCGCGCGCGACGTAGGTCTGGTTGAACACCTGCAGGCCCGAGGCGAGAAAGCTCTCCTCCAGCGTTGCCGGGTATTCCTGCATCCAGATCCGCAGGTCGCCCTGGCAGCGGTTCTCGATCGCCCAGCGGCGCCAGTGCAGTTGCTCGACCTCAAGGCCCAGCTCGACCAGCTCCAGCTCGCCCTCGCCGTAGTCGCCCTCGCCGATCGTCTCGGCGAATTCGGCGCGCTCCTCGCCCGACAGGAACGGCCGCCGGTACTGGGGCTCCTCGAACCACGGCAGGAACACGAGCGCGAAGTCGTTGCGCCCGGCCTGCGCGGCGAGGCACAGGTCGCGCCAGTGGTTGTAGCCGTTGGACGTTGACTCCAGGATCACCATCGTCTCGGGGTCGTCGGGGACGGCGTTGAGCAGCGACGTCAGCTTGCGCGCCGAGTCCAGCCAGAAGGCGGGCTCCGAGCAGCACAGCGTGTGCAGCGTGAAGCCGCGGCCCGCCTCCAGCTCGTTGGCCGTGTCGACCTGGATGCGCGAGTTGATCCCGAAGTCGCCCGACGCCTGGCTGATCCGCGCCGGGTTGCCGAACGCCAGCTCGAAGTTGCGCCGCCGGTTGGCGATCGGCGGCTTGATCGGCCACTCCTCGGAGTCGGGCAGGTTGGCGTGCATGAAGACGGCCATCTGCAGCAGCTCGGCCGTCGTCTTGTGGTCCTGCGCCACGACGAGCGCGTTGTGGTGGGCTGTCAGCGTCGCGCGCTGGATCGCCAGCGACATCGACATCGTCGACACGCCTTCCTTGCGCGCCTTGGGGATGATGAGCCGGATAGGCTGCCCGGCGTCGCGCTGGGTGCGGATCGCGTCCCAGATCCGCAACTGGGCGGGCTTGGGATCGAGCGCGATCTTGCGTCCCGACGTGCCGATGATCTTCGCGCACGAGCGTGCCCACAGCGGCCAGTCGTGGCGCAGTTGCTCGATCAGGTCGTGGGCCGGGGCGACGGCGGTCAATGCTCGGAGGCGCGGCGGATGTTCGACCGCCGTCCGCGGTTGAACTGGACCTCGGGGTTCTGCCCATCCTTCTTCAGTGCCTGGTTGTGGGCCTCCCACTCGGGATCGAGCGGCTGGTTCCAGGCGGCCAGGCGGCGGACCGGCGACAGTGCCTCAAGCGTCTCGCGGTGCTCCTCGGCGCAGCGCGCCACATGGTCGACCTGGGCCCGCGGGGACTCCATCGGGATCTGCTCGTGGCAGATCCGGCAGACGAACATCGGCTGGGCTAGCTCGACGGGGACCAGGACGCCGTTCCTGACTGCGAATCGCACAGGTAGGATTCTCCCATGCCCGCCTCAGACCGGACGTGGGTCATCGACGGCGACCCGTTTGCGATCGAGGATGCGAACGAGCTGGAGATCGAGCTGCACCGCTGCGCGATGATCTTGCAACGAATCGGCGGCGCCGTCATCATCGCCGCCCAGCGCCAGGAGATCGCCCCCGGCCACTACGTCACGACCGGCTTTGCCTTCCGCTGGTCGTCCTACGCTCCGGCCCAGCGCCTGGCTCCCGATGACAACGGTCACGAGCCGCTCGACGTGGACGTGAGCCAGCCGAGTGGCTGACGTCGGCGTCGTCCCCGGCTCCAACACCGTCGTCGAGGACGACAACGAGGAGACGCTGCGCCTCATCCTGCGGCGCTGGAACCACGCCTACGGCGGCGTCCACGCCAAGTGGCGCGACCGCGCGACGCACTTCTACGCGCTGTACCACAACTACACCGAGTGGCGAAACCAGATGGCGGTCGACCGCCGCGACCGCGACCTCGGGCTGCGCGACGCCAAGCGTGAATGGGGCGCCGAGCTGTTCATCCCTTACAGCTTCGCGACCGTCGAGACGATCCTCGCGCGGATGCTCAGCCAGAACCCGACGATGCTGATCCTGCCGCGGACCCCGGCCAGCGAGGACAACGTCGCCAACGTCAAGGCGATCATCGAGGCCCAGCAGGCGCAGGTGAACTACAACCTCACGCTGCAGGACATCGCGCGCGACGCGCTGCAGATGGGGCTCGGCGTCCAGAAGACGAGCTGGCGCAAGGAGCGGCGGGGGAGTTTTATGCTCCAGCCGCGCGTCAACCGCCAGGCGGGGGAGTCGGGTTACGTCGTCGCGCCGGGCTCGATCGACTTCGACGATCCCGACCTGCTGCGCGTCGACCCGTTCGACTGGGTCTGGGACCCGTTCGGCGACGGCCCGGACACGATGGAGTGGTGCATCCACCGCGTCTGGCGCTCGACCGAGTACGTGCGCAACCAGCTTGAGTCGGGCTACTGGACGGGCGTCTCGGCGGGCGAGATCTCGGGTAGCGCGGGCACGAGTGCCTATCAGGACGCCTGGTCGCGGCGGATGCAGATCGCGGGCTATCCGAGCTACAAGGCGGGCGACGTCAACGAGGTCTGGGAGTACCACGACGGGATGCGCTGCGTCGTCGTGCTCAACCGCCAGTTCGTCGTGCGCGACTACCCCAACCCGGCGTGGCACGGCGAGATGCCGTTCCAGGTCTACCGGCCGACGCGCGTCGGTGGCCAGATGTGGGGCAAGGGCGAGATCGAGCCGATCGAGGACCTGCAACTGGAGATGAACACGATGCGCTCCCAGCGCCGCGACAACGCGACGTTCGTGCTGCAGCGCTCCTACTTCTACGCCGACGGCATGATCGACCCGTCGGACTTCAAGACGGGCCCCGGGATCGCCGTGCCGGTGCTCGGCGATCCGCACGAGAACGTCTTCCCGATGCCGGTCGCCGACATTCCCAACAGCTCCTATCAGGAGGAGACGGGGCTGCAGCGCGACATCGAGCGCGCGACCGGCATCGACGACAGCATGTCCGGCGCCGGGGTCCCGGGCCAGCAGACGGCGACCGGCGTGCAGCTCGTGCAGGCCGCGGCCAACCTGCGCATCCAGCTCAAGACGCGCTCGTGCGAGACCGAGCTGGTGCGCGAGGGTGCGCGCCAGATGCTGGCGCTCGACCAGCAGATGATCCTCGGGCGCCGCGACGTGCGGATCCCGACCGAGCCGACGCCCGGCAATCCCGACCGCACGTGGGGCTGGCTCAAGGTCGGCCCCGACGAGCTGAAGGGCGAGTTCGACATCGACGTCGAGGGCGGCAGCATGGCGCCCGAGAACGTCCCCCAGCAGCGCTCCGACGCCCAGCTCATGCTCGCCGTGATCGGCAACCCGCAGATCGGGGCGCAGGTCGATCCGGTGTTCGCCGCGCGCTTCGTGCTCAAGAACCTCGGCATCAAGGATCCGTCGGTCGCACTCGTGCGCCAGCAGACCGTTGACCCGGCCGCCGCCCATGCGGCGCTGCAGGGGCTCGCCGCGACCGGCGTCGACGAGGGCCTGCTCGTGCGCGCCGGGGGCATGATGGGCATCGGCCCCGGCGCCCCGGCGCCCGACCAGCAATCCTCCGGTCAGGAGCAGGCGGCCTAATGGCGACGACGATCACGATCCACGACGACCGCTTCCCCGTCGGCCAGACGGTCCAGGTCTACCTCGCCGCTCCCTACGGCGACCTGCCGCCCAGCGGCGTCCCCGGCGGCACGCTCATCACATCCGCCGTCGTCGCCGCCAATGGCAACGTCACCTTCACCGGCCTGCTCGACAACACGAGCTACTACGCCTACGCCCAGGTCTCGGGCGTCAACATCTACGTCCGGTTCCGCACCACCCCGTCGGCGACCGGCGGCGGCGGCGGCTCGACGGTCACGTCAAGCCAGCAGGCGGGCGACTACACGCTCACGCTGGCCGACGCGGGGACCTGCATCGAGGGGACCAAGGCGACGTCGCAGACGTTCACCGTGCCGCCCAACTCCAGCGTCGCATTCCCGCTCGGGACCGTGATCGAGGCTTTCCAGGCGGGCGCGGGCACGATCATCCTCGCCCCCGGGGCCGGGGTCACGTTCCGCTCCGACGGCGGCAAGGTCAACACCGCCGCCCAGTACGCCACCGTCGGCCTGCGCCAGCGCAGCACCGACGAATGGGTCCTGAGCGGTGATCTCGCGTGAGTCCCCTCGGGATCGGCCGCCGCCGCGGCACCAGTGGTCGCACGACCGTCAAGACCGACAACTTCAACCGCGCCGACGGGGCGCTGGGCGCCAACTGGACGGCGGGCGCCGAGGGCGGCCTGACGATCGCCAGCAACGTCGCCGTCGGCACGTCGGCGGCACTCAAGGATTCGATGCGCACCGCCGAGAGCTACGGCAACGACCACTACTCCGAGATCCAGGTCACCGCGTCCGCATTGGCCTCGGGCGACTTCATCGGCCCCGCCGTGCGGATGCAGAACACCGGCAACAACGAGTACGCCGTTCTGTACTTCAACAACCCGTCGGCGCTCGGCTACATGATCTCGCTCTACAAGCGCATCGGCGGCGGCAGCTACACCCAGATCGACCCCAACCCGGTCAGCTCCGGGTTCCAGGGCTACGCCCTCCCCGGGGCGCTGGTCGCCGGGGATAAGATCCGCCTGTCGGTGGCGGGCAGCCAGCTCACGGTCAGCATCAACGGCAAGCGCGTCACAAGGGTCATCGACGCCTCGATCGCCTCCGGCGGCGCACCCGGATTCGTCAGCTTCGGCCTCGGCCGCGCCGACAACTGGATGGCGGACGTCGCCAAGGCCGAGCTTGCCGCCCCGGTCACGACCTTCACATCCTCGCCGCCCAACTCGTCGCGCAACGGCGCTGGTCACAACTGCCGCGTACTGGCCCCCAGAACACCCGCCGCCGGGGTGCCGCACAACTTCCTCTACACCCTGATGACCGGCCCCGATGGCGACTTCACCTACGGCGACCCGCTCGACGCGCTGTACGGGCTGGACTTCCACAACCAGTACAACCTGACCTGCATCGCCGCGAACTTCGACATCGGGTCACATGCGCCCGGGTCGGGCTACGGGCCGTGGTACATCGACACGTCCAACCCCGGCGCGTTCCCGTCCTTCCAGCACGAGACCTACATGGTCAGTGACCTGGTCCCGTGGGTGACCTCCAACCTGGCGACCAGCGGCACCGAGCAGCACTGGCTGATCGGGTTCTCCAAGAGCGGCTGGGGCGGGCTCAACCTGCTGCTTCGCCACCCGACGGTGTTCGACCGCGGCGCGTTCTGGGACTTCCCCTACAGCGGCACCGGCACGGTCATCACGAGCAGCTATGGCATGGACGGCAACTACGGCAACGCCGCCTACGTCGATGGGTTCACGTTCACGTCGGCCTACCTCGACACCTACAAGGCGCCATTCCAGGCCCGCAAGCGCATCTGGATCGGCGGCCACCAGTCGTTCGCGTCCGACATCACCGCCGCCCACACCGCGTTCAACGGCAAGAGCATGCTGCACGACCAGCAGACCGACCGTACGCGCGAGCACGAATGGCAGAGCGGCTGGCTCCCGGACGCGCTTGCCTCACTGGCGGCGATGACGTGATCCCGATCCAGCCCTACCAGCGCGGCCTGCCGACGTTCACTCCCGGCCACGCCCTGACGAACATGATCGCGGGCCGCACGCCCTACGGCTACAACCCCCAGGACCTGCGCCGCCGGACCCTCTACGGCAACCCCGGCGCGCTCGCCGATCTGATCGCCGCCACGAGCCGCCCAATTGCAGCGTATCCTGTGAAAAACACAGGTGGAATCTCGAACCGCTAACACCGTCCTGACGTTCATCGACCACCACATCGGGGCCTCCGACGCGGTGGAGATGGGCAAGGCCGTCGACCAGGTCATGCAGACCGACGGCTGGCGCCAGGTCATGGAGTTCGCCGAGCGCATGGAGGACGACACGCTCAAGGCGCTGGATCTCGGCCCCCAGGAGCACGAGGTCTACCTCTACAACCACGGCTTCGCGCGCGGGATCCGCGCCGCCCAGGACATCGCCGAGGCGATCGTCGAGGCGGGCAAGCGGGCCGACGTGCAGCTCGCCGCGATGAATGCGGCACGGGAGAACGGCGATGTCTGACCAGACCGATCAGCAGGCCATCGAGCCCGAGCAGGGCCAGGAGCAGGCGCCGGAGACCGGCGGCACGCAGTTCGACGCACTCCAGTCTCACATGGAGCAGATGTCGGCCAAGCTCGACCAGCTCATGCCGTCCCAGCAGCAGCAGGGCCCGACGTTCGGGCAGATCACCGATCCGGCGTTCGACCCCTACGCGGACGGCCAGATGCCGTCCTACGAGGAGCCCGACTACGGCCAGTATCAGCAGTCCTACGAGCAGCAGTACGGCCCGGGGCGCGTCGGTGACCCGGCCTACCAGGGCCGCGTCGGCTACGACGACCAGACCGGCTATCCCGGCCAGTACCAGCCACCGGGTCAGGTCGATCCGGGGCAGGCGCTGCAGTGGATCCAGGACCAGATCTCCGAGGGCGTGCAGGCGCAGATGGGCCCGTTCATGGCTCAGCAGCGCGCTCGCGAGATCGAGGCGCAGTACCCCGACCTCTCCAAGCCCGAGACGATCCAGCAGATCGCCCCGGTCGCTCAGCAGCTCGCCGCGAGCATGAACCTCGGGCCCGACGGCTGGCGCAATCCCGACTTTCTCCTCATGGTCTACCAGGCCCAGCAGGCCCAGACCAACGCCTCCCAGCAGATCGCAGCGGAGGACCAGCAGCCCGGACAGGCGTTCGAGGGCGGCGGGGCAGGAGCCCCCGGCGCCGAAGAGCCCAACCTGGCCGAGCGCATGCTGGCGGCTTACCCGCACGGGTCGGCCGCCCAGTTCTGGGGCGCCTAGCGCCCGCTTGTCCATCGCAATAGAAGGGAACATCCGTGCCCGCGCTCACCGGGAGTCCGAACCGCTATACGCTCAACGTCAACCAGACGCTGCGCAAGCCCGACATCGCCGATGCGATCTTGCTGCTGCAGCCCGACGCCTCGCCGCTGACGGTGCTGTCCAAGCGTCTCAACAAGTCCCCGACCCACAACCCGCTGTTCCAGTGGGCCGAGGACGATCTGGACCCGCGCTTCAGCGCGTGCCCGGCCGGTGCCACGAACGTCGCCACGTCATTCGCGGTCACGGCGGGCCAGGGCTCGTACTTCCAGGGGTATGACCTCGTCAAGGTGACCACGACCGGCGAGATCCTGCGCGTGACGGGCGTCGCCACGGACACGCTGACGGTTCAGCGTGGCATCGGCCAGGGCGGCACGGGCACGACGATCGGCGCGGGTGCCGAGCTGCTGCTGCTCGGGTCGGCGATGCCGGAAGGCGCGACGTCCAAGCCTGCGCGTTCCAACAACGCCACGATGGCGACGAACTACACGCAGATCTTCCGCAAGCCGATCGAGTCGACCGAGACGTGGATCCACTCCGATCAGTTCACGACCCAGAACGATTGGGACTACCAGCTCGCCAAGGAGGGGATCGAGCACCTGAAGGACATCGAGGAGGCGTTCCTGCAGGGCCGGGCGATGGAGGACACGACGGCGCTCACCGTCGCCGGTATCACGGGCGCCCCGGTCGTCCGCTCGACGGGTGGCGCGATTCCGTTCATCACGACCAACGTCACCGCCGCGGGCGGCACGTTCACGGAGACGTCGTTCTTCGCGGCGCTGCGCGGCGTGTTCCGCTACGGCAGCCAGACCAAGACGATGTTCGCCTCGGGCCTGGTCGTCGACGTGATGAACGCCTACGCCCGCTCGAAGGTCCAGATCCCGACGATGTCGGAGGACACCTACGGCCTGCAGGTCGTCAAGTACCAGAGCCCGCACGGGACGATCAACCTCGTCCGCCACTGGCTGCTGGAGGGCACGACCTACTCGGGCTACGCGGTGATCCTCGACATGAGCAACGTCAAGTACCGCTACCTCGCCAACGAGAAGGGCTCGCGCGACACGCACGTGCGCGAGAACATCCAGGCGCCGGACGCCGATACCCAGAAGAACGAGTATCTGACCGAGTGCGGGCTGCAGTTCGGGCTGCAGGCCACGCACGGTCTCATCACGGGTGTCACCGGCTGAACATTCGAC
>Ga0066903_100000904_pt1 | contig 20333 bp, 13 predicted proteins | sample PanSoiMetaGPlot1_FD_67491 | JGI IMG/M metagenome (GOLD analysis project Ga0066903, IMG submission 67491) | Tropical forest soil microbial communities from Panama analyzed to predict greenhouse gas emissions - Panama Soil - Plot 1 (version 2) | ecosystem: Environmental > Terrestrial > Soil >... | reverse complement strand
CCCTTCACGTAGCCGCCCGCGTAATAGATCGACTCGACCGAGAAGCGTCCGTCCTCGACCAGCGCGCACTTGGCGGTCGTGCCGCCCATGTCGAAGGCGATGACGTTACGGAAGCCGAGCGCCTCGGCGTAGGCACCGGCACCGATGCACCCGCCGATCGGGCCGGATTCGACGAGGCCGACCGGCTGGCGGCAGCTGCGCTCGACCGAGAGCAGACCTCCATTCGAGCCCATCATATAGAGCGAGCCGGCGAAGCCCCTGGTCGCAAGATCGCTGGCGAGGCGCTTGATGTAGGTCGTGACCTGCGGTCCCACGTAGGCGTTGGCGGCAACCGTCGAGGTGCGCTCGTACTCGTACCATTCGCGCGTCACCTCGGTGCTGTAGGTGACGTAGGCGTCGGGAAGGTGAGCGCGCAGGATTTCGGCGGCCTTCTCCTCGTGCGCTGGATTGGCGTAGGAGTTCATGAAGAAGACCGCGACCGCCTCAACGCCGAGGTCCTCGAGCTTCTCAGCCAGTGCGCCGAGCGCGGCGACGTCGAGCGGCGTCACGATCTCACCGGCGCTGCCGATGCGCTCGGCGACCTCGAAGCGGAGTTGGCGCGGGATCAGCGGCTCGTCGCGGCGATAGTGGAGATCGAACGGATCGGGACGGTTGCCGCGCGCGATCTCCAGCACGTCGCGGAAGCCCTTGGTGGTGACGAGCGCGGCCTTTGCACCCCTGCGCTGGATCAGCGCATTGATGACGAGCGTGGTGCCGTGGTTGACGAGGCTCGCCTGGTGCGGGTCGAGCTTGGCCTTGGCAAAGCAGTCGAGCACGCCGTCGACCAGGTTGCCGTAGGTGGTCGGGCTCTTGGCGTAGGCAACCCGTTGGCTGTCGGTATCGTAGGCGACGAGATCGGTGAAAGTGCCGCCGATGTCGACGGCCACGGCGTAGGGCATTTCGCTTGGAATCCTGTGAGGTCGACGCGATCAAGCCATGGATTGCGCCGCCCGATCAATAGGCGCGCGATTGCCGGTTACGCGGGCGCTCACGACAACCAATCGACCTGTGCCACGGTCTCGAGCGTCGCCCACAGGTTGATCAGCGCGTGCATCGCCATCGTGAGCAAGATCGAGCCGCTCTGCCAACGTGCCCAGGCAAGGATGAGGCCGATGAGGAAGATCTGAGTGACGCCGAACCAGTCGTACTGCTGGTGAATGATCGCAAACAGCGCCGAGATGCCGAGGATCCCGGGCCAGGCCTTGCGCGCGGCCGAGACCCAGCCGCGGAACAGGAAGCCGCGGAACATGAGCTCCTCGCCAAGCGGCGCCCCGACCACTAGCGTGAGCCACAGCAACACCAGCGTGCCCTGTGCGCGCGCGCTGGTGTAGGTATCAACCTGGAACGGGGTGACGATCTCGCGACCAAGCACGTAGGTCATGGCATCGAAAGCAACCAGGAACACCACCAGTACCGCGAATGCCACGATGGTGTCGGCACGCTTCGGCTTCACCAAGCCGAGATATTCGCCGATCGGCCAGCCCGTGCGCCGTGCGGCGAACGCCAGCACTCCGACCTGAACCGGCAGGGAGACGAGCGTCGAAATGGAAAGCGTGAGCCCATCCTTGAGGAGAGCGGCGTTATCGGTAATGGCTTCCGGCCGGAGCACGATGATGGGAATGATAGCGACGATCCCGGAGACCAGCAGCGCGATGATGACCCAGCCGAGTGTCGCCCAGGGCCCCCAGATGAAGGTTCCTTGACCGCTTTGCTGCTTGATCTCGGTCATGCTCAATCCGTGCTGCGATAAGCGTTGCGCCAGTCTTCCCCGGCGCGGAATTCGTCGTCGTGGCCGTCGTACTGCCATACCCCGCGGGTCGGTTTGTCGTAGGCCGGCACGAAACGGTCGCGATAGCGCATCCCGCAATAGTGCGCGGGTTTGACCCTGTCCCACACGATATAGCCCGTTTCGGTGATGCAGCCCTCGTCGATGCTGACCGCCGCCACCTTGCCGCACACCATGAGCCGATTGACCCACTCCCGCGTCCATTCGACCTTACACTCGAAATGGCTGCGGCACTCGGCGATCCGCGGCGGCTTGAGCTTGCGCGCCGGCAGCGCCGTGAGGCCCGCCTTGGCGAGCTCGTTCTCGCCGCCGCGGAACGGCAGACCGCAGATGAGCACCTTGTCGAGCATGGCCTGCTCGAACGACACCACGTTGACAACGAACTCGCCGGTTGCGAGCACATTGTTGTAGGTGTCCTTGCTCGTGCCGCAGGTGAAGGCGATGTAGACCGGATCGTGACAGACGCGGGTGCAGGTGCCGAAGGCGGCGGCATTGACGCGGTCCTGGCCATCGACCGTGGTAATGAGCACCAGACAGGAGCTTGGGGCGAAGATGTTGTCCCAGTGCTCGGGACGGACATCGACTTTGTTTGGTGTTACCATAGGCGCACTAGAACGCGTGGCCGATGAGATGGTCAAGCGAGATCGTGCCGCCGCCGTTGATCAGAAAATAGAACGCCGCGATAGTCCACATCAGGGTGTATTCGAGCCCGAGTTGATTCCAGAAATACTTTCCGACCCGCCAGCGCTCGACATTCGTGACGATCAGGAAGATCACGATCGGCAGAGCGGCGACACGCGTAAATAGCCCGAGAGCGAGCAGCGGGCCGGCGATGAACTGCGTGAGGGAGATGGCCGGGGCCCAGAGCTTGCCGGGACGATATCCATCGTGGTCGAGTTGCGCGGCTAGTTCGGCGAGATTGTGCGAGCGCACGCCGGTTTTGGGGAAAAATCCGAAGGTGTTGCGCAAGGCGTGCGGGACGAGCGCGAGGCCCACGGCGGCACGCAACGCTGCCTCGGCCCAGGGCGCGAGCGCCTGATAGAGCGGGCCAAGAGCGGGAAAGATGAGCGGCGTGGACGTGTCCATGAGTTGCATACCCCGTTGCCGTCATGCGCGGGCTAGACCCGCGCATCCATCTTCGCAAAGCGCCTCTTCCGAAAGGGATGGATTGCCGGGTCGAGCCCGGCAACGACGGAGAGAACTACACTCGAATCTCGCCCAGATTGATGCTCGCGCCGAGCTTGGTCTCGACCGTCTTCTTCCTGCCGTTCTGGTCCGTGATTTCGACGACATATACGCCCGAATCCTCGTCGAGCTTGTCAAATTTGAAGTCGCCGTAGTTGTCACTTGTCGTCTCAGCCACGACTCTGCCGTTCTGGAGGAGCCGCACACGCGCGCCCTCGACGCAGTCGACGACGCCGTTCGCTTCGGCCGAGATCGATCCGCCAATGAAGCATTTCGAGTAGCGCCAGAGATTGCGATAATAGACCCGCGGCTTCGTGGCGAGTTCGGGACGCATCACCTCGAGAGCTTCGTCTTTCGCAACGCGTGCCATATCGGCGTCTTCGATGTAGATCGCCCGCATAGCGCCGGTCGGGCACGACTGGTGACCGCGCGTCTGCTGCCAACCCTGATCGATGAGATGGGCGTCGAAGGTCCAGGCCTGCGGCACCTGATGCTCCTCGTTCCACCAGATATGCCCGTACGGGCAGGCATCGACCAGATCCTTGCGGCCCTTGGCGAGATCCGGGTCGATCAGCACGATGCCATCGTCGCGCTTTTTGATCGCGCCGCCGCCCTTGGCCACGCAGGGCGCGTCGTCACAGTGGTTGCACATGGTCGGAACATAGGCGATGTCGATCATCGGCACCTGCCCGCGCTCCTTTTGCAGGATATTGATCCACTTGTGGCCGTGCTTGGGCATCGGCCGCGAGTAGCCCGGCCAGTCATTGCCGACGTACTCATCCATTGTAGCGAGCGTGCACAGGTTGCAGTTGGTGCACTCCGCCACATCGATGATCATGTTCCATTTTTTCATTATGCCTTCTCCCCGAAGGAATCGCCGTGCCACTGCGAGGGGATGCATCGCACCGATCCACAGGGCTGTTTTCGTGCCTCTCTTTTCCGCTCACACCCGGAAAGTTCCATGTTAGTCTAAACATTACCGCCACGGACGATACGTGGCGAGGGCCTTCGCTTCCAATGTTGGCGTGATTCCTTTCAGTTCCAGTGCGTAGTCCGTCTATCGTTGTTGGGGTCCGCATGTATGGAATGACGGCCTTTGTGCGCAGGCAGCGCGACCTATTGTATCGCCTCAAGGTCAGCCGACGTCATCCGGTGCGGCGCCGGCTCGCCTATTACGTCGCCCGCCACGGATTTGAAATCGGTGATTATACGTTCGGGGCCCCGGTGGTCCGGTATTTCTATGACAACAGCAAGCTCAAGATCGGGCGATACTGCAGTCTGGCGGCCGGGGCGACGTTCGTTTTGGGCGGGATTCACAACACCCACACGCTCACGACCTATCCGCTCGGCCTGATCAAGGCGGATTATGGACCCAACGAGAAGCCGAAGTCGCGCGGCGACATCGTGCTGGGGTCCGACGTCTGGGTCGCGAGCAACGCGACAATCCTGAGCGGCGTCACGATCGGAGACGGAGCCGTCATCGGCGCCGGTTCCGTGGTGCTCGACGATGTTCCGCCCTACGCGGTGGTCTTCGGGAACCCGGCGCGCGTGATGTCGAAGCGGTTCTCGGACGAGACCATTACAGAAATGCTGGAGCTGCGCTGGTGGGACCTGGACCTGGAACAGGTGCTTTCATTGCGGCCGCAACTGCAAGACACCGACGTCGAAGCCTTCATTGCCGCCTGCCGCAAGCTGAAGGGCCTGCCGCCACGGCGCCAAGCGGCGCCCGCGCGCTCGGCGCCCGCTGCCCGCCGCATAGCTAGCAGGTCCGGGCTGACCATGCCCGCCGCCGCCCAGGTCGTCGCCGTCATTCGGAGCGAACGGCCGGAATTCTCCGATGCCGATCTGAGCACGCCGCTCAAGCACCTCGGAATCGACAGCTTCGGCATGGTTCTCGTTCGCACGCGGCTTGAAGAGCGGCTGGGCAAGTCGATCGACGACTGCACCTGGGCCGCCATCGTCACGCCGGCCGACATCGTTCGTGCCGTGGCGGCAGCCACGCCTGCCAGCGGCCGCAGCCGATCCCCGGAAACAGCCAGCGAGCGGCGCCAGTACAATCTGAACATGCCGCAAATGGCGCTCGGGGGATTGTCCGAATCCTGGCTGTTCAAGGAACTGGGCGACATGCATTGGAGCATGATCACCAATGGGCTCGGCAGCGCCTCGCACGAGCTGCAGGATACGCAGGGCGACCGGCTCTACGCCACGTTCACCCGGGTCCAGCTCGATTCGACCTCCTCCCTCGCCGGCTATGCGGAAAACGAGCGCATCGAAGTCGACGCCGAGATTTCCCGCTATGGGGCAGGCGTATTCTTCAGCGCAATGACGGCGAGCGGAGACCGCAAATCGGTGCGGGCGCGGCTCATGTCAAGTTTCTCGAAGATTGGACAGGCCGGATCGAATACGTCGTTGCTCAAAGGGCAGCCGCAGATTCCGTCCGACTGCGGCATTCCCGCTCTCGCCGACCTGCCGGGCTTCGGGCGCGAATATCATGCGCGCCGTTCCGAGAAGCCAGGCCCACCGATCCTCGAATGTGAATACGAAATCGTTCCGAGCCACGACATCAACGGCGTCGGACTGCTCTACTTTGCCGCGTATCCAACGATCAACGATATCTGTGCAATGCGCCATGCCGGCTCTTCGTTTGCCACCGGCTTCAGCACGCGCAATCGAGACGTATTCTATTTCAGCAACAGTGATCCGGACGAGACGCTTGTGTATCGCCTGCACCGCTGGAACGCCGGCGACGACCGGATCGACATGGAGGCATCGATCAGCCGCAAGAGCGACGGCGTCCTGATGGCTTACGTCAAGACCGCAAAGGACGCATGCGGGACCAGGCCCCGTTAGCGTGGCGGCTTAGAAGCGGTCGATCCCGCGCGACCTCACTTCGCCGGCACGAGCGTCGGTGGCTGCTTGGCCTTCTGGCGCGGCTTCTTCTCCAGCGGCCTGGCGTCCTTCTCCATCGCCGCGAAGGCTTCCGACATGTGCTCGGTGCGGCCGTCCCAGGCCTCGATCTCGACCAGCGCATTGGCGCCGGCGAGCGCATGCGTCGATTTCGTTTGCGACTTGTGCGGCGTGAGCTGGTTCAGGCAGCCGCCGCGGTCGACCGACTTGCCGGGCTCGCCCATCGGATCGTAGATCGCCGAGGACTCGTAGCCGTGGCAGACGCCGCGCGGTAGCCGCTGCGTCGGCAGCGCGGCGCAGATCACCGCGCCGCGGTCGTTATAGACCTTGACCAGGTCGTGCTTCTTGATGCCGCGCGCGATGGCATCCTCCGGGTTCATTCGCATGATCCAGTAGTAGTAGCCGTCGACGTTCACGCGGTGGTCTTCGATGTTGAGCAGGAATGAGTCCTTGCCGTCGCCCTGAGTGTGGAACGAGTACTTGGAATGCGGCGTCAGCATCTGCAGCGGATAGCGCTCGAAATCTGGCGAGTGCAGGGCCTCCTCGGCCGGCTCGTATTTGACGATCGGAGGCCGCTCCGGATCGTTGGCGCGCTTGAGGCTGTTGCACTCGAACTCGAGCTTGCCCGACTGGGTCTGCAGGCCGCGCAGATATTCCTCGGTGTAGTCGGAGGGCAGCGGCTGCGCCTCCGGCACGTCTTTCTTGCGATTTTCCCAGAACCAGCGGAACGAGACCGGCGCGCGCAGCTTCTCCTTCTCGGCCGGAACCACGTAGTAGCCGCGCTTGACGAGCTTGCGGAACGAGATTGCCTTCGGCAGGTCGGAGGCGAGATAGATGCGGTACACCCAGTCGAGCTCGTTGCAGCCTTCCGAGAAATAGTTGGCGAGCCCGAGCGGCTTACAGATCTCGTTGAAGATCCAGAAGTCGGACTTCGACTCACCGAGCGGCTCGATGGCCGGCGCCTGGAACACGATCATGCGGTGGTTGAGCTGCTGCTGCCCGTGGTGGCCGTAGCCGCCCAGCCCCGCCCATTCGCTGATGTCGGTGCGCTCGAAATTGGTGCAGGCCGGCAGGATCACGTCGGCGAACTTGGCCTCGCCTTCGAACCAGATCGATTGGTTGACCACGAATTCCAGGTTCCGCGACTGGTACATCTTCACCCACCGATTGGTGTTGTTCATCGTGGACAGGATAGACCCGCCGTACTTGTAGAGCATGTGCACCGGGGAATGGCCCGGCGCCGGGTACATGAACTTGCCGAACTGGTGCTCGATCGACTTGCCGACCCAGCGATAGCCCTCGGCCTTCCCTTCGGTGATCGCCTCCGGCATCCAGATGCGCGGGATCGTCTGCCCATTGGAATTCATGCTCGGGAGCTGCGGCATGCGCTGATAGAGCTCGACCGGCATGGCGGTGTTCTCGAGGTCGCCCGACATGCCGCCTTCCGAATAGCCGGGGAAATAGAAATTGAAGTCGAGCGGGCAGCCCCATTGCAGATTGCCCATGTTGCAGCCGGGTTTACCCAGCCCCTGCATGGCCGAAAGGCACACCATCACGCGCGCCCACTGGATGCCGGTCTGATTGCGGCAGGCGCCGCCATGGCCGTTGCCCCAGCCGCCGGGGGCGAGATAGACGCGCTTCGTGCCCCACTCGCGCGCGAGCGCGCGCACGTCTTTCGCGGGAACGCCTGTTTCCTTTTCCTGCCACTCCGGCGTCTTGGGCACGCCGTCCTCGTCGCCGAGCAGATAGGCCTTCCACTTGTCGAAGCCGATCGTGTGGATCTCGACGTAGCTCTTGTCGTAGAGGCCTTCCTTGATCCACACATAGGCAATCGCCATCGCCATCGCGACCGACGTGGTCGGACGCGGTGCGAACCACTTGCCCGGCAGAAACTGGGCCGTTGCGTTGTAGTAGGGGTCGATATGGACGACCTTTATGCCGAGCTTGGGATTCTTGAGCCACTGCCGGCGCACGGTGCCTTCTTGGGCGCCATACGAGCCTGAGGTCGATTCCGGATCGGCCGCCCACGACACGATCATATCGCAGTTCTGCAGGCAGTCCTCGACCGTGCCGTAGGTCTCCGACTGCCCGACGCGCAGCGTGTAGCCCCAGTGGTGCACGGCTCCCCAGTACCAGCCTTCCCAGGAGTCAGGATTGTGGTGCACACGCGTCATGCCGATCGCGTTGGCGAAACGGAATAGCGCCGAGAGGTAGTAGCCCACGTTGCCCCAGGTATGGTGCGAGCCGTGCGACACCGCGATTGCGCCTGGGCCGTGCTCGCGCTTCTGGCGCCTGACCTCGTCGGTGACGAGCTTGATCGCCTCCTTCCACGAGATGCGCACGTAGCCGGACTTGCCGCGGTTCTGCGGATTGCGCTCGCCGTTCGGATCGAAGTCGACCCGTTTCATCGGATAAAGCAGCCGATCGGGCGAGTAGATGATCGACTTGGCGTTCTGTCCGTGCGGGGCCAGCGTGGTCTTGCGCGGCGGCGTGAGCTTTACGCCTTTGGCCTCGATGGTCCACGACTCGCCGTCGTCATCGGCGAGGTCGATCGGGGTCATGCGGATGATCTTGCCGTCCTTGACGTAAATGAACACCGGGCCGCCGTTGGTCATGTTGCAGTAGCGCATGCTGCCGTCGTCCATGCGCGTGCCGAACGTGAGCCCCGCCGACTGGCTCGCCATGATGGTCTGCGCGAACCAATTGGTGAGATCCTCGGGCCCCTCGACGCCGAGCACGAAATCCTTCTGCGCGTTGATCTGGTTGAGCCAGTTGATCGGCGGCGTGAGCAGAGCCGCGCCGGTCGCGGCGTTCTTGAACATGAGCTTGCAGTCGGGCTTGGCATGCAGGCCGGAGCGCGATCGGACCTTGCCATCGCGGAACTCGAACCAGCGCCCGCACTCCTCGTCGCGCGCCATGATCTGGGCGACGAAATTGCGTTCCTTGAGCCGTGCCCGGAAGGCCTTGTGGCGGCGGGCCTGGACCTTGAGCATCTGCGCCAGGCCGAACAGGATGAGCGAGAGCTTGGTGGTCGCCAATGTCATGGTGTCCTCCCGGTCGCTTGAGCGGACCGTTTGCGGAGGGACTTTATACCAGCGGCCGGAGGCTTTGAAATTGGCAATCCCCGGCTTGTGAAGCGGCGATTGCGGGGCCCGCAATCCTCGTATGTAAGAGGGTCGATAAGAGGGTCAAACTGCAACGAATTCCCGACAGCCGCTCCACCGCCCGTCCGGAATGACAGCGGCCAGAGCTCTTAGGGCCCACCACGCACATAGGCCCAGAGCAGCAGCACGTCTTCGTTGGCGAGCTTGTCGCCCCAGGCCGGCATCGCCGGCGGCTTGCCATTGAGCACCGCGTTCTGGAAGCGGGGGAACTCGTCCTTGGGGAACTTGCGCAGGTCGAAGGTGACCAGGCCGGGATTGACCATGTCGCGCCCGTGACAGGCGACGCAAAACTCATCGTAGACTTGGCGCCCGTCGTCGATCTGCTGCGGCGTCGGCGGATCCGATTGCGCCCGCACTGCGAGCGGCAAGACGATAAGCGCCGCCAGGGTCATAAAGGAGCAGGGCCGGGCGAGGCCCGGCCCTTGGTCAGCGTTGCGCCTCACGCTCACGCCTTCTTGCTGCGCATGTCAGCGACCCGGATCGGCGGCACCCACGGGTTCTCGGCCCAGCCGACACCCTTGCGGGCGACCTGGGCGTCGATCAGGTAGGGCTTGCCCTCAACGGTCTGCTTGCGCGCGCGCGCGAGCGCCTCGCGCAGCTGCGCCGGACTCTGGACAACCTCGCCGTCGACGCCGAAGCCTTTCGCGATCGCCGCCATGTCCATGTCGGGATTGCCGAGATAGTCGTGGACAAACTGGCCGGTCTGCACCATGCGGCCACCCGGCACGTTATTGATGACGCGGCTGTGCGGTCCGCCATAGGCGTGGTTGTTGTAGACCACGGTGATCACCGGCAGCTGTAGGCGCGCCATGTTCCAGAGCGCGGTCGGTCCGAACACGAACGAGCCGTCGCCGACCAGGCAGATGACCTGCTGGTTCGGCCGCGCGAGCTTGACGCCCGCCGCGGTTCCGACGCCGGAGCCGAGGTGGGCGCCGTAGTAGAAGAACAGCTCGCGCCCGCCGAGCGGATTGAAGTCGAAGCCATGCAGCGCAACTGATCCGGCCTCGTGCACGATGATGGCGTCCGGATCGGAGAATTTCGCGACCTCCCAGGTGAGCCGGTCGGCGATCAGCGGCGACTGGTCCCAATCCGGGCTGTTGGTGATCTGCGCCCTCAGCGTCCTCGCCATGGCGGAGAACTGGTGCACGTTCTCGGCGCGCTCGAGGATCTTCGACTTGAGCGCCGGGGTCATCAGCTGTTCGACCGCGGCGATCAGGTCATCGAGGCCATAGCCGACGTCGGCCACCAGCGGCACCTCGGTGAGCATGACGTTGCCCATGCTCCAGTGGTCGATGCGCATGTCGATGAACGTCGGCCCGCGCGGGACAATCGGGCCCGGGCCGTTGTGCTGGAACTTGTTGCCGACGTTGATGACGACATCGACCCCCTTCGGGTAGGGCAGCGAGTTCAGGCTGCCGCCGGCAAGGTTGCCGACCCACAGCGGGTGTCCTTCCGGGAAATTGGCCCAGATCTGGCGCACCTGCGTGACCGGCATGCCGAGCAGTTCGGCGAATTTGACCGCCTTGTTGGCCGCCTTGGCCTTGTAGATCTCGTCGCCCACCACCATCAGCGGCATCTTGGCTTCGACCAGGAGCTTGGCGGCGCGCTGCACGTCATCCGGGTTGGGGCGCACGCGCATGCGCGGGTCGACCTGGTCCTGCGGGATGACCTCGGTGCGCACGCGATCGTTGTTGTAGTCGGAGTGCCAGGAGATGTAGGCCGGCCCGTAGGGCGGCGTCCACGCAGCCTTGAACGCGCGCCGCACCGTTTCCGGAATCATGTCCGCACGGCGCGCGAGCCAAGTGTACTTGGTCATCGGCTGGACGATCTGCTCCTGGTTGAGCACTTCCTCGAAGCCGTCACGTCCGGCCCGCCGCGACTGGTCGGTGCGATAGGAGTAGACGACGAGCGGCGTCTGTTCCTTGTGCGCGTTGAAGATCTGGCCCATGGCATTCATCATGCCGACCGATCCGGCCTGCATCACGATCGCGGGCTCGCCCGACGCCTTGATGTAGCCGGCGGCCATGGCGGCGCCCGGTCCCTCGTGCGGGGTGATGATGTATTTGAGCTGCGGCCGGTCAACGAGCGCTTCATAGAACTCGGCGTCCTCGCTCGCCGAATTGCCGAACACGTATTTCACGCCCGAGGCGATGAGCTGTTCTGCGAAGGCGGCGCCGCCGGTGCCCTGGAACGGCTTCACCGGGCCGGTCGCCGCCGCAGCGGCGCTGGCAGCGGGCGCCGCCGGGCCGGTCTGCGCCAGCGTCGCCGAGGTCACCGAGCTCAGGACCGACTGCGCGGCCGTCATGGTCAACCCGGCCTTGGTGAGGCTCGTGACGAAATTGCGTCGCGATACGCCCTTCGACAGGTATTTCACCACGAGGTCTCTCATCGCCGTCTCCTAAGGCTCTAAGCGTTCGATCCGCTCGTTCAGCGCGGCTGCACGTTGGTACGCGGCGCGTTAGGTCCAAAGTCGGTGCCGAGATAGTCCGCCATCAGCTTGATCTCCTCGGTGGTTCACAGTCCGCCGCGCCCGACCATCCGGTAGATCGTTGCTTCCCAACCGCGCGCATCTTGGCGGTGGTCGCGCCACATCGCGTCGGTATGGCACTGGAAGCATTTCGCCTTCAACACGGTGAGGCCTTTGTGCTCCTGGGCGTTGGCGGCGAGGGCCAGCACCGGGGCGAGCGCGAGCGCCAACACGGCCTTGCGGACAAAGCTCATTGCATCACCTCCCGGGCCTCTTACGGCAGGCGATCACTGCATCTGCATACCGCCCGTGTTGCGCTCGATCTTAGTTGACGCGCGGTTCCGACGCCAGTGTTGCAGCCATTTCCGGCGAATTGGATGATTCGCCGGAACTCACAATGGTCGATTCACGGTCCGCTTGGCCGCCCCGATTTTGACGCCCTTCGGCACTTTCTTTGGAACCTTCTTTCGGGTGGGACAGACTATTTGTCGGCGGACCATCGCGTTACGCGCGTGGTCACGGATGCGAGCATTCCTTGGCAGACAGGAGGTCCTGATGCGTATGCTCAGGTTATCGCTCGACTGTACGGTCTTGCTTGCAGGTTGCCTGATGGCACTCGTCTCCTCGGGGGCGCCCGCGTTGGCGCTGGCTCCCGACGATTGCCGGCAGACCGCGGCGCAGGTTCCCGAGAGCGCCCGCCCGCTCAGCGATTCAGGACTGCGCAATGTGATCGCGTTCGCGCGGCTCCTCGGCTATGTGCGCCACTTTCACCCGAGCGACCAGGCGGCCGCCGCTGACTGGGACCAGCTGGCGATCGAGGGCATGCGGCGCATCGAAGCGTGTGCGGGACCGGAACGCCTTGCCGCGACGCTCGAGGCTTACTTCCGTCCGGTCGCGCCGACCGTGCAGGTATTTCCGACCGGCAAGCAACCTGCCGCACCGGCCGGCCTGACGCCGCCGGCAGGCGCCACGGATCTCAAGCTCCTCTCCTGGCGTCATATCGGGGCCGGGCAGGTCGCGCAGCCGCGGCCTGGCGGCGACAAGGTCTACTACAGCGAGCGCGTCTCCAGCCCGGCCGAGGGTCGTGCGCCCATTGGCTCGCAACCCGATCAGATCTTCACCGCTGATCTCGGCGCCGGCGTTACGGCCCGGGTGCCGCTGAAGCTCTATGCCGACGCCACCGGAACGCTGCCGCGCCGGGCTCCGCCGGTGCCGAAGCTGGCCAACCTGCTCGGGCCCGCGGCCCAGGAGGATCAGGCTTCCGGCGACGACCGCGCCACGCGCCTTGCCGCCGTCGCACTGGCGTGGAACGTGTTCCAGAACTTCTATCCCTATTTCGACGTGGTCGACACCGACTGGCCGCGCGAATTGGAGCGGGCGCTGACCACCGCGGCGACGGACGCCGACGCGCGCGCGTTCCGCGATACGCTCCTGCGTATGGTGGCGGCGCTCCACGATGGCCACGGTCGCGTGTTCAATTCGAAGGTTTACGCTCCTACGCATGCGCTGCCGCTTGCATGGGTCATCGTCGACGACAAACTCGTGATCACGCGCGTGACCGGCGAAGCGGCCGACAGGGGCCTCAAGCCGGGCGACGTCGTGCTGGCGATGAACAATGAGCCGACCGAGCAGGTCCTGTCCCGCGAAGGCGCGCTGATCTCGAGCGCCACGCCACAGTGGACGCGCTATCTGCTCCCGCTCTATATCCGGGTTGGCTCCGCCGGGTCCGAAGTGCGGCTCAGGGTCCAGAGCCAGGGCGCGGCGCCACGCGAGGTCACGCTTCACCGCTCCGTGAAAGCAACCGATGCTCCCGCCGAGCCGCGGCCGCCGACCGTCGCCGAGCTCGAGCCCGGAATCATGTATTTCGATATCGGCCGGGCAACCGAGGACGATCTTGACCCCGCCTTACCCAAGCTGGCGGACGCACAGGCCGTCATCTTCGATTTGCGCGGCTATCCGAGTACGAACGACTATCTGCTCTACCTGAGAGATCAGCGTCTGCAAGGCCCGATCTTCCAAATCCCGATCGTCACTAGGCCGGATCGCCTGGGTCCCGCCGAACACGATGACCCTGGCCGGTGGGATTTGCCGCCTCAGGAACCGCGGTTCAAGGGACGCATCATCTTCATGACAGACGGCCGCGCCGTCAGCTGGGCCGAGTCGGTGATGATTACCGTCGAGGCGTATCGGCTGGCCGACATCGTCGGCGCGACCACCGCAGGCACCAATGGCGATATCAATCCGTTCGTGGTGCCGGGAGGCTACACGCTCTGGTGGACCGGCCTGCGCGTGCTCAAGCACGACGGCTCGCAGCACCACGGCATTGGCGTCCATCCGACCCATCCGGTTAACCGCACCATCAAGGGCATCGCCGAAGGCCGCGACGAGGTGATGGAGAAAGCGCTGGAGCTGGCGCGCACGCCGCGTCAGTGAGGGAAGGTCCGCAGTAGGAACACAAGGAGATCGCGCCATGCTCAAGCGCACGCTGTCCGTTGGTGTCATCGGATTTGCCGCTTGCACCATTGTTGCGCTGTTCATCACACCCGCGCGTGCGCAAGCGCCCGACGACTGGAGGCAGGTGCCGGCGGCCGTTCTCGAGGCGGCCCGCCCGCTCAGCGAAACCGGGATGCGCAACCTCATCGCCTTCACGCGGCTGCTCGGCTACGTTCGCCACTTTCACCCGAGTGATCAGGCCGCTGGCGCCGACTGGGACATGCTTGCCATCGAGGGCATGCGCCGCATCGAGCCGTGCGCCGGACCGGAGCGGCTTGCTGCTGCGCTCGAAGCCTATTTCCGGCAGATCGCTCCGACCGTGCAGGTGTTCCCGACCGGCAGGCAGCCAGAGGCGCCGGCAGGCCTCACGCCGCCGGTAGGGGCTACGAACCTCAAGCTGATCTCATGGCGTCACGTCGGGGCGGGACAGGTGGCGGTGCCTGGGCTCAGAGACATCTACCGCAGCGAACGCATCTCCGTCCTCGCCGAAGGTCGCGCGCCGATAGGCTCGCAACCCGATCAGATTTTCACCGCCGATCTCGGGGGCGGCATCACCGTCCGCGTGCCGCTGAAGCTTTACGCGGATGGGGCCGGCACGCTGCCGCACCGGGCCCAGCCGGTACCGGCGAACCCACTGCTGCTGGTGGCACAGGAGCAGACTTCCGGCAACGATCGCGCCACGCGCCTCGCTGCAGTCGCGCTGTCCTGGAACGTGTTTCAACACTTCTATCCCTATTTCGACGTGGTCGAGACCGACTGGCCGGGAGCCTTGACCTCGGCGCTCACGGGCGCGGCATCCGACCAAGACGAACGGGCGTTTCTGGGTACGCTCCAGCGCCTGATGGCTGCGCTCCACGACGGTCATGGCATCGTCTTTCAATGGAGATTTGCCCCCCTCACGCATGCGCTCCCGCTGACCTGGACCATGGTCGGCGACAAGCTCGTCATCACGCGTGCGGTCGGCGAGGCGGCGGACGCCGGACTCAGGCCGGGAGATATCGTGCTGGCGATCGACGGCGAGTCGACCGACCAGGCGATGCCACGCCTGCATGCACTCACCTCGGCCGCCACACCGCAATGGGAGCGCCACTCCATTCTGACGTATCACCTCCAGCTTGGTCCTCGCGGCTCGGCCATGCGGCTCAAGATCGAGAGTGCCGACGCTGGCCAACGCGAGGTCGTGCTCCACCGCACGGCAAAGCCCGAGGAGATCAAGGAGGTACTCCCATCCACGGTGGCGGAACTCGAGCCCGGCATCTTCTATTTCGATATTGATCGCGCGTCCGAGGACGATCTCGACGCTGCCTTGCCGAAGCTGGCAGAGGCCAAAGCCGTCATCTTCGACATGCGCGGCTATCCCAACAAGACGAATGACTTCCTTCACCATCTGAGTAACGGTGCCCTGGAGTCGCCGATCTGGCAGATCCCGATCGTCATCAGACCCGACCGCCAGGGCGTTCCCGAATACGACAGCAGCGGCCGATGGGAGTTGGTGCCGTTCGAGCCTCGGATTAAAGGGCACATCACCTTCATGACTGGCGGCGGCGCCATCAGCCAAGCCGAGACTGTGATGGGAATCGTCGAGGCCTATCACCTGGCCGATATCGTCGGCGAGACCACGGCAGGCACCAACGGCAATGTCAATCCGTTCATGGTGCCGGGCGGCTATATCCTGTCGTGGACCGGCATGCGCGTGCTCAGGCACGACGGCACGCGCCATCACGGCGTCGGCATCAGTCCTACCCATCCGGTGAGCCGCACCATCAAGGGCATCGCCGAAGGCCGCGACGAGGTGCTGGAAAAAGCGCTGGAGCTGGCGCGCACGCCACGTCAGTGAGTGAGGATCCGCGGTTGGAGCACGAGGAGATTGTACCATGCACAAGCGCAGGCTGTCCGTTGGTGTCATCGGGTTTGCGGCTTGCATCGTACTCGCATTCATCACACCCGCGCGTGCGCAAGCGCCGGACGACTGCCGGCAGGCGGCGGCCGCCGTTCCCGAGACGGCTCGCCCGCTCAGCGAAACCGGGATGCGCAACCTCATCGCGTTCACCCGGCTCCTTGGCTACGTGCGCCACTTCCACCCGAGCGATCAGGCCGCCGGCGCCGACTGGGACATGCTCGCCATCGAGGGCATGCGCCACATCGAGCCGTGCGCCGGACCGGAGCGGCTTGCTGCTGCGCTCGAAGCCTATTTCCGGCCGGTCGCCCCGACCGTGCAGGTGTTCCCGACCGGCAAGCAGCCGGAGGCGCCAGCAGGCTTCACGCCGCCGGCGGGAGCGACGAACCTCAAGCTGATCTCGTGGCGGCATCTCGGGGCCGGGCAGGTGGCGCGGCCCAACAATGTCTACCGCAGTGAACGGATCACCACCCCAGCAGACGGTCGTGCGCCGATCGGCTCACAGCCCGATCAGATCTTCACCGCAGACCTCGGCGCCGGGATCACGGCCCGCGTTCCGCTCAAGCTCTACGCGAATGCGGCCGGCACGTTGCCGCAGCGGGCCTTGCCGGCGCCGGCACGGGACGATCCGCTGCTGCGTGTGGCGCAAGAACCGACATCCGGCGACGACCGCGCCACGCGCTTTGCTGCGGTCGCGCTGGCGTGGAACGTGTTCCAGAATTTCTATCCGTATTTCGACATGGTCGAGGTGGACTGGCCACGTGAACTGGAGCGGGCGCTGACCACCGCGGCAACTGACCCCGATGCTCGCGCGTTCCACAATACGCTTCGGCGTTTGGTCGCCGCCCTGCATGATGGCCATGGCAACGTGTTCAATCGGAGCATTTTCGCGCCGTCCCATGAACTCCCGCTGACGTGGGTCATTGCCGAGGACAAGCTCGTGGTCACGCGTGTGGATGGCGAAGCAGCGGAAGCCGGGCTTAAGCCCGGCGACGTCGTGCTGACGATCAATGGAGAGCCGACCGAGCAGGTGCTGGCCCGTGAGGGGGCGTTGATCTCGAGTGCCACGCCGCAGTGGCGGCGCCACAAATTGCCGTTCCTTCTCACGATCGGAACCGCTCAATCCGAGGTGCGGCTCAAGCTGCAGAGCCTGAGTGGGGCGCAGCGCGAGGTCGTGCTTCACCGCAGCGTGCCGTTCGATGGCGCGGAACGAGAGCCGCGGCCCGCAACCGTTGCCGAAATCGAGCCTGGAATCTTCTATTTCGACATCGATCGAGCGACCGACGACGATCTTGACGAGGCGTTGCCCAAGCTGGCGGAGGCCAAGGCGGTCGTCTTCGATCTGCGCGGCTATCCGAAGACCAACGATTTTCTGCATTATCTGAGCGACAAAACACTGCAGTCGGCGTTCTGGCAGATTCCGATCGTCACCAGGCCAGATCGTCAGGGCGTTCCCGAATACGATTCCGCACAAACGGAGCTGGCGCCGATCGAGCCGCGGATCAAGGGGCGCGTCATCTTCATGACTGGCAGCGGCGCGATCAGCAACGCGGAGACGGTGATGGGCATCATCGAGGCTTATCACCTGGCCGACATCGTCGGCGAGACCACCGCGGGCACCAACGGCAATTTCAATCCGTTCACAGTACCGGGCGGCTATACGCTGGTGTGGACCGGCATGCGCGTGCTCAAGCACGACGGCTCCCGCCACCACGGCGTCGGCATCAGTCCGACCCAACCGGTCCCTCGCAACATCAAGGGCATCGCCGAAGGCCGCGACGAGGTGCTGGAGAAGGCGCTGGAGCTTGCGCGAACGCCGCGCTGAGCAGCAGTCGCGCTACTGCCGGCGCAGCACGATCAGCGCGTCGAGCGCCATGCCGCCACGCATGGTGCTCTTGGGCAGAGCCACGAACGGATTGATGTCGAGCGACTCGATCACGTCGGGCAGGTCCACTGCCAATCGACCGAGCCCAACCAGGGCATCGATCACCGCCTCGACGTCGCGCGGCGCGCTGCCGCGATAACCCTCGATCAGGCGCCAGGCGCGGGTGCGGCGGAGCATGTCACGGGCCTTGTCGCGGCTCACCGGCGGAGCGCAGAACGCCACGTCCTTGACCAGCTCGAGCAGCACGCCGCCCGCGCCCGCCATCACGATCAGGCCGACCTCGGGATCGCGGTGCAGGCCGAGCACGAGCTCGATGCCGCCGAGCACGTGCTGCGCCACCAGCATGCCGGCGAGCGTGTGCTGCTGCTCCAATGCGGCCGCCATCTTGTCATAGGCCTGCCCAAGCGCCTCGGGCGTCGCCACATTGAGCGCAACCGCTCCGACATCCGATTTGTGGGTCAGCGTATCGGCGACCGCCTTGAGCACGACCGGATAGCCGATGCGGGCGGCAGCCGCGAGCGCGTCGGCGCGCGCGGTCACGAGCGCCTCGTTCGGCGTGCCGATACCGTAGGCCCGCAGCACATCCTTTGAGTCCGCTTCGTTCAACGCCGCCGCAGTAGGGCCCGCGCGCCTGCGCAACCGTTCGCTCGCGGCGCGCTGCGCCTCAGTGCGCGGCGTGTCCTCGACGGCGGCGCGGCGCAGCTCCTCAAGCTCGTCACGCCGGACGACACTGGCAATCGCGCGCAGCGTCTTATTCGCCTCCTGCATGAAGGAGACGTGCGGCGCCTTCCAACGCAGCGCACGACTGTAGTCGTTGTTGCCGTAGGAAGTCGGCGTCACGAATGCGATCGGCTTGGCGGATTTGTTTGTCGCGAGATAGTCCTCGACCATGGCGATGTAGCTCTCGGCACGCGCCGAACCGGGCTCGCGCGGCAGCGACTCCTGCAGCAGCACGATATCGACGCTGGGGTCGGCCTGCAGCGCCTCGATCGAAGCCTTGTAGTTCTCGGCGCTGGTCAGCACCCCGAAGCCGCCGTCGATCGGGTTCGAGACCAGCGAGCCGACCGTGAGGACCGAATTGAGCCGGTCGGTCGTGGCCTGCGCCAGCTTCGGGAACTGCAGGCGGTTGCGCTCGGCGGCGTCGAGCAGGAGACCACGGAACGCGCCCGAGAGTGTGATGGCGCCGAGCCGCCCGCCGCCGGCCAATCCAGTGTGGGCCAGGAACTCCGTGACCTCGACCAGATCGTCGAGCGTATCGGCGCGAATGACGCCGAGCTCGCCAGCCACTGCGTCGAACGCTTCGACCGAACCGGCGAGGGAACCGGTGTGCGCAAGGGCAGCCCGCCGCCCGCCCTCCGACTGGCCGAGCTTGAGCGCGACGATGTGCTTGCCCGCGGCGCGCGCCATCAGGCACGCGGCCTTGAACTTGTCGAGGTGCGAGATCGCCTCGACGTAGATGACGATCACCTTGAGCTCAGGCTGGTCGGCGAAGTAGGCGATGTAGTCGCCGGCCGAAAGCCCGCTCTCGTTGCCGCTGGTGATGAGATATTCGGCAGCCATACCGCGCTCCTCGAGCGCCGAATTGGTGAAGATCATCATGCCGCCGCTCTGGCCGACCAACGCGACCGGCCCTTCACGCAATTTGAGCGGTCGGTCCTCAGTGAGCGTGACGAGCCGGCTCTTGGCACAGACATTGCCCATGCAGTTCGGGCCCGACACGCCAAGACCGGTGTCGGCGATCACGGTCGCGAGTTCGCGCCCGAGCGCAGCAGCCTCGCTGTCAAAGGCTTCCCCGAAGCCGGCGGAGAACACGGTCGCGCTGCGCGCGCCCGCGGCCGCGCCGCTTCTCAGTGTCTCGATCACCCCGGCCGCCGGCACCAGCACCACCAGGTGATCGGGCGGCTCGGGCAGCGACTTGAAATTCGGATAGCAGGGCTGGTCCCAGATCTTGTCGCGGCGCGGATTGACCAGGTAGACGGGCCCGGGGAATTCGTAGCGGTTGAGGTTGCGCCAGACCCGCGCCGCCCAGCTTCCGGGCCGATCGCTCGCGCCGACCAGGACCGCATTGCGTGGCGCGGTCAGGGCCTCGACCTTTTTCTTTGACCCTTCGAGATCCACGAATTCACCTTGATCAGTGCTCGGCTCGCGCCGCGGGTCACCCTCGCACCGCTTGCGCGGAGAGGTGACGGACTCCGCGGCTCGAGGTACGCCCAGCGACATGGTTCGTGCCCGCCGCATCGGCGTGAGTCAATGCTCACCGCCATTGCGACGCAGTCGCGGCCGCGTCCGCGGGCCGCGTCAGTTGAACAGCTCTTTTTTGATCTTGTACCAGTTGTCGAGATTGCGCGTGACGCTATCGGGCGAAAGCACGTTGGCTTTGAAGCCGCCGGCCTCGGGCTTCACGCTCGGCGTCTTGGCCGGCACCGACGGCATCGCCGGGATGTATTCGACGTCGGCGAGCGTCCTCTGACCATCCTCAGAGGTGAGGAAGTCGAGCAGCAGCCGGGCGG
>Ga0066903_100000903_pt1 | contig 20337 bp, 12 predicted proteins | sample PanSoiMetaGPlot1_FD_67491 | JGI IMG/M metagenome (GOLD analysis project Ga0066903, IMG submission 67491) | Tropical forest soil microbial communities from Panama analyzed to predict greenhouse gas emissions - Panama Soil - Plot 1 (version 2) | ecosystem: Environmental > Terrestrial > Soil >... | reverse complement strand
CCAACGCGTTTCAATCGGAACACGAGCCCCAGGGGGAGGTGTTACGCCAACGTCCTTGAGATCGCTCGAGGTCAATGCCGGAGAAGCCGCCGAAGCGCTCCATAGGAGAAGGCCAAACGCGACAACGACAGATTTCATCGCGGTTTCTTCCCGTCGAGGCGCTCGTGGGCTTTTTCCTGGCGCGCAGATGCTTATTCCACACGTATAAACGACCGAGTGCTTTCGGCTGTTCCATTCTCTGGAGTGACGAGTGCGTCGAGTTCCGACATTAAGCTGCGGAATTCCAGCGTTCGCTCTCCAAACACGATGTTCTCGATCACGGCGACTGCCTGAGCCCTAGCCGCGCCAGTCGCGGCAACACCTCCTCATAGACATACGGCGATTCATCGACATAGTTCACCAGCGAAAACGCGATACCGCGCACGCCGGCGTGGCTCAGATTGGCAAGCTCATCGGCGACTTTGTCAGGCGTGCCGACGAAGGGATATCCGCCGATCGCATTGGCAGCGAAATAATGGCGCTTGGCCGCGTATTCCTCTGCCGTAAGCGAATCCCGCGTGATATTGCGCAGAGCCATCATCCGTTCAACCGCGCCCCAATCGGCATTGTCAATGAACGCGTGTCGGTAATATTCGTCAGCCTCCTGCTGCGACGGGCGGCAGATCAAGTGCCCCACGGTGTAAACCTCGATGTCGCGGTCGAAGGTGCGGGCCTGCGCCTTCACCTCTGCGACCTTCTTTGCGGTTCCTTCGATCGATTTCCGCGACGCGTTAGTGGCCGTGAAGAAGGCATCGCAGTTTCGCAGCGCGAACGCCTGGCCGGTGCCGGACGAGCCGGCATTCATGATGATCGGTCGCGTGCCCCCATGGGGTTTTGGTTTCGCGCGAATGCCGGCAAGCTTGAAGAATTGTCCATTGAAGTCGAAATCTTCTTCTTGCGACCAGGCCCGCTTGACGACGTCGACCCATTCCTGCGCGAATGCGTAGCGCGTTTCATGATCGCGCTGCCTGACCCCGAACATCTCGAACTCGCCTTCATTCCAGCCCGCTACAATGTTGAGCCCAAAGCGACCTTCTCCGATCTGGTCGCAGGTGACGCATTCCTTAGCGGCAATGATGGGATTGAACAGTGGGGCATGGACGGTACCAAACACGGTGATACGCCTGGTCGCGGCTAGCAGACCCGCCGCCCAGGTCTTGGTCTCGAGGGTCTCCCCATGGAAATCGGTATCGCCGCCATAACCCTTCCAGCGGCCTATCGGCAGGATGAAATCGATGCCAGCCTCATCGGCCATGCGGGCGAGGCGCAGACAATCCACCCAACTGGCAGACCAGCGCTCCGGCACTTTGGTTGCTGAGCGGCCTGAGGAACAATTGGCTCCGAACACCCCGAGCTTGAGCGTGTTCGCGTTGTACATGCCGAGGCGGTCGCGCATCGATCCACTACGAAGTGCCATCTGATTGTCTCTGGGGTCAGGGAAAACGGAATTCAGGCTCGGCCCTATACAGCACGCAAGGACGTCAGGGCGCCAGATGGTGCGCATGACCGTTGTGTCGGACCTTGTGGTCCATCACCACCTCCGTATGATCTTGCGTAGATTGCGATCAAGGGTCGATACAGGGGAGAAACCCAGTGGTCCGGATTGTCACTTCACCTGGTCTGGTGCTGGCGGTGGTTGTCGCGAGCATCAGCCCTGCGAACGCGCAGAGCCCGATTGCCGTGACCGTGGGCGCCGCCAGCGTGACCAGCGATGCGCCGATCTATATTGCCGACAAGAAGGGCTATTTCCGCGACGAAGGACTTGCCGTCAAAGTGGAGAATTTCCGCTCGGCGTCCGACATGGTGCCTCATTTGGGCACCGGCACGCTCGATGCCGGAGCAGGCTCCGCCTCGGCAGGGCTCTACAACGCCGTGGCGCGGGGCATCAAGATCAAGATCGTAGCCGACAAGGCGTCTTCGCCGCCAGGCTATGGTGCGACCAAGATCCTGGTCCGCAAGGACCACGTCGACAGCGGCCGCTATAAGTCGCCCGCGGATTTCAAGGGCATGAAATTCGCGATGAACGCGCCGGGTGTGAGCAACACGGCGACCTTGAATGCGATCTTGAAAGCGGCTGGGCTGCGCTACTCGGACGTTGAGACCGTCAACATGCCGCTGCCGGATCATGTGGTTGCGCTCGGCAACAAGGCGGTCGATGCCTCCGCCTCGGTGGAGCCCGCGGCCACCATTGCGATCAAGAACGGCTTTGCCGTTCTGGTCAAAGCGGATGACGAGATTCTGCCGAAGCACCAGATCGCGGTGCTGCTCTACTCGGAAAACTTCGTGACAAGGCGCACCGATGCGGCGCGGGCCTTCATGCGTGCTTACCTGCGCGCCGTGCGTTTCTACAACAGTGCCTTAAAGGACGGCCGGATGATCGGCCCCAACGCCGATGAAGTGATCGCAATTCTTTCTCAAACGACGTCGATCAAGGATCCGGCGATTTACAAGTCCATTACGCCAACTGGGATGAACCCGGATGGCAAGGTGAACGTCGATAGCCTTGCGGCCGACCTTGCTTTTTACAAAGAGCAGGGCCTGATCGAGGCTGATGCGAAGATCGAGCAGATCGTCGACCACTCGTTTGTAGAGGCGGCCCTCCAGCAGCTCGGTCCCTATCGCAAGGAGGGCGCTCAGTAGCGACCTGACTGCGCTCAAGACTCGATACTGCAGGTCTGCTCGGCCTGCTGACCGCGGCGGAAGCCGGAATGAATGGGCAGCTCATCGAACAGGCGTCTCTCTTGCAGGCGGCCAGGCCTTGCAGGCGGGCCAGGCGATCGCCTTGAGTGCCTGCAGTGTCGCTTTGCGCGGGCAGGAGCTGATCACCGCAACCAAATTCGCACCACAAAGGGTCGCAACAAACGCAGCAAACAGGATGGAATGCGTAGAATCGTCTGGAAAATCAATGCGACAGCGCTGACACCGGTCGCGACCAACAAAGGTAGACTGACAGCATGGCGTTGAGAGAGCGCCGGCGGATAAGCTCCACCGGCTCCCACGAGTGGATATTTTGTGCGCTAAATTACGGATGTGGGCGCTTCAATTGGGCCCCTTACCGGATATAAGCTTCCACTCAATTTCGGGCGACCTGTTGCGCCTCCCCCAATCGGATGAGGCGCACCTATCAGGTCGCGCCTATACCAGTAGTCGCCGAAATGCCATCTTGATGTTGAGAAGCTTCGCGACCGCGGCCGGTGCGTGTCCACAGCAGTCGGGAGCACGTTGGTGCTCGCTTAGGTCACTCTGTCTTGGGCCATTCTGACGTTTGCATGATGTGATGTTGCAGGAGCGATCATGCCTAAATTGAGAATTTTCGTTTCCTCTCCGAAAGACGTCAACTCAGAACGAACCGTGGCCCGTAGGGTCATCGAGCGTCTTGCGGTCGAGTACGCGTATCACTTTGAGATCGAGCCGGTGATGTCCGAGCTGGAGCCGATGGTGGCGACACAGACGCCGCAGGCCAGCATCACACCACCTTCGGAGACCGACATCGTCGTGGTCCTCCTTTGGGCGCGCCTAGGCACGCGATTGCCGCGCGACGACCGTTTCACCATTGAGGGAATGGATCAGCCGCCGACCGGTACCGAATGGGAGTTTTATGACGCGCTGCGAGCGCATCAGTCAAAGGGCTTGCCGGAGCTGCTGGTCTATCACAAGACCCAGCGCCCAATGACCGATTTAACCGACGTCGAGAGCGCGCTGCAGGAGATCCAGCAGAAAAAGGATCTTGAGCAATTCCTCGTCCGCTGGTTCCGGAACGCCGACGGCTCCTGGAAGGCCTGGATGAATGGCTTTGAGCGCGAGGAGGAGCTTGAGCATCTGCTCGACATGCACCTGCGCAAGCTGATCCAGGACCGCATCGGCCCTGATCCAAAAACGGACGACCAAGCTACGACGCGAACGATCGAGGGCAATCCTTATCGCGGCCTCTCGTCGTTCAACATCGAGGATGCGCCGCTGTTCTTCGGCCGCACGCGTGCACTCAACGAGCTGCGCGACGTCTTGGAAACACAGAACGCAATGCGCCGCGGCTTCGTGATTGTCACCGGCGGCAGCGGCTCGGGCAAATCTTCGCTGGTCAAGGCCGGCTTGCTCGCCGATTTGAAGAACCCCTATCGGGTCGGCCGGGTCGGATTGTGCAGGCACGCCGTTATGCGGCCGACCGATCAGGATGGGCAGCTGTTGCTGGCTGTTGCCCAGGCGATCATGTCGCCGACGGCATTTCCTGAGCTGAAAGCGGTCGGCTGGACCCCGGAGGATCTCGCCCGCGTCGCCGCCGAAAAGCCGCAGCAGATGATAGACGCGATCCGCCACGCTGCCGGTGTCGCGGCACGGGGCGAGCGACTCGCCGATGCTAGCGATGTCAGGCTCTGCATCGTCGTCGACCAGCTCGAGGAGCTGTTCACCGCCGGCATTCCGAAATCGGCTATCCACGAGTTCACCCGGCTGGTCACCCTGCTTGCGCGGTCCGAGTTGGTTTGGGTCATCGCAACACTGCGAAGTGATTTCTATCATCGGTTGGACGAGACGCCCGACCTCCTGCTGTTGGCCGAGCGTGGCATGTATCGGCTGAATGCTCCGCAGCCGACCGAGCTCGGGCAGATGATTCATCGCCCTGCCCAGCTCGCAGGCTTGCGCTTCGAGAAGCACCCGGAGACTGGCGTCAGCCTCGACGCCATCCTCCAGGACGATGCAACATCCGATCCGACTGCACTGCCACTGCTCGAGTTCGCGCTCACCGAGTTGTGGAACCAGCGTACCAAAGCCGGGCTCCTGACCATCGAGTCCTACGAGCGCATGGGACGCATGACGGGTGCAATCGCTGAGCGGGCCGAAACGTTGATCGCGACGCTGTCGACGGGCACTCAGGCTCATCTGGCTCCGACATTGCGCGCCCTCATCACGGTTGCACGTGCTGACGTGGCGCCGACGGCCGCAACGGTCAACCGGAGTCGCATCGCAACGACACCCGAGCGCACCGAGATTCTCGACAAGCTGATCAGCGCTCGCCTGCTGTTGACTGACGACATCGAGAACCGTGGCGATCCAAAGTGCCGGTTGGCGCACGAGAAGCTGATCGAGACTTGGCCGCGGCTGCGCAAGTTGGCAGAAGCGGATCGGACATTCCTGGAGGTCCGCAGCCGCCTGCAGTCGGCAGCCGAGGCTTGGCAGGCGCGCGGCTCCAAGCGCGATCTGCTGTTGCGGGCTGGTAGTCAGCTTGGCGAAGGCGAGGAGACGCTCAAGCGGCGTGCCGACGAGCTGGATCCGATGACTATCGACTTCATCAAGAAGTCGATAGCAGGCGAGAGGAAGGATCGCAGCCGTAGGCAGATGTGGACGACCGCGGTGGCCGGTGTATTCGCTGCCCTGTTCTTAGGCACGTTGGTCCTGCTTGGACAGACGGTGTTGCAGGAGGCCGAACTGAAGGCCAGCGAGCAACGCGCACGCGCCGCCGCCGAGCTCGCCAACCGCGGTTTTGGCGTTGCTATCGATGCCGCCGACGCCATGAGCAAGACTGTCGGCACTGGAGGCACCAACATTGCCGGTGTCCTGGATGAAGCTGACCGGACGCTTGAGAAGGTCGCCAAGGACAACGCAAGCGGCGCGGCGGAGGACATCCTCGAGCGCCGAGCCCAGCTCCTTTTGTCGTTCGCTGAGACCGCGGAGCGGATCGGCGACTACGGCAAGCAGCTTGAGCGGATCAAGTTTGCGCGCAGCCTGCTCGACCCGGTGTGTGGGGTCGCGGGCTCGACGCGAACGAAGTGCGGCCATCTGTTGGCCGATACTTATCGGGCAGAAGGCGACTACCTGCGCAATGTCGGTAAGCCGTCTGACGCGCGCAAGCAATATCAACTTGCGCTTGAGCTGCGTCCAGCGACCTTAGCAGAAGGCGTTGCCAGGGGCAGCGGTGAGCTCGCGGCTGTCCGCGCCCATACTGGCATCGCAATGGCCTTTCTGGCTGAGAAAGGATACGACGATGCCACCGCGGCCGCGGAATCGTGCCTGCAGGCGGCTGAGGGGGCAAAACTTTCGGAAGCAGAGAACGATAAGGTCCAACTGGCGCGAGCCGGTTGCCTGCTTGCGGCTGCGATTGCAGCGCGCGATCACAAGGAGCCGCGCTTCACCGATGCCTTGTCCAAGGCCCAGGACGTGCGCACGATCTACAACGGCGCGCTGCAGCGAGATAACCATGACATCAACAGCATCGGCGGCCTTGGCCACGCCCTCGAAATCATAGGCACCACTCAACTGCGTCAACGCGACAATGGGTCAGCACAGACGACGCTTGAAGGTGCACGCCAACTGTTGCAGATCGCAGTTGCTTCCAACCCCCAAAATGACCAGTTGGCCGATCGCTTCCAAACGATCCTCGATCATCTTGAAACCGCCTACAATAACTTGGACCGAAAGGATCTCGCACTGCAGGCCTCGCAGACCCGCGTCGATCTTGCGACCCAGCGTCGTGGCACTCCGCGAGACGGCTGGTGGCGGACTGTGCAGATCGAAGCGCTTGGCTATCTGCGCAAGAGGTTCATCGCTCTCAGGCGTTACAGCGACGCCCTGACCACGGCGCAGACGACAGTGACGGTACTCCGCCAGTCCCTGACCGATCCCACCAAGGCCTATCCCGAGGCGCTCCTAAACGAGTTGTTGTGGGTGGGCAGTGATGCCGTCATTGTCAATCATGGTCTGGTGGCGAATGACGCATACTTTGAATTGCTTGATCAAATCGAACGGCAAGACGCCGCGAAGCAAACCGATCAAGGCAGCACAGCACTGTCGTTCTCAAACAACGATTGGAGACTGTATTGGGCGATCAAGGGTCTTGTCGAAATCACTCCCGAGATGCTGCCATCCGACCGTCGCGTCGCCATTCACGAGCGGATTGCCGACCGAGTAAGCCGGGCGGCCCGATCAGACCCAAGAAACCTGGTCTTTCGGTATGCAGAAGGTGATGCCTTCAATCGGCTCGCTGTCGCATTGGACCTCGCCGGCGACACGGCGCGGGCGCGTGATGCGCATGAGCGCGCTTCGAATGCAGGCTCGCGCGCAAGCAGTGTCATTTTGCGGCGCTGGTACCTCGAGGGCTACAAGACAGTTAAGCCCGACGAGGCGCGTGCCCGCGAGCTCGAGACCCAGGCCAAACAGGGGCGGCCACAGAGCTGGTCGATCGAGGCGAGGAACCGGTCGACTCAGGCGACCGAGGCAGTACCTTTGTATTTCCGCGAGCCAGTTGCCGGCTCTGATGTGATGGCCGACGAGCTCTATCGCATCGCCCGATACCTGAACCTGGAGCCGACCGAGGCCGGCACCAAGTTGATCGCCGAAATTTTCCGGATCGCCAGCGAGAACAAGGAGACGGTCGCGGGACTGCTCGAGCGTGCGAGGAACGCCGATAACCCGGTCGCCCTCGACAATACATCTGTTACCGCCGATCTGGCCAAGGTCACTAGCCTCGTGAAGGAGAAGCAGTTGACCGACGCTTATCAGCAGGTGGCGGTGGTCAGAGGCAGTCTGATGACACGCGGAGCAGCGGTCGATGCCAATAATCTCATGGCGTGGGCAGCCGTCGCTGAATCCTTCACCAACGTTGCAGCTCTCGCTGATGAGCTGAAGGACGTGCAGACCAGCCGTAAGGCGGCAGCGGACGCCGATGAGATCATGACGTCGATACTCGCCATCGAAGCCGATGGCACGAGCCCCCGACTAAACCTCGCCGCCTCGCTTGAGCGGGTGGCGCGCCGGGCCTATCAGAATAAACGGCCAGAGACGGTCAAATTATTCGGCCGCGCCAACGCTTTGCGCACGACGGTTCGAGTCCAGGACCCACAAAACTCTGACTGCGCCTGCCAGATCGCGTCTAATTTTCAGGCCATCGCGAACTTCGAGAAGGGCAGGGGACGCCTCGACGAGGCTGTTCAGGCCATGCTGCGCTCGTTGCAGATCAGTGAAGAGCTCGAGGCCCTGGAGCCGCATCAGCACTGGAGTCGAGATGTGGCGGCGCGAAGCCTGGCGCTGGCCACGCTATTCCAGGAGCGAAACGAGCTGCGGCTGGCACTGATGTATGCGCGCCCTGCTGTTTCAATACGCGCGGCTGTCGCTGCGCGCCACAGCGCGACCTCCGACGAGCGCAAGGCATACGCCGAGGCGCTCGAAGCACAAAGCCTCTATGCACGCGAGTGGGCGAAACACTTTAATCTGCAGCGTGAAGATGAGCGCAAGGATGCCGACCAGTTCTTCCAGCTAGGGATCAGCAGCCTGCTGGAAGCGAACGAGATACGAGAGAGCGTGTTGCGAGCGGATCCGGCCGACGCCAGTTGCCGTTGTCAGGTCGGCACCAATTTTGTTCGGGCCGCTGATGCATACCGTAGCTGGGGCAGGCTACCCGAGCAGATCAAGGCACTCGACGATGCAATCCTCGTACAACGTGCAGTGCAAGCCAAGCAGCCAGACTATTTGGGCTGGCAATACAATTTAGGGCTGAGTCTGAAGCAGCGGGGCGAAGCTCTGGCAACCGCAAATAATATCGATTATGCGAGCGTTGTGGCGAACGAAGAAGAAGCCATTCAATATCTCCGCAAGATCACAGTGGCCAAAGACCTGGACAAGAAGGTCATCCTCGAGACACAGAATGAAATCCGCGGCCTCCTTATCGACGTATCGTTTCACTCCCTGTTCTTGATAGCGACTGACCAAACGCGGGCAGCGAAGGCCCTGCAGGCGGCGGATGAGGCGATCGCTCTCGCATCGGACCCGTTGCTTCCCATGACCAACAAGGCGCACGCCCTGATGTACCTGGGGCGTGAAGCGGAGGCGATTGACCTCTATCGGACCAATGTCGGCAAAGCGCTCGGGACATCGACATGGGAAGCCGCAATTATCAGAGACTTTGATAAGCTGACGGCGCGCGGATTGCGTCATCCGACAATGGACAAGGTCCGTCCGATGCTGTCGCCGAAGGTGAGCAAGAACTGAGCTGGCGCTTCAGAACAGTCCGGAGGAGGCCGAGGGTGCGATCGATCCTCGGCCCTCCCGGTGATCGGTCGCGGCTCTCACTGTTCGGGAGCTGCTCACGACTGAGCTAAAAGGTCGATCTGCAAGACCCGGCACAGCCTCCAGAGCGCGATGAATTTTGGGTTTGTACCGACCTTGAACCAACCTCCGTTCATTCCCGCGAAAGCGCGAATCCAGGAGCGAGAACTCGGCCAAAGATCTGGGTCCCCGCATCCGTGGGGACGGACGGAACCGAGAGGCGATTCAAATTATCTCGCTCTAGCCGCTGAAATATGTGCTCGGGGTCTTGAGGATCACGGCCGAGTTATTGCCGATGTGGCGACGCATGGCCGCTTCGGCCGCGGTTGCACCGCCTTCAGGATCGCTTTGACGACTGACGATATTGTCTGCTTATCTTGCTGGACGCGCGGCAGCGATCAGCGGAGCAAAGGCAGAAGTGATGACGAATCTGGAACGCGCCCATAGTACGGCTGACGACGCATCCGGGGCGGCAGTCCGGAACCCGCCATTTCGCGCCGAGCACATAGGCAGCTTCCTGCGTCCGCCACGGTTGCTCGAAAACCGTGGGCGTTTTGCGCACGGTGGGATCAGTGCCGAGGAGTTGACCGAGGCCGAAGACGACGCGATCAAAGACGTTCTCGCGCTCCAGGAGCGGATCGGCTTGCGGTTGGCCACTGATGGCGAATTCCGTCGCCGCTCGTATCACAGCTTCTTCTATCGCCAGCTCGGCGACCTCAGTATCGACACGGTCGGCGGCGAAGACGCCAAGGGCGGTACCGAGGCCGGTACGACCGGCAAGCGCGCCACCCAGCCGGTCGCGCTGATCAAGAGCCGCGTGCAATGGACCAGGCCGATCAACGTGCCGGACTTCAAATTTATCGCGGCCAACACCACGCTCATCCCCAAGATCACGATTCCCGGCCCCTGTGCGTTGCATTTCCGCGGCGGCGACGCCGCTGTGCTGGCCACCGCGTACAGGGACCTCGACCAGTTTTGGGACGACACCGTGAAGGCGTTCGGCCAGGAATTGAAGGCGCTTGCCGAGGCCGGCTGCCGTTATGTGCAGATCGACGAAACCGCCTTTGCCAAGTTCGGTGACCCCGAGGTGCAGGCCGCGCTGAAGGCCCGCGGCGACGACTGGAGCGCGCTGATCGACAAGTATGTCGCCATCACCAACCGAGTGCTCAAGAATGCGCCACAGGGCATGCGGATCGGCATGCATCTCTGCCGCGGCAATCGCGGCGGCCAATGGCACTCGGAAGGGAGCTACGACGACGTAGCCGAGCGGCTGTTCAACGCACTCAACATTCAGTTCTACTTTCTCGAATATGACACGCCGCGCGCTGGCACGTTCACGCCGCTGCGCCTCGTTCCGCGGCACAAGACCGTGGTGCTCGGCATTGTCTCGACCAAGACGCCCGAGATGGAGAGCATGGATGCGCTGAAGAAGCGCATCGAGGAGGCGGCGCGTCAGCTCGATCTTGACTGCCTCGCCGTCAGTCCGCAGTGCGGCTTTGCCAGCATCGACACTGGCAATCCGACGACGCCGGATGTGCAAGAGAAAAAGCTTCGCCTCGTAGTCGAGCTTGCACGCGACATTTGGGGCGAGGCTTGAGGAGCACGACCATGCTACGAGTGTTACCGCTTCTGGCCCTGCTGTTGCCCACGCTCTCGTCCGCAGCCACGGCCCAGGACCAGGGGTGGCCCAGCCAGACCGTGCGGCTGATCGCGGCATCGGGTCCTGGCGGCAATCCCGACGTGCTGGCCCGCCTGCTTGCCGAGAAATTCAGCAGCAAGTTCGGCAAGCCGTTCATTGTCGAGAACGTGCCGGGCGCTGGCGGCATCGTTGCCGCCAACATGGTGGCGAGGGCACCGGCTGACGGCCATGTGTTGATGTTCGGCGATTCCGGTGCCATGGCAATCAATCCGGCGCTGAATCCGAATTTCGGCTACGACCCGATCAAGGACTTCGCACCGGTGACCGCTCTGGTCAGCTTGCCGACCATCATGTCGGCCAATCCCAATGTGGTGGCCAACACGCTGGACGAGTTCGTCGCGCTCGCCAAGAAACAGCCGGGCAAGATGAGCTACGGCTCGGCCGGCGCGGGCTCGATCCACCATCTCACCATGGCGATCTTCGCCGAGCGGACCGGCATCGATCTCCTGCATGTGCCATACCGTGGCGGCTCGGCGATGGTGAACGGCCTCCTGACCGGCGAGATCCAGGTCGGCTGGTCGGGCATCCCCAACGTCATGGAGCTGATCGCGTCCGGAAAGCTGCGCGGATATTGTGTCAGCGTGCTGCAGCGCTCGCCTTCGGCCCCCGCGATCCCGACTTGCAACGAACTCGGCCAGAAGGGTTTCGACATTGCGACCGTGATGGGATTGCACGCGCCGGCGGGGACACCGCCGAACGTCATCGCGCGGCTGCAGGCGGAGGTCTCGGCGACCATGCGGGAGCCTGCGATGGCGGCGCGGATGCAGCAGCTCGGTATGGTGATGGAGGAGAACGGCACCGCCGACTATGCACAGTTCATGAGGCGCGATATTGAGAGGTTCTCTGCCATCGTGCGTAGTCTGAACCTGCAGGTGAAGTAAGACCGCAGGAGGACCTTCCTGGTGCGCTGCGCACAGTCTCCCGTGTCGCGCGCTCCACTGTGGCTGCGAGGCCGTCTATTTTTTATAGATGGCCTCGCGATTGTCATCTTTATCGATGGTGCGCTGCGTCAGCGGTTATCGCCTCGACGTCCGCCACCGCCGGCCCCGATGGTCGCAGCGCCGTTGCCGCGACCTGCTGAGCCGCCCATTTCGCCTCTTGCTCCGCCGCGGACCTCAGCGTTCGCGCCGCCACGGAACTGAGCGTTTGCACCGCCACGGACGTCGCCGTTCGCGTTGCCACGGAATTCGGCGCCGCCACGGGTCATTGTGCGGGTCTCACTGGTCCGCGTTGAGGCGCGGCTGATCCCGCGGCGATCCCGAAACTCCTCACGTCCATTGCGGAAATCGCGATTGCTGAAATCACGATTGCTGACACGGACGCGATCTTCGCGGGAGAAGCGGTCGCGGTCACGGAAGCGTCGGCCGCGCCAACCGTCATCGGACCAGCCAAATCCTACGGAGGCATAGCTACCGCCGCCATAGTAGTAATCGTCGTACGGATAGTAAGCGTAGTCATTATCGTAGGCATAGCCATTATCGTATGCATAGCTGGAATAGCGATACCGGGGCGCGACACGCGCCGATCGATAGGTTCCGCAGGTGCAGGGCGCGGCGGCTGCATAGGAGCCGTATCGCCAATCGTCGTAGCCCCAGCCGGGAGCTCCAAAGCCAACCCCGACGCTCGGTCCGCCATACCAGCCATCGCCGAAGCCGACACCCACGGAAACGCCCTGAGCGCTCGCCGGTGCAGCACTGGCTGCTAACGTCGCAGCGGCCAACCCGACAAGGATCATCTTTCGATTCATGCTATTCTCCTGTTCGATAAGCGTTAGCGGCAAGCACTCGCCCCTCTCGCTTGTTTTGATCTCGCGCACCCGGCGAGTTCCGCAGCAACGGTTCGCAGTGGTGACGGAACACGCGAAGGACCATCCGTCACGCATCCGTAATGGAAATGCGGTTCGGATGTACTCGTTCCGTCACGTGGCGACATGAGTTGAAGCTTGGAACTCGGAAGCGCAACAGAAGCCGGACATAATCTGACAAGCGGCGCTCTTTGAGTTCCGTTGCCGTGACGCTCCGTGTGAACGACTAACCGGAAACAGGGCGTCGGACGTCGATGCCGTTGGCCTCGGACGAGGCGAGCGGGGGTGCCTCAATCAGCGGCAGAGTCGTAAACGTGTGGTACGGAGGTGGCGACGACACGGTCCACTCGAGCGTGGTTGCGCCAGCGCCCCAATAATTGGCCTCGGTAATCCTTCTGCCTGCGAGCAGCGTGTAGGCAAACACGCCCAAACCGAAGAGAAACGATACGGCTCCGAGATAAGCGCCGCACGAGATCAGCATGTTCCAGCCGGAGAACGGTTCGGGATAGTCGATGTAGCGCCGCGCCATTCCGGCGGCGCCTAACATATGCATAGGGAAGAAGGTCAGATTGGCACTGATGAAGGTTCCCCAAAAATGCAATTTGCCCGCCCATTCCGGATATTGTCGGCCGCTCATCTTGCCCAGCCAATAGTACATCGCCGCAAAGAGCCCGAAGGCAGCACCAAGCGACATGACATAGTGGAAGTGCGCAACGACGTAGTAGGTGTCCTGCGCCAGGACATCGAAAGCGGGATTGGCAATGTTCACGCCGGTCACGCCGCCGACCGTGAACACGACGATGAAGCCGATCGCCCACAACATGGGAGTTCGCAGATCTAACGCGCCCGTCCACATGGTTGCAATCCAGGAAAACACCTTAACGCCGGTTGGAACCGCGATCACCATCGTTGCCAGCGCGAAATAGGCCTGTGCCGTAAAGCCGATGCCGGTCGTGAACATGTGATGAGCCCAGACGATGAAGCCGAGCGTCGCAATCGCCACCAGGGCGTAAACCATGCCCAGATAGCCGAATATGGGTTTGCGCGAGAAGGTCGAGATCACCTGGCTGATCACGCCAAAGGCCGGAAGAATCATCATGTAGACTTCGGGATGGCCAAAGAACCAGAACAGGTGCTGAAACAGCAGAGGATCGCCGCCGCCGGTTTGATCGAAAAACGTGGTACCAAAGTTGCGATCCGTCAGCAGCATCGTGATGGCGCCGGCAAGCACCGGAAGCGACAGCAGCAGAAGAAAAGCCGTAATCAGGATCGACCAGACAAACAGTGGCATCTTGTGCATGGTCATGCCTGGAGCGCGCATGTTGAAGATCGTCGTGATCATATTGATGGAGCCGACAATGGACGAGGCGCCAGAGAGATGAATGGAAAGGATCACCATGTCGACCGAGGCGTCGCGATGGCCAATGCTCGACAATGGCGGGTAGAGTGTCCATCCGGTACCCGGTCCAGTTCCAAAAAACAGGGCGCAAGTGAGTAGCGTCGCTCCGGCGGCGAATAGCCAGAAGCTCAAGTTGTTAAGTCTTGGGAATGCCATATCGGGTGCCCCGATCATGAGGGGCACGAAGTAATTGCCGAAGCCGCCGAACATGGCGGGAATGATGACGAAAAACATCATGTAGAGGCCGTGAGCCGTCACGATCACGTTGTAAAGCTGCCCGTTGGGGGCCCCGGACGAATCCACAAGCCACTGCACACCCGGACTCTGCAGCTCGAGTCGCATGACAATCGAGAGCGAGACCGCGACAAGGCCCGTGGTGGCGGCAAGACAAAGATAGAGCGTGCCAATGTCCTTGTGGTTCGTTGCCGTCAGCCAGCGTAACAGTCCACGCGGGCGATCGTTGTCGCTGGAATGCAGTTCCTCGACTGAAGGCGCATATGAGGTCACAGGTGGTGTCGTCATGGGCCGCTTCCAATCTCCGGTGTGAGCCTATGGCTCTGCCCTCGCCACATCGGTCGGCGCGCGCACGGAAGGCAAAAGCCCCTGCGTCATCCGACGCCGCGCATCTGCAATCCAGGCATCAAAGCGCTGGCGCGAGACGGCCTCTATGCCGATTGGCATGAAGGCGTGATTGCGTCCGCACAGCTCGTAACAATCGCCGTAGTAAGTTCCTTCCCGCTCGATTCTGGTCCAGGTCTCGTTGATCCTTCCCGGGATGGCATCTTTCTTGATGCCGAGCGATTGCACCCCGAAGGAATGGATGACGTCGGAGGCCGTGACCAAGATGCGGACGGCGGAATCGACCGGAAGCACCACGTATTGATCGACGGCCATCAGTCGGAGTGAGCGCTGTTCCGGAGCGAGCTTGTCATCCGGAACAATATTACTCGAGAACTCGATCCCACCATTCTCCGGATATGTAAACGTCCAATACCACTGGTTCCCCCTTGCTTTCAGGGTCACGTCAGACTGTGGCGGGAAGTCAGTCTTGCGCAAAAGAGAGAAGGACCAGGTGCCGATCACAAGGAGGACAATCACTGGCAAGATCGTCCAAACCACTTCCAGCGGCGTATTGTGGGTCGTACGGGCTGGCACAGGATGACGTGAGTCTCGATACAGCCAGACCGCCACCATCACCAAGCCGGCAACCAAGCCGCAGATTGCAATGTTGATCGCAAGCAAAAAATTGTGAAATCGGTGGAGGCTGCGCGCGATTTCGGAGAACGGATGCTGGAAATTGAACTGCCACTCGACGGGAACGCCGATGACCCGCTCGAGGTTCGCATAGAAGGCGGCCTGGATCGGGTCGTAAAAGCTGAAAGCGGCAAACGCCACACCCACCAACACCATGGCAATAACTATGAGAGCGACGACCAGCTTGTCGATCGAGCGCATCATTGTCGTCCGTTGCGCTTGCAATTGCGTTCACTGCGGATGCTTCACTAAGTCGACGTTTGGCCCTTTGTTCCGGGCGCACGGCGCTTTAGACCAGAAAGCGATGACTGTTGTTATGGCGAAGAATGCCAAGTGTCGGGAACACGACACAGCGACGCCTGCGGTCGTGTGCGCATAATGGCCCGGACGCCGCTGCCGCTGGAAGCGGCGCTAGTCCCGCATGTATCGGATGCCGAAGAAAATCGCCACGACCGCAAATGCCACGATGGTTGCGGCGAACGCCGAGCTCGCGACGATGGGGTTAGCGAGGCTCGAGATGATGCCGATACCGACCACCGGCAAGGCATTGCCGGAAAAGCCGCAGACGAAATAGCTTGAAACCACCTCGGCGCGGCGATCTTCAGGCGCGATCTGGTTCACGACTTGCAGGCTGCCACGGTAGCCGAGGCCAGTTGAGACCGCGCACACGGCCGTGGCGGCGATCATGGTCAACATGGATTCCAGGACCTGCGCGGCGACGAGCAGCGCGACGCTCGGGACCATCAGCACCAGCGCGGCGAGCATGGCCGTGCGGCTCGCGAGGCGCTGTGTCAACACGATGCTGGCCGCGACCAGGAAAGCCAATTCAAAGAACATCCCGCCGGCCACGGCGTGGCTGGGCTGATGCAGATGTTCGGCGAGGATGCTCGGAATGAGCGCTGCATAGAATCCGACCAGCGCCATCGCACCGAAACCAGTGACCGCGGGCGCAACGAATTGCGCGCGGATCTCGCGGGGCACGGCAAGGCGCGGACGCAAGGGCGCATCAGTGAGTTTGGGGTCCGGATCTGAAATCGTTTCCCGGGTTCGCCAGATCAGCGCCGCAACCGCCAGCATTGCCACCGGATAGATGATAAAAGGACAGCCGCAGCGGCCACGGGGCGAATTGCGCCAGGAGTCCTGACGTCAGGGCGCCAAAGGCGAGCCCCAGGAAGTTTGCACTGGTCGCAATCGTGGCTGCACGCTCCTTCTCCTCGACCAGCTCGGCCAGCCAGGCCGTTCCGGTGCCGGCGCCGACCCCAATGCTCAGGCCGCTCAAGATCCGCCCCACGTAGAGCGAGATGACGTGCTCGGCAAACAGAAACACGAGCGCGCTGACCATGCCGACGATGATGGCGGGCAGGGCGGTTCGACGCCGGCCGATGCGATCGGACACGCGACCGAACACCAGCAGAGCGGCCAGATTCCCGATCACATAGACCGCATAGACCAGCGTCAGCGTAATATGCGAGAATCCCCATTGCTGCTGATAGATAACGTAAAGCGGCGTCACAATCGTGCTGCCCGCAAAGAGCACGGCAATCATCGCGGCAACCGCCGCGGTCGCGGCAGCGCCCCTTAGTTCGTCGCGGGGCGTTGCATATAATCGGAAGAGTGACATGAGGCTCAACGGTACCAATCGCCCCGTTGTTCCTGATTTGCGACGCGGTCAGTCCCGCGTCTGCTCGCGGTCAGGCCCGCGTTCGTGAGCGTTGCGTTTCATGGTTCCAAAGTAAGCTAGTCGACACTACTTTTCTCTGCGTTTACCATGTTGCCCACATTGCAAACACAAATAGGGCTAATTCTCCCAAAGTCAAAAGAGAGACATGCTGGGACACGCTGAACCCCTCACGCGGCTCAGAGCAACCCCGGTTGTTCCTTCATTGACTTTGAACTTGCGCGAAATGCAAACTGGCAGCGTTAGTGGCTTTCGCTCCCTTTTTTCTTCTGCTATGTCCAATCGCCGACAGTCTTGTTCACAGCACTACATTCCAGCAGTCATTTGGTCTTCAGGCCGAGCTCAATCGCCGCGGCCGTAATCTTTCCCGCGGCTGCCTGGTCGTCCTTGAAGACCTCAAGTGCCTTGTGGAACATTGTTGCCGCGATCTCTTTCTCACCCTGCACAACGCGAGAGCGCATCAGGAGAGTCCATCCATCGACGTCCCGTGGAGAACGTTCCAGGCGATCTGCCAGGCGATCGACCATCGATTGGACTGCGGTGTTCTGCTCGTGAGGGGGCATCGCTTCGGATTTTGTGTTTTTCTCGACGCTTGGTCTGTCACCACCCCCGTTGGCATTCTCGGTTTGCAAAGCCGAGGCTGTCTCTGAACTGTCGCTTTCGGTGCCCGTTGCCTTTGCCTTCGCCTGCTCATATGAGAGCCTGAGCTCGGCCGAGTTCGGATCAAGTGCTACCGCTTTGGCATAGGCGGCGGCTGCTTGTTCGTAGCGCGCCGTGTTGAAGTAGGACCAACCGAGCATCTGCCAGCCTTTGATGTCGTTTGGCGTAGTCTCGAGCCGAGCCGCTAGCCGTTCGATCATCGTATTGACATCTGGCAGCGGTTTGCCGGTTGCCGCCACAGGCGCTGGCTCTTTGGTGCCGATAGAACGCGTGTAGTCCTTGAGATCGGTAAGCATTTCGCCATCCGACCCAGTACGCGCGCTTGAGCCGGTCGCCTCGGGAGGATCTCCCAAATAAAAAGCAGTCGCGCCAATGCCTGCGACGAGGAGAAAGCCCGTGGCAGCCACGATTAACGTCCCGGTGCTTCCTCGAAGGTCCTGGCCGAATCCCCAGCGCGATGACCGCAGCCGGGAGAGGAGAGCGAGTCTCGCCGCCTCCGATCGCAGCGGAAAGATCAGCAGCGCTGATATCGCGATCAACGAGGGAAGAAGCCAGCCCAGAACAGTCCAAGACATCTGCAAGCTCCGAAACTCTGATGTGACCTCAGTGCCGTGACGGGGACGTGATCCAGAACTTCGACTGAACCTCAACAATAACTGCGGTAGTTGTAGGGATAGTAGACATAGCCCCCGATATGCGTCGGATAGTGACCACGGCTGTAGTAATAGGGATAGTCACAGTAGACAGACCCCGGACCGATAGGCAGCGGAATGCGTGGGCCGTGGGCACGAGGCCTGACCGTAATCACCTGGTTCCTGACACTCTTCTTGGCCTTTAGATAGTTCCGCTCGCCAGCGTCGGCAGCATTGGCTGCTGGCGCCATAGCGAGGAAACCGACCGCCAGCAAGCAAGCCATCAGAATGGACGCAAAAGACTTCCGACTACTCATGACATTGCCTTTGATGTTGCCTCGCATAGTTTCGCGTCCCAACCCGAACCCTCATCCGTGACCGATTAAAACTTCCTTCGAATCTCCGTGCGCAGGCCGAAGTTGTCTTTGCCGCCCTCGAGGATCTGATAGGTCGCGTCGGCGCGGAATAGCCAGGCCGCATTGATCGGGATCTGGTAGCGGGTGCCAAAACCGTACTGCGGCTTCGCGGCACCGATGCCGGTGATCGGAGTGCCGAAGGGCTGCACCATGGCCACCTCGAAGACAAGCTGCTGATCCAGATTGAAGAGATACTGGATGCCGACCGCACCACCCCAGGCGTTGGAGCCGCTGTCATTGAGTTTCGGGAAGCCGGTGAGAGCGTCGGTCTCGAAGTTGATGCCGACGTTCTTCAGGATGCCCGCATTATTGCCATCGACCAGAGGCTGAGGGTTGCCGAAGCCGAGGAAGAAGTTGGCGTAGGGGAGCAGCGTGCTGGGTAAGCCCGAGATCAGGCTGTTCTCCGAAATAATGACAACGCCGTCGTCGTTTTTGCCGTTACCAGTGTTCGCGAACACACGGGTCGTGTTCGATATGGTGTTGAAATAGCGCCGGGTGTAGGCGGCGGCGAAGAAGTTCGTGAGTTGGCCGGCCGTCAAATTCTGGACACCCGGTACGTCGGGGAACAGCCTGACCGCCCGTTGGTCGACGCCCTGTAGGAGGCCGTAGCCCGCTTCGATGTAGCCGCCGAAGGCGTCAATGAAGGTGGTTACGCCATAGACGTTGGCGTTGCGATTGTCCTTTCCGAGGATGCCCGCGTTGTCAACATTGTCGAACCCGGCGAAGAAGGTGACGTCATAGTTCGAGAGGCCGAGCTTCCGCGAGTTCTTCGCGGTGAGGCTCACCGCGCCGCCGAGGATCGCGTCGTTCGCCCAGATTCCGTTCTGCAGGAACAGCGGGAAGAGACCGACGGTGAAGGGAAGGTCGAAACTGGATGGCTTGCCGGTGGCACCCGAAAGGATCGAGCCGAGGTCACCCTCGAAGAACAGCGTCTGCGGCTTGAGATCGAACTCATCGTTGAACTTCTTATTGCCGTCGCCGCCGCCGAACTCGTAGCGGGTGAAGGCATTGTTCTTCTGCAGCGGCGTGAAGAAGGCGTGGAGTCGTTCGGTGGCGGTGAACTTGTAGTCAACGTCGATGTTCAGCCGGGTCGCGATCTGGGCAATATCCTTGCCGGCGTTGCTGTTGTAGGCGACCGCCGTCCGCCAGTCACCGTAGATGGAGAGGCCTGGCGCCAGCAGGTTCAAGTCACCCAAAAGGCTGTTGCCCTTCTCGTATAAGCCCGAGGTGTATTGCTGGCGACCCACCTCAATCGCGCGCGGCGCCTCGACTGCGGTCTTCGCACCGTAGATGTCGACGTTTACTTTGGGATCATAGTTCTTGTCATATTCCGGACCGGGCAGAAAAAGGTCTCCCTTTCCCTTGCGGTCCACCTTGCGGCCTTCCTTGCTGTCCGCGTTGGCGCTTTTCTTGCGGTCCGCGTTACTGCGCGTGTCTGCGGTGTTGTTATCGGCGCTCGGCCACACTGCGGCCCACAAGTCGCCCAACCAGAATCCCTTGCCGTCGCCGCTGCTTTCACCTGCCGCAGGTTCTGCAGTCGCACCGGACCTTACAAGGTCCTTGGATTCTGCAGTCGTGCCGGACATCACAAGGTAACCACCGGCGATCAGCGCGATCGTGGCAGTTGTTGTCGCGACACGGTATCGAAGCTGGCCTCTGGCACTACAAGTAAGGTCATCTTTCACGTTACAAGTCACGTCTACGCTCCCCCCGCCGCAGCTCA
>Ga0066903_100000902_pt1 | contig 20363 bp, 17 predicted proteins | sample PanSoiMetaGPlot1_FD_67491 | JGI IMG/M metagenome (GOLD analysis project Ga0066903, IMG submission 67491) | Tropical forest soil microbial communities from Panama analyzed to predict greenhouse gas emissions - Panama Soil - Plot 1 (version 2) | ecosystem: Environmental > Terrestrial > Soil >... | reverse complement strand
GACGAAGCCCGCTTCGCTGAGGCCTTGGCGGAACGCGCGCGCTTGATCGGAACGGGCCGCACTGCCGACGACCCCGACTACCGGCGGCGCCGGCTGCGCGCGCGCAGCAAGCGGCCACGCCGACACACCGCCGGCGAGCATGGCCAGAAATTCCCGTCGCTCAATGAAAGCCGTCATCGAACCCATCGCTAGGGATCAGGCTGTGACACAAAGATAGCATGCTTCGATGACGGGTTGTGTGAGTAAGATCACACACTCTTGGCCCGTTGGGATGGCCGGATTGGGTCTTGGTCGTGTGAAAACTCCAGCGCGCTCCGCGCACGTAAAAGAAATTCGGAAACATTGCGCATCATAAAGCCTAGTCATCCTGCGAAGAGTCGGCTCTATACCGTGTTGGAGAATTGTATTTTCTACATTTCGCCGATTATGAGTTTTCACACAGCCAGGGTCATTTTCGACAGAGTTCAGTGGGGCTTGCTCGCGGACCTCTTCTGCTTCGCCCCAAGATCCGACATTCCGCCAGCGCTCTAGTTTATGAGTACACGCCCTACTCCGGCTTGATATTGGCGGCGCGCACCACCCTGCCCCATTTCTCGGTCTCGGCGGCGATCAGCCGGCCGAAGTCGGCGCTCGATCCGGTGAGCACCGCGGCGCCGAGCTCGGAGAGCCGCGCCACGATCTTCGGGTCGGCCAGCACCGCGTTGATCTCGCGGTTGAGCGTCGCAACGATCTCGGCGGGCGTGTCCTTGGGCGCGCCGATGCCGGCCCAGATCGTGGCCTCGTAGCCGGGCAGGAATTCGGCGACCGTTGGCATCTGCGGCAGCGCCGGCCAACGCCGCGGACCAGTGATGGCGAGGGCCGTCAGCCTGCCGGCCTTGATCGGCTCGATCGAGGTGGGTAGCGGATCGAACGCGGCCTGCAGCTGCCCTCCAAACAGGTCCGTCAGCACTGCCGGGCTGCCGCGATACGGCACATGCACGAGGTCGACGCCGGCCATGGCCTTGAACAGCTCGCCGCCCACGTGCGCGACAGTGCCGACGCCGCCGGTGCCGTAGCTGAGCGCGCCCGGGTGCGCGCGCGCATAGGCAATGAATTCGGGCAGCGTCTTTGCCGGGAACGAGGGGGTCACCTCCACCACCATCGGCAGATGGTAGATGCTGGCGACCGGCGCGAGGTCGCGCACGACATTGAAGCTGAGCTTCTCGTAGACCGCCGCGTTGACGGGCTGGGCGGCGGTGAGCTGGAGGAGCGTATAGCCGTCGGGCGACGCGCGCACCACCGCCTCGGCCGCGATGTTGCTGCCGGCGCCGGGGCGGTTCTCGACCACGAACGGCTGGCCGAGCCGTTCGGCCAGAGCCTGGCCGACGAGGCGCGCGATGATGTCGTTGGCGCCGCCGGGCGTGAAGCCGACCAGGATCCGTACCGGCCGCGCCGGATAGGCTTGCGCTTTGGCGATGCCCGGCAGCGCCGGCAGCGCAGTGGCGCCCGCGGCAAGCTGCAGGAAGGTGCGGCGGGGAAGCGTCATGAAGTCCTGCCGGCGTCGCCCCACGCTACCCTGCTGGGGCGAGCCGGAGAAGAGGCCGCACGCGGGCGCCGTCAGTCCTTGGCGTCGCAGACGAAGGCGCGGATGACGCACTCCTTGCCGCCGTAGTGATAGCACTGCTGCAGGGCGTTGTTCTGCGCCGGCCCGAGGCGGGCGGCGGCGGCGAAGCCGTAGGCGCCGCAGACATTGCGCCCGTCGATCGCGAAGGCGGCGCAATTGCGCTTCATTGCGGCGACCACCTTGCAGTCGGCGCCGCTGCATTGCTTGAGCGCGGCGGTGCGTGCCGCCTCATCGCCCTTGAAGTCGTAGGCAAAACCGTAGGCGCCGCAGCTGCCGACGGCGAGCGCGCCGGCGGCCTGGGCGTGCTCAACCGGCGCAAGCGTGATGGCGGCGGCGAGCGCGCACGCCGCAATCCGTCCGAAGCGGATCATGAAAGGCCCCTCCCCCGAGGAACGCCTTATCCTACCTTGCCAAGCGTTTCGACTTGGTGAAAACGCGCGAGCGCAATGTGAAAAAATCACGCGCCTTCGATCTCGGCCTTGACCCCGATCAGCGCCTCCGGGGTGTCGACATCGACGAGCGCCGCCTTGCCGACCGGTACCTCGGCGACCGCCTCGCCGTAGCGGCCGATCAGATGGCGGGCGCCGATGTCGCCCTCGATCGCCATCAGGTCGTGGAAGAAGCGGCGCGACCACAATACCGGATTGCCGCGGCGACCTTCGATCGTCGGCACCACCGCCAGCGCGCCCTTCTCCGGATCGAACGCGGCGATCAGCCGGTCGATCAGCGTGGCGTCGACCTGCGGCATGTCGCCGAGGCACACGATCACGCCGTCGGCCTCGGCCGGCACGGCCTGGATACCGGCGCGCAGCGAGGCGCCGAGCCCCTGCGCGAAGGCCGGATTATGCACGAGCTTGACTGGGAGGCCGGCCAGCGCGGCTTCGACCCGCTCGCGCTCATGGCCGGTCACGACAATGACCGGCTTGGCGCGGGACGCCAGCGCCTGCTCGACGGCGATGCGCACGAGCGGGCGGCCGCCGATCTCGGCCAGGAGCTTGTTCGGCCCGCCCATGCGGGTCGAGCGGCCGGCGGCGAGCACGATCGCGGCGATGCGGCGGCCGTCGGCGGCGACCGGTTCGTCGCGCGGCTGCGGGCGGGTGACGATCTCCATCAGGAGGCCGCCGACCCCCATGCCGGCGATCGCTTCGCGCGGCACCGCAAGCCCCGCCAGCAGGCGCATCAGCACCCAGTCGAATCCGTTCTCCTTGGGCGAGCGCGCACAGCCGGGCGCGCCGAGCACCGGGTGGCCACGCGCCTCGCCGATCAGGAGCAGGTTGCCGGGATCGACCGGCATACCGAAATGCTCGATCCGGCCGCCCACCGTCTCGACCGCGGCCGGGATGGCATCGCGCCGATCGGCAATGGCGGAAGCGCCGAACACAATGACGAGGTCGGCACCCTCGCGCAGCACTTCGTCGATCGCCTTGGCGATGGCGTCCTGCTCGTGCGGGACGCGCCGCTCGGCGACGACGGCCGCGCCAGCGGGCGCGAGGCGCTCGGCGGTCACCTTCAGGGTCTTCTCGATCACCTTGGCGGCGAGCCCGGGCAGCACGGTCGAGACCACGCCGACCTTGCGCAAGCGATAGGGCGCGACGCGGATGAGCGGCGCCTTGGCGCGCGCGACCGACACCGCGGCATCGCGCACGGCGCCGGCAACCGCGAATGGGATGATCTTGACGGTCGCGATCATCTCGCCCGCCACCACCGGCTTGTAGGCGGGAAGCGTCGCGAAGGTGACCGACTCGTCGATCAGGTTGAGGCAATCGATCGCGGTCTTGTCGACCACCAGCACGCCCGGCCCATGCGCGAACAGGTTGGCGCGGCCGGTGAAGGCGCGATCGACCTTGACGCCCTCGCCGGCGACCGCTGCCGCGATCTCTGCCGCCGCCTGATCCTCCGAAACATCGCCGGGCTCGAGCCGCGCCACCACGATCTCGCCGATCCCGCCCGCCTGCAGAGCGGCGATCTCTTCCGGCCCGATGACGGTGCCTTTCTTGAGCGTGAGGCCGGGCTTGCGGATCGAGTGCACGGCGATGCCGCCTTGCGCCTCGCCAACCGGCACCGGACCAAACTTCATGACACCAGCTCGCGCGGTGCTTTGGCGCCCTGGCGCAGCCGCGCGGTGATCTCGCCCATGATCGCGACCGCGATCTCGGGCGGCGACACGGCCGAAATGTCGAGCCCGATCGGCGCGTGGATCCGCGCGAGGTCTGCGTCGGAGAGGCCCTGCGCCTTGAGCCGCTCGAGCCTGCGCCCGTGCGTCTTCTTCGAGCCGAGCGCACCGATATAGAAGCAGTCGCGCGCCAGCGCATGGGTGAGCGCCGGGTCGTCGATCTTCGGGTCATGGGTGAGCGCAACGAACGCCGTGTAGTGGTCGATGTTAAGCGGCGGCAGCGCCTGGTCGGGCCACTGCGCGATCACCTTGACCTCGGGGAAGCGCTCGATCGTGGCAAAGGCCGTGCGCGGGTCGACGATGGTGACGTCGTAGCCGAGAAGCTTCGCCATCGGCGCCAGCGCCTGACTGATGTGGACCGCGCCGGTGATGACGAGCCGCGGCGGCGGCACGTGCACGGTGAGGAAGACCTTGCCCTGCGGCGTCTCCTCCATGCCGCTCTTGCCGCTGCGGATATGCTTGTCGATCAGCGCGGCGAGCGGATCGCGCGCGACGTCGGCGGCCTTGACCAGGCGCTGCGTGCCGCTCGCGACATCAGTGACGACGACCGCGGCGCGACGCGCGGCGCGTTCGGTGTTCAGCGATTTGAGGATGTCGAGCTTCATTGTGGGTCGTCCAACGGACTCGGTCGGTCCCCTCCCCCCTTGCGGGGGAGGGTTAGGGAGGGGGGTACGGGCGAACTCAGCGCCTCGGATATGCGCGCAAGAGCGCCGCGAAGATTTCTCAGTACATCGTCGTTCCAGAATCGCAAAATGCGAAATCCTTGTGAGCGCAGCCATTCATCTCGCTGTAGATCACGCTCCGCCTCTGCCTGCTGGCCGCCATTAATCTCAACAATCAAACGCGCATCGAGGCACACAAAATCCACGATGTAACTCCCGATCGGAAACTGCCGGCGAAATGACGCTCCTTGAAAGCGATGGGCGCGGAGCTGCCGCCACACGCGACGCTCTGCTTCGGTCATGTCGCTCCGCAACACGCGAGCGCGTGATCTTTGCAGAGGCGAGATACTCCGATGAGCCATGGAGAATTACCCCCCTCCCGGCCGGCTTCGCCGGCCGACCTCCCCCGCAAGGGGGGAGGTGCACCGAGTCTGCCGCACGTTCATGTTCGAGTACTCCCTCGATTCCTTACTCCACCTTCTCCACATAGACGCGGATCGTCCCGCCGCAGGAGAGGCCGACCTTCCAGGCGGCCTCGTCGGCGACGCCGAATTCGAGCGTCTTGGGCGTGCCGCTCTCGATCACGTCGAGCGCCTCGGTGACGACCGCGCCCTCGACACAGCCGCCCGATACCGAGCCGAGGAAATTGCCCTCGCTGTCGATGACGAGGTTCGAGCCGACCGGCCGCGGCGCCGAGCCCCAGGTCTCGACCACGGTGGCAAGCGCGACGCCGCGGCCCTGTTTGCGCCATTCCTCGGCGGCCTTGAGGATGTCGTCGTCGCGCGCGAGCGATTGCTCCATCATCATTCTCCTGAATCTCATCCCGGCCTGACCCGGGGTCCGTCATGCAAAACCGGAAGCTTGTTTCCCTATAGATGGATTGCCGGGTCAAGCCCGGCAATGACGAAATCGTCTGCTACGCCACCTTGTCCAGCCATGCCTTGGGGTCGCCGGTCGGCGCGCCGCGCCCCGAGAGGGCTCCGACCAGCGCCGCCATCGAATCGAGATTATGGATCGGCCGCAGCTCATCGACATGCGGCAGCATCGAGCGGATGCCCTTGGCCTTGGCCTCGAAGCCGGAGAAGCGCAACAGCGGGTTGAGCCAGATCAGCCGCCGGCTCGAGCGGTGCAGGCGATCGATCTCGAAGGCGAGGCTTTCGCCGCCCTCGCGCTCGAGGCCGTCGGTGATGAGCAGCACGATCGCGCCCTGTGTGAGCACGCGCCGCGCCCACAGCTTGTTGAATGCCTTGAGCGAGCTGGCGATGCGGGTGCCGCCCGACCAGTCGGGCACGCTGAAGGAGACCGCGGCGAGCGCCTCGTCGGGGTCCTTGTGCCTGAGCGCGCGGGTGACGTTGGTCAGCCTGGTGCCGAACAGGAAGGTGTGCACGCGCTTGCGCGCATCGGTGACGGCGTGCAGGAAATGGAGAAAGAGCCGGGTGTACTGGCTCATCGAGCCGGAAATGTCGAGCAGCGCCACGATCGGCGGCGCCTTGGTGCGGGGGCCGAGATATTTGAGATCGATGACCGCGCCCCCGGCCTTGAGGCTTCCGCGCAAGGTGCGGCGGATGTCGACGACGTGACCGTGACGGTGGGGAGCAAGCCGGCGGGTCTTCACCTCGTCGAGGGCGAGCACGAGCTGCTTGATCGCATCCTTGGCGGCGGCGACCTCGGCGGCGGTCATCTGCGCGAAGTCCTTGCGCTGCAAGAGCTCGCGGTCGGACATTGTGAGCCGGGCGTCGACCTCGCGCTCGGGCATCTGCGGCTCGCGCTGGCGTAGCCCCGAGAACAGCGCCTCCTCGATGCGCTGGGCGCCGGGCTTGGGCGCCGGCGGCGCGGCCGGTGGCGCCTGCGGCAGGAGCGAGGCGAGGAGCTTGTCGAGAAAGCCGCGGCGGCGGAAGAAGACGCGGAAGGCCTGATCGAACAGGATTGAATGCTCGTGCCGCTTCACGAACACGGCATGCAGGGTCCAGTAGAAATCCTCGCGCGTCCCGACGCCAGCGGCCTCCACCGCCGCGAGCGCGTCGAGCACCGCGCCGGGGCCGACCGGAATGCCGGCGGCGCGCAGCGCGCGCGCGAAATAGACGATGTTCTCGGCGAGCCGGCCGTCGCCTCTTTCTTCACCTCCCCCCTTGCGGGGGAGGTCGACGGCCAAAGGCCGTCGGGTGGGGGGTGCACTTTCAATCATCTCAACATTCGCATTCGTCGCTACCCCCCTCCCCAGCCCTCCCCCGAGTCGACGTCGGGTTTACCCGACTTCGACCACTTAATACGTGGGCGAACCCCGGCAAGCCGGGGTTCGCATGGGGGAGGGAGCGCACCACCGCCCGGGAGAGACTCTATTTCCATCGCATCACTCCGCGGCGCTCAGCTCCGCGCGCACCTCGTCGAGCAGCTCCTTCGCCTTGCTGCCCTCGATGCGCGCGATGTCGTCCTGATACTTGAGCAGCACGCCAAGCGTGTCGGAGACGGTCGCGGGGTCGAGCGCCGCCACGTCGAGCTCGGCCAGCGCCGCCGCCCAGTCGAGCGTCTCGGCGACGCCGGGCGACTTGAACAGATCTTCCTTGCGCAGTGCCTGCACGAAATGCACGACCTGCTCGGACAGCGCCTTGCCGATGCCCGGCACCTTGGCGCGTACGATCGCGAGTTCGCGCTCGGCATTCGGATAGCCGACCCAGTGATAGAGGCAACGGCGCTTGAGCGCGTCGTGAATCTCGCGCGTGCGGTTCGACGTGATCACCACGATCGGCGGCTCCTTGGCCTTGACGGTGCCAAGCTCGGGGATGGTGACCTGGAAATCGGCGAGCACTTCGAGCAGGAACGCCTCGAACGCTTCGTCGGCGCGGTCGAGTTCGTCGATCAGCAGGACCGGCGGGCCGGCGGTGTCGGGCTCGAGCGCCTGCAAGAGCGGTCGCTTGATCAGGAACCGCTCGGAGAACACGTCATGCTCGAGCCGGGCGCGGTCGTGCTCGCCTTCGGCCTCGGCGACGCGGATCGCGATCATCTGCGCCGCGTAGTTCCATTCGTAGACCGCCGCGGCGACGTCGAGCCCTTCGTAGCATTGCAGCCGGATGAGCCGGCGCCCGAGGGTGTGCGCCAGCACCTTGGCGATCTCGGTCTTGCCGACACCGGCCTCGCCTTCGAGGAACAGCGGCCGGCCCATCCTGAGCGCGAGGAACAGCACGGTCGCAAGCGAGCGGTCGGCGAGATAGTCGGCGGCGCCGAGCAGCTCAAGCGTGGCGTCGATCGAGGCCGGCAGCGGGTGTGATTTCTGAGTTGGCGTCATGGCGGAAACGTATAGACCGCGGGGGGCGGTTTGTCCCGGGTTTGTGGAATAGGTGCGCTGACCGGGACGCGGCCTTGGTGATCGGCACAGACCGGGCGCAATATCGGTTGCCGCCGCTTAACCCTATAGAGGGTCAGTCATGACAACCGATCCCGCGTGGATCAGCCGGATGCGCGAGGTGGACTGGGCGGCGCTCGACTACTGCCATGGCAAGGCGAAGAACGTCAGCGAGCTGATCGAGACGATCGTGTCTGCTGATAAGGAAACGGCGGCGGAAGCCTGCCGCACCCTGCAGGACGAGCTTGTCAATCAAGCCTCGCTCTATTCGGCAACCTACGAAGCCATTCCATTCCTGATCGAAGCGGCAGGCGCAGCCGCGCCGGCGCTCCGTCCTCGTGTGCTGAAGCTTGTCGCCGAGATCCTTGGGTCGGCCATTTACTGGATCGAGATGGCGGAGGGCGCAGGCGAGCTTAACCAGGACTTGTGGAGCATCGAATTTGTGAGGCGTACTTGGCTTGGCTCGGAATTATTTGCACGATTTCTGCATTCGGAATCGTTTGTACGCTTTCTGCATAAGGACCATCACTCGCTCGCGCGGATCACTGCTGCCCATCTCTTGGGATTGCTGCTCACGCGCGGCCCCGCCTTGGCGCCTGCAGACCAGCCGGGCCGATATGCGGCGGCGGTCGCGGCGCTTGTTGAGCGGTTGCGGCGCAAGGAGCCCGATGAATTCGCGCTGTCGAGCGTCATCTTTGCGATTGGTCGAGCCGCTGCGCACGACGTGTCGCTGATCGAACATCTGCGAAAGGCGCGTACGCGACCTGGCATCGGAGATGTGACGCTAGTCTCAGTCGCGTTGGCGGTGATGAAGATCGACGGCGGCAGGCATGCCGATCTCGAAGAGGTCGATCTGCTCATCAGTGCAATGTGGGGTGCCGCAGAGACCGATGGCTTGTTTCATCTTCTGGGCGACAAGTCGCGGCCGATGAGCCCATGGATCGTGGGACGCCTGCGGTTCACGCTGGGCGAGGTCCTGTGTGCGTGGAGTGCCGGACATGACGATCGAATGGAGCGGGTTTTGCCGGGCCTGCTCACGGGTGTTCGCCTGGCGTCGGGTCACACTGCTGAGATGGACCTCGGCCCGCTCCTCCAATGGCTGTGGCCAGAGCGGAAGGTAAGGTTTGGGAGCGACGGCAGCTTCAAATGGCCGAGCCCGATCACCGCTGGGGACATGACCGCCATTGCCCGACGCGTGCTACAGGCCTGTTACGAGAACCCGCGCATCTGGGAGCCGAGGACTGGGAATACGGCGCTCGCGTTCCGTCGTGTTGGGCTGCCCGAGAGGCGAGCGGGTCTGAAGGTGCTCCTCGACGACACCGCCTGACGCCTCACTTCTCCTCCAGCACCGCCACCGGCGTCCAGCCGTCGGGACGCGCGCGTGCGAGCGCATCGCAACGCCGCTCGTGAAATCCATAGAACTCGTGCAGGCGCGCGGGCGCGATGCCGCGCGCCTGCTTGGCGAGCAACGCGGCGGGAACGAAGTCGCCGGCGCGATAGGCCGCCAGCATGCGCTCGTGCACGGCTGAGAGCTCGGCAAACGCCGCGCTTTGAGCCACCGCCTCGCCTCCGGCAAGTGCGAACACCCGCGTGACTTCGGTCTTGCCCTTGACGCGGACCGCATCGGCTTCGAGCCATGCCAGATCCGGCGCCAGGGTGCGCGTCGCCTCGGCCGCCAGAATGTCGGTGCGGTAGACCTTGGTCGCTCCTTCCAGACGCGACGCCAGGTTCACGTGATCGCCGAGTACCGAGTAATTGAAGCGCTGGACCGATCCGAAATTGCCGACCACACATTCGCCGGTCGCAAGGCCGATGCCGAACCTGACGTCGAGGATCGCTTCGCCGCGCGCCTGCGCGCTTTGACGCCAGCGCTCGTTCAGGAGATCGAGCGCGTGCGTCATCGCCACTGCCGCGTGGGCGGCGTGCCGGGCGTGCTCGAAGTCATCGAGCGGCGCATTCCAGAACGCCATCACGGCATCGCCGATGAATTTGTCGATGGTGCCGTCATGCGCAAGGACCACGTCGGTCATCGTCGTCAGGTATTCGTTCATGAACGTCGTCAGGCGCTGGGCGCCGAGGCGTTCGGCGATCGTCGTGAAACCGCGAACATCGCAGAACATGATGGTCAGCGTCCGGCTCTCGCCGCCAAGATTGAGCTTGGTCGGATCCTCGGCCAGACGCGCGACGACGGCAGGCGAGACGTAGCGTCCGAACGCCTCGCGCACGAACCGGCGCTGCTCCTGCTCGTCACGGTAGCGCCAGACCGTGCACGACAGATAGGCGATCGCGACCGCGAGACCGGCAACGATCGGATCGATCAGCAGGCCATGCGCCGTGAAGGCATACCAACTCGCCCAGCCTAGGCTGCCGATCGTGGCGGCCGCGAGGACTGCTCCTGGGATCGCGGGGATGCGCCGCAACAGAACCCCGAAGGCGAGGGTAAGAAGCGCCGCGAGCGTGAGCTCGGCGCCAGGCAGCCAATCCGGACGCACGAGCCAGGAGCGGGCGGCTACCTGCTCGACGACCTGCGCATGAATCTCGCTGCCCGAAACCGAGGCATCGATCGGCGTGGCGCGCTGGTCGTGAAGCCCGGCGGCGCTCACGCCGAGGATGATCACGCGGCCTTCGATCTCGCCCCGCTCGACGCCGCCGGCGATCACCTTCCAGGCTGGGATGAACCGGCGCGCCTCGGTCGGTGTGTAGCGGACGCGCAATTCGCCCTGCGCATCGGTTGGGATCTCGAGCTCGCCCACCTTGACCGAGTTCACGCCGGTGCGGGCGCCGAAGGCGGTCTGACCGCTCGCGTTCGACGACCGCACGACGATGGTGGAGGCCCCCTGCCCCACGCGCAGCGCCTCAACCGCGAAACTCGGTACGATGCGGTCGCCGAGCGCGAGCACGACCGGCACTCGGCGCACGACCTGATCGCGATCCGGCGCCCAATTGAGTGCGCCGAGACCGGCGGCAGACGTGCTGAGAATCGGCAGCGGCAGCACTGCGCTCGTGAAGCGTGACAGGAACGGGCGCGGGTCGTCGCCGGCGGTGGCAACGCCATGCTTGCGCGGAATGTCGACGGCCCGCTCGCCCCGCGTCAAGATCATCCCGAGCGCGACCGGCGTTCCCGCCAACGCCTCGGCCAGCACTGCGTCATTGGTCGGCTTCTGCCTGAGCTCCTCCTCGACCTGCGTGCGGCCGGGCGTTTCGGGCAGCCGCTTGACCACGTTTTCCGGACTCGACGCATCAGGCTCGGCCAGCACGATGTCGAACGCCACGACGGCCGCGCCCAGTTGTCCGAGCTGCGCCGTGAGCATCGCGATCGTACTGCGGGGCCACGGCCATTGGCCGATGCGGGCAAGCGACTCATCGTCGACGGTGACGATGCGGACCGGCAGCTCCGGGCTCCACGGGCGCGGGTCAAGGCGCTGATACCAGTCGAAGACGACATTACTCAGGTCGGGCAGAAACGGAATGCGCGCGAGCCCGACGACGACCACCACGATCATCGCTGCGGCGACCGTCAGCGGATACGACCATCGCGCAAGCCTGGCGCGCGATCCGGCCGGCGGTGCATTCGGTGCAGCTTTCGGCCGCCGTGTCAGGGCCATGATCTTGCTCTTGCGCTGTCGATAGACGGCGGAGGATTGCCGCAAGCCTATATGACTCTTGGGCCCTCCGCCCCCGGGCAGGACCTCCGGATGATGTACGGATTAACGAAAGATTAGAATACTGGCGTTGCGGCTAAGCCAGGCGAACGATAAGCTTTGCGACACTGTTCGGTGGGCCTCGCCGCCTTGCGTCGCAACGTGGCGCTGAGTGGGGAGCTCGCATGTCGATTGCGCGTAGTCTGTTTCTGGCGTTCGGCATCTCGGCACTTACCGCCGGCCATGCTGCTCCAGCCGCCGCGGCGGACGGGATCGGCGCCGCCGCGACCATCAGCAACCGGGTGGAAGGGTACTTCGGCGGCGACGCGCGGACCCTTGCGGTCGGCAGCGAAGTCTTTCAGAACGAACTCCTCCGCACCGGGCTCGCGAGCGACGCGAAACTGATCTTCCTCGACGACACCAATCTCAGTGTCGGTCCGCAGTCGGAAGTGACGCTCGATCGTTTCGTGTACGATCCGGAAAAGAGTGCCGGCGCCGTGGTGGTGCGGACCACCAAGGGCCTGTTCCGCTTCATCACCGGCTCGCAGAAGCCGCAGAACTATCTGATTGCGACGCCGCTCGCCTCGATCGGCGTGCGCGGCACGATCTTCGACCTGCTGGTGGCGCCGGATCGGGTGACCGTCCTCCTGCACGAGGGACAGGTCCTGGTCACGACCCTGCTCAACCGCACCGTGACGCTCTCGCAGCCGGGCCAATCGGTGACGATCTATGCCAATGGCCGGGTTGTCGGACCCGCGATCTGGCGCGGCAGTGTCTACATCGACTTCGCCTCGGCGAACTTCCCCTATTTCCCGCCGGTCTCGCCGGAGGAGATCAAGAAGAAGGCCTCGGCTCCGCCGACCGTCAGAACCGCAGCGGTGCCGCCGCAAGTCGAGCGGCCGCGCCGACCAGCGCATAAGGGTTACCGGCTCTCGTCGCGGGAGTACGAGCCGCAGCCGCAAGTCAAGGAGCGGGTGCGGGTGATCAGGCCGCGCATCATCTGGGAGATCCTCAAGCGTCGCGAGACCAAGAAGTATCCCGAGCCCAAGCGGAAGCGATACTATTAGGCTTTGCGAGCCGCGCTTTGATCTTGGGACCGACGAGCCCGGCGTTGGACGATCTCAGGTTGTATTGTCTTGCATTGCCGGGCCGGCACGAACATGACTCGCGTCGGAGATCGGGCGGAACATGCGGCGATACTGTCCCGCGGTGAGGCCGGTGCAGCGCTTGAAGAGCTTCCGAAAGAATGCCGGATTTTCATATCCGACCGCTGATGCAATATCGTCGGATGAACGATCGCCGGTCTCGAGCAGCCGCTTTGCCGCCTCGATGCGAAGATTTTGTACATAGCCGATGACTGTCGATCCTGTGGCAGCCGCGAAGCGGCGTTTCAGACTGCGCTCGGCAATGCCGCACTTCGCCACGACGGTGGCGACCGCATGCGGCTCGGAAAAATGCTTGCGGAGCCAATCCTCGGCCTGACGGACTGTCGCGTCTGCATGCGCCCGACGCCTGACGAGGCTCGCGAACGGCAATTGGCCATCGCTATGCCATTGCAAAAGATACACTTTGGCGATGTGCAGCGCTTCTCCCGGACTACAGTGGCGTGAAATGATGTGGATTGCCAGATCGTGCCAGGAGGTCGCTCCGCCCGCCGTCACAATGCGTCCGGTCGGATCCGCAAAAACGATATTTGGCTCTGGAATAAAACGAACATCCGGAAAACTTCGACGGAAGAGGTCGGTGTAACCCCAGTGGGACGTCGCCAGCTTGCCGTTGAGCAGGCCGGACGCCGCCAGCAGCACTGCGCCCGAACACGCCGAATAGATTGTATTGCCGGCACGGTAGCGTTGGCGAAGCCACTCCTTCAGTTCCGGATAGCGCTGCTTTAGGTCGTCGTCGGGAGCCAGCCAAAGCTCCGGAACGACAATGATGTCCGATTTGGATTTCTCGCCGATAGTCAACTCCGGATTCACCGGTATGCCGTTTCCGCACCGGAATGGATCGCGCGAGAGCGAGACGATTTTCGGCCGGATCAGCCGTCGGCCGGGTTCGTCGCCGACCAACTCGCGCCATAGCGTGCCGGTCGAAGCGAAGACGTCGACCAAGCCGTAGATCGCAGACCCGGCGGACTCTGGCAACGCGACTATAAGAGCCTCGACAGTCTTTGCCTCGGCTTCAGCCATTCCTCGCTCCGATGGTGGCACAAAAGGATCGTTTCTGGCGAAACTCGATCTAATGCCAGGGAATGTCCAGCCTTACTTCGGCAAGTGAGCGGCGCCGAGCCATCGAGCACCGGATTCGCCGACCAACCGTAGGAGCAAGACATGCCGGTTTACATGATCGCAGACATCAAGATGACGGACGATGCCTGGATGCCGGGATACGCCGCTTCGGTACATGAACTCGTGCACAAACACGGCGGCAAGTATCTGGCTCGCAGCGGCAACGTGAAGACGCTGGAGGGCAAGCCGTTGGATACGACCATGATCGCACTTCTGGAATTTCCATCGGCGGAGGCCGTCAAGGCCTTCACGACTGATCCCAAATACGCCCCTTTCGCCACGGCGCGGCAGCGCGGCAGCGAAAGCCGCTTTCAGCTGATCGACAATACCGATCTGGCCGGAACGATTTCCTATTTGCCCAAAGGCTGAAGACAATTGCATGCCGTGCCGCGGCCGCCGACCGGCGACGCGATGCGACATCGCTACGGAACGCTAATCGACGTCGTTCGGGAAGAACGCCGCCATCGCCAAGCGCAGTGCGCAAACAACCACGGTAGGAACCATGAAACGCTATTTGATCGAGCGCGACATACCGAATGTCGGCAGCATGAGCCGCGCGCAGTTCAAGGCTCTTGCTGCGACCTCCAACGCTGCTATCGCCAAGCTCTCCGGAAAAGTGCAATGGGTGCAATCGTTCATCGCCGCGGATAAGACCTTTTGCATCTACCTTGCCGAGAGTGAAGCCTTGATTCGCGAACACTCGCGGCTCGCCGGCTTTCCAATAACCAAGATCACGGAAGTGTCCACCGTCCTCGATCCGATGACCGCACATATTCCTGATTGAGAACTGGGTGTGGGATGGCAACGAGTCCGCGTCCCAGGGCGCGCGGCCGAGCGCCGGCCTATCGCCGCTGCGCGCACCAGCGCCGCCAGATCGTGCGGTAGGCGTCCTCGACCGCGCGCGTATAGCGCACCGGATTGCCGGCCGCCGATGCCTCGACCATCGTGCGCAGCCCGCGGCGCAGTGTCGCGAGCGCCGCGAGATCGGACGCCTTGGCGATCGCGAGCCGCGCATAGTCGTCGTCGGTGGTAGCGATCCAGTCGGTAAGCCCGACGGCGGAGAGGATTGCGCCCGAGAGCCTTCCCGGCGCCGTGATGCCGAGCTTCGCCACCACCGGCACGCCCTGCCACAGCGCCTCCCAGGTGCTGATGCCGCCGTTCTGCGGAAACGGATCGAGCGCGATGTCGACCTCGCCGAGCGCCGCGAGGTGCTCGAGGCGCGGCGTGCCGCCGCGCAGCTCGATCCGTTCCGGGCCGATGCCGTGGGCCGCGACCGTCTGACGCGCGAATGCCTGCTGCGCCGGATCGTCGAGCGCCCCGTCCTTCAGGATGAGTCGCGAGCCCGGGATCGCGGCGAGCACGCGCGCCCACAATGCCATAAGTTGTGGCGACACCTTGCCGAACCGGTTGAAGCAGCCGAACGTCACCGCGCCGCGCTTTAGCGTCGACAATTCGGTCGGCATGGGCGCATCGCGCGCGGGCTCGAATGTGATCTGGCACGGCAGGTCGTAGATCGTCTCGGCGAACAGCGGCCGCGCCTCCTCCGGCACCGAAACCTTGTCTGAGAACAGATAGTCGATGGTGCGCAGTCCGGTCCCGGTGGCGTGCCCCCACGCCGTCACCTGCACCGGCGCAGGCTTCTGCGCGAACACGGCGAGCCGGTGCCCATGGGTGTGGCCGGACAGGTCGACCAGGATGTCGACCCGGTCGTCGCGGATACGCGCGGCGAGCGCATCGTCGGAGAGTTCATGCGCCTCCACCCACTTGTCAGCGAGGCTCCTGAACTCGCGCGTGCGCGCGTCGGCGATCGTCACGCCCGAATAGCATACGACCTCGAACTGGCTGTGATCGTGATGCTGCAACTGCGGAAGGATGCTCAGGCTCGCGGAGTGCGTCTTGAAATCGGCCGAGACATAGCCGAGCACCAGCCGGCGCGACGGGTCGGGCGAATTCGCATGCGGGACGATCTTGGCGGCGAGCGCCCTGCCGTGCGCTTCGTACCATTGCCGCCGTTCCGCCTGGTGCTCGGCAAACCCGAGCGACGGGATGAAATCGAGCAGGAAGATCCGGCATGAGCGGGCGTCGGCGTAGCCGGGCGCGAGCGCCAGCACGCGGTCGTAGCAGGCGATCGCCTCGACATGGCGACCGAGGAACTCGAGCGCGTTGCCGCGGTTGTTGAGCACTTCGGGATCGTTCGGCCTGATCGCCAGCGCCCGATCGAAGGTGGCCACCGCCTCGGCGTGCCGGCCGAGCCTGCTCAGCGTCGTGCCGCGGTTGTTGAGCGCCTGCGGGTAGTCGCCGCGCAGCGCGAGCGCCTTGTCATAGCTCGCAAGCGCGTCGTCGAAGCGATGCAGCTTGTAGAGGACGTTGCCGCGATTGTTGTGCAGCTCGACCGCCTCGGGCGCGAGCGAGAGCGCCCGATCGAGGGGGACGAGCGCCTCCTCGAAGCGCCCGTTCTGCGCGAGCAGCAGCGCCTGCGCCGAGAGCGCGGGCAGATGATCGGGCGCGGCTTTGAGCGTCGCCGTGACGAATTGCAGCGCTTCGCCGACGCGGCCCTGCGCGGCGCGCAGCACGCCCAGCCGATAGCGCGCCTCGATATGATCGGGATCGGCGCTAAGGACTCCGCGATAGAGGCGCTCGGCGCGATCAAGCTGTCCGCTGCGATGGAGGCCGGCGGCCTCTTCGAGCATCTGCTCGGTGTCGAGCGTACCGGACGACGGCGAGTTGGCCATGCGCCGGACTATACTGCGGCGGCGCGACTACGCCACCGCCGCCGCAACCGCGCGCCGCGCCAGCACCCCGACGAGATGCGCGCGATATTCGGCGCTGCCGTGGATGTCGCTGCCCATGTCGTCGGTCGGAATCGTCATGCCGTCGAGCGATTTCGGCCCGAACCGCTTCTTCAGCGCCTCTTCGAACGAGGTCACGCGAAACACGCCGTTGGCGCCGGCGCCGGTCACCGCCACGCGGATCTCCGACCCGCGCTTCGACACGAACACGCCGACCAGCGCATAGCGCGAGGCCGGGTTGGGAAATTTGATGTAGGCGGCCTTGTTCACCTTGGGGAACTGCACCCTGGTGATGATCTCGTCGGCCTCAAGCGCGGTTTCGAACAGGCCTTTGAAGAACTCGTCGGCCTCGATGCGACGCTTGTTGGTGATGATGGTGGCGCCGAGCCCGAGGCACGCCGCCGGGTAGTCGGCATTGGGATCATTGTTGGCGATCGAGCCGCCGATGGTGCCGCGATGACGCACCGCCGGATCGCCGATGCGGGCGGCGAGATCGGCGAGCGCCGGGATGTTCTCCTTCACGACCGCCGAGGTGGCGACCTCGTTGTGGGTGGTCAGCGCGCCGATCGCCAGCGAACGCCCCTTCAGCTCGATGCCGGAAAGGCCCTCGATCTTCGACATGTCGACGATGTGCTTGGGCCCGGCGAGGCGCAGCTTCATGGTCGGAATGAGCGTGTGGCCGCCGGCCAGAAGCTTCGCCTCCTCCTGCCGTCCCAAGAGCCCCGCCGCCTGCCGCACCGTGGTCGGGCGATGGAATTTGAATTCGTACATTTGCTTCTCCTCGACTCCCTGAACTTGCTCTCCGACGCTCACCCTGAGGGCCGAAGGCCCGTCTCGAAGGGTGGCGCCCGGCCCGTACTTCCTCCATCCTTCGAGACGCCGGCTTCGCCGGCTCCTCAGGATGAGGTCTCAATGATTCATGCGGCGCGCGGCACCTTGGCCTTCTGCAAGGCCGACCACACCGTCTGCGGTGTCGCCGGCATGGTCAGATCCTCGGTCCCGATCGCGTCGGTGATGGCGTTGATGACCGCGGCCGGCGCCGCGATCGCGCCCGCTTCGCCGCAGCCCTTGATGCCGAGCGGATTGCCCGGACACTTGGTTACGGTCGTGTCGATCTTGAACATCGGCAGGTCGTGCGCGCGCGGCATGCAGTAGTCCATCAGCGAGCAGGTCACGAGCTGGCCGTCCTGGTTGTAGACGGCGGCCTCGCACAGCGCCTGGCCGATTCCCTGGGCGACGCCGCCGTGCACCTGGCCCTCGACGATCATCGGGTTGACCACGGTGCCGAAGTCGTCGACCGCGGCCCAGGCCACGACCTCGGTGTTGCCGGTCTCGGGATCGACCTCGACCTCGCAGACATGGCAGCCGGCCGGGAATGTGAAGTTGGTCGGATCGTAGAACGCGCCCTCCTTGAGGCCCGGCTCGAGCTCGGCGCCGGTGAACTTGTGCGCGATATAGGCGTTGAGCGCGACATCGCCCCAGGCCGCCGACTTGTCGGTGCCGGCGACAGTGAACTTGCCGTCCTTGAACACGATGTCGCCTTCCGCCACCTCGAGCATGTGGGCGGCAACCTTCTTGGCCTTGACTTCGACCTTGTCGAGCGCCTTCACCAGCGCCGAGATGCCGACCGCGCCCGAGCGCGAGCCGTAGGTGCCCATGCCGAACTGCACCTTGTCGGTGTCGCCGTGCACGACGCTCACATTCTCGATCGGCAGGCCGAGCCGCTCCGAGACGACCTGCGCGAAGGTCGTCTCGTGGCCCTGGCCGTGCTGGTGGCAGCCGGTGAGGACCTCGACCGAACCGGTTGGATTGACGCGGACTTCGGCGGATTCCCACAGACCGACCCCGGCGCCGAGCGATCCCACGGCGGCCGACGGCGCAATCCCGCAGGCCTCGATATAGGTGGAGAAGCCGATCCCGCGCAGCCGGCCGTGGCGGGCCGACTCGCGCTTGCGCTTGCCGAAGCCCTTGAGGTCGGCGAGCTCGAGCGCCTTCTTGAGCGCGCTGTGATAGTCGCCGGCGTCGTAATTCATGATCACCGGCGTCTGGTGCGGGAAGCTCTTGATGAAGTTCTTGCGCCGCAGCTCGACCGGCTCGACGCCCATTTCGCGCGCGGCGACCTCAACGAGGCGCTCGACCACGAAGGTCGCCTCCGGCCGCCCAGCGCCGCGATAGGCGTCGACCGGCACCGTGTTGGTATAGACCGCGTCGACCTCGCAATAGATCGCTGGGATCTGGTACTGGCCGGACAAGAGCGTGGCGTAAAGGTAGGTCGGGATCGAGGACGAGAAGGTCGACATGTAGGCGCCGAGATTGGCGATGGTCTTGACCTTGAGGCCGGTGATCTTGCCGTCGGCGTCGAACGCCATCTCCGCGCGGGTGGCGTGGTCGCGGCCATGGGCGTCGGCGAGAAACGCTTCGCTGCGGTCGCAGACCCATTTCACCGGCCGGCCGACCCGCTTGGAGGCCCACAGCGCCACCACTTCCTCGGGATAGATGAAAATCTTAGAGCCGAAGCCGCCGCCGACGTCGGGCGCGATCACCCGCAGCTTATGCTCGGGCGCCATGCCGACGAAGGCCGAGATCACCAGGCGCGCGACGTGCGGGTTCTGTGTCGTATTCCAGAGTGTGAAGCTGTCAGACCCTGAATCGTATTCGCCGATCGCCGCGCGCGGCTCGATCGCGTTCGGCACCAGCCGATTGTTGATGATGTCAAGCCGGGTGACGTGCTTGGCGGACTTGAACGCCCCATCGACCGCCTGTGCGTCGCCAAGGTGCCACTGATAGATGGTGTTGCGCGGCGCGACTGGGTGGATTTGCGCGGCGGCCTGCGCCTTGGCCGGACCAGTGACCGCGGGCAGCACGGCGTAGTCGACCATGACGGCTTCGGCGGCATCCCTCGCCTGCGTCAGCGTCTCGGCGATGACGACCGCGACCGGATCGCCGACATAGCAGGCTTTGCCGTAGGCGAGCGCCGGATGCGGCGCCATGTTCATGGGCGAGCCGTCCTTGGAATGGATCATCCAGCCGCAGATCAGGTTGCCGATCTTGTCGGCGGCAAGCTCGCCGCCGCTCAGCACCGCGAGCACGCCCGGGCGTGTGCCCGCGGCCTTGCTGTCTATGCTTCGGATCGTGGCATGCGCATGCGGCGAGCGCACGAAGACCGCAAAGACCTGCCCGGGGCGGTTCACGTCCGCAGTGAAATGGCCACGCCCGGTGATGAAGCGGTGGTCTTCCTTGCGGCGCACGGCTGCGCCCACACCGGTTGCGCTCATGGCACCCCTCCTCGGAAGACGCCGCCGCTCCTGTCACCCGCCGTTGCGCATGGCCTTGGCCCCGGCCGCGATCGCCTTCACGATGTTGTGGTAGCCGGTGCAGCGGCAGATGTTGCCTTCGAGCTCATGGCGGATGGTCTGCTCGTCGAGGTCGTTGCCCTTGCGGTTCACGATGTCGATCGCCGACATGATCATGCCCGGCGTGCAGTAGCCGCACTGCAACCCATGATGCTCGCGGAACGCTTCCTGCATCGGATGGAGCGGCCCGTTCTGCTCCGCCAGCCCCTCGATGGTGGTGACGTTGGCGCCCTCGATCTGCCACGCGAACACGGTGCACGACTTCACCGCCTTGCCGTCGACATGCACGACGCAGGCACCGCATTGCGAGGTGTCGCAACCCACATGGGTGCCGGTGAGCCGCAGGTTCTCGCGCAGGAACTGCACCAGCAGCGTGCGAGGATCGACGTCACCGGTGACGGCCTTGCCGTTCACCGTCAAAGCGACGGCGGACATGAGCGACCTCCTGAAGAATCCGGGCAAACGCCCTGTTTCGGCGCTGCCGGCGAGGCGCCGGCCGCGGATGGGGCCAAAATCG